>Ga0224523_1000054_pt1 | contig 81385 bp, 59 predicted proteins | sample CFST50metaG_FD_182732 | JGI IMG/M metagenome (GOLD analysis project Ga0224523, IMG submission 182732) | Peat soil microbial communities from Stordalen Mire, Sweden - C.F.S.T50 | ecosystem: Environmental > Terrestrial > Soil > Wetlands > Peat | place: Sweden: Norrbotten County, Stordalen Mire... | reverse complement strand
ATTTATGGAGGAATATAAAAACCTTTTAGAAGCATATGGTATTCCACATGAAGACCGTTATCTCTGATGTTTATATTTCGCCCGCTACGGGGCTTGATAATTTTTGTTGAAGCTCGACATCGGGCGAAGCCCGATGTTACAATATCTAAGGCCTACGGCCTTTCTTCATTTTATATCGATTCTTAAAACCTCAAACCATAGATTAATTATAATATTTTATATGTCGATCATAATCTGATACTTATAATACTTGTCATAAATACCTGGTGTGCAAAATTGCATGAGCTTTAGCGAGGAATCTTCACGATATTAATAAATATTCTTAACAAAATTATTCTAAGGCCTATTTTAAATTTGCCTGGATTCATGGTAATTTTTTTTAGGCTATAAACCAAATTCTTATTTCAAATCGACACGTAACAAATAAACTCTACAACCTCGATGCAATCATGATTTCAAGGAACGTTTTTTAATTTTTAGTGGACACTAATGCTATTACATATAAGATAAAGAGCAGGCAGAAGGATCTTCCTGTTTCAAAGAAGTAATTTCTGATCATTTTTTCTCGTCACAAGAGTCTGTTACTTTGACTTCGTCGAGCTCGTTGCGATAATTCGCTCCTCGGTTCTTTGTCTTGAAATTATATTTGTTCATTCTTTGCTCGCCACAAGAGCATGTTACTTTCTTTGTCTTGAAATTATATTTGTTCATTTTTTGCTCGCCCAAAAAACGAACCAAAAAAGGGCGGCCTCAGATCTTTTTGGGGATTACCATTTTCTCGGCTGCCCACGCATTACAACTCACCTTCGTTCCGCTCAGGCTCAAACAGTAATGCTTACTTTTTGCCCTTCCCTTCGCAGCCTTAAAAATGCTAATCAATTCCCAAAAAGATCTGAAGGCGTTGATCGCCTCACGGCGATTTGGTTGAAATCTCAAACATTTTCAAAACAATTGCTTAATCCCAATCCCGAGTACTCGGCACGGAGCCATCTGAAATCATACAAACTATCAAAATGTCTCCTCTTATTCTAAGTTGAGGCGCGGGAGCAACCCGGAAATGGTGCGAAATTTTGGCCAGACGGTAGCGCCAATAAGGCCTGTGTAGCGGGCGTACGTATGGACAAAATTTGTCATTTCCGGCGCCCTTTTCTTTGGTTCATTTCTTTTGGACGAACAAAAGAAATGAACAAATAAACTTTGGGCAAGCAAAAGAAAGGAACATATAATTTTTGGACGAGCAAAAGAACCGATCCCGCGAAGCGGGAGAGTTCACCGAAGGCAAACGAACAATCTATACTTTTCGGAGAAACGATTTCGGGATTTTGAGAATAAGATTCTGATCCAATCTGTCAATACGAACTATAACACGGTTTTTGGTACCAATTTTAATCAGCTCACCCGTGAGACCTATAAGAGAGCCACTCATTACCTCAACATTATCGCCCTGTGCAAATTTCTCAGAAGTGACTTCAATTTCCGCATCGCTGTTAATCAGCAACCTGAGATTATCTATCTGTTTCTGCGGAATTGAAACTGGATGTCCCTCGAAGGATACAAATTTTACAACTCCTGCGATTTTGTAAACCCTTGGGAAACTTTTTTTGTTTGTCATTACAAACACATAAGAAGAGAGAAGCGGCTTTTCAATAAGCTTTTTCCTGTCGCTCCACATCCTGTAAGTCTTCTGAAGTGGAAGAAATGTTTCTATACCTTCCTCAATGAGTCGCTGAAATACAAGCTTTTCAGCTCGAGGCCTGGTATAAAGGGCATACCATTTTTCTTCTAAAATGTTATTTTTTAAAGTTTTTATTTCTTCAGAAGATGTAATTTCCTGTTCAGGCATGTTTTTAGTTTAAAAGCGGTCACAAAGATAAGATTTTTGTTCATTTTTTGGTAACCACATCTTGTCTGTTCATTTCTTTTGCCCCTCCAAAAGAAACGAACCAAAGAAAAAGAGGCCGGAAATGAAAAATTTTGTCCATACGTACGCCCGCTACACTTGCCTTATTGGCGCTACCGTCTGGCCAAAATTTCGCACCATTTCCGGATTGCCCTCGCACCGTAATTTAGAATATTCAGCGACAGTTTAATAGTTGGGTGGATTTCAAGTAATATTCTAATTCAAATCGCCGTAAGGCGAGCAATGCCACCAAATCTTTTTTGGAAATAGATTAACATTTTTGAGGTTGCGAAGCGAGAGCCTTAAGTAAGCATTACTGTTTGAGCCGGAGTGGAGCGAAGGCGAGTTGTAATGCGTGGGCAACCTCAAAAATGTTAATCCCAAAAAAGATTTGAGGCTGCCTTTTTCTTTAGTTCCTTTCTTTTGGGCAAGCAAAAGAAAGGAACATATAATTTTTGGACGAACAAAAGAAATGAACAAATAAATTTAGGCAAGCAAAAGAACCGATCCCGCGAAGCGGGAGAGCTCGCCGGAGATAAATGAATATAAAGAAAGTAATTTGCTTGTGATGGAACTTACTGGTAAGTAAAAACCCACCCCTAACCCCTCCAGGGAGGGGAACTTTGAAACAAATAGTTATATATTTGTGACAAATCATTCCATATGCCTGGCATAAGAAAACAATTCTTCCTGTTTTGTTTTGTCAATATGATAATATTGAATACTGCTGTCTTTTCCCAGGAGATCCCTCAATCAGTAAGCAATACCGGGATCTACGACTTCCTTGATGAGCTGGCAAACAACAAAATTATTTCAATTAATTCAGCAATTAAACCTTATTCAAGGCTATTCATAGCACAGCGGCTGAAGGAGGCGGAAGAGAAAAAAGAACAGCTTAATGCCAGACAGCAGAAAGAACTCGAATTCTATCTTACAGATTTCGGGAAGGAGCTGAATGAAGAACGGCGCAATGGCACAACGGCGCAAGGGCGCAATGAGGAAAAGGTGCAGTGGTTCAACGGTACAAAGGCACAACGGCACCCGGATCTTTTCTATTACAGGGATTCACTCTTTTCACTAACGATAAACCCTATACTTGGTGGAGAGATTTTTACAAACTCCTCGGGACGGGCAACTTATATCCATAATGGCGCTGAGGCAAGGGCATATGTTAATCACTGGGGATTCTATGCTTCCCTGCGCGACAACCATGAGACTCCTCTTCTTGGATTACCTCAATATCTTACACAAAGATTCGACGGACACATTAAGGGCACCAATGACTTCAGCGAGATGCAGGGAGGAGTGACATATTCGTGGAAATGGGGAAGCGCAGGACTTGTAAAAGACAATATGCAATGGGGAAATAACTATCACGGGGCAAATATATTCGGCGGTAACAACCCTTCATTTGTCCAGTTCAGATTGCATATCACTCCCGTTAAATGGTTTGATTTCAATTATTTTCACGGCTGGCTTAACTCGATGGTCATCGACAGCACCAAATCTTTCTGGGTAACTAACAGCTATGGAACAAGCTACCGTGCAGTCTATCATCCCAAATTTATTGCCGCCAACATGTTCACTTTCATCCCTTTCAATAATCTTTATGTTTCAGGAGGGAACAGCATTATTTATGATAATGAGACTGTCAACCCTGCCTACCTGATACCCTTCTTATTTTACAAGTCGGTCGATCATTCTCTCACAGACGGAATTGACAACATGAATTCACAGATGTTCTTTGATGTCAGCTCGCGACAGATCAGGCATCTTCATCTTTATGTCACATGGTTTATTGATGAAATGGCGGTGAGCAGGTTCACGGAAAAGAATGCCTGGAATTTCTTCAGCTGGAAAGCGGGGTTCAGATTGACCGATCTGCCCGTAACAAACCTCTCTTTAACAACCGAATTCACCTACACTTATCCTCTTACATTTCAGCATTATATACCCACAGTTACCTATCAGAACCAGGGATATAACCTTGGTTATTATTTAAAAGATAATTCAAGGGAATGGTATCTTGCATTCGACTACCGACCTGCAAGAGCTCTTGATATTAATCTCTTTTTTGTTGATGCGATTCGCGGTCCCGATTATACCGAACTCGGGACAAACCGTGTCGGCAATCCTCCTCTGGTGACAGTTCAGTGGCATAACACATCATACGGCTTGAAAGCATCTTATCAGGTCATTAATAATGTTTACACCTGGCTATCGTATGCATATAGTGATATCAGGGGAGATTCGAGGTGGAGTCCGGAGTATTTTTTCGGGAAGAAGAATACAATAAATATAGGTATGACGGTGGGGTTTTAAAGCCGCCTTATGCCAATGAACTCACCCCCTTTATTTATAACCGTCAACTTAAGAACTAATTAATTTTAAGGATGCTGAAAATCAATTAAATATGATTATTCAATTCACTTACACAGTACTTTGTCTCAGCCGGCCTCTCCCCGAACCCCTCCCCCGAAGTGGGAGGGGCTTTAATTCAGGATAAATGTGTAAATTTTGGATGAAAGTATGGGAATAATAAAGAAGGTAATAGAAAAGAATATGTTCTTCGGAGCAAAAGCTGAGTTGTTTTCTATGGCTTTGCAGATGAGAAAGAATCCGACTGAAGCGGAAAGAGTCATGTGGAAAATACTCAGAAAGTTCCGTCATTCAGGATTTCCATTTCGCCGACAGCATCCAATTGAATTCTACATCGCTGACTTTTATTGCCATAACTTGAGACTTGTTATTGAAGTAGATGGAGAAATTCATACAGAAAAGGAAATTCAAAGTCATGATGAAGGTCGCACTGGTGAACTGGAAAGATTCGGAATAAAAGTTCTCCGGTTTACAAATAACCAGATTTTGCATGATAGCGATCTGGTTGTTGAAAAGATAAATGCTACTATAAATGAATTAACTACAACATCCTGAATGATCTTCCCCCTCTCACATCGGGAGAGGGGGAACGAGGGGGAGAGGCCGGTAAATCAAACTAAACAAAATCCTTAAGTTGACGGCTATGGGGCGGGGGGTGAGTTCATTGAATCAAAAAACAGTGCGACCAGGTGCATGATAAATGTATCTTCTCCGAACAATATGGAGAATTTTTATTTACTTCGCATTCTCGACCTGGTCGTTTGCAGTAACCGATGGAAAAGCGAAAATTCAGGACTATTACACTCTTAGCAGACATTGTCATTCTGACGGTTTCCTTTCTGGCTATGGTATGGACAAAACCAGCCAGCCTGAGGTCGTACCTGCCATCACATGCACCTTTCTTCCTTGGGCTGGCCCTTATGTGGATCATCGTCTCGCTAGTCAACGGGAAGATGCACAGGGGAAAGATCATAAACTTTACAACACTTTTTACAAGGGTTCTTACGAGTAATATTATTGCTATTTCAATCACTGCCCTGGTAATGTATAGTATAAGAACTCTCGCTTATTCCAGAACAGTGGTCCTTGGTACGGCATTGCTCGCAACGTTTCTCGAGCTGGTTTTCGGTTCAGTTTACATGGCCTATAAAAAAGCAGTAGTACAGGATTATGAAGAATATGATAAATATAAGACATATAAAAAGCCAAGCGAATACGATCTGGTGAAGAAGGTAAATGGTAAGGGTGAACGGAAGGATGAACACACTGAAGTAAATCCCGGGATTGCACTGGCAATAGAAAAAGAATGCGGATCTGAAATGGCGCTTGCAATCCTGAAGATGACCTGCAGTAACTTCACAGATCGGGTTGCCGTGCTTTCAACTACCACCGTTTTTAACATCACCAGCCTTGCCAAAGAGGAATATGACTACATTATCAACCTTCATAAGATTAATGATATAAAAAGGCTCGACAGCTTTCTCGATGCCGTAAACAGCAAACTCATAGTGAAAGGATTTCTTTTTTGTTGTGTCGAGACAAAGGATCAGCGGAAACACAGGCTCTTAAAAAAATATCCTCCCGTATTGAACCATATCTACTATTTTTTTGACTTTATTGTAAAACGAATACTGCCAAAACTCAAATTTACAAGGGGTCTTTATATTTTCCTGACACGAGGAGAGAATACAGTGCTTTCGCGTGCCGAGACTCTGGGGAGGATCTCACGTGCCGGCTTCAGGATCAAGCAGGAATCATTTATAGGAAACCTTTTGTGTATCGAGGCAAGAAAGATTGATGAACCCCTTCCAATAAATGAAAATGTTTATGGTCCGCTGATTGCGCTCTCGAGGATAGGCAGGGACGGAAATATGATAAAAGTGTATAAGCTGCGAACCATGCATCCCTATTCGGAGTACATACAGAATTATGTTTATGAAATGCATGATCTTCAGGATGGCGGAAAGTTTAAAAATGATTTCCGGATAACATCCTGGGGTGCAATATGCAGGAAAATATTTCTTGATGAGCTTCCAATGCTAATGAACTACTTCCGGGGCGATATGAAACTTGTTGGAGTGAGGCCCTTGAGCAAACAATACTTTGAACTATACAGAACCGCCGTAAGGGAGAGAAGAATAAAATACAAACCAGGGCTGATTCCGCCATTCTATGCAGATATGCCTATGGACCTGGATAGCATTCAATCCTCAGAACTAAAGTATCTTGACTCATTCGACCGGCATCCGTTTTTCACTGATTTTCGTTATTTCTGGAAATCGACATGGAATATACTTTTCAGGAAGGCGAGAAGTAACTAAACGACTCACGACTAACGACTCACGGCTCGCGGTAAATTCTTTTCCTTTTCTTCCTTGTGTCGTGTGTCTTGCGTCGTTCATCGTTGTAATTTTATAGTGATTTTTAAATTAATAAAAAAAATATACCTTTGCCGGATATTTAAATTTTAGACAATGGCTGAAAAGACACGATATTCTGATGATGAGCTTGAGGAATTCAGACAAATTATCCTCATGAAGCTGGATAAAGCCAGGAAAGATTATGAGATACTTAAGTCGAGTATCACTCATGAAGAGAGCAACGATACTATGGATACCTCTCCGACTTTTAAAGTGTTGGAAGAAGGTGCAACGACTTTATCTAAAGAGGAAGCAGGCCGTCTGGCCCAGCGTCAGGAGAAATTCATTCAGCATCTTCAGGCTGCATTGATAAGAATCGAAAATAAGACCTACGGGATATGCCGTGAAACGGGAAAACTTATATCGAAGGAAAGACTGAGAGCAGTTCCTCATGCCACTCTGAGCATGGATGCAAAGATGAAACAGAAATAATAAAAAAGGCCTGAAGGCCTTTTTTTATACCCGTAATGACCACTTTGTATGATCGGACTTGCCCAGGTAATACACTTAAGTCATTCCATTCCGGGTTCATCCCATTAATAAGATCAATCTTCTTATTTCGGGAACCTGATTTTATCTGCTTCTCTCTTTTAATGGCATCCCCTATCGACTCTAAGCTTTCATAATATACCAGCTTACAAAGGTTATATCTTGCTGAGAAGCTATTATGATGAATTTTCAATTTATGTTGGTTCATACGTTGCTTAAGTTCACTTGTAACACCAGTGTAAAGAACTGAATTATTGTTATTTGTCATTATGTAAACATATCCCATCATAAAATGATGTGATTTGAAATATCTATTAGGATTACTTATCTCCCTAACTGCTGTTTCACAATCTTAGCAATATACTTTCCGAGAATATCGAATTCGAGATTAACAACGGTCCCTATCTTTATCTGGTGAAAGTTTGTGACTTCCCAGGTAAAGGGTATTATTGCAACTTCGAAGGATCGTGGTTTTGAATTAACGACAGTCAGACTCACCCCGTTCACGGATACCGATCCTTTTTCAACTGTTATATAATCGTCCTGTGCCGGTTCATACTCAAAAGTATAGTACCAGCTTCCCCCTGCCTCCTTAACGGCTGTGCATACCGCTGTCTGATCAACATGTCCCTGCACCATGTGTCCGTCGAGACGACCGTCGAGACGAGTGCTACGCTCCAGGTTGACCCTGTCACCCGGTTTCAGCAATCCGAGGTTTGTCTTTTCGAGAGTCTCCTTTATTGCAGTTACTGTATATGTCTTGTTGTCTTTCCTGACGACAGTCAGACATACACCATTATGTGAAATACTCTGGTCGATCTTCAGCTCATTTACAAATGAGCATTTCATTGTAATATGAAGGTTATCCTTTTCTTTTTCAAGTTTTACGACCTGAGCGGCTTCTTCAATGATTCCGGAAAACATTATTTTATAAAATTTAGTTTAAGGGATAAAGGTAGGGAAAATTAGAAGATGGGCACACGACTCACGACGAACGACGCATGACACACGAGACACTACAACTGGAAGAAATATTTTGACTTTTTATTAATCATCTATAACTTTGATTTGGAATAAATTATTAATCTTCAAATCTCGTTGTGCTATGAGTAATTATGAAAATTTGAAAGTCTGGCATAGAGCCGTTGATCTTGCTGTATCAATTTACAGATTGACACAATCTAACAAATTATTTGTAAAAGACTTTGGATTAAAAGATCAATTACAAAGATCTTCAGTAAGTATTTCAAGTAATATCTCTGAAGGAAATGAACTTGGAACAGATAAACAGGCAATAAGGCAGTTCTTTATTGCAAAAGGATCAGCAGCGGAAGTATATACACAGCTTATCATCTCTTGTAAAATCGGATATATAACTGAAGATGATTGCAAATACTATCTGAATGAATGCAAAGGTATTTCTTCTATGCTTATAAATCTGATAAAATCAAGATCTATAGAATAATAACCAGAGATAGTATTTTATTTTCAAACTTATTAAGTCAAATTAGATTGCATTATTAACCTTGCGTCGTGCGTCGTGAGTCTTGCGTCCATACTAGTTTCTTCCCAAACCCCAACCTGTTATCAGTCATTTTGATGAAAGTAAGTTTTACCACCCAGAGGTGAGTATCCATCAGCGCTGCAGGAGGAAATTTTTTAAGATATGCCCATTTAGCTTTTGATAATAATTCGCTTCCGGGCTCTGAAATTACTCCCTGAAACTGGATCCCTCTTATTCTACCGATAACCATTGTTTCAAGAACCACTGATCCGGCAACGACTGGATTTTTAATGAACTCGTTCCCGTGCCGGGTACCGGTATCTGTGGTGAATACCAGTGAGTTTTCTTCTTCCAGATATACATAAAAGCAGTTTGCACACCAGGGTTCATTTTCAACTGTTGTGGCAATAGTGAGGACATGATGTTTCCTGAAGAACTTTATGATCCTGTTGTCAATCATTTCCCTTCCATCTGAAACCATTACTGTCAAATCCCGCCAGATCAATAATGCGGTCAACAACTGTCATAACAAGTTCATCTATGGTTTTGGGACCGCTGTAGAATGATGGTGTTGCAGGACAAATTATTGCACCTGCCAGGGTCAGCGTTTTCATATTATTAATATGGATGAGGCTGAATGGTGTTTCACGAGGAACAATGATCAGCTTTCTTCTTTCCTTAAGCATCACATCGGCTGTGCGTGCAATCAGATCATCGGATGTTCCGTTAGCGATCCGTCCCAGTGTACCCATTGATGAAGGACAGATAATCATTGTGTCATATTGAGAGGAACCCGAAGCGAAGGGCGCATAATATGTATTATTATTATAAGCCTTCGCAACCCCTTCATTATGAAATTCCGACCCGATTTCTGCCTTCCAGATCTCTTTTCCGGTATCTGAAAAAACTACTGCAATTTCTTCTATGGGAGCCTGTATCTCATGCAATCTGTTCAGTAGTTTATATGCATATATTGAACCGCTGGCGCCGGTTATTGCAAGGATGATCTTTCTCGATTTTATTTCTAAATCCTTCATTATAGTTTGAGATGCTGGACAAAGATAATGATTTATTACTGAAAGGATTCTAGATTGAATTACTTGATAATAATGCATCTATTAAGTTTAATCGTTCATTTGCCTCCTGGAACTCATTTCGTTCGGTTCTTTTTGTTCGTCCAAAAACATACATTACTTTCTTTTTATCAAGAAAAAGAAAGTAAGCAAAGAACCGAGCCCGAAGGGCGAGCTCGCGAACACCCTTAAAAAATAATTAAAATTGTGAGCAAAAATCAAGGCTGCAGAGAATTTTGGGGCAACTGTTTTTCGGCTTGCCCACGCAATACAACTCGCTCCACTTCGTGCCTTAGCCTCGCTCAAACAGTATTGCTTACTAAAGGCCACTGCAGCAAGCCTCAAAACAATCGCTATCTCCCAAAATTCTCTGAGGCCTTCTGAAATCCACCCAACTATTAAAATGTTACTGAATATTCTAAATTATGGCGCGAGGGCAAATCGGAACCGATCGGAAAAATAAGTAGGGATTGCAAATCCGCAGTAGCTAAGAAACTTAGGATAAGACGATTGTTTTGAATATGTTTGAAATTTCAACCAAATCGCCGTAAGGCGATCAACGCCTTCAGATCTTTTTTGGAATTAATTACAATTTTTAAGGCTGCGAAGGGAAGGGCAAAAAGTAAGCATTACTGTTTGAGCCTGAGCGGAGCGAAGGTGAGTTGTAATGCGTGGGCAGCCGAGAAAATGGTAATCCCAAAAAAGATCTGAGGCCGCCCTTTTTTGGTTCGTTTTTTGGGCGAGCAAAAAATGAACAAATATATTTTCAAGACAAAGAAAGTAACATACGTTTGAGAGGAGCAAAAACCGGCCAGACGACTTGCTGGTTAAAAATCTATTCTGATACTGCGAGCTCGGCGAAGCCAAATGAACAAATATATTTTCAAGACAAAGAAAGTAACAGACTCTTGAAGGCTATAATTTCGTAAGTTTTTCCGCCAGAATGGCAATTCCCAAAGACGCCTTCTCCTGTATCACCTCCACTTTTCTGTTAATAGGTATAATGACCTCTTTTGGATCAATGAGCCACAGCATTGCTTTAGCAGGGGCATAGGCTATCAAACCAGCTGCCGGGTAGACATTCAATGAAGAACCCACAACAACAAAAAGATCTGCACTCCCGGCAATGCCGGCTGCTTCATCCATCATTGGCACCTCCTCTCCAAACCAGACAATATGAGGCCGGAGCTGGCTGCCTTTTTCACATAAATCACCAGGCTTAATATCCTTATAACCTATCTCATATATAAGTAACGGATCAATTGTGCTTCTTGCCTTTGTCAGTTCACCGTGCAGATGCAGGACTTTCGTGCTTCCGGCTCTTTCGTGCAGGTTATCAATATTTTGGGTGATGATGTGCACATCAAAATATTTTTCAAGCTTTGCGAGTCCAAAATGCCCTTCATTAGGTTTGCTCGATTCAAGCTGTCTCCTTCTTTCATCATAGAATCTGAGTACCAGCTTCCTGTTTTTTGCCCAGGCTCCGGGTGTTGCCACCTCTGTAACATCATATTCTTCCCATAGTCCGCCTGAATCCCTGAAAGTTTTTATACCGCTTTCAGAGCTCATGCCTGCACCGGTAAGGACGACTAGTTTTTTCATTTATTAAATTTCATTTAAAGACTTACTAAGATAGTCACTTATTGTTGTTCCTGAAAAAGGTTCAGATAATGGGAATCGGATTAAGGTTGATAAGTTTATGTTCATTTGCCGTTGGCGAACTCTCCGCCAAGCGGCGGATCAGTTCTTTTGATCGTCTAAAAACATACATTACTTTCTTTTTCTTGATAAAAAGAAAGTAATCAAAGAACCGAGCCCGAAGGGCGAGCTCGCGAACACCCTTAAAAAATAATTAAAATTGTGAGCAAAAATCAAGGCTGCAGATAATTTTGGGGCAACTGTTTTTCGGCTTGCCCATGCAATACAACTCGCTCCACTTCGTGCCTTAGCCTCGCTCAAACAGTATTGCTTACTAAAGGCCACTGCAGCAAGCCTCAAAACAATCGCTATTTCCCAAAATTATCTAAGGCCTTCTAAAATCCACCCAACTATTAAAATGTTACTGAATATTCTAAATTGCAGTGTGAGGGCAAACCTGGTAACTAGCGGAAAAATAAGTAAGGATTGCAAATCCGCATTAGTTTAGAAACTTAGGATAAGACAATTATTTTGAAAATGTTTGAAATTTCAACCAAATCGCGGTAAGGCGATCAACGCCTTCAGATCTTTTTGGGAATTGATTAGCATTTTTAAGGCTGCGAAGGGAAGGGCAAAAAGTAAGCATTACTGTTTGAGCCTGAGCGGAGCGAAGGTGAGTTGTAATGCGTGGGCAGCCGAGAAAATGGTAATCCCAAAAAAGATCTGAGGCCGCCCTTTTTTGGTTCGTTTTTTGGGCGAGCAAAAACCGAGCAGACGACTTGCTGGTTAAAAATCTATTCTGATACTGCGAGCTCGGCGAAGCCAAATGAACAGATATAGATTCAAGACAAAGAAAGTAACAGATGATTTTGTTATCTTTGTCCGAATTTTTTAAACAATTCCAATAACAATAACTATTTGATACAATGGGGAAACGGTTTCCTGAATATAAAGGTCTTGATCTATCGAAGGTAAATAAAGAGATTCTCAAAATATGGGATGAGAACGATACATTTAACAGAAGCGTCCGTGAAGTAAACGGGAAAGGCGAATTTGTTTTTTATGAAGGTCCTCCTTCTGCAAACGGAATCCCGGGAATTCATCACGTTATGGCGCGTACTATAAAAGATGCTATCTGCCGTTACAAAACACAATGCGGATACGAGGTGAAACGCAAGGCCGGCTGGGATACCCATGGACTACCAGTTGAACTTGGAGTGGAAACTGCACTTGGCATTACCAAAGAAGATATTGGCAATAAAAATTCGGCTAAATATATTTCCATTGAAGATTACAACAAGGAATGCCGTAAGGCGGTAATGAGATATACTGACCTGTGGGAAGATCTCACGCGTAAAATGGGATACTGGGTCAATATGGATCATCCATATGTAACATACGATAACCGGTATATTGAAACACTCTGGTGGCTACTAAAGCAACTTTATAAAAACGGACAGCTGTATAAAGGTTATACTATACAACCATATTCACCTGCCGCCGGAACCGGGCTGAGTTCACATGAGCTTAATCTTCCGGGCTGTTACCGTGACGTAAAAGACACAACCTGCATAGCCCTTTTTAAACTTATCAGGAATAAAAAATCGGAATTCCTATATAAAAATATCGATACTGCCGATCTGCATATTATGGCATGGACCACTACTCCCTGGACACTTCCTTCAAATACTGCCCTGGCTGTCGGAAAAGATATAGTTTATATAAAGGTGCGGAGCTTCAATCCATATTCAGGGGAGCCAATCACTGTAATTATCGCGAAAGATCTGCTTAACTCACTGTTTCCTGAATCAAATGCCGTGCTTGTATTTTCACAGTATAAAACGGGTGATAAAAAGATCCCGTTCAGAGTTTCTGGAGAATTCACAGGTGCTGAGCTGGAAGGCATTGACTATGAACAGCTGATCGACTGGATGAATCCGGGCGAGGGTGCATTCCGCGTACTGACAGGCGATTTCGTCACCACTGAAGATGGTACAGGAATCGTTCATATTGCACCTACCTTTGGAGCTGACGACTATAAGGTTGGAAAAGAAAACGGAGTACCCCCGCTTCTTGTTAAGAGAAAAGACGGATCTTTTGGTCCTATGGTCGATAAAAGAGGTTTCATGGTCCCGGTTGCTGATCTTGACGAGACATTTGTTAAACAAAACGTTAATAGAAAAACTTATGCGCCATTTGAAGCCAAACCTGTGAAAAATGAATACGATTCCAGCCTTCCTCCCGATGCCGAAACAATCGATGTCGAAATAGCAGTAATGCTGAAGCAGCAGGGCAAGGTTTTCAGAATTGAAAAGCATATACACAGCTATCCGCATTGCTGGAGAACCGACAAACCGGTTTTATATTATCCTCTCGATTCGTGGTTCATACGCACCACCGCTTACCGCGACCGGATGATTGAGCTTAATAATACCATAAACTGGAAACCGCAATCTACCGGTACCGGCAGATTCGGCAAATGGCTGGAGAATCTTGTTGACTGGAACTTATCACGTTCCCGTTACTGGGGCACACCTCTGCCTATATGGATTACAGAAGACAAAAAAGAAGAAAAATGCATAGGCTCCGCATCGGAATTGAAAACTGAAATTGAAAAAGCGGTCAAAGCCGGATTCATGAAGAAGAATCCCCTTGCAGATTTTATCGAGGGAGATAATTCACCGGAAAATTATGAGCATTTTGACCTTCACCGCCCGTTTGTTGATGAGATATACCTTGTAAGCGATAGCGGAAAGAAAATGTTCCGCGAAACTGATCTCATTGACGGATGGTTCGACTCCGGAGCAATGCCTTATGCGCAGGTACATTATCCTTTCGAAAACAAAGATAATTTCAGTGAAATGTTCCCGGCCGATTATGTTGCCGAAGGTGTTGACCAGACCAGGGGCTGGTTTTTTACACTTCATGCCATAGCAACCATGATTTCCGATTCAGTCGCTTTCAAAAATATCATTTCGAACGGACTTGTTCTTGATAAGAATGGAAACAAAATGTCGAAGAGACTCGGAAATGCCGTCGATGCCTTTTCAACAATCGAAGAGTATGGTTCCGATCCCCTGCGCTGGTACATGATAACAAATTCCCAACCATGGGATAATCTGAAGTTCGATATCGGAGGTGTGGATGAAGTTAAACGCAAATTCTTCGGCACTCTATACAATACGTATTCGTTCTTCTCGCTCTATGCGAATGTTGACAATTTCAGATACGCGGAGAAAGAGATCCCCGTTAATGAAAGACCCGAGATTGACCGGTGGATCATCTCCCTGCTTAACTCGCTTGTCAAAGAGGTTGGAAATTGTTACAGCGACTATGATCTTACCCGTGCAGGACGGGCAATACAGGATTTTGTAACCGAAAACCTCAGCAACTGGTATGTCCGACTGAACAGGAAACGTTACTGGGGCGGTGAGTATGACAAGGATAAACTTGCAGCTTATCAGACTCTGTATATGTGCCTTGAAACTGTGAGTCAGCTGGCAGCTCCGATATCACCATTTTACATGGACCGGCTTTTCACTGATTTAAATAATGTTACGGGAAGACACAAGGAAAATTCCGTTCACCTGGTTCTTTTCCCGGAATATGATGAATCGCTTATTGACAAGGATCTGGAGGAAAGAATGGATATTGCCCAGAAAGTGTCGTCGATGATTCTCGGATTGCGAAGAAAAGTGAGTATAAAAGTCCGGCAGCCGCTTGCAAGAATAATGGTTCCTGTTCCCGATAAATATTTCAGGAAAAAGTTTGAAGCCGTCAAAGACCTGATACTTGCTGAAGTTAACGTCAAGGAAGTTGAATACATCGAAGACACCGCTTCAATTCTGGTTAAGAAGATAAAACCAAATTTTAAAACGCTCGGTCCTAGATATGGCAAACTGATGAAAGAAATCAGTAACGCTATCGCTGCTCTGACGCCTCAGGAGATTGCCGTTTTTGAAACTCTTGGAACTCATCAGGTAACAATTAACGGACAGGAGATTGTGCTCAAAGCTGAAGATGTTGAAATTATCTCCGAGGATATAGCCGGATGGCAGGTAGCGAATGAGGGCAAGCTGACTGTCGCCCTGGATATAACTGTATCAGACGAGTTGCGCTATGAAGGCATCGCACGTGAATTTGTGAACAGGATTCAGAATATCCGCAAGGAGAATGGATTTGACGTCACTGACAAAATAACTGTTCTTATTGAAGATCATGAGTTTGTCAGTGAAGCAGTAATCAGGCATTCCACATATATAGCCTCGCAGACACTTGCCACAGCAGTGGAACTTGTAAAAAGCTTCCCTGAGAATAATACCAGGGATGTGGAGATTGATGAAGTGGTAGTGAAGGTGGTGGTAAGGAGGAATAAGTAAGGCGTGACTGGGAGACTGGGGGAATGGGGGACAGGGAGATCGGGAGACAGTGGGACCAGGGAGGAAAAAATTAAATGCTCCATTTCTCGGGTTGATTTATCATATTTACAATTTTCCCAATTATATTATCATAATCATTGAATAATTTCTGATAAACGATCTCAGAAATATATCCGCATTCAAGAGAATAGTCAAGCCAGACTTGTGTTTCGGCAGATTCAGCTTCTGAATCAGATAATTTTGCAACAAATGCCTTCTCATATCTTCTTTTTCTAAAAGCTTCAGCAATATTAGCTGATACAGATCTGGAACTTCTCCTCATTTGAGAGGTCAAAGAAAAAATTTCATCTTTTGGAAATGATTTGGAAATATGAAAAATTTCCATTGAGGTTTTAAATGCTAATTGATAAACCTCCAGCTCTTTATGAGATCTAAGAATTTTCATAGTAAAATATTTTAGCAACGAGACAATCAAATTTAACAATTTCGACTAAAATCACCAAATTTCCTTTCTCCCCATCTCTCTTTCATTTTCTTTCTCCCCTTCTCCTTTTCATGTTCTTTCTCCCCCTCTCCTTTTCTCCCCTTCTCCCCCTCTTTCCCTAATTAGCTGAATCTGTTTTATTATATTTGTGTATTATATATGATATATGAAACGAATTCTCGTTACCGGCGGCGCCGGCTTTATCGGATCCCACCTTTGTGAACGATTGCTTGACCTGGGAAATGAGGTGATCTGCCTCGATAACTATTTCACGGGATCAAAAATGAATATAATCCATCTTATCAATAATCCATATTTTGAACTAATCAGGCATGATGTGACCATGCCGCTTTTTGTTGAGACGGATGAGATTTATAACCTGGCTTGTCCTGCCTCCCCTGTTCACTACCAGTATAATGGTATAAAAACTATAAAGACATCGGTAATGGGAGCCATAAATACACTCGGCCTTGCTAAAAGAACAAAATCAAAGATCCTGCAGGCTTCCACAAGCGAAGTATATGGAGATCCTGAGGTACACCCCCAGAATGAAGCTTACTGGGGAAATGTCAATACACTGGGATCAAGAGCATGCTATGATGAAGGGAAGAGATGTGCGGAAACTTTGTTTATGAACTACCACAATCAAAATAAAGTGCGTATAAAGATTGCCCGGATCTTCAATACATACGGTCCAAAGATGAATTCTAATGATGGCAGGGTTGTTTCCAACTTCATTGTACAGGCGATCAAAGGGAAGAATATTACAATTTATGGTGACGGCTCACATACCCGCAGCTTTCAGTATATCGATGACCTGGTCGATGGTCTCATTAAGCTTATGGATACTCCTGACAGTTTTACAGGACCGGTAAATCTTGGAAATCCGGCTGAGATAACGATCAGCGCTCTTGCTGCAATGATAATCAGGATGACAGGGTCAAAATCGAAGATTGTTTATCTTCCTCTTCCCGAGGATGATCCGAAACAACGCAAACCCGATATTTCTCTTGCAAAAAAAGAATTAGGCTGGTCTCCGAAAGTCGATGCTGAGACAGGGCTGGCAAAGACTATTGAGTATTTCAGGAAAAATTTGAAGTAATGTGTCTCCTCTGTGACTCTCTGTGTACCCTCAGTGGTCCTCCGTGTAACTAAAAATCAAGAACTTACACAGAGTTGCACAGAGAAGCACAGAGATTCACAGAGAACTGAGAATTAGTCCATATCTTTGAACCATGATTGACCGGTCCACTATAGAACGTATTCTTGATGCCGCCCAGATAGTTGATGTGGTGCAGGAATTTGTTCCGTTGAAGAAACGCGGAGTAAATTACCTCGGGTTATGTCCTTTCCATAATGAAAAGACACCTTCATTCACCGTTTCACCCTCGAAAGAGATTTTCAAATGTTTTGGTTGCGGAAAGGTTGGCAACTCGGTCAATTTCGTCATGGAACATGAGCATCTCACTTACCCTGAAGCACTAAAATACCTTGCAAGGAAATATCACATTGAGGTTGTCGAAAAAGAGCTCACCCAGGAAGAGCTTGAAAAACAGAATGAAAGGGAGAGCCTGCTTGTTGTTTCATCTTATGCCGCACGACAATTCATTGAAAATCTTTTTCATGCAGACGAAGGAATATCCGTCGGGCTGACCTATTTCAAAGAGAGAGGTTTCCGGCAGGATACTCTTAAGAAATTTGAGGTTGGTTACAGTTTTGAAAAACGTGATGCCTTTTCCAGAAAGGCCATCGGGGATGGATACAAACAGGACTTTCTTGTAAAAACCGGCCTTTCAATTCAGCATGAGGACCGTCTGTTCGACAGGTTCAGCGGCAGGGTAATGTTCCCTATTCATTCTCTTTCGGGACAGGTGCTCGGATTCGGAGGCAGAGTTTTGAAAATTGATGTCAAAACAGCCAAATATCTGAATTCACCAGAATCGGAAATTTATCATAAAAGCAGGATCCTCTACGGCATATTCCAGGCAAGAAAATCCATCACACAGGAAGATCGTTGTTACCTTGTTGAAGGATATACCGATGTGATGTCGCTTCATGAAGCCAATATTGAAAATGTTGTGGCTTCCTCCGGAACATCACTTACACAGGAGCAGGTAAGACTTATTAAACGTTTCACTCAGAATATCACAATCCTTTATGATGGTGATGCTGCAGGTATTAAAGCCTCTCTCAGAGGTATTGACCTGGTTCTGGAAGAAGGCATGAACGTTAAGATAGTGCTCATTCCCGACAATGAGGACCCGGATTCTTACTCAAAAAAACTAAGCAATGAGGCGTTCCTCAAATTCCTGAAGGAGAACGAAACGGATTTTATCCGCTTCAAAACACAACTTCTTCTTTCTGAGGCAAATAACGATCCTGTGAGAAGAGCCGATCTGATCCGCGATGTGGTGAAATCAATTGCAGTCATTCCCGAAGCTATAACAAGAACCGTTTATATTAAAGAGTGCAGCATAGTTCTTGAAGTCAGCGAGCCGATACTCTATCATGAGGTAAACAAGCTGAGACAGCAAAAGAGCTTCCAGGACAGGAATAAATACCCTGGCCCGGAAGATCTTCCTGTTCCCCCGCCGGCAATAACCAGGCCTGTACAACGTGAAACTGTAACTTATTATTCAGAGAAGGAAATTATCAGGCTCCTTCTGAAATTTGGCGGTATGGAATTTGAACGGACCATAAATAAAGAGGATGGCAAAGAGGAGATGCTGACTGTTTCAGATTATATAGTCAGGGAGATCACTTCTGATGATCTTCATTTTGATGACCGGATATGTTCAAAGATATTTGCCGATTTCCGTTTTCATGCTGAACACGGACTTATTACAGGAGATAAGCAGTTTGTAAAACATGAAGATCCGGAAATTTCAAGCCTGTCGGCCGATCTCCTTGCAGATTCCCATGAACTCAGCAGGATATGGAAAGATAAACAGACATATGTTGAGACCGAGGAGATGAAGCTGAAAGAGATCGTGGGAGATGCAGTCTTAAAATTCAAGAGCGATAAGATAATTAAGATGCAAAAAGAGATAAAGCTCCTTCTCGAGGAGGCGCAAAAAGACAATGATACTGAAAAAATGCAACATCTGATGAAGAGATACTCAAATCTGAGTGTTGTCCTGGGATTAATATCAAAGAAACTCGGGAACAGGATATTGCTATAAAATCATACCTCAATCCAGTATATCTGTGCCATGCAGGTTCTCTGTGGACCTCTGTGTATCCTCTGTGAACCTCTGTGTAACTAATAATTAAGAACTTACACAGAGTTGCACGGAGAAGCACAGAGTTACACAGAGGAAATCCATTGCGGTTTGGCTCGAATTTATCATCTTCATTTAAGTTGAATCAGATTAATTACTAATTTTGACTTATTAAATATTAAAGAATTGAAAAGGCCGCTCTGTTTTCTTCTGACACTTTCCGTACTGCTTACCTTTTCGTGCAAACACCGGGAACAAAACAGGAACAGTTTTGTACCGGTTTTTTCAACCTATAGCTCTGACACAACAAAAAACAATGCCAAACCGGCAAAAAATGAGATCTTCTATGGAATTCTCACTCCGGTTGAAATATTTACAATCTTTAACAGACTTGGCATCAGCTACAATAATTCAGCTCTGAATCCGATTTCTAACAGGGAACAGTATCTTAGCAGCTCAAAAGCATCCATTAATACAGGAGTATATGGAGTTGATTTTGCTTATCTTAAGGTATTCGGTATAGGCCAGCAGATGATCGATTACATGGTGACTATCCGTGACATGAGCAATAAACTTGGAATACCCGACAAATACCTGACGGAACCAATCAAAAGAGTACAAAGCGATATATCCGAACCCGATACGATATTGTTCCTGATGGATGACGCATATACCAAAATGGAGGCTCATCTGCGTGAAAGTGGCAGAGAAAGTACTGCAGGGCTTATGATATTGGGAGGATGGGTGGAAGCTATGTTCATAGCGACACAGGTTATTTATAACCCGGAAAAACCGGATGCTGAAGTGATAGAGAAAATCGCCCAGCAAAAATATACGCTGACAAGCCTGCTCAGTTTCCTGAAAAACTATTACGACGACCCGGTTGTGGTGTATTATTCAAAAAAATTAAAGTATCTGAAAAACTATTTCGATTCTTTCGATATCTATTTCAAAAAAGGTGATCTGGAGATTGACACCGTTAAGCAAGTCTTTCGTTCCTCAGGAAGCAAGATGACGGTTACGGTAGAAACACTGAACAAGATCCGCGATTATGTAAGCAAGCTTCGGACGGAAATGGTGACACCGTAAAACAAAGGGGGTCGCAGGTTAAATACAAGGATTTATTGTATCTTGGTTTCTCTAATCTGACTTGCAATAAAACCTAATAACCTGAAGATGAAAGCCGCAAAATCCGTTTCAATTATTTTAGTTTGTATTATCCTGTCCTCGTGTGTTTCAAGGAATAATAACTCAGTCCGTTCATTAAAAGGTAAACCTGATGAAGTTAATACTCCAAACTTGGCTCTCGATAAAGGATTCAGTGAATACATCTCGGGTTATACCTCCGGCATCGTTCCGGCAAATTCTTCAATTGAAATACGTTTCACTCCTGAGTTTGCAGCGAAGGCGAACAAGTCCGCATCTGGATTATTTGTTTTTGAACCGTCAATTAAAGGAAAAACCGAATGGAAAGATGAAACTACTCTTGTCTTCACTCCATCCCGGCTTCTTGATCCCGGAAAATCCTATACCGGAGGGCTTAACCTGAATAAGCTCTCTGAAGTAAAAGAGAGACTGAGAATCTTTCCCTTAAGAATACAAACTATCAAAAAGGATTTCCGAATTGCAGTCGGTGAGCTGGAATGTCAAAATGCTGACGGTAACAGCTATTTACTGCACGGTCAGATGGTTACGTCCGATTTTGTTGAACCGGCCGAAGCCGAGAGTTACTTAGCAGCAAAACTGGGACGAAAAAAGATGGCCATAACCTGGGATCATTCGGTTAACCTTATTCACAACTTCACCATAACAGGTATTGAACGGACCGCTAAATCTCAGGAACTTGCACTTGCCTGGGACGGCTCGTCTGCAGGAGTAAAACAGAAAGGATTTTCTTCAGTAAGTATTCCCCCGACCGGATCTTTTAATATTCTGGATGTAATTACAATCCCCGAGGAAAGCCAGAGAATTGATATTCTATTTTCAGACCCGTTGGATGTCGCACAGGAAACCGACGGACTGGTTCATTTTACACCCTCAGCGGAGGCAACAGTAAGCATCAAATCAAATATAATAAGCATTTTCCCTTCAAGTAAATTGCAGGGGAAGGTTGATCTTAATATTGAATCATCAATAAAAAACAGTAAAAGTGTCACACTTTCATCATCTTTTTCGAAACAATTAGACTTTACTTCAGTTCCACCGGGCATAATGCTTGAAGGCAACGGGGTGATACTTCCTTCATCAAAAAATCTTATTTTCCCTTTCAAAGCTGCTAACCTTAAATCTGTTGACCTTAAAATAATCAGGATATTTGATAATAATCTGCCCTATTTTCTCCAGGAGAATGACCTGAATGGCAATAACTCGGTAAAACGATTCGGCCGTCCGGTGTATTCGGGAAGAGTTGACCTGGTATCAGGTTCAGGAATGAACCAGGGAGGATGGAATCTTTACACTATAGATCTTGCAGACTATATCGATGTTGAACCGGGTATTCTTTATAAAGTTGAGCTCGGAATGAGAAGATCTTATTCGCTTTATACCTGCAGCAACCAGGGAGGAACCAGTAAATATGAAGAGTCACTTCAGGAGGCTGAGGAACAGAGCAGAGCATTCTGGGACGATCCTGAAAATTTTTATGGAGATAACGAGGAGGAAGTATATTACAACTCGGGGTTCGACTGGAAGGAGCGAAATAATCCCTGCAATGATGCTTATTTCAGCCCCGATAAAAAGGTTTCGAGAAATATTCTGTCATCAAACCTGGGATTAATGGCAAAAAAGGGGAGTGACAATATTGTACACGTGATTGTGAATGACCTTCTTTCTGCTCTGCCGCTGAATGAGGTTTCAGTCGATGTTTTCGATTTGCAGATGCAGCTGATTTCTTCCGGAACAACAAACCAGGACGGATCTGTTTCAATCTTCTGTGAAAGGAAGCCTTTCCTCATAATTGCAAAAAAAGATAAGGACCGCAATTACCTTAAAATAAATGATGGCTCGGCCCTCTCGTTAAGCTCTTTCGATGTTGCAGGGAACAAACCCGAAAATGGTATAAAGGCTTTCATTTATGGTGAAAGGGATGTATGGAGACCCGGCGATTCCATTTACCTTTCCATCTTTATTAAAGATATGAAGAGTGATCTTCCGGAAGGACATCCAGTTCAATTCGAGCTTATAAACCCTCTGGAACAGAAAGTCGATAACCAGGTTCAAAAACCTTCAGGAAACAATCTGCTGATATTCACGACAAAAACATCACCCGATGCTGTCACAGGCAACTACAGAGCTCAATTCAGAATCGGAGGAGCCCTATTCACTAAACGTATAAGGATTGAAACTGTCAAGCCAAACAGGTTGAAAATAAATCTGAATTTCCCCGGTGAGATTCTGGGCGGTTCCAATCCCGTTTCAAAAGGAACCCTTAATGTTAAATGGCTTAATGGCAGTGTGGCAAAAAATCTTCACTCCTCTGTTGAGTATATTCTGAAGCATACAAAAACTGAGTTTGAAAAGTATGGGCAGTATGATTTTGATGATCCGGTTATCGAATTCCATTCAGAATCTGTAAATATTTTTAAAGATGCTGTAGATGACAACGGAAATGCCGCAGTTGAATTTGATCCAGGAAAAGAGATCAATGCACCGGGAATGCTGAATGCCATCTTCACTGCCAAAGCTTCGGAACCAGGTGGTGATGAAAGCATTACACAGACTATTTATAAATATGCTCCTTACCCTGTATTTGTGGGTATTAATCTTCCCGGACTGAAAGGGAAAAGCAGGATGCTCTTTACTGATGTTGAGAATGAGGTCAGGCTGGTCACTGTTGATGAAAAAGGGAAGCCGGTCAGATCGGAGTTGGAAATAACCGTATATAAAATATCCTACAGATGGTGGTGGGAATCGGATGAGGAAAACCTCGCTTCTTTTATATCCAACAAAAATTATAAACCGGTAATAAGAAAAACGATAACCACATTAGCCGGAGAAGGCTCTTTCTCCTTCAATATCGATAAAAAAGACTGGGGACGTTACCTGATAAGAGCAACAACTCCTTCCGGCCATTCAACCGGAAAAATACTCCTTGTCGACTGGCCCTGGGAGTATGGGGCAAAAGGAAATTCCGAAGGTGCCACATTACTTGCCGTCAATACCGATAAGGAGAAGTATAACCCGGGAGAAGAAATAAAACTCACCTTCCCGGCGCCTGAAAATGCAAGAGCAATCGTAACCCTTGAGAACGCCACAGGGGTGATTGATGAGATCCGTGTTAATACGGAGAAAGGAAGCACCGTTGTCTCCTTCAAAGCCAGACCCGAAATGGCGCCTAATGTCTATGCCTATGTAACAGTTATTCAGCCCCATGCCCAGACAATCAACGATATGCCAATGAGGTTGTACGGTGTTGTACCCGTTATGGTTGAGGATCCGGGAACAAGACTCTCACCCGTAATTGAAATGGCTAATGAAATACGATCACAAAAGCCATTTGTAATCAAGGTCAGTGAAGCCAAAAAGAAAGCAATGACATATACCGTTGCAGTTGTTGATGAAGGGTGCTCGATATTACAGGCTTCAAAACTCCCGATCCCTGGAAATATTTCTATGCCCGTGAAGCGCTCGGCGTTCAGACCTGGGATCTTTATGATTTCGTTCTTGGCGCTTTTGGCGGAACTCTTGAACGGGTCTTTGCAATCGGAGGAGACGAAACAGCGATTGATAAGAGCGCAAATAAGGCCAGGCGATTTGTGCCTGTTGTGAAGTTCCTTGGACCATTCACACTTGAAGCAGGGAAAACCAATACTCACACGATTATCCTTCCTCAGTATACCGGTTCGGTCCGGACAATGATAGTGGCAGGCAGCGAACGAGCTTTCGGAGCGGCAGAAAAATCTGTGCTTGTGAAGGATCCTCTGATGCTACTGGTTACTGCACCGAGAGTTGTGAGCCCGGGTGAAAAAGTGGCCCTTCCTGTTTCCATATTCATTCAGAAAGACGGGATAAAAGACATCGTGATAAAAGCTGAAGGCAATGATCTTGTAAGCTTTGAAGAGAAAACAAAAACCATCTCAGTGTCGGCTACGGGGGAGAAAGATTCTGAATTTTCTTTTACAGCTGGTGGTAAAACCGGAAAGGCTAAAATAAGCGTCACAGCAACCGGAGGTGAAGAAAGCGCAACCTATAATATGGAAATCGATGTAAGAAGTCCCAATCCTCCTGATACCCGTGCCGAAATAAAAGTGATCAGGCAGGGCGAAAAATTTGAAACGACCTTCAAGCCATTCGGTATAGAGGGATCCAACTCAGCACTACTGGAAGTTTCTTCTCTTCCTTCAATAAACCTGGAGAAACGGATGGACTATCTGCTCGATTATCCGTATGGCTGTTCAGAACAAATCACATCGGCAGCTTTCCCGCAGCTCTGGATCGGTGAACTAACCTCAAATGATAAGACAATTACTCAAACTGCATCTGCAAATATCACTGAAGCGATCAGCAAACTAATTTCCAGGCAGATGATCAACGGAGGCATAGCATTGTGGCCGGGTTCCTCCCAGCCTGATAACTGGGTGACATCATATGCCGGACATTTCATGACTGAAGCGGAGAGAAAAGGATACAGCATCCCGGCCGGATTCAGGCAGAAGTGGATAAGTTTCCAGAAAAAGAGCGCACAGGAATGGCATTTTGATTCGAGATATAAACAAACTGCCAACGATCAGGCATACAGGCTCTTTTCACTTGCACTGGCCGGTCAGCCCGATAAAGGAGCAATGAACAGGCTTAGGGAAACACTGGGAATTCCACAGTTGTCAAGATGGCTTCTTGCCGCTGCATTTGTAACTACGGGCCGGCCTGAAGTTGCCGCAGGTTTGCTGGATGTAAGGAACATAAATACTGAAACGGAATTCAGTGATTACTACTACGGCAGTGAGATGCGTGATAAAGCCATTATCTTATATACACTCACTCTCCTGAAAAATGAAGAACAGGCGCTGCCGCTGCTGAAAACAATCTGCGACAATTTCAATAATGAATACTGGTACAGCACACAGTCAATCGCCTGGGGTCTCTTTGCATATATGAAATGGACCGAACTGATTCCGGGAGATAAAAACAGCCCTTCAACATTTAATATGGTCTTTAATGGCAGCAAATCGGATCAGAAAATTCTGTCAAAGCAGGTCTGGTCGAAGGATCTGCGACAGAACAACGATAATAATTCACTGGTTATTGAAAACAATTCAGATAAGCCTCTCTATGTCACCCTAACCAGGAAAGGGATCCCGATGGTTTCAAATGCAACACGTGAAGAAAAAGGGCTAAGCATGAAGATCGATTATCTGGATATGGCTCTGAAACCGGCGGATCAGAAAAACCTGAAACAGGGGTCTGATTTCATAATGGTTGTGAAGATCACAAATAATACATTCTCAATGATCGACAATATTGCCCTCACGGAAATGGTTCCTTCAGGATGGGAGATTCAAAACACCCGGCTGTATGAAACAGATTACGGCATAAAGGAGAGCACTTATGATTACCGCGACTTCAGGGATGACAGGGTTAATACCTATTTCAGCCTGACACAGGGACAGACCAAAACATTTGTTTTAATTCTTAATGCGGCGTATAAAGGAGAATTTTATCAACCGGCAATATGGTGTGAAGCAATGTATACGCCAAACTGCTATTCAAGATACCCGGGAATTCCGGTAAAAATAACCGGTCAGTAAATTGAAAAGAAAACTTAAAATAATTTTAATAGCAGCCGGAGTACTCATTACTCCGGTTTTGCTTTCACCCCTGCCGGCATTCAGGGCGCCCCTTTCAACAGTTGTGGAAGCTGCTGACGGAAGCTTGCTTGGGGCAAGAATTGCTGATGACGGACAATGGAGGTTTCCGGCATTGGAAAAAGTGCCCGAAAAGTATGAAAAATCACTGCTCACTTTTGAGGACAGCTGGTTTTACTATCACCCCGGTATAAATCCAGTTTCAATCATAAGAGCTTTAAAGAACAACATTAAAGCCGGAGCGGTTGTGAGCGGAGGAAGCACAATAACCATGCAGGTCGCAAGAATCTCCAGGGGCAATAAAAAAAGAAGCTATACCGAGAAATTTATTGAAATGCTCTCAGCATTGAAACTGGAAATGTTCCGGTCAAAAAAGAAAATACTTCAATTATATGCTTCAAATGCTCCTTTCGGCGGTAACACAGTCGGGCTTGAAGCTGCCTCATGGCGTTACACAGGTAAATCATCATCCGATCTGACCTGGGCCGAGGCAGCTGCGTTGGCAATTCTACCTAACTCGCCAGCACTTGTTTTTCCTGGCAGAAATTCCGAAAAACTAAAAATCAAACGCGATGCTCTTCTCAGACGTCTCTGCGAAAGGAAATATATTGATTCAGTCACCCTGGTACTTGCTCTCGATGAACCTCTTCCGGGAGAACCGCAGCCATTGCCTTCAAAAGCATCCCATCTTACAGATCATTTTTTTGCGACCAACAGGGGTGAAATGATAAAGACAACAATTGATCCTGTCCTCCAGGAGAGGGCAACAGAATTACTAAATGCACATCAGAAAGATCTTTCCGGAAATTTTATATTCAATTCAGCCTGCCTGATAGTGGAAGTAGAAACAGGAAATGTCCTGGCTTATGTAGGTAACAGTACTCTTGAGGATGCTCATGCTCATGGCGGAGATGTTGACATAATTCATGCTTCCCGAAGCACAGGAAGCATCCTCAAACCTATTTTGTATGCGGGCATTCAGAAGTCGGGAGATATTTTGCCAAACACCCTGATTGCCGATGTGCCTACAAGATTCCCCGGATTCTCACCCAAGAATTTCGACCAGAGTTACAGCGGGGCGGTTAGCGCAGCTTCAGCGCTTTCGCAATCTCTTAATATCCCCGCAGTTAAAATGCTTCAGAAATACAATCCCGGGAAGTTTCTTGATCTCCTGCACAAAACCGGTTTTACAACATTTAATAAATCTGCTGATTACTATGGACTTTCCCTTATCCTGGGCGGGGGCGAAACATCATTATGGGATCTTACAGGCGTATACGCCTCTCTTTCTAGGGTCTTAAACAGGTATCTCAGTGTTAAAAAATACTATAAAGAAGATTATCATTCCCCCGTTCTTACAGCTAAAACTGATTCAGGTGTTATTAAGACGGAAGATCCGGATCCCCCGCTTTCTGCCTCATCCATCTGGCTGACGTACGAAGCTCTTCAAAGGGTAAACAGGCCAGAGAGTGAATCGGGCTGGCAATATTTCGGATCATCACACGATCTTGCATGGAAAACTGGAACCAGCTTTGGCTTCAGGGATGGCTGGGCAGTTGGAACCACTCCCAGGTACGTTATCGGAGTTTGGGTGGGAAATGCTACCAGCGAGGGCAGACCAGGACTTACAGGAATTACAGCCGCTGCTCCTTTAATGTTTGACCTGGTCAATATGATGGGGTCGGGCGCCTGGTTTAAAACACCTTATGAAGACCTTACAATGATCAGGGTTTGCAGCAGGAGCGGTTTCCGGGCAGGCCCCGATTGTGAGGAAACGACTGAAATACAGGCCTGTGTGAATGGACTGAGAAGTGAAACCTGCCCCTATCATCAGATTGTGCATTTAAATAAATCAAAAACAAAACAGGTGACTTCCGAATGCGTTTCTGTCAGTGAAATTATTAATGAACCCTGGTTCGTTCTGCCACCCGCTATGGAATATTTCTATAGAAATAAACATCCTGAATATAAAACTCTTCCTCCTGTTGCCCAGGGATGTGCATTAAGTAAAATCATACCTGTCATGGAGTTTATTTATCCGACTCCGGGCATTAAAATATTTATACCACGTGACCAGACGGGAGAACTGACACGGGTTATAGCTGAAGTTGCTCACAGGAACCCGTCAAAAAAGATCTTCTGGCATATTGATGAAATATATATTGGCACAACCCGGTATATGCATCAGCTTGAGATTCTGACAGGATCGGGTAATCATATTCTGACAGTTGTGGATGAAGATGGGAATACTATAAGGTGCGGGTTTACGGTGATTTGACTTTATGAATCCTGTTGATACTTTGCAGCCTTTGCTAAAACTTTGCGACCTTTGCAGTTATGAAAAACTCCGATCCTGAAGAATGGTTCCCGGTTGTGGATGAAGATGGGAACACAACAGGCAAAGCCCTGCGCAGTGTCTGCCACGATGGGAAGAGCATGCTTCTTCATCCTGTTGTGCATCTTCACCTGTTCAATACCAAAGGTGATTTGTTTTTACAGAAAAGGTCAAAAACAAAAGATATCCAGCCGGGAAAATGGGATACATCTGTGGGAGGTCATGTAAGTTTAGGCGAAACCACAACTGTGGCACTTACCCGGGAAGCCGCTGAGGAACTCGGATTAAAAAGTTTTATTCCAGAGTTTTTGGGGAAATATATCTGGAAGTCTTCATGCGAGAGAGAACTTGTTAATTCTTTTTCGACAGTTTCACATGAGATACCGGCAATAAATACAGATGAGATTGAAGAAGGCAGGTTCTGGTCAATGGAGGAAATAAAAGTAAATTTAGGAAAAGATTTGTTCACTCCTAATTTTGAATATGAGTTTAAGATGAGGTTTATGCCCCACGGTTCCCTGAAAGGGGGAATTATTCTGTAAATTTAATTAAGAATGGAATATTAAGATTGCCACGTCCCGCGAGGCGGGACTCGCAATGACGGAGGAAGTAAGAATAATTCAGATTGGGAATTGAACTGAATTAAGTAAAATTCACAGTCATTGCGAGGAGCCCGATGAAATCGGGAAACGAAGCAATCTCATCTACCGTTGACAGGTTAGGGAAAAAATTAGTCCATGTAATAGTTTTGTATGGCTTTTATCACTTAACCCATGCACAATAAATATTATATTTTTGAGTATCTTTAAATATAATCGATTTTTAACTTACAGAATATTTATGAAGCCCGATAAAATTTATCTGTCTCTTGCCTTATTAATAATTCTTACAGCTTTTTCATGGTTTACTTCCTGTACTCATGTAGCAAATATTGCAAATCTTCCCCAGGTTTGTTTCACCGGGGAGGTCCTGCCGATTTTTATCAATAATTGTGCTATTAGCGGATGTCACGACGGAGGAGGTAGAGAATCCAGGATGGCACTGAACAGTTATGCTAATATTATCCAGGATATTTCTCCCGGCAACCCCAATGGCAGCAGACTTTACCAGGTAATAATAAGTAAATGGGGAAACCTTATGCCTCCAAAACAAGCTCTTTCCGAACAAAACAGAACAATTATCAGGGTATGGATCGAACAGGGAGCGGCTGAAACAGTATGCACAGATACTACCACAACTAACGGGTCGACCGGTGGAGGAGGAAACAACGTGGCACGCGCCTGTTTTTCGCGCGATATATTGCCGGTTATTGTATCTCATTGTGCCACTATAGGTTGTCACGATGCTATATCACATAAAGAAGGATACAATTATACAACCTATACCGATATAATGAACTCTGTTTCACCCGGAAATCCCGGAGGAAGCAGATTGTACACAGTTATATCGTCTTCCGGAGGAGAATCAAAAATGCCTCCTTCAAACAGCCCTCAGTTAACCGCTGCTCAAATCGATTCGATAGGCAAATGGATCAGTTATGGAGCTTTGAATGAGAGTTGCGCTGCGGTATGTGATACAATAAACCCAGTAACATTCTCAGGAACTATCTGGCCGATAATGCAAAATTCATGCACAGGATGTCACACCGGTTCGTCTGCAGGCGGGGGTATTGTTCTTGGAAACTATGCTAATGTTCAGGCAATAGCTACAAGCGGAAGTCTTATAAATTCCATTACAGGAACCGGGGTGCCTAAAATGCCCCTCAGTGGTGCATTGACAACCTGCCAGATCAGAGAATTTGAGATATGGGTAAATAACGGATCTTTAAATAATTAGACATTCAATTAACATGAAGCGATTACTAGCCTCCTTTGCCTTCCTTGCTCTATTCTTGTTTTTTCTAGTCTCCTGTTATTACGATAATGAAGAAGCCTTATATCCGACTCTTAATAATACCTGCGACACAACTAATGTGACCTACAGCGCAACAATTGCTCCCATACTGAATAATAATTGTACAGGATGCCATGGCGGGTCAATACCTTCAGGTGGTATTTTACTTACAAATTATACCAGTGTTCAGACAGTTGCTTCATCAGGACTTCTTATGAATGCGCTTAAGGGGAACGGAGTGCCGTTAATGCCCCTTTCCGGGTCTTTATCTTCATGCAATCTGACACAATTCCAGATCTGGGTAAGAAACGGAATGCTTAACAATTAAATGTGCTTCATAATATGAATAATATGAGACGATTATCTCTCGCTTTTCTGTTTTCCCTTGTTTCATTAGGGATATATGCCCAGGATGACCTGATGAAAATGCTTGACCAGGACTCTTCCAAGGTTACAAATTACACTACTGCCACATTTAAATCAACCCATGTGATGAATGGCCAATCAATAGAGAGTATGCCTCCCGGACAGCTTGATGTCAGGATATCACACCGCTTTGGAACACTAAATACAGGAGGCTATAATTTTTTTGGTCTTGATCAGTCGAATATACATCTGAGTCTTGAATACGGAATATTTAAATGGCTTATGGTAGGGGTCGGAAGGGGATCTTTTGAAAAAACTTTTGACGGATTTGCAAAATTCTCAGTGTTCAGACAATCAACAGGCGTAAAGGAAATGCCTGTCTCTGTTTCAGTTTTTTCTTCCATTGCGCTCAAAACCCTGAAGTGGACAGATCCGACCATTACAAACTACTATTCTTCACGGTTATCATATGTCTGGCAGGTACTTGTTGCACGGAAGTTCAACCAGGCATTTTCATTTCAGCTGACCCCAACCTATATTCACCGTAACCTGGTTGCCACGGAACTTGATCCCAATGATCTTTACTCCATCGGCGCAGGAGGACGATTGAAGCTTACAAAAAGAATAAGTCTTAATGCAGAATATTATTACATGCTTAATCCGAAAAACAACTTTAGCCAGCAGGTCTATAACCCTCTTACTGTAGGTGTTGATATTGAAACAGGGGGACATGTGTTCCAGCTGTTTTTCACAAATTCGCTTGGTACAATTGAACAACAGTTTATAGGGGAAACAACCGGCCAGTGGAAAAAAGGCGATATTCATTTCGGATTCAATATTTCACGGGTATTCACGTTGAAGAAGCACCAGGCTGCCTCAGTTTATTAGATGAAAAACTTGCAAAGGACACAAAGATAAACGACTGGGTCACAACTTTGATTTTAAATATCAGAGCGGTTCCTTCACGTTGTTTGCTTATCTTTACAAACTATGCAGTTAAAGAAACTATAAAACGTAAGCACAAATTCAATTATCTGATCACTATGAAACGTTTATTTTTATTGATATTCCTTCTGAATATCCTGCTTGCATTAAATGCGCAGAAGTTTATGACAAAAAATGGTTACATCGGTTTCTTCTCACATACCTCAATGGAGGATATTAAGGGAGACAATAACCAGGTGGCAGCGATTATTGATATTTCAACTGGAGAAATGGTATTCCAGGCACTTATCAAATCATTTCATTTCGACAGGGCCCTTATGGAAGAACATTTCAATGAAAACTATATGGAATCGGATAAGTTCCCTAAATCGAGCTTTAAAGGAAAGATCACAAACCTATCATCGGTCGATTTCTCAAAGAACGGAACCTACAGTGTTATTGTTGAAGGAGATCTTACGATCCATAATGTAACTAATAAAATCAGTACTAAAGGAACCATCGAGGTAATCACCGGCGGAATTAACGCAAACTCAAAATTCAATATAGTCCCCGAAGATTATAAGATAGTTATCCCGGGGGTCGTAAGAGACAAAATTGATAAGAACCTTGAAGTTACTGTTTCAATGAAGTATACTCCTGTTGCAAAATAGTTGATTTTCAGGGTATAATGATTTTTTACTTTATTCTTTACACCAATGAAACCCTACGTTAAAATAATATTGTTTATCGTCCTCGTAGTTGCTCTGATCACAATTCTTACAGCTCTGATTGGGTTCAATAAGAAACACGCAGATACAGCTAAAGTCAGACCCGATTTTGTAATTACTGCCACAACCCTTCAGAAAGAGTTTGAAGATAATGAGACAGCAGCATCAGCCAGGTATATCAATAAAATTATTGAGGTGAGTGGCATAATAGCCAGTACCTCTCTGTCCGACAGTGCTCATCTGAACATATCGCTTAAAACGGGAAGTGACATCTCATCGGTCAATTGTGTTTTCCCTGCCATTGGCGATCTGTCAAAATTCAAGCCCGGTGATGAAATTACATTGCGTGGAGAATGTTCCGGTTTTCTGATGGATGTACTACTTAAAAATTGTGCAATTATTGCAAAAAGGAATTAAACATGAATAAGCCTGTTAAAATTCTTATGTTTAAAAATGAGATTGAAGCTATGCTTCTCGATGAAATACTTGCTGAAAAGCAAATTCCTCACCTGATACGCTCATATCACGACTCAGCTTACGACGGATTATGGCAAACTCAATCGGGCTGGGGTCATATTGAAGCACCCGAAGAATACTCAGACGAAATTCTCAATATATATAATCATATGTCGGATTAATCGTAATTCTCATATTGCCTGTAATATCGACTTAAGTTTTTATATTTGTTTTTCATATAACCAGCCTGCCGGGTTGAAATTGATGCAATTTTTATATTAAGGTAAATGAATCAAATAATAAAAGAGAAAAGTGGCCTGCTCAGGTATCTTTCAGAGATGCTTCAGTCCATTATCCCGGTAGTAAAGAGCAAATATTTCTATTTTGGCATACTTGCAGTTATTGCAGGAGCCGGATTGAATTTTGCTTCCGAAACATATCTGCATAATTATATGAGCGAAGGGAAAACATTACCGATGCTTTCTGATCTTGTCCTCGACAATCTTCCTTATTATAATGTCTCCCTCATTTACGATATTTCCTGCCTGATACCCATTTTACTGGTATTAATATATTTCGTTCATAAAAAAGATTATAACCGGATCCCGATGTTCCTGTTGCTGACAGGCATTTTTTACATCGTCAGAGGGATTTTTATTGTCTTGACACCTTTTGGAAATCCACCTATGTTTAGCGGATCGGATTCTATCTTTAATGGTTTTTCAAAATATGAACTCGGGGTATATCCTTCAGGACATGCTGGAAATGTCTTTTTAATGCTATTACTTGTTAAGGACAAAACCTATAAATGGCTGATCTTCATTTGCCTGGTTGTTGTTATTAGTGCCTTGTTCCTTGCCCGCGGACATTACAGTATTGACATTCTCTCCGGGCTTTTCTTTTCATACGCAATAAAGTCATTCGGAGAAAAACATTTTTCAATGTTTGACATCGGGAACAGAAAAGTGTCTGAACGATTAAAAGTGGCGATTTAGTATTTCTAGAAGTATTTTAAGTAAAATGAGATCTAAACTAATTATTATAGGTTGTATTCTTTTAATAATTTACAATACCTTTATTCACCATCCCAATAGAAAAAAGGATAGGTGATATTCCAGTTATCAGGACCTGTCATCATTGTCCGTTCCGACATACCGCTTGTAGCTGCGGGCAGGATCAGAGGCATGAAAAATGTTATTGCTCTCCGGGGTTAAAACTCATCCCAACTTACTATAAAAATCAATATCATGAAAATTTCTTTTGTTTTCTGATAAACGAACTTTTGTAGAATGATTATGTTTATTAATTGACTTTGAGCCCCCTGGCCTCTTCACGACCATCGTGCCAGACGGGCTCCTTCGTTAAAACAGAAGTGGGGCTGGCTGGCAAAAACGGGGAAAGAGGAGGCAGAACAGGATAAAAGTCATTTGATGATAGCTTAATTATTATCAGTTTTGCATAAAAGAAATTAAGATGAATAACGCTATTTATAATTTCAGGGAACCCAAGAATGAACCGGTCTTCTCTTATAAACCAGGCAGTGAGGAACGAAAATTGCTTGAAGAAGAACTAAATATTCAGAAAAATCAGGTAATTGATATCCCTCTTATAATAGGGGGAAAAGAAATAAGGACTGGCAAGACCGGAAAAGTGGTGATGCCTTCTGATCATAATCACGTACTTGCAACTTATCATATGGCAACTGAGGCGGAAGTTGAGCTGGCAATAAAAGCCGCGCTTGATGCCAAATGTGAGTGGATGACATTATCGTGGATGGAAAGAGCCGCTATAATGGCTAAAGCTGCGGAACTGATTTCGAAAAAATACAGGTACCGTATTAACGCGGCCACAATGCTGGGACAGGGAAAGAATGTTCTTCAGTCAGAAATAGACTCGGCATGTGAAGTCATAGATTACCTCCGGTTCAATACATATTTTGCTTCTATTATCTACATGGAACAACCAATATCTGAAAGTGAAAATATTAACCGCCTTGAATACCGTCCGCTGGAAGGTTTTGTATATACCGTAACTCCTTTTAACTTTACTGCTATCGCTTCCAACCTGAATACAAGTGTTGCACTGATGGGAAATACTACCGTCTGGAAACCAGCTACAACCTCTCTCCTTTCAAATTATTACCTGATGAAGATCTTTGAGGAGGCAGGCATGCCTGCAGGTGTTATTAATTTTGTCCCGGGGTCAGGTGCTTTAATAAGCAACATCGTATTAAAGCATAAGGATCTGGCCGGGATCCATTTTACCGGTTCAAATTCAACATTCAATTCGCTCTGGAAACAGGTTTCCGATAATCTCTCTGTTTACAAATCATACCCAAAGCTTGTTGGTGAAACGGGGGGAAAAGATTTCATTTTTGCTCACAGTTCTGCAAACACTCTTGAACTTGCCACAGCTATTGTAAGAGGTTCTTTTGAGTATCAGGGACAGAAATGCTCCGCAGCTTCAAGGGCATACATTCCGGAGTCAATCTGGCAAGAGACCAGGCGCCATATTCTGAAAATGATCTCGGAAATCTGGATTGGAGACGTATGTGATTTCCGTAATTATGTAAACGCCGTTATTGACGAAAATTCGTTTGATAAAATAATGTCGTATATAAATAAGGCAGGATCGTCAGAAAATGCACAGATAATTGCAGGAGGCAAAGGCGATAAATCGACCGGGTATTTTATCGAACCTACAATTATAGTCACAGAAAATCCTCATTTTTTCACAATGGAGGAAGAAATATTCGGACCCGTAATGACTATCTATGTCTATAAAGATGAAAAATTCGATGAAACACTGATATTGTGCGATGAGACATCGCCATATGGCCTCACCGGGGCAATTTTCAGCAACGACAAATATGCAATGATTAAAGCATGCAGGGCATTACGCTACGCTGCAGGTAATTTCTATATAAACGATAAACCGACTGGCGCACTGGTTGGGCAGCAGCCATTTGGTGGAGCAAGAGCTTCAGGAACAAATGACAAAGCAGGCAGCCACCTTAACCTTCTCCGATGGGTAAGTCCCAGAACAATTAAGGAGACTCTCATTCCTGCTACAGATTTTAAATATCCGTTCATGGAATAAGATTTCGTAATTTGATTTTATTTCTTAATCTACATTCATTTGATTAAATGTACTCACCCCATTTACCCATAGCCGTCAACTTAAGCTTTGGGGATGAATGAGATATTGCATAATAAAAGTTTCCCCTCCTTTTGAAGGAGGGGTGATCGGGACGATTAATTATCTTATATATACAGTATTTAATTCCCTGACCGGGGTGGTTGATTCATTGATTTCTTCTTACCTTTATTGGTATGGAAAATCAAAACCTCTTTAACAGGAAAAGCCTTAAATTCTTCAGATCATCACTTAGGAACAAGTCCACTTCTGCTGAGGCTGTGTTATGGAACATTTTAAAATCAAAAAAACTTAATGCAAGAAAATTCAGAAGACAACACAGTATATGTAACTACATAGTTGACTTTTTTTGTGCCTCAGAAAAACTTGTAATTGAGCTTGACGGAAATCCGCATGGTGAATATCATAAAATAGAAAAAGATAAAAAAAGAGATCAATATCTTGAAGGCCTTGGATTCTCAATACTGAGGTTTGAAAACAGATTAGTATTCCAGGAACCTGACTTTGTAAAAAATGAGATAAGAAAAACCTTCAAAAGAAAAGATCGGGAAATTGAATAAACAATCAACCACCCCGGCCGGTATCAGCATGTGTATCATAATTAAAAAGTGGTCCGTCCACCCCTCCTTCAAAAGGAGGGGAAATGTATCAGGCTTAATTTCAAAACTTTACATTCTGTTTTGTACTAAACTCTCTCCATATTTTACTATATTCAACTCCTAAAGTTGACGGCTATGCCCTTTACCCCCTATCTACTAAGTAAAGAGGGGGAATATAATTAACAATCTGCGTGTTACTCCCCATATCTAAAAATTATAGAGGGGGATGAAGAGTGAGTTCATAGGATTTCAATGTTAATTGTCTCACATTGAAAAAATCTTACGTAAATTTGAGCATGAAAAAGCGGGGACGGGAAAATAGCAACAAGGCATTATTTGTACTGAATCCAGCATCAGGTGTCCCACCTTTGAATTTTATTGTATCGAAAGAGCTTGAAATTCGCAAGAACCAGCTCTCCTTCTGCAAGACTCTGACCAAAGAAGATACCGGATCGCTTATTAAACAAAACTTCACCAAGTATGAAGTATTTGTGGCAGCAGGCGGAGACGGGACTGTTCATACCGTAGCAGAACAATTGGTGGGCAGTAATAAAATACTTGGAGTCCTGCCGATTGGTTCCGGCAATGGTTTTGCAAAGGAATTTGGATTTAAAATGAATGTACGTTCCCTCCTGTCCGATATAAAGAGAGCCGACAGTATGGATATCGATGTGATTGAGATAAACGACAAATTATGTCTTAATGTCGCTGGTATCGGGCTCGACAGCTTCGTTGCCCACTCATTTAATAATCTGAAAATCCGCGGGTTTCTCCCCTACATCTGGCTCACATTTAAAACTTTTTTACTTCTCCGCCCTTTCCATGCAACCATAAAATGTGACGGAGAAGAAATCATCTCAGAGAACCTATTTGTCCTGACCATTGCAAACACCAGACAATTCGGCAATAATGCATACATAGCCCCGGAAGCTCGTCCTAATGACGGAATGATTGAAATTGTTTTAATTAAACCTTTTCCAAAAATATTAGGCTCCCTTTTTATTATCAGACTTTTCACAAAAAAAATAAATAAGTCGAAATATGTAAGGCATATTAAAACTGATAAAGAGATAGTTATTGAGACAGACGAGACCAGGTTCCATATCGACGGGGAACCACTGGACATATCGGGCAAGGTAGTGATCAGGATCAGGAAAGAGGTTCTGAAAGTCCTGAAAACAACAGGATATAAATTTTCAGGATCTTAAAATATACATTCCATTAATTATTGAATACTTTAATCTTTTACAGCTATGAAAAAACTGGTTTTATTATTACTTTTCTTTTCTCTTGCAACGGTATACGGACAAAACCCTGCGATACAACTAATCCCCCAACCTGTTGAAATACAGCAATCTGATGGCTCATTTCTGCTTACAAAAACTGCAACTATCGGTTTCGATAATCAGCAAAGCAGCAAGATAGCCGAGATGCTCTCACAGAAACTGAATCTTTCAACAGGCTTTTCAATAAAAGCTCAACAGGGGAATGTGGGTTCAATACAGCTTAACCTTAATAAAGTGCCTGTTGCACTTATTGGCAAAGAAGGATACACACTTGTATCCTCTCCCAACGGTGTAGTTATAACCGCAAATGCCCCGGCCGGGCTATTCTATGGCATGCAGACATTGCTTCAGCTATTGCCAAAAGAAATTGAAAGCAAAACTGCCGTTAATGTCCCATGGACAATTCCCTCGGTTAAAATTACTGATTATCCGCGTTTTGGATGGAGAGGCCTTATGCTCGATGTCAGCCGGAATTTTTTCACCAAAGAAGAAGTTAAACAGTACATCGACCAGCTGGCAAGATATAAATTCAATACTCTGCACTGGCACCTGACAGATGATAACGGGTGGAGGGTTGAAATCAAGTCACTGCCAAAATTAACTCAAATTGGAGCATGGAGAGTTGCGCGTTTCGGACAGTTTGGCGAGCGTACCGCACCAAAAGCGGGAGAAGCAGCCACAGTTGGAGGTTTTTATACCCAGGCTGATATAAAAGAGATAATTCAGTACGCTCTTGACCGCAATGTAACTATTCTGCCTGAGATTGATGTTCCGGGCCATAGTATGTCAGCAATTGCATCATATCCTGAGTTAAGCTGCACGAAAGATACCAGTACAAAAGTTAATCCGGGATCTTCTTTTTCAGAGTGGTACGACAATGGTACATTCAAGATGAAGATTGATAATACACTCAATCCGTCAGATGAAAAAGTATATGTGTTTCTCGATAAAGTATTCACTGAACTGGCAGCGCTGTTTCCAAATCCATACATTCATGTTGGCGGAGACGAGTGCTATAAAGGTTTCTGGACAAAGGATGCCGGCTGCCAGGCTCTGATGAAAAAAATGAATATGACTCATCCTGAAGAATTGCAGGCATATTTTATGAAACGGGTGGAGACAATTCTGAAATCAAAAGGTAAAAAACTCATCGGCTGGGATGAAATTCTCGAAGGCGGCATTGCTCCTGAGGCAACCGTAATGAGCTGGCGCGGCATTAAAGGTGGAATTGAGGCTGCAAAGATGGGACATGATGTTGTTATGACTCCCACGACATTTGCATACCTCGACTACCAGCAGGGAGAACAGACAATTGAGCCGCTTATCTACGCCGATTTACGCCTAAGCAAGTGCTACAGTTTCAATCCTGTACCTGAAGGAGTGGATTCAAAATATATTCTTGGCGGACAGGGAAACCTCTGGACTGAGCAGGTGGTGACCCTTCACCATGCTGAATATATGACCTGGCCACGCGGCTGGGCACTATCTGAAGATTTCTGGTCCCCAAATGCATCTAAAAACTGGGCCAATTTTATACAACGTGTTGAAAAACAATTTGACCGTTCAGATGTTGAAGGAGTAAATTATTCAACTGCAATTTACGATGCGATAATAAATATAATCGGTAAAGCTGGAAAAACAACTGTCAGTATGGATTCTGAAGTGCCCGGACTGGATATTTTCTATACCATCGACGGCGCAATGCCAAATAAGTATACACCGAAATATTCCAAACCTGTTGAACTACCTGAAGGACCTGTTACACTGAGAGTGGTAACTTACCGAAATGGAAAACAAATAGGACATTTGATCACATTAAAACCGGAAGAGCTGAAAAAGAGACAAACTAAAGACTGAATTAAGTGAAGAAGTTCATTACCCTCCTTCACAAACGATAACTTTGTAATTCTACAAAATTATGTCAACAGATATTTTTGGCACTTTGTGTAATTACTTTAATAATGCACCCCCTTCCCAACCTTCCCCCAAAGGGGAAGGAGTACGTTCTCACATGTATATAAAGGATTATAAATGAAGTTGTGAGCGATGTGACTAATTTTAAAATAATAAATAAAGCGAAGCATAACTTAGGGGCCAGTTTAAATTTAAAGAGTAAGGCTAAGGAGTTGAGAAAGAAGATGACTGGGCCTGAGAAAATCTTATGGAGTCATCTTAGAAAGAGGAATCAACATGGATTATACTTCAGAAGACAGCATCCGTATGGAATTTATATATTGGATTTTTATTGTTTCGAAGCAAATCTTGCCATTGAGATTGATGGAATGATTCACTTAAATCGTCATGCATATGATATTGAAAGAACTAAATATCTGAAATCATCTGGATTAACTGTTATTAGGTTTAATAATAATGATATTGAAACCAGAATTGATTGGGTTTTAAAGAAAATTAATACCTATTTATAGAATATATTGCCAGATAATATAATAAATCATTTCCCCCCTGGGGGAAATAAGAAAGGGGGTAAAAACCAATAAGAGAAATGCCCTCATTTGCGGGCTAAAATTAAATTAATAGGATATCAAACTTTATTTTGAATAAACTGAATAATGAAAATGAACAGCTCTGTATTAAGAACTCTGCTTCTTTTTCAAATACTTTTTATCGGTATTGCAATTAATCTTCCGGCACAGACTCTGCAGGAATTAGAGACTCACAGTGTTTCCTTGCCAAACGGATGGAAGCTGACACCAGTCGGAAAATCATTGCCTCTCGGTGATCTCCCTCTTAATATAGCATTATCTCCTTCAAAAAGACTTGCAGCAATAACTAACAACGGAGAAAGCGATCAGACGATCCAGCTTATTGACCTTGAAAAGGATGTAGTTCTTGATTCAATTATTATAGCGAAATCCTGGCTTGGACTGACTTTTTCTGATGATGGTAATTATTTATACGCTTCGGGGGGAAATGATAATAAGATAATCAGGTATTTGATCAGTAATAATCGTTTGTCGGTTAATGATTCTATTATCCTTGGAAAACCATGGCCTGAAAAGATCTCAGTTACAGGAATTGCGCTTGATGATCCAAAAAACAGATTATATGTCGTTACCAAGGAAAATAATTCCCTATATGTTTTGGACACAAAAATCAAAAAAGTAATATCCAAATATCCTATTGGTGGAGAAGGATATACGTGTCTGCTTTCACCTGATCATAAATTGCTTTATATTTCATGCTGGGGTTGCGATAAGGTAGTAGTTTTTAATACGGATCTTCAGAAAATTACCGGATCGCTGGCCGTAGGTGATAATCCAAACGATTTATGTATTACCGGGAACGGGAAATTCCTTTTTGTGGCCAATGCAAATGATAATTCTGTATCTGTAATCAACACGAAGCAACTGAAGGTTATTGAGATACTTAATTCAGCCCTGTATGCCGATTCTCCTCCCGGCTCGACAACTAACAGCGTGGCACTAAGCGGTGATGATAAGACATTGTATATTGCAAATGCAGACAATAATTGCCTTGCAGTATTCGATGTAAGCACTCCCGGATCTTCCAAAAATAAGGGCTTCATTCCTACTGCTTGGTATCCAACCTGCGTGAGAGTCGCAAATAACAAAATACTGATCAGCAATGGCAAAGGATTGTCTTCACATGCAAATCCTTATGGTCCTAATCCGGCACGCAAGGGTGATGAGGTAGTTTACCAGGCTGGAGGAAAGGAACATAAAATAAAGGAACAGTATATAGGCGGACTTTTCAGAGGGACACTATCTGTTCTTAATATTCCCGACCCGGCACAGCTTGCCTTGTATTCAAAAGCTGTTTACAACAATACTCCCTATAACAAGAAGACAGAATTGTTTTCCGAAGGAATGAAAGGCAATCCTGTTCCTATGAAAGTTGGCGAAAGTTCACCAATTAAATATATATTTTACATTATCAAGGAAAATAGAACTTACGATCAGGTACTGGGCGATATCCCTGAAGGAAACGGTGATCCTAAGCTTGTGCTGTTCGGTGAAAATATTACCCCGAATCAGCACGCACTAGCCCGCGAATTTGTTCTGCTCGATAATTTTTACGTAAATGGCGAGGTTAGCGCCGATGGTCATAACTGGACAATGGGCGCCTATGCTACAGATTTTCTTGAAAAAAACTGGCCCACGAGCTACGGCGGACGAGGTGGTGAATATCCGGGAGAAGGAGCCCTGGCAATTGCAAATAATAAAGACGGCTTCCTGTGGGACGATTGTCAGAGGCACGGTGTCAGCTTCCGCTCATATGCTGAATTTATGGATGGTACTAAACCAGCTGTTCCAGTGCTGAATGGACACTTTTGCCCAAAGTTTGCCAGTTGGGACTTGTCTATCCGTGATACTATTCGTTTCAGACAATGGAAAAATGATTTCGATTCTCTGCTCGCAATAAATGCCGTTCCGGCTTTTAATTCAATCCGTTTTCCAAATGACCATACCGAAGGGCTGAGTCTAAACAAACCCACTCCATTTGCCTTTGCTGCTGATAATGATCTGGCCGTGGGTCTGTTTGTCGATTATCTCAGTCATAGCCTGATATGGAAAAATAGCCTGATAATTATTGTTGAAGATGACGCACAAAACGGACCCGATCATGTGGATGCCCACAGAAGTCCTGTGTATATTGCCGGTGGTTTCGTGAAAAAAGGATTTGTTGATCACACTGCCTATACCACTGCTTCTCTTTTGCGGACCATTGAGCTCATTCTGGGACTTCCACCAATGACGCAGTATGATGCTCCTGCAACACCGTTATGGAGATGCATGAATAATACGCCGGACCATCCAGCATTTATCGCAAGACCGAGCAACGTTGATCTTAATTTAAAGAACCTTGCCCGGAATGCCTGGCAGAAAAAAAGCGAGAGGTTTGATTTTACGAAAGAGGATATGGTAACCGATGCCGATTTTAATGAAGTGATTTGGAAAGCCGCCAAAGGGTTGGGCTCCCAATGCCCTCCGGCGGTACATGCTGCTTTTTTTATGGCATCAGATAATGATGATTAACGGTTCGCGGTACGTGATCTGTGGTCAATATTCCGCATACCGCACACCGCATACCCTTTTTATTTCAGTTTGAATTCCACCGGCACCTGCATTTGAACATCAACAGGTTTACCGCCCTGACTCCCCGGTTTCCATTCAGGCATACTGCTTATGACCCTTATGGCTTCCGCATTGAGAAGAGGACTTACAGATTTACTGACAACAACATTCTTTACTTTCCCTTTATAGCTTACTATAAAGTTGACGTATACTTTACCGGTGATTTTAGCTTTTACAGCTTCAGCAGGATACTTCAGGTTAGCATTTATCCATGTGGCCATGGCAGTTTTGTCTCCCGGGAATTGAGGTAGTTCTTCAATCGCAACAAACATATCCTTGCTGGCTGGCTGTTCCTTCACGACAGCTATAGGTTCCTTTGCGCTTATTTTATCATCAGAATTAGATTTTTCGATCTTAACATCCGGTCTTTTTTCATCCTTTTTAAACGTTATTACCTCGATTGCCCCGTTCTTTCCTTTATCTCCGTATTTTTTCACTGCATCTTCATCCTTAAGAACTTTCATAGATTCTATGTCTTCAGTGTTAATCTTCGACATACCCTCTTTTTCATTTACATCACCATTAATAATAACGAGCATTTTGGCAGATTTTCCCTTGCTTGTTATCTCAATTACACCGTCTTTCCCTTTTTCTCCATATTTTTCAGTTGTAAATTTATCCTTAAGTATAGTGATTGATTCTATTGATTCAGGATCAATTTTCTCTGCTTCATCTGCTGATATTATATATCCGTCGACCACATAAATAGGTGGTGGACCGTCGCCTTTAAATTTAATGCCAGCTGGCGGCGGTGGAGGAGGTGGTGGAGGAATGCCCATAACACCGGCTGTATCCACTGGAGGTGGCGGTGGCGGTGGAATACTTATATTTAAATTATTGTACCTGACCGTATCTCTCATCATAATGATTGACATATCAGATGTGAAAACAGGTTTTAATACTCTGGATTTGAATCCTGCGAAGCTGATCACCAGAGATTCACCATCCGGAATATTGTTAAGCTTAAAATGGCCATCAAGATCTGTAATGGTGCCGATAGTGGTTCCTGTAATTGTAATGTTTGCTGCCGCTAATGGCTTGCCATCCTTCTGCACAACTGTTCCCTTAACTGAATTTTGCTGCAGGGAGCTGCCTGAAACATTGCTTGCGGAGCTTTCATCAACGTATTTGTATCGGTAGTCGGGTTTTGCAAATGCATATAATACAATTGCAAAAACAGGAAGAATAAGAAGGATCTTCATCTTCCTGTAGGGTGAACTTATAATATTTTTCATCATGTTAAATCTTTTTTTGTTAAGTGAGTAATTGAAAGAATTGGCCAGACTGACAACAGGAGCGCCGACAATCTGATTTAAAAGAACTGCCTTATAGATTGCCGGATCAGATGTTCGCTGCAGCGCCACCTCATCGGCAAGATATTCATGGTTCTGTCTTATGAACCGGATATAGATCCAGACAAGAGGATTGAACCATTGAATCATGCAAAGCAATTCCACAAGCAACAGGTCAAACCAGTGCTTCTGCCTGATATGTACAAGCTCGTGATTCATAATCTCCTTAGTTTCAATATCTGTAACTGAAGGATTGACAAATACATAGGTGAAAAATGAAAACGCAGAGTTATAATCAGGTGTTTTTATAAGCTTAGCCGGATGTAAAGAAATAATCTCGGATTTTTTTATGGTTCTGAGAATTGACCTTCCCTGTCTTATTATAAGAGTTAACACAAAAAGTACACCCGACAGGTACAATACCAATAAAACTAATTTAAGATCAGGGATAATGCTGACGGTATTCTGAATTGCTCCGGTAACAACATTGTCAGTCTGAAAATTCCGGATCGCAGGAAGAACAACTGTGTAATGGACAGAAATCAGCGGGAAAAATAATGAGGTCAGTATGCCTGCTACCAGGTATACCCTTTTCAGGAAGAAAAATCTTTCGTTTCTCAGGAAGAGAATAAATACGAGGCCAAAGCCACTAATCCAAATCACAGATTTGAGCAGATATAACGCTAATGCTTCCATTACTTTCTTTTTTTATTTCTCGACAATTCCTTTCTGGTATCATCAAGCAGCTCATCAAGCTCTTTCACGGTAAGGTCCTTTTCGCGGGCAAAAAATGAAGCCATTGCCGGAAAAGAATTATTAAAATACCCTTCCATTAATCCGAATAACTGGCTCCTGGAGTAATCACTTTTTGAAACCAGCGGATGGTAAAGATGAACATTTGCATAGGCCTTATGACCTACATAACCCTTTTTTTCAAGCACTCTCAATACTGTTGACACGGTATTACGTGCAGGTTTCGGATCACTGAAACTGTCGCGGATATCTTTTACGAGACCCTCTTTCATGTCCCATAATATCTGCATCACCTGTTCTTCTGCTTTTGTGAGTTGCATTGGTTAAAGTTTTTACTTTTGTCGTAAATCTTCCGACATGCGGTGTGTGGCGTGCGGTTTGCGGTGTGAATATATATAGCTTATTGCCGCATACCCGATACCGGTTACCGGTTGCCGGTTGTCAATCCTTCACAACAAATATATGACTATTTTTATAGTCATGCAAATATTATGCAAGAAAAATGACTATTTATTTAGTCGTTTATTATAATTAACTGATTATATTGAAATTATATCTTAACTTATCCCAGCTAACTGTAACCTTTGTGTTACTTTGTGAAAAAGCCACCCCTGCAGTCTGGCTACTGCGCTAAAATAGCCCAGCGGGGCCATCGCTCATACAGGCCCCTCCCTAAAATTAGCCAAAGGGCTAATTTTTTAACGGTCGGTCCTTTAACGCTTGTCCCTCTTTGTGGTTAATGGATTTAAGTTTTACCACAAAGGGTCATAAAGGATAACTCAAAGGCTCACTAAGGAAAATTTTATTAAATTGCATTAGAAATTTACTTAAAAATTTGTACAATGAAAAGAAACATTATTTTATCATTATCATGTGCAGCAGCAATGCTTATCATGGCTCCTTCCTTTGGTCAGGCCGTAAATAAACTGACCGACAAAGAACAGAAGGACGGATGGGTTTTATTATTCAATGGCAAGGACTTTAAGGGCTGGAGACAGTGCAACGGAACCGCTATGCCTGATAACTGGGTTATTGAAAACGGAACCATGAAGGTTTTCACGGCTAAAGGCAAGACTCCCGGTGAACCTTCCGGTGGGGATATATTATTCGGCGACAAGAAATTTAAAAACTTTGAGTTATCCGTTGACTGGAAAGCCAGCAAAATGGCAAACTCAGGGATCTTCTATAATGTAAGAGAAGTTCCGGGTCAACCTATATATTATGCCGCCCCCGAGGTTCAGATCCTGGATAACGTCGATGCAACCGACAATAAAGAGGCAAGCCATCTTGCTGGTTCGCTGTATGATATGATTGCGGCAGATCCGAAAACCGTGCACCCTGCCGGGGAATGGAACACTATGGTGATTACCGTTAATAATGGGAAAGTCACCCAGGTCCAGAACGGAACAAAGGTTGCAGAATATGAATTATGGACTCCTGCATGGGATGCTATGGTAGCCGGCAGCAAATTCAAAACATTCAAGGGGTTTACCGAAGGAATATCAAAGGAAGGTTTCATCGGTTTACAGGATCATGGATATCCCGTGTGGTTCAGGAATGTTAAGATTCACGAGTTAAAATAATTAGTCAAAAACTGTTTATACTAACCCGGGCCTCTCTGCCCGGGTTTTTTGTTTAAATATTGTCTCTTTTCTTAAATCATTAAGCCTTCGATGTTTTGATACAATTGAACAAAATCAGTCAAAATATGTTGATAATTAACGTTTTCATTCAAGTTGAATTTTTACTATGGCAAGCATAATACCGGGTTATGAATACGATATTTTCATAAGCTATCGCCACAACGATAACCGTTCAGGTTGGGTAACGGAGTTTGTTACAGCTTTAAAAGAGGAGCTGGCAGCTACTGTAAAGGATCCCATCTCAGTTTACTTTGATACAAACCCCCACGACGGATTACTCGAGACCCATAACGTTGGTGAAAGCCTTGAAGGAAAGCTTAAATGTCTGATTTTCATTCCAGTCATTTCACAAACCTATTGCGATCCCACCTGTTTTGCCTGGCAAAAAGAGTTTCTTGTCTTTAATAAAATGGCAAAGCAAGATCTGTTCGGAAGAAATATCCGGCTTCCAAACGGAAATGTTGCCGGCAGAATATTACCCATCAGGATTCATAACCTTGATCCTGAGGATAAAGCACTTCTTGAAAATGAGCTGGGAGAATTCCTGCGCAGCATAGAATTTATATATACAGAGGCAGGTGTAAATCGTCCTTTAAATCCAGCCGATGATCCAAAAGTGAACCTGAATAAGACTCTATACAGAAATCAGGTCAACAAGCTTGCAAATGCAGTTAAAGAAATAACGATAGCATTAAGAAATCCGGGGCTTGACAGGAGTGAATCAACTTCTGAGAAAACGATACCTGTAAGTGTTCCGGGAGCCGTTAAGGCAAAGAACTTCAAAGTTAAAATAGCTCTATGGGCGGTCATAATATTAGCTTTATTGACTTCTTCATATTTTTTATTGCCTTCTATCTTTAAAACCACATCCAAACCCAGGGACAGATCAATTGCTGTCCTGCCGCTGGTAAACATGAGCAATGACCCGAAGCAGGATTATTTCAGTGACGGAATGATGCAGGAAATCCTGAATCATCTTTTCATGATCGGGGGTCTTAAAATACCTTCCGGGACTTCCAGCATGAGATTCAAAGGGTCAAAGCTTCCGGTAAAGGAAATTGCACGGTCTCTGGGAGTTTCTTATGTACTCGAAGGAAATGTAAGTATGTCAGGCAATAATGTGAGGATAATCGTAAGGCTGATTAATGGGCAAAATGAACAATTATTGTGGACAGAGGATTACAAACGTAATCTGACGGCAATCGATTTACTTGACATACAAAGTGATGTGGCTCAGAAGGTTGCTGAAAATTTAGATATAGTTATAAATCCCGACGTTAAAAACAGAATAAAAGCCAGGCCAACTGAAAATACTGAAGCCTATCTCCTGTTTTTACAGGCTACGCAGGTTATGGGACAACATGAATATGTTCAGCAATTGTTGGAAAAGGCTATTGAGTTGGATCCTGGTTTTGCTGATGCCTATGCAACTCTGGCTTTTTTTTGGTTAATACAGGGGAATGACCTTTATGGAAAATTAAGCCGCGAGCAGGTAATTGAAAAGACAGAACCGCTGCTGAAAAAAGCTCTCCAGCTAGATAACAATTCAGTAATAGCCCATACTTACCTGGCTTCACTCAGACTATGGTATAACTGGAATTTTGATTCCGTTGAAATGGAATTTCAGATCGTCAATAAGCTCAATCCATCATCTTCTGAGGCTTATCTTGAATTTGTACAATATTTGTTAATTATTGGAAAATTTGAGGAGGCTTTATCGATGAGTAAAATTTCTTTTAATGATTATGACATTACCGGACATAAATATGTTTCAATGGCTCTGGCTTATTGTTTTAGCGGACAACAGGAAAAAGCACTGGAGACCGTCGACTCATATCTTAATATTTTTCAGCTTGATAATTTCATATTATATAATTCCATCAGGATTTATGTCAGCCTTGGAAAATATGACAAGGTAATTGAATTATTTGAAAAAAACCTGTCAACTAAATCCATTAATGATTTAAGTGACAGTTTTTTAGGTTATCTGGGAATAGCCTATTATAAAACCGGAAAGAAAAGCCAGTCCATGGCATTTCTGGATGAGCTGGCTTCAAAAAGCCTGAACCACACAGTTGGTAGCCCTTCTTACTTTGCTGCAACAGTATTTACTGCCATGGATGAAAAAAACAAGGCTCTTCAGATGCTGCAAAAAGCTTATACAGATCATGAAGTGGAAATGGTCTGGCTAAAGGTCGATCCACTTTTCCGGCAATTACACGGAGATCCAAGGTTCGAAGATCTACTGCGGAAAATTGGTTTTGAGTCTGATCCAGGTATTACCAAATGAGTTGAAAATAAGTTAGTTGTCGTTTTTCTTTTAAATGCATATTTAAAATTAGTATTTCATATTTCCAGAATGATTGAAGTTAAAAACAAAGCCAAATCAATATCTGCATTTTTCTACTTCAAGGAGCCGGAATCAATTGGTAATGCGGTTATTATACATACCTTATCATTTATAGCAAATCACTTTGACTTAAGCATTTACACAAACCAGGCTGATTTTTTAAAAAGCCGTCTTTCCGAGGTCCGGATTATTTCACTTAACCACATAAAATTTAAGGAAAACTCTATTCCCGGAATGCTGAACTATTGTAGAAAAATTGCGAAGATCCTTAACTCCGATCAATCTGATGCAGTTTTTATTGGACATAATTCGGGCCCGATTGCATTGTGGCTGACCAAGACCTGTTTTCAGTATGTCTTTCAGGTGCATGAAATGATTGGTCTGGAAAGGAAGTCAGTATTCGATAACATTTACCACATGATCATGGAATATATTATAATAAAGGGCATAAGGGCAAGTAAAGCGAATTTCGTGGTTTCTGAACCTATAATACAATATCTGAGAGCACATAATAGTCCGAACCTGTTTTTAGCTTCTCATTGTGTAGATTTAAAAAAATTCGCCTGGCCAAGTTTCTCAGAGCTCCATAATGGAATACTCAGAAAAAAAGAGCAAGGGTACTTTATTGTATGTTATACCGGTTGGATTTCTGAAGAACGTGGTCTTCATCTGATGCTTGAAAGCTTATATATTTCTCTTCTGAAAGACCCTAAAATCTTATTTGTAACTGCAGGAAGTGATGCTAAGCAAACCCTGGAAATTTACAACTACTTCACGGAGAGGAAGATGGAGGAAAATATAGTTTGTCTTGGGAAAATTGAATATGATTTTATCCCCGGTGTTATTGCCCTGTCTGATGTGTGTTTAAGTATCCTTGAAGACAATCGGGTCTATCAGATGTCACCTCCCCAGAAAGTCATTGAATACATGGCATCCGGAAAGCCGGTCATAGCAAATAAGATCCAAACTCATAGTATGCTGATTACAAATGAATATGACGGATTTCTGACAGATTATGATCCTTTAATGATTTCTGACAGGATATTGTTTCTGAAGGCTAATCCCGATATCCATAAACTAATGAGTAGGAATGTTTTAAAAACCGCTTCAAAATTTGACACTTCACTGGTCTATAAAGAAATGAAGGAGGTTATGACCCGTGTTCTGAATAATTAAAAAAGAAACGTCCTCGTGCGCTAACCCTTCACAGCCTGGCGAAGCCAATGCGCTCGCGGGGATTCAATTCAACAGATTCAAAAAATAATATGAAAGCGATTGTCTTTACAAAATACGGAACACCTGATGTTCTTGAATTAAAAGAGATAGACAAACCTGTTCCAAAGAAAGATGAAGTTCTGATAAAAGTTTATGCGGTATCAATAAATGACTGGGACCTGGGTCTCTTCCAGGGCGACCCCATAAATCGCCTCCTCAATGGTCTTTTTAAACCAAAGATTAAAATACCCGGCTCCGACATAGCAGGACGAATTGAAGCAGTTGGTAACAATGTAAAGAAGTTTCAGCCCGGGGATGAAGTGTACGGGGATCTAAGCGGAAGATGGGGAGGCTTCGCTGAATATGTTTGCGCCCGCGAAAATGCATTGGCTCTAAAGCCAGCCGTTATGAGCTTCGGGGAAGCAGCAGCAATACCTCAGGCGGCAATGCTGGCGTTACAGGGTCTTCGGGATAAAGGGCAAATTCAATCAGGACAAAAACTTTTGATTAATGGTGCGGGTGGAGGTGTAGGTACCTTTGCTGTGCAGATTGCCAGATTATATGGAGTTGAAGTGACCGGTGTTGACAGCTCAGTGAAATTGGATATGATGCATTCAATGGGCTTTGATCATGTCATTGATTATAAACAGGAAGATTTCACTAAAAATGGTAAGAGTTACGATTTGATTCTTGATGTTAAAACAAATCGTTCGATATTTGATTATACCCGCGTATTGAGTCGCAATGGAATTTATGTCATAGTTGGGGGTTCCCTGGGTCGGCTTCTTCAGGCTTTAATCCTGCGGCCATGGATTTCGATGATCAGTAAAAAGAAAATATGTTTTGTTGCTCTGAAGGCAAATAAGGATTTAGAATATATGAACGAACTTTTTGAAACCGGGAAAGTCAAACCCGTAATAGATGGGACCTACCGGATAGAGGATGTTCCTAAAGCATTAAGATTTTTTAGTGAAGGAACCCACAATGGAAAAGTAGTTATAACTGTGGAAGATGATAACGAATTTTAAATGTTAGTTGCATGACCTTGAAACTTGTACAAATAAATTTAAATGAAGACAGATCGAAAGAAATGTACTCTTCAAAAGAATGTCAGTTTATATTAAAATTGTGGGAAGAACATTATCCAAAGGTTGGATATAGTATCCCCTGGGTAGGATATTTTGTCGAACGGGACGGTCAAATTGTAGGAGGATGCTGCTTTATAGGGCCTCCTGTTAATAACAGGGTTGAAGTGGGCTATGGCACTTTCAAAGAATTTGAGGGACAGGGAATTGCTACCTTTGCATGTAAACAGTTGATTTCTATTGCGAGAAATACAATTCCTGATATTATAATAACTGCTAAAACAGCACCTGAAAACAATGCTTCAACAAAAATTTTGCAGCGACTCGGATTCGTCTATGCCGCAATTGTTCAGGATCATGAAATAGGCGATGCCTGGGAATGGATTCTTAAAGAGAATATGTAAAAACGGATCAGATTAACTTTAATTGAACAAAAAGCAGAAAAAATCGTTACTTAATTAAAACGATTGTTTCAGAATTATTAACCTTTTAACTTTTTACGATGACGAATACAGAAATTTCAAAAGCAAGAAAAATTATAGCATGGGTTATTGCAGGTTTATTAACTGCATTGTTCTTTTTTAGTTCATCAGCCAAGTTATTTTTACGTCCGGAACAAATGGGACAGATGCATTTAGCGAACTGGCGCGTTATCATTGCCCTGGGAGAAATAGGCTCTGCACTCTTGTTTTTATTTCCCAAAACAAATATCTATGGCACATTATTACTTAGCTCATATATGGGAGGGGCAATTATTATTCATATGACTGGTGGTTTAAGCCTTGTAATGCCAACGGTGGTACTTATCATGGTCTGGATTATAGGATTCCTCAGAAATCCCGAACTTATTAAGAAATAATTTCACTGATCCATAAAAGAAATAAGCGCATTCAGCAATAGATGGCTGTGTACGCTTATTTTTTTGCAATTTTAGCAGAATATTATTTCACATTTTGATGCCTATCCGGAGTCCCAGATTAATGAATGGATAAACTGAATTAAAATATTCCCACTTGTCTGGATATTGAGTACTACGAGTATATTCTATTTTTAATATATGCACAGACATGAACCTATTCCTTAATCCGACACCGCCATACCAGTCAAATACAAAATTACCGGCGTAAGATTGTGTTCCCACTATTAAACCAAAGCCAACTATGTTTGAGAATTTGGATTCGGTTTGGTCTCGTGAGGTACCTCCCTCGGATATAGTAAAGGTGGATTCCTTATAAAAGCAGTGTTTGTACATTAATTGCTGAGCAAAGTATGTATGTCTTCCGTACTCTCTGATTTCAATCTTGGATGATAATCCATGATTATTGTATGGACTCCTCCGGTAAGAAAAGAATCCCTCAGTTGTGGCCTCGCCCTCTGTCCCCATCGACTCAAACAGTCCTCTATGGGATTTTTTGTTTAAAGGAAATATGTATCCTAATTGAAATTGCAGGCTGAGTTTCTTATGCAGAAATATCTCATAGGATACAGGAATTTCACTGAAAAAAACCTGGAAGGGATTGATTTTAATAATCCTATAAGGTTTCTCTCCTACAATGGAATCGTTATTAAAATCAATATACGATTTGATTATTACTATTTCTTTAAGGCTGCTACCAATAATTCTGTTATCGAATAGAAATAGCAACATGATAACTAATATAGACGCAGTTTGTTTTTTCATTATTAATCACATTAACGGTTTCCGCGACTATTGGTTATTAACCAAATTTACGCCTTAAATTATTGAAAGTCAAGACTAATTTCATTTCAGATAGCACCCGAAGTATTGCAATACAAATATGTTTTTCACGAGGTTATGAAATCCAGTCACTGTTTCTTTTAAAATTAGTTGCAGTAAATCTTGCTGAATAATTATATCTTACCCTGATAACATCGAATTCTCTGTCATGTGGTTCTTCATAAACATTTATCAGAGGTGCAGATCCCGGGTAATGAATGTTGCTTACTCCTGCTTTACCGAACAATAGTAAGATTGGAACTACCTTTTTATCCGGTACCGCAATGATTGCAGTCTGCAGGTAGTGCATATGCTTACTGATCAATCCATAGACCTCTTTTTCATCAGTTACTCTCATAACCTGTACATACCTGAAGAGTTCATCAGGCTTCCAGAACTCAGGTTTCTCTTTTACTCTGACAAAAACATTCTTTTCATCAGATGAAATTACATCATTTGACCCGCTATATATCTGATATAGTGATGTTCCTGTCGATCTGATATTTACAGAAACAGGGGAAATTCTCTTTTCGAAAAGTTCGAGTTTTGCATGGAGCATTTCGGCAAACTTCCGGGGATCTCCCTGTACGTAAATGTTTTTTACATTGTAGCAGGCACCGCCATCAAAAGCTGAAATATCATTTACGAGGCCATCAATGGTTTGTTCCAATTTGTCAGAGTCAGTTACAAACTCTTTGGAAACATATGCGATTCCTATTTTATGACCATGCATCAATGTTGTAATTCCCCTGTGATATTTTTCTATTCTGGCTACCAGGTCCTTAATAGCTTGATCTGAGCTCAGTATATTTATGGCATCTGATTCTTCAATGATTGACTTTTCGATTAAATCATCTCCTCCCTTCCAGTAACCACATGCAATCGTTTTTCTAAGTTCCGGGTCAATTGTTTCAAGTTTATTAAGGTAAATCATTGGGAAAAAGGATGCTGTTGAAGGCAACTTCATAATTTGTGCTGATCCTTTTAATTTCACAGGTAATCCAATCCTTGACAGGATAGCTGTATATCCCACAACATTGCCTGATATAAAATGACTGAGAAGAGATGGTTCTTTCCATTTATTAAAGGGATTTATTATACCAAATCGTTTAAGGTAACCATAGCGAGTCTGAATAATTCCATTCCCTTTAATTGCTTTGTTAATATAATATCCTCTGGTTCCGTGATCGTAATTGGCAATTGATCGGAATAATCCTAGCCCCCAATGGTCTATATCATATTTCGAAAACCCGCTTGATCTATAAATAAGATCAATAAGTTCAATGTTTTCTTGTTTGGTCAGGTCGCTAAAAGATGAATCGACCTCATCCGATACTTTTTGAATGTCGTCAACTGAATGTGAAGAAAAATATTTTGCTGCATTTAGTCTGATCTGACAAGCCGCTTCTTTTATATTTTTCCCATCTGCAAGTGGGTAGCTGATTTTCAGTCCATTTTTCTCCTCGGTAAGTGATGAAGTAAAGAATGGATCGCGAAATTCAATTTCTGTTTTCATAGATACTGACCTTATATATTGGCAACTTCTTCTGCTTTGTAAGCACATCCTTCAATGCTGGCATTTTGGAACCTTTTAATATGGCTAAAATGAGAAACAATAAAGTTTGGCTTGATCCCCTGTATTGTTGCATTATCAAACTGAAGAACCGAAACATTTGCTGCTGAAGGATTTCCATTAGTATATGGGGTTATGAACTTTAATAATCCCTCACCAGATTTGAGTGGTTCTTCTGTTTCCGGATCAACAATATATACCCTTGATTCATGCCATGTTTCAAACAGATAATCTTCAAGATCCTCACACCAGTAACCTTCATTAGTCGCAGGACATTCTGTGAATGCATATATATCTTTCAGGTTTGTTGAAAACAGCTTTTTATTTATTCCGAATACAGATGCAATTTTTTTAATCATCTCTGGCTTATTTACTTTCTTACCTTTTATTGATCCCTTTGCTCCGCTATATCCCCCACCTGCAAATGTAAAATAAGCATTATCTCCGAAGTTAAATTGTCCCTCTTTCAACTGATCCAGATATGGATTAAGGAGAAGTACAAAACCTCCAAGGTTAATCTTTTCATGATCTCTTTCAGCAGCCGAAATAATGTCAATTATTTCATCTAAAAACTTTTTTTTCAGAACAACTTTCCCATTTACAACTTTATATAATAATGTTCTGAATAAATCTATGTCCAGGGTAAAGATAAGGTCCTTATAATGTATTCTTGCGGCATCGAGAGCTAGCTTCATGCGGCCAATGCTCTGGTATCCCATATATCCTGCTTTTTTAGAAAGAGCATCCAGGATCCTTATGGAGGGAGAGAACCCAATAGCCCTTGAGGCTCCCTCAATTCCAAAGGTTAAACGGTAGTTATCAACAACTTTGTCCAACTCTGCCTTATTTGTAAATATATAACTTGGATCTCCCGAAGTATTGCTTGATACCTGGAATTTACCACCCTGAGAGAAATCATTCAGCTCCTTTAATAACCCTTTTGATTTTTTAAAAGCTGTCGATGCAATTGCCGGTAGTTGATAATATTCCTCATAATCAATGGCTTTCATTAAGTCCTGAATATTTCGTTTTTTCTTTCTACAAATGTTTCTGAAATATTCAAACTTATCCCATTGAGCGGTTATGCTTTCTTTTAGCAATTCTTTATACTGTGATTCATCCATTTTCTTTTTCATATTCAAGGATTTAGAAGAGAGTTATTACACAAAGCTAAACCTTCAATAGAAGTTCAATAATTGGGCCAAACATCATATTTATCATATAAACAGCTATTTACAATACATTCTGGATTGAAAATAAATGTTTATTGTAGCATTTTGAATCAGGATGTGTAGCATATTACAACACTTATAATTTGTTTGAAATAAGAAATGTCAATTTATGCCATAAAGGATGGTATTTACCAGGTGATAATGAATGGCTTACCTTTATTAACCTCTGTGGCGATGTGTCTGTTGCCAGAGAAAAACTAAAGCATACTGGCACTTAACTTTGGATAAATTGAAGCTCTTCGCAGCAAGCAACGGAGAACCGATCCGCCACTTGGCGGAGAGCTCGGCGAAGCCAATGCGCTTGCGGGGATTCAAATACAGGTGTAATAACTGAAGGAGGTTTTACAGAGTTGCATTCAGGTGATCGCATTGATGACTATCCCGGCTGATACTCAGGTACTACTTTAGTGTTTTGTTGTATGGAAGATGAAAGCATTGTATAGATCAAATAAAATAATAAGTGTAACTTTAATATAAAGAAGGATCGTTGAAAGTCAGACAAAAGAATCGTATAGATTTGTATTCTAGTATGTTGTCAATACAATTCTATTGTGACTGACGAGGCAGTGCATTAAGTGAATACTTTTAAACTTAAAGATTAAAATAAACAAATGTCAGATAGAAGTTTAAAATGTAATCATATCCGACAGGTTTTGGCGATATCAGACAATTTTGCTACTCATATAAACGAGTAGCTGTAATGCGCATTACAACACCATGATTGCCAACTAACCATCAATGATAATGAGAAACAGGATAATTTATATTGTGTTATTTGTTTCGCTTGGATACAATCTCCATGCACAGACAACAATAACGGGCGTTGTAAGCGATTCTGCAAATATTCCTGTCCCAAACGCTGCAGTTTATATCTCCAAAACAACTATCGGCACTCTTACCGATCAAAAGGGAGCTTATTTAATTTCCATTCCTCAGCAGGGTGAATTTGAATTAACTGTCTCTTTCATTGGTTACAAAACTAAATCCAAGATTATTTATGCCAATAGCAACAGGCAGATAATTAATATTAAGTTGTCTCTTAACCCGGTATTACTGAATGAAGTCACAGTGAGATCCAAAAATAAATACAGCCTGAAAGATTATACTGATTTCTTTAAATTGTTCATAGGGGAAAATGAAAATGCCCGAAGCTGCAAGGTTCTTAATCCTGAGGATCTCCATCTCTACAGGGATCCCAATAATAATTACTTACGGGGATTCTCAGTCAGGCCCCTTAAGATTGAAAACAAGGCACTGGGGTACTCAATTACATACGATCTCATTGATTTCAATTATAATCTCAGAGACAGTATCCTGAGATTCTCCGGCTACTGTTATTTTAAACCCATGAAGGGTTCTGCCAGAAATCTCAGAAAATGGAGCCGTAACAGGCTGATTGCTTACTATGGCTCAAGAATGCATTTCCTGAGATCTCTATACTCAGATTCTATCTCCTCAGATAACTTCAAAATCTTTGAATGTAATTTTGATCACGTAAAGAATATTATTTCTCCTGTCAATCAGATTGACTTTCACAATTTAAAACCTGCAATTAAAAGTCAGTACCTGCCTTTATTTAGCAAAGCACCCTTGCTGATAATATATACTGATAGCCATCCTGAACTCTCATCCGGTATTTTAGGATTCCAATCGCAGGAGTACAAAAGCACTCTGATCTTCTCAGACACTCTGAAAGTTTTTCAAAATGGTAATTATGATAACCCTTATTCCGTTACGTGGTATGGCGCAATGGTCAATGAAAGGGTGGCAGACATGCTTCCTTCCGATTACCTGACTTATTTTAACGCTTCTAATCAGCCCGTTTCAGACAGGGATATCTCAAAGATTGAAAATTATCTGGAACATGAGCAAAATACTACCTGTGAGGACCAGGTGTTTGTCCATACTGACAAAAATAAGTACAGGCCCGGTGACACAATTTATTTCCAGTCATATGTCAGGAATACTTTCTCCGGAGCTTTCGAATCTTCAAGTACTGCAATGTACGCTCTCCTTTTTAACGATCAGCACCAGGTAGTGGATAGTTCCAGGTTCAGGATCACTAATGTCACTTCCCCGGGCTGGCTTTCAATACCAATTGACGCTAAACCCGGGATCTATCATTTCACTGCTTTCACCAGCCTGATGCAAAACTTCGAGCCACTCGATGCTTTCCACCTCGATCTGAAAGTCGATGCCCCTCAAAACCAGAAAATGAATATTGAGGTCCGGTTAAATAAAGATATTTATCATCCGGGAGATACCCTTGAAGCCGATCTGAAAATAACAGATTCAAATGGGAAGCCTTCTTCTCAGCAATACTTTAAAAGCAGTTTCATTTATAAGAACTATCTGATCGACAATGACGGGTCCAAAACCAACAGGGATGGCGATTCTTTTATAAGGTTCGTTATACCTGATTCTATCCATTTTATCACACGAATGCAAATTTCCCTTTACAATAACAAAAAGGAAAGGTTTCAGGTTAAAAACTTCAGCATTCCATTCTCCGATGAGTACCTCGATCTAAGATTCCTGCCTGAAGGCGGGAACCTCATCGCTGGCCTGGACCAGGTTATTGGGTTCAATGCCGTGGACAGGAATGGGGAACCGGTTGAGGTTGCAGGCCTCCTGAAAAATGTTAATGGCATTGTCCTTGACACTGTCAGATCAGGTCCTTTCGGACCGGGTAAATTCTCGTGCAAGACTGAAAACGGAATGTTCCTCGAACTTACCTATGGCCCCGGTAAACAAAAAATATGGCCTTTGCCCATTCCAGATCCCTTCGGCGAATGCCTCTCAATAAAACCTGTCGACAAAAGGTCTTTCGCCGTAGAAGTTCAGTCTGACTCCTATAAAGGCGACACTCTCATCGTTTCAGGAACAATGAACCTGAAACAGATATTTGAAAGAAAGCTCATCATGGACAAGAAGCAACGTCTTGTCATAAAAACTGATGACCTTCCAGAGGGGATAACCGAGGTGACCCTGTTCAATAAAGACCTGAAACCTGTTGCTGAAAGATTAGTATGTGTAAATTCAGATGAACACCTAAGGTTTATTATAAAAACTGATAAACCTTATTATTCTCCAGGTCAGGAGGCTGAAGTCACAGTAAACGTGACAGATGCCGACGGAAACCCTACCAGTGGCATCTTCTCTGCCTCTGTAGTCGATTCTTTATCAGGCCATGATCCCGCAATATTTACCCCCGGAATAGCTTTCGCATTAAACTATAATGCCTTCTTTCCCTCTAACATTCCTTCGGCTGTTCTGGAAAAAGGACTTGACAACCTTCCGGATGACCAGCTCGATCTAATCTTGCTGACTTACGGCTGGTGCAGGTTCAACTGGAATTTTGATCTGACTGAATCGATTAACAAAGAACTGGTCAATTATGATCAGCTGAAAATGAAGCTCCTTTATTCTTCAGGTAAACATCTGGCCAACAGGAAACTTGATCTCGTATCGCTCGAAGGTCCGAGCATAATGCACCTTAAAACTAATAAACAGGGTGAAATATCATTGCCCCTGGCTTCTCTGCCCGGTATAACCAGGTCAGTCACCATGATTCCTGACCCCAAAAGCTCCGATAGGGTCACAGGTGCAATGCTCAGCGTACCATATAATGAACAATACATGAAAAACAAGAACATGTACTTGTCTCAACAGACCATAACTACCGGATTAATGGGTAATATATCACTTTTAAATAAGCCTTCACTTAGCGAGAAAACCATAGAGTTACCAGAAGTCTCGGTATCGACGAACAGGAAAATTGAATATATAAATCAATATGAAGAATTATACAAATATGCAAATATAAAGAGCCTTCCCAGGGAAAAAATCTATGAATTCCAAACATTGGCGCAAGCAATACGTAACATTGTTCCAACGTGTATAATAACAGAACCTCCTCTTCCTCCTGCTATCTACCTTGTACAATCTCGATCCTTTTTTGGTGGTAATGTCAAGGCTATGATAGTCCTTGACGGAATGCCGTTATATATAGATGGATGGGCAGTGGTAAGAACTATTCCTCCTGACCAGATAGGCTCTATCACGATTCTTGATGGACCTCAGGGTCATATAATTTACGGAGAAGAAGCTTCAGGAGGTGTAATATTTATTAATATAAATAAATCTGGCTTTGCGAATATTCGGACAGATTGGAAAACACAGGATAAAAGTAACAATATGCTTGTGCCGATAAAATTATTCCGGCCGAACATTGAATTCTATAACCCGACCAGATCTGAGATTGAAAATGATCCTGCCCTCAGAGGCCGTGCAACAGTTTACTGGAATCCTGAGGTCTGTTTTGATGGCAAAAATCCGGTACAAATAAAATATATAAATCCGTTACGGAGTGCTAAAATGATAATTACTATAAATGGTGTATCGCTGAACAATTTGATTGGAACAGTCAAAGCCAGTTATCTAGTACATGAGATTGAATGACATTGTATTGAAAGCAACAAAGAATTAATAGAATTATTTTTTTCTTATCAGAACGTGTCCAGCTTGTCCCTGCGCTCACTTGCATATGATAATTCACGGTTTTACTTTTTGGAAATTTGCAAACCAATCAATGAAAATCATCAGCAAGCTGGCTATCGAATCGCAAGCCTGGTTCTCTGACGTAAATGGGAATTAAATAGCAACACCACTTAACGAAATTAAAATAGTTGAGTATTTGTCAAATAACATCTATTTTACCTTCGACTTTTTAAAAGATAAAATCCTTTGGAAAAATTAAAATTATTATACCCATCTTAGATACCGGATATAAGACAAATATTACTGCATATTTCTCTGATTTAAATTTTTCATGATGATAGATGTTAAAACAATTCTTTTTGATCTTGATGGTGTCATTATTGATTCTGAACCTTTGCATGCAAAAGCAAAAAAACTAACTCTTGAAAAATTCGGTATTACATATCCTGCGACAATTTTTGATGACTTCAAAGGAATAACAGATAAAGTTTTTTTCGATCATGTTTCCAACCAGCTGGACACTCAAAAGCGGCCTTCAGACTTACTATTAAATTTTAAAGGAATAATTTTTGAAGAAATAATTTCTGAACTAAAACTTATAAATGGCTTCTTACCTTTTTTAGGCAGGGTTAAAGCTAAAGGAATACATTCCGCACTGGTTAGTTCAACGTCCTTATACAGTCTCAGACTGGTTGATGAACTTTATCATATCTCTGACCTATTTGACGTTGTTATAACAGAAGCAGACACTGAATTACACAAACCTGATCCGGACCCTTATCTCAAAGCATTAAAAAGAACAGCAGCTAATCCACTGAACACTATTGTGATTGAAGATTCTCCTAATGGAATTATTTCTGCTAAAAAAGCAGGTTGCTTTACTTATGGTTTGACTTCTTCATTTAAAAGCCATATTTTGATGAAAGCAGGTGCAGATGATATAATTGAAAGTTATGAAGAGCTGATAAAGAAACTAAAATTTTAATCTATTTTAACAGCATCACTTCCTGATACAAAATCTAAATAAACCGAGACAAATTATTATAAGAGATTTGGAGATCATGACCGGTAATATTGCTGCGACCACCTAACCAGGATGGTTGGGATTATAATATGTCACAATTTTTGCGCATTTCCGTGACAACTTTTCGGTTAAAACACCAGGACTCGTTAACGAATAAGCAGAAAGACCTGAGATAAATCTAAGCAGATTTATGCTTAATATTGAACTTGAAATATGTACATCTAAAATAAAACAGAATATTTATGAAAAATATTTTTGCTACACATTATTACGATACTTCAAAAATTATACATTCTAATCAATTAGAAGGTCTGGAACTTGCAGGTTTTACTCGTCGATTTTTTGCCTTATTAATTGATTTATTAGTACTTATTATAATCTTATATGTAATTGGTACAATTCTTGATTATTTTGGATTAATCAATTTTGGTCTTAAAATTGGAATTAGTTCCGACAAAACCATTAATACTATACCCAGTATAAATAACAATGCGCATATAAATGTACCTGAATATTTAAAAATAATATTTAAATTATTAATTCCTGTTTTATATTTTGGAATAATTACGTGTTGTACAAATGGTTATACAATTGGTAAACGTATTTTTAGGATTAGAATTGTTTCAACTGATCATAAGCATTTAACTCTTTGGCATTCAATAGAAAGATCATTAGGTTATTATGCTTCATCATTAGAATTTGGTTTTGGATTTTTGCAATATTTTATTGATTATAATAGACGTACAGTTCATGACAGGATAGCAGAAACAATTGTTATTAAAGTTAGAAAAACCATGAAACTTAAATAGATACATTCAAAAAAATCAAAAAACCGATAACATTTTGATTTGATGGATTTTTTAAAAAAGAATGCAGACCATCCTGCATATTAAAGGGATGTTCATTGTCATGAGTTGTTCTGTGAATAATGTTTGGCAGGTTATAAGTTTTTCTTCCCTGATGATTTTATCTGTTATCCCACTTAGTGCCCTGCCAACCACCTATTATACCTTCGTTTTCGCAATCAGGGCAATACCAATGTATTTCTTCAGTATCAGGTCTAAATGCAGTCTTAATAATTCCGGAGCAACCCTTTTCAAAGCAACTGATATCGGTTTGGGTTAATGTGAGCGGAAGGTTTTTTGTGGTTGTATCGATAATAAGTGATAAGAAACCTATTAGTTCTCTGGCTTCTTTGGGCATCTCTTTTCGCATTTTTGCTGAAGCATCGAGGAGGTGTTGGATATTGGTTATGTACATTTTATAATTTGTTAATGATTGGTATCCTAAGTGAAGTGATTATTAAATGCAACATTACTCAATATTTATGACCAATTCAAATTTCAAAGTTCTGTTTGGTTCAAGTTATGTTTTAATGTATTCAGGTTTTTATAAACAAACTCAGTCACCTTGGATTTCAGGCCCAACAATACTAGTTCGTAATCTGGCGTTAAGTAGATCTTCCCCATTGTAAAATAACTTTACGATTAACTGTAAAATATATTTACTTCTTATAATTATAGAAATATTTATATAGCTTTATATCATGCACATACAATTACGGCATCATATTAGCAATAATGTCTCTCTAAAAGGTGGTTCGGTGGTTGAAAAGCAGGAGATATATAATTTAGAAAAGCCCATAGGCAATTTTAGGTAGTGGAAGGTATGAGAGAATTTTGATAATAGTATTAGAAATAAGAGCAAAAAGACAATGAAGATAACTCAGATTTTCAGAAGCCTTTACAGAGACCGGTTGAATACATCTGTTATCATAATAAGTCTTGCTTTTGGGATAGCATGTATTAATCTGATAATACTCTTTTTAAACCGGGAATTAAGTACTGATGAATTTCAAAAAAACGGATCTCGTATCTATGTGCTTAAATGCGATGATCCTTTTAATAAGGGTTCAAAGATGTTTGCATGCCGACTTGGCGGTGCCGAGTACATGAAGGAGAATTTTGCACAGGTAGAAGATTTTTGCCGCATAAACAGGATAGGTGTTCAGAAAATAATTGCTAATGGCCAGGCATATTATGATAAGCCCTCAGTCTATGAGGCATCAGCTAATTTCTTTAATTTTTTCACATATAGACTTTTAACAAATAATCCAAATTCGGTACTTGAAACCAAAGAGGGTATTGCAATTTCAGAAGAACTGGCAACTAAATATTTCGGAAAATCTTTGCCCGTCGGACAAGTAATTACACTTATAAGTGGGAAGACAAAAAGTGATTATGTAATAACAGGAGTATTTAAAAAACCTAAAGACAATACTCAGCTTGCTTTTGATATGGTAAAACTGGCAAATGAATCCGACTCTTATGCTTATCTGTTACTAAAGCAAAATACAGATCCGGCTGACCTTGAAAAAATATTTGATAAGGAAAAAGAGAAGATTCCAAGCATAAGAGACGCGGAACCAGGAAAATACTACCTTGAAAGTCTTTTTAAGGTATATTTTGATACAACTCAGAATGGACCATTAGGTCCGGTAAGAGATAAATCTGATTTATTGGTAGCCTTTATAATTGGACTGTTGATTATCAGCGTTGCTTCATTCAACTATCTGGGACTGATCAATAATAAGCTTCTGGAGAAAACCCGGGAATTTAATATACGTCATATAAACGGAGGATCAACGTTCAGGTTGATTGCGGAATTTATATTTGAAAACTTTATTGTTATTATAATTTCTGTTGCAATTAGTCTTGAGATTATGTCATGGATCATGCCGTTATTTAATGAATTGACTGGATCAGAGATTAACTTCAGCCATTTTCTCCTGGTGAAGAATCTGTCAGGCATGGCGGGTGTTTTAGTATTTCTATTGCTGTTGACGTTATTTTTTTCTTATATCAGAATTACTCATAATGCAATTGGTTCAAACTTGAAAGAGATTGCAGATAATCGGGGAAAAGTATTTCATCTTCCGGTGTTCAATGTATTACAGTTGGCTATTGCTCTTATCTTGCTTTCTTGCTCTTTTATTATTTTAAAACAGATTCATTATATTACAAAAAAAGATATTGGTCTTGACAAGGAAGTTATTGAAATTAAAATACCAAATCAGTACCCCGAAATGGCTAAGATTTTCAAAGAGGAAATTCAAAAAATACCTGCAGTTACTTTGATTTCAATAACTCCGGCATCGCCAATGCTTGAATTCTGGATGGTTTTGTATAAATACACCGAAAACGGATCGGAGAAACAATATACACCAGCTTTATTCCCAGGAGATGAAAACTTTATCAGCACGCTAAGTATTGGACTGATTGATGGCAGAAATTTTTCCGGTAATATTGCCTCAGATAAAAATAACTGTCTAATAAATGAATCATTTGCGAAAAAATTTTCCGGGAGAAACCTAATCGGCGAAAAGATCCCTGGAGATAATGATCTGACTATCATTGGTATTGTAAAAGATTTTCATTATTTTAGTTTGAAAAACAAAATTGACCCCTGTATTATAACATTTAATAATTCCGGAAATCATTTGTTGGTAAAGTCTTCTCCGAGTCAGTTTCGGGTTGTAAGACAGGCAATAAAGGGAATATGGCAAAAACTTATTCCCGACTATCCTCTAAATATTGAATCTGTAAAGGAAAGGTTTGAGTGGTATCACCGTGAGAATTCAAATTATGTAAAATTAATTGGAAGTTGCTGTTTTATTAGTCTTTTTCTGTCGATGATCGGATTATTTGCAATTTCATATAATACCAGCAGGAAACGTACAAAAGATATAGGCATTCGTAAAATTAACGGAGCAACAATTCTTGAAGTCATGTTTCTGCTTAATAAAGATTTTATTAAATGGGTCATTGTAGCTTTTTTGATTGCCACACCAATAGCCTGGTATGTAATGCATAGATGGTTGCAAAGTTTCGTTTATAAAACACAACAGAGTTGGTGGATCTTTGGATTGGCTGGAATTATAGCGCTTGGGATTGCTTTATTAACAATTAGCTGGCAGAGCTGGAGTGCTGCAACCAAGAATCCTGTGGAAGCTTTAAGATATGAATAAAACTTATTCCTTTCTTTTTACTTGACTAATTGCAACTTTGCGGTCCCTATTCCCCGCATCGCCATTAAACTGAATATTAGACACATAATTTATAATTACAATCTCCATTAACTCCAATTCTGGCCAGTTTCATCCACTTTCTAAATCCTTATTGTAATCTCGCAACAATGTATTTAATCGCTAAATAAGAAGCATTTAGACCCTTTATTGTAGTTGCACTATACTATATATATCAACATTATAAACATGTCAATAATGTAATAACTGTTCAGTTTGTAACTGTCGACAAAGATGTTCAACTGGAAGTGCTCGACTGGATGGGGTAATGGCAGGTCGTAACTTTACCTCATATTTGGGCTGCATCATATATTTAATATCTTTGAGTAATAATAATATCTTCAGAATATATTGAATATGATAAAATTCAATTCTGTGTACCGCACAATTGTCGGTGATATTGATAAAATTAGTTCTGAGAGACATTTCGTTACATTATCCACAATATTGGCCGCCATTTTCTTGTTGGGACTTTGTATTGTCCACATATTGATGGGCCTTAAGATAGCTCCAGTTATTCTTGCTGGAAGTAGCTCCCTGATCATGTTAGGACTTTACTATTTTGTTAGATTTCATAACTGCCTTTATATTCCAAAAGTTATCCTGTCAGGTTTAGGACTAATTATGCTTGACTTAACATGGTATTCTAAATTTTTATCTAACGGACCTGTTCTTTTTTTCATATTAATATTTGCAGCACTTGTTATATGGGTCTGGGAAGGCAAATGTTTAGCCATCTTACTGGCTTTTTATTTCCTTAATCTTGCAGTTCTGGGAATAATTGATTCTCATGCCCCTGAATATCTGTTCAAATATCCTATTCCAAATAAAAGAAGTCTTGATATTTATTTGAGTTTTTTCCTTTATTCATCCCTGCTTATTATATTATTATTTTTCATTAAAAAAGAATTTATCAGGCAAAAGGAGAATGCGATAAAGTCTGATAAGCTAAAATCTGCTTTTCTTGCAAATATGTCACATGAGATCAGAACACCTATGAATGCAATTGTAGGGTTCAGTGAGCTCCTTGGTAATGGGTCTGATTCTGACAATAAACAACAATTTATTAGAATTATTCAAAACAGTAGCTATAATCTTCTTCGGCTGATCAACGATATTATAGACCTGTCAAAGATAGAAGCTGGTGATCTGGAAATAAAATATTCGGATATCAATATACGTGAACTATTTAAAGAACTTAAAGAGACTTATTCGCTTGATCTGATAAAAAGAGAAAAAACCGATATTTTAATTAGTTATCTCCTGGATGTGGATCTTGTAATTCAATCTGACCCACTTCGTTTAAAACAAGTATTATCGAACTTAATTAATAATGCCGTAAAGTTTACCTCTCAGGGCACAATTATCTTTCGATGCGAAAAGAAAGGCAAAGAAATAATTTTTTCAGTATCAGATAGCGGTATAGGAATTCCTGAAGAAGATCAGAAGAAAATATTTGAGCGTTTCATTAAATTCAATTATAACGGTATGAATACAGAGGGGTCGGGAATAGGTTTGTCAATAGCTGATAAATTTGTTAACTTACTTGGTGGGAAGATATGGTTTAAAAGTATCGTTGGTGAAGGCACCAATTTCTTTTTTTCATTACCTTATATTGCTCCCTCAAGTTATTCGGCATCAAACAAAAAATCACAAAAGAGAAATTCTTCTTTAACTGATAAATTCATGAAACCTATTCTTGTTGTTGAAGATGATAAAGTTAGCTTTATGCTTATAAAAGAGTTTCTAAGACCATTAAATATTGAAATACATCATGTTACAGATGGTCGAGATGCAATCAACTTTGTAAAAAAGAATCCTGAAGTCCGTTTAATCTTAATGGATATTAAACTGCCTTTCATGGACGGATATGCAGCCACTAAAGCTATCAGACAAATAAATCCCAATATACCAATTATTGCTCAGACTGCATATGCAATGTTGGGGGATAGGGAGAAAGCAATTGCTTCAGGTTGCGTGGATTACATAGAAAAACCTGTAGATTCCAAAAGATTACTTGAGTTAGTTAGCACATATTTACGCAGTTAGAATTCATGCACTTACTTTATCTTACCTATTATTGAAGCTCTTCGCAGCAAGCAACGGAGAACTGATCCGCCACTTGGCGGAGAGCTCGGCGAAGCCAATGCGCTCGCGGGGATTCAATTACTTGAATCATTATTGAATCTGTTCATTTGAAAAATTGAACCAAATTTAATGTTATATGAAAATCATGCTCAAAATCGCAGGATTATTTCTATTAATACTATCAATCAATTTATTCTACTCCTGTAAAAAAGATAAAGAATCTACAAGCATTAGTGATATTGACGGGAATGTTTATAAAATTGTCACTATTGGCTCTCAGACCTGGATGGTCGAAAACTTGAAAACTACAAAATATAAAGATGGTACAGATATCCCAAATTAACCGATGCAATTTCGTGGAAAGCATTATCCACCCCTTCCTACTGTTGGTATAATAATGATGAAGCTACCTATAAAACCACTTATGGTGCCTTGTACAACTGGTATACGATAAACACAGGAAATCTTTGCCCCACAGGATGGCATGTACCTACCTATTCAGAATGGACAACCTTAGGTAATTTTCTGGGTGGAGAGAGTATTGCTGCAGAGGTATGCTCTCTTTATGTTGCATATTGAAAATCTCATGTCTAAGGTATACAACATAAATCGCAACCCTCACTATTGAATAATGCGAGCCTGCTGCATCTAATTTTAATCGGCATTCATGGGTTTGCATAAAGCAATATTTAATCAGAAATCAATAGATTTAAATTGTCTGATTGAACCTGCATGCAGATGTAGTTAAAAGAAAGAGCATTTTTTTCTCATGCAGGTTTCATGACACATATAATTAAGCTAATGATCAGAAAAATTGAACGTTAGACTACAACATGACCTCTCTTTTATAAAACACGATCCCATATTTGGCATAAAAATTGTTCATCAAGTAAGAACGAATCATAGACAAACAAGCTCCCCAAACGAAAATCTCTTATTTGATGGATTTTTTAAATAAGAAAACAGACCATCCGAAGACTAAGTACTATCTAATTGGGCTCATCCTTTTATTCCTATCTATTATATCCATTGATTTATCTGGACAGAAATCTACTCAACTAATTCAACCCTTAAAGCAAGAACCTTTTGAACTGCGAACCGGCACTTTATCTGATTCTACCTTTCCAGCTACTGAAATATCTCAAAAAAAAGGCTTTATTAAAGGTCGGTTAACTGAATTAAACAAGAACTCTCCGGTTTGTTTTGCAGACATCTTTAACAGCAATATTACATCATATACAAAGTCAAATGCAAAAGGTGAATTTATTCTTGGTCTACTTGAGTTCCCGACTTTTTTAAGGATCAGAAAATTCGGTTTTAAAGAAGAGACTATAATTATAAAAAGTCCGGTTGATTCAGTTTTAATTTCACTTACTCCTCTTGAAGTTCATAAAAGTTATTCCGGCAACAAAAGACTTTTACAATATGAATTGATCTTTAAAAAAGCGCTTGAAAAAATCCTGGCAGGTTACAATTCGGGATCCCAGGATCATTCACAGAGAGAACTTGTATATTGCCGCATCAGTTCATCGATAGACTCAACCGTTAACAGTCTTTTTGAAAGTTATGCGCAAATGAATGTTTGCAAAAGCGGACTTCAGGATTATCAACCCTTCATTTCCCGCTATGCATCAACAGATGATTATATTCCCGGACTCACAGAAAACAGACTGGAATTTAAAATTGATCCCTACGTAAATCTTCCAATGTTTGCTGAACGATTTATTACCCGAAAAGGATATATTGTGCAGGATGACAAACAGATTGCCATAGTAAAAGTCGATCTGGATAAAACAATAAATACCTATTACATCAACGTTGCAGACACCTCTATTCTATTTATTTCCAGCAAGTTCAAATCAGGAAAAAGGGAACGAATTCCAGGATCTCAATCAGTATGGCAGAGTAACAAAATTTCTTCCACTGAAATATCATTTTCTCACAACAGAGAAAACACTAATGATTACTTTATAGATTGGGTCTGTACGAATGAAGATTACAGTTTGATAAAAAAAGACAAACCCTTGCAGACTATATCTAAAAGCGCCCTTTTCATAATTGTGCCTGATTCTTCCATTATATATAATGCTGTACGAGATCAGGCTTCACACGAAGTGTTATCTGAATTGAGACAGCAGATCAACTTCAAGGCAAATTATTTAATATCGGGCAAATCCTCGGTTTTTAATTCAGAGGCAGAGAAACTTCTATTGAAGCCCTACAGACATGCGTTCTGGGCTCAAAACTCATGTGTAACGCCCGATAATAATGAACAAAAGCAAATTAAAAATTGGGAAAATGACAATATGTTTTATTCTGAAAATCGTCGCCCCCCTGCAAATGAAATAATCAGAGCTGACTCGATGGTTAAGGTAATGAATAATAACCTGGTTGCAGTTGAAAACGTTTATGTTGAAACTGATCGACCTGATTATTTGGCCGGAGATACTATCTGGTTCAGCGCTTTTGTGCTGGACAACCTGCATATGGATTCAACCTCACTGAGTAAAATATTGTATGTCGATCTGATCAATGCAGATAATAGCCCGGAAAAGCATTTGAAGCTGATTATTAATGATGGTAGGTCATACGGCGATTTTGTACTTAATAAGGATGCGAAAAATGGGATTTACCGGCTGAGAGCCTACACTCAATACATGAGAAATTTTCAAAGTGAATATCTTTTTGAAAAGGACATCTCAGTTCATCAGTCGAATTTCAGCAATATGATTTTAGTAAATCCGGTAATAAAAAAAAGTATAGAGGGTGACTCAGTAGAGTTACATATTAAGACAATCTTTCCGGATGAATACAATGCTCAGGATAAGAAGCTTGAAGTACTTGCAAGACTCAATGATACCCTGAGCGTAAGAAAAACTTTCCCTATTAAAAAGTATTTAAACGTGTCGATGGGATTTTTTGTTCCTTCCTCACTTTCCTGTCCATTTGTCGACATAAGACTTATTCTTTCCGGCAAGGCTGTTATTTCAGAGCAACGGTTATCAATTCCTCTGAAATCAGGGCTTAATCTTCAATTCTTCCCGGAAAGCGGGAAGATGGTTGATGGAATTAAAACTGTAATTGCCTATAAAGCAGTAGACAATAAAGGTTATCCGACAGAATTCAACGCTGATATTATTGACGAAAATAGTAACACGATCAAACACATATCAGGAGATAATTCGGGAGTCGGTAAATTTGAATTTACACCTGAATATAATCGCACCTACCAAGCGCTTGTAAATCTGTCGGGTACTAAATACTCTTTTAATCTGCCTGGTGTTGAGCCAGAGGGTTATGTTCTGAATTTCAAATCTGATTCAAGCGACATCCTTATAAAAACCAACCGGAATAATGTTAAAAGCAGGCATTATCTGCTTTTCTCCGTACGTGGAGCAGTTTATGCCTCGATTGAAACAAGGCTGGACAACAACCCATTAAAAATCCATCTTCCCCTGAAAATGTACCCAAAGGGTATTGTGCAGATAACACTTTTTGACAGCCTGTTTCGTCCGCAGGCTGAGCGTCTGGTGTTCAATAACCGGTCCGATCAGAAGATGTATATTAATGTTGAACCTGATAAAAAGGTATATAGCCAGAGAGAAAAGGTAAACCTTACACTCAATGTTACTGATGCTGCCGGGAATCCGGTCAGATCATCTCTTTCACTGGCAGCTATGGACGCTTCAAAAACTGACTCACTTTCAAATGCTCCTGATATTGAGTTATACCTTTATCTTACATCCGAACTGAAAGGTGGAATTGATTTTAAATTATTAAACCTCTCTGATACCACGTCTGATGGAAATACAAAAAGAGATCTTGTAATGATGACTCAAGGCTGGCGTAATTATTTATGGAATTCAATCCGGTATACCAATACATTCAATGTTATGTATCCAATCGAAAAAGGATTCTGCATTAACGGGTCTGTTTTTAATCTTAGTAACCGTAGGTCAGGCAGTGGTTATAAGCTCAGTTACTTTGACTTTAAATCGGGCTTCAACGGTGTTGCTAAAGTTGATGAAAACAACAGATTCAAAATTGAGATTCCTTTCCATTACAATTCTCATGTTTATTTCATTCAAAATAAGAATAATAAAGACAGAATTGAAAATCTTGGCTTTATCCTGGATACTTTTCCGCTTCCGGTCATAAGTTACAGAAAGAACGAATTACCTTTTATATCTTATAAAGCCGGATATATAAAAGCTCTTGATAAAAAATTTAGTGAAATTGATTCAGCCAACAGACTGGATATTAAATACATTAAGATACCTGAAGTAACGATTAAAGCTAAATCTGACCGCACCGGTTATTCTGCTCCTGATATAACGATCAATCTTGATAAGAAAGATCCAACGGGTAAAAAATACTTCAGCCTCTTTCAGATGATATATGAGGAATTTGGAGAAAAAGCATTTACCGCCATCGGATTTGAAACTCAGGGGAAAATCTATAACCCGATCCTGGTGGTGGACGGAGCCCCTATGACTGCATCCGAGTGTCCGCCATGTTATGATTTTGCTGCTTACGCATTGGCGGCAACAATTCCCATCAATGAAATTTCGGATGTTAAATTCTACGAGGCGGGAAGTAATTACAGTCAATGGCTAACACCATCTCCACCGCCACCTACAGCGCGCAATGTAAAATGGAAAACAGATGTAATGGGAACTAAACTATATATGCTTCCAGCGGATCCTAAAATATATTTACCCGTCGTTTCATTAAAAACCAATTCAAAGTCATATAGAGGAAATCCTAGGGGAGCAATTATGTTCCCGTTTCAGGGGATTTACCAGGCTAAAGAGTTTTATAAACCTGATTATGAAAATAATAACAGTAAAATACCTGACAACAGAACGACTATTTATTGGAATCCTGAAATTAAAACCGATTCAACAGGAAAGGCAAGGGTTTCATTTTATAATTCCGATCTTAAAGGTGAAGCGGTTATCAGGATTTCCGGGGTAAGCTACTCTTTAAAAGATGCATCAACAGCTGTATCGCATTACTTGTCTCATTAGCAAGGTACTTGTTCGTAATAGATATCATTAAAATCAGGTATTTCATTTTACAAGCACATTTAAAAGCCGCACAAGCTGAAGCTCAAACCTAAGCTTTTTAAAGAGCTTTCAAAGATAAAGCTACGTAAACCCATAATCCAAAATTGGTTACATCATGACAATTTTAAAACACTAGCTATAACTTGGACGGTTAATTAGCTTCGCTGAACTCGTCAACCACTCCGCGGTTTCCTCGGTTGTCTTCAGCAGACGGGGACCTATAATATTAATGAAACCCTTCCCAATTCCCCGATTATAATCAATTATGCAACTCAATTACCAGTGATGTTGGTGACAATATTTCTGATCTACATGAAATCATATAATATATCTTCCCTATTGTAAAATATCTTTACAATAAACTGTAAAATAAATTTACTCCATGAGTATACTAAAACACATATATTACTGTAAATCTAGCATTTACAATTTTGGCATAATTCTAGCATATAAATATATGCGTAATTTATGTATGCAAAGAATCTGATAATAATATTGAGTACTAGATTTAAGGCTAAATGATTTTATTGCAACTTAGAATTATATTCAGAAATTTTAAGAATACTCAACTATATTCAGCGATAACAATTTTTGGACTGACAGTTGGGATGACTGCTACGATATTGCTTTTTACTTATGTTCAAAATGAATTAAGCTATGATCGTTTTCACGAAAATTCGCAACGAATTTATAGGATAAACTCTATTTTAAAATTTGAGAAAGAAGAAATATATCCCATATGTATAGGACTTAAAGACAGTACTCTACAAAAGCAGGTTCCTGAAATTGAGGAATTGCTTCAAATTAGAGAGGAACCGGCAGAATTTGTCAGAGACAAGGAACGGTTTAAGAATATCAATTTGATCTATTCCGATCCGAATATTCATAAGGTTTTTACAATTAAGTACCTCAGAGGAAGCCCTGATGAGTCCCTTGTAAATCCGAACTCTGTTGTATTAACCCGGAGTCTGTCCGAAAAAATGTTCGGCTCTATCGATATTATTGGAAAAACAATTCTGAAAGATGATTCAAAGGATCTTTTCATAATCTCTGGAGTAATTGAAGATTATCCTTCGAACTCTCATTTAAAGATTGATGCAATAATTCCTTTAAAGTCAATTTCTTCTATTTACAACTCAGGGCTGGAACTTAATACGTATGTTCTTTTCCATAAAAACATCAATCTAAAAGAAGCTATAAATAAAACAATTGTTTCATATAATAAGCTTCTGTCTCAATACTTTGCTAACAGCGACTTGAAAAAAACAGGCAATTTTCTTCAAAAGTTGACCGATATCCATTTAAAGTCAGGCTTTCAATCTAAGAACGGGATTGGTGCTGAATATAAGAAAGTTCTTATTTATCTGTCACTCGCACTTGTTGTGCTGCTTATTGCCATCATAAATTTTATCAATCTTTTAACTGCTCAATACGAAGGTAAATTAAGAGATATTGGTATTCAGAAAGCCTTAGGCGGTTCACGGACACAAATAATCATATCATTCCTGGCGAAGTCATTCATCTTTTCATTTGTATCCTTGATTTTTGCTGCTTTTCTAGTTGACATGCTTATCCCGGAACTTGGACTGATTTTAAACCGGGACCTGATAAGCACTTATCATAATAATTTTACACTGTTTGCTGTGCTTCCACTGTTGGCTGTATTTGTCGGATTTATTTCGGGTATATATCCTGCACTTTTCATTTCAAGATTTTCTCCTGACAATCTGATTAAAAGGAATTTGTCTGTTGCTAGGAGCAGCCGGTTTACTAGGGTACTGGTAATAATGCAGTTTTCTATAATGATATTTCTTATGGTAAGTCTTATCGTAATGAAAAAGCAGATCATTTTCATGAAAAATGCCGATTTAGGGATTAATGCTGAAGGTGTTATCTCTATTACTAACTTGAAGTACACCATAGGGAAATCTTATCCTGCAATTAAAAACGAATTGAAGAATATTCCTGATATAAAGTCTGTTGGCGCATCACATCATCTTTTTGGTGATATCCCAAGCGGTCAACGTATAGAAATTATTGGAAATGGTCCAAAAAAAGAATATCCGATAAAAGAGTACAGGGTTCTGCCTGGCTTCTTCGAAACTCTTGGTTTCAGGTTTATTGCAGGACGACCCTTCGATGAAAACATCAATACTGATGAAACAGCTGTAGTGCTAAATGAAACAGCTGTAAGAACATTTGGCATGAAGGATCCTTTAAATTCCGAGATTTTTAAAAACGATACGATGCATATAATTGGTGTTGTAAAGGATTTCCATTTCTCCTCACTTGAGGAGAGCATTGAACCTATGATGTTCAGATATGATAATAACATATTAAATATTGTGTTGAAGATATCGGGCAATGATATCCATAATGTTTTACAGAAAGTTGAAAATATAATTAAAGAGTTTGATCCAGAGTATGTGATGGAATATGTTGTACTGGATGATTATTGTCGTGACAGATATGGTTCGCATGAGCAGATGGAGACTTTATCAACTTTTGCTGCTATTTTTTCGTTATTACTCGCCGTGCTTGGACTATATGCATTAACTGCGATAATGGTTCAAAAGCGCACTAAAGAAATCGCACTAAGAAAAATAAATGGGGCAAGCAGAAAGCAAGTTGTGCAATTGCTGATTACAGCATATACGCTACAGATAATCATTGCTTTTATAATTGCCGCGCCTATTGGTTGGTATGTCATGTATGGCTGGTTAAAGAATTTTGCCTATAAAGCCGGATTAAGTTGGTGGATATTTATCTTGACAGGTCTAATTGCGTTAACTATTGCACTGCTAACAGTCAGTTGGGAAAGCTGGAAAGCTGCAACCAGGAATCCTGTGGAATCGTTAAGATATGAATAAAACCTGTTTCTTTCAGTTTAGTTGACTAATTGCAACTTTGTCTCCCAATATCCCATCGCGGTTATTAAACTGAATATCTGTAATATACGATACAATCAAAGCCCCATTTAAGTCCATTTCTGGTTTGTTTCAGGCAATTTCTATATCCTTATAGTACTGCAATTATAAACCGCAATAATGCTTTAAATCGCTTAATAAGAAGCATTTAGACTTTTTGTTGTAGTTGCACTATGCAATATCTACCTATATATCAGCATTATAAATATTCAACCGTTTAGCCTGGGATTTGGGACCAGGCTTTTTCATTTCTATTTGATCACTAATCAGAACCATATGAAAACGAACAGAAAACTATATCTTAAGTAAGACTTGTCTATAGGACTAAGGTCAAATAAAGTCCTGGGGATTGCATCAATATCAAAAGGTGGTATTACTGGCACAGTAACTGATGTAAGGGTTATATTGCAATATGCAAATAAAGCTAATTCAAGTGGTATCATAATATGTCATAATCACTCTAGTGGTAATGTACAGCCAAGTGAATCTGATATTACAATAACCAGGAAGATAAAAAAATCTGGTATTGTAATGGATATACAGTTATTGGATCATTTGATTATTGTTCCGGAAGGTAATTACTATAGTATGGGAGATGAAGGAATTGTATAGATCATTTCAAATAATATGTGTAACTTTAATATGAAGAAGGACCGTTGAATGTCAGACAAAAGTATCGTATAAATTTGTATTTCTGTGTGTTGTCAATGCGATACTATTGTGACTGACGGGGCAGTGCATTAAGTGAATATGGTTAAACAGAAAGATGTAAATAAACAAATGTCAGATAAAGGAATAAAATATAATCATATACGAAAAATATTGACAATATCTCCAAACTTAATAATTGCATGAAAAAAACTGCACTAATTCTTACTTTGAGTTTGTTTTCCTATTTTGCATTCTGCCAAACTGAAAACAAAACTGATTTCAATTTTGGCTTTGAAAAAATCTCCAAAAAGGGACAGCTTCCAGATAACTGGATAAATCTGGGTACAAAAGACTATAAGCTGAAAGTTGATTCAATTGAAAAACACTCAGGAGAAAAATCATTATCGATAGAACTTATAGGAACCAATATTGACAAATCCTTTGGTGCATGCGGATATTCAATCCCTGCAATTTATAAAGGAAATCAAATTGAATTGCGAGCATATATGAAACTACAAAATGTTGAAAATGGGCAAGTCGGTCTTATGTTGCGCATAGATGGACCTAATGGATCTCTGAAGTTTGATAACATGATGGAAAAAAATATTCATGGGACTTCAGATTGGACATCATATTCAATTGTATTACCCCTTCCCGAAAATGCAAAAAAAATCTTTATTGGTCCAATACTTCAGGGAATAGGTAAATTGTGGATTGATGATGTTCAATTATTAATTGACGGAGAAGATATTGGCAAAGCTAAATTGAAAGAACAAAAGAAAGCTGATATTGACAAGGAATTTGATAAAGGCTCAAATATTACAATTTCAAATTTAACTCCAGCTAAAATTGAAGATCTGGCCATTTTGGGAAAAGTTTGGGGATTTTTGAAGTATTATCACCCAGTCATAGCCAAAGGTGATTATAATTGGGATTATGAACTATTTAGAATACTGCCTAAAGTTCTAGAGAGCCAAAGCTATAAAGAGAGAAATGAAATATTATCAAAATGGATCCTTAGTCTTGGAGAGGTAACAATTGAAACTCATGACAAGATTGAAGATTCTGCAATAAAAATCACTCCCGATTTTTCCTGGATTAATAATTCAAAGTTTGGAGAAGAGTTGACAAAACAGTTATTAGCTATACGTGATGCAAAACGTGGTAACGAAAATTATTATTTAGGATTTGTTCAAGGTGTTGGTAACCCCCAGTTTAATAATGAGAGGTCATATAATAATGTTTTACCAAACCCTGATGCTGGTTATCGTTTGTTATCATTGTATAGATATTGGAATGTCATTCAATATTTATACCCGTACAAAAATCTTTTCAAAGAGAATTGGAACGATGTACTTACTGAGTTCCTACCGAAATTTATAAATACAACAGGTGAATTAGATTACAAATTAACTGTTTTAGCTCTGATAGCCCGCATTCATGATACACATGCAAATATTTGGGGAAATGATGAAACCCTACAGGCTTATAAAGGTGCAAACTATGCCCCGATAAATGTTAAGTTTATTGAAAACCAGGCAATAGTAACAGGTTTTATTAAGACAAAATCTGGTAATGCGCCCGAACTTCAAAAAGGTGATATTATTGTACGTGTAAATAATAAAAGCCTTGATAAGATAATTCAGGAGAAATTGTCTATTACACCTGCTTCCAATTATTCCACCCAATTACGCGATATTGCCAGGGACCTCTTACGAACAAATGATTCTGTTTTAAATATTACTTATAAGCGTGGCAATTCAATTTTTCCTTTAACATTAAAATGTTATTCACCTAAAAACATTAACGTGTATGAGAATTATTATAAAAAGGATACTTGCTTTAAGTTCATAACCCCTGAGATTGGATATGTCTATCCGGGTACTATTAAAAATAAATATTTGCCGAAAATTATAAGTGAAGTCCAAAAAGCTAAGGGACTTATCATTGATTTACGCTGCTATCCTTCAGAGTTTATTGTTTTTAGTCTGGGTGAATATTTAATGCCGGATTCAATCAGCTTTGCAAAGTTTTCAAATACCAGTTTAAATACTCCGGGATTGTTTACTTATACTAAAGCCCTAACAGTTGGCAAAAGCAATAAAGAATATTTCAAAGGAAAAGTCATCATATTAGTAAACGAAACAACGCAGAGCCAGGCAGAATATACAACAATGGCATTAAGAGTTGCTCCAAATGCAACAGTAGTAGGATCAACAACGGCAGGAGCTGACGGTAACGTTTCACAGTTTACTTTACCAGGTGGGATAAACACTATGATCAGTGGAATTGGTGTCTATTACCCTGATGGAAAAGAGACACAACGAATTGGAATGATTCCTGATATCGTGATCAAGCCAACTATAAAGGGGATTAAACAAGACAGGGACGAATTACTTGAAAAGGCGATAGAATTAATAAACAAAAAATAAAACGTCATAAAACTCGGTCAGTTGGGGTAATAAGTTTGTTATGTCTTGTTGCAAATACCATCTTGACAATTTCATCGTGACACTACAACTCTCATTCATCTACCGGGACCACGTCATCTGGACAGTTTCATCGTGACACCAAACGCTCGTCCACTTATCGGTCCCGATAGCTCCCGATAGCTATCGGGACGGGATTTGCAAAAACACATGCCAACACTGATCCGCCAGCTGGCGGAACGGCAACTCAATTAAACCGCCGGGCCGTTATGGGCAATAGCGCTGACCATGAGACAGTTAACCTTGACAAGTTCTTAATATCTGACATTTCACTTTTACCTAGACAATTCCGCTATCCGCGCAACTAGCCTTTAACGGGCTTGAACTATAAACTTAAAATTAAATTATAAAACTTATATATAAGTTGCATAACTGAAATATAAGTTATAGTTTTATGGAAAATTTAATAAAACTATAGCCATGACTAATTCATTTGTTTATTATGTTTTGGAAAGTTCAATCTGTCTGCTACTCTTTTTAACAGTCTACAGATTACTGATTGCTAATCTAACTCATTTCTCGTGGATGAGGATTTATTTATTAATTAGTGTAATTCTAAGTTTAATTCTTCCACTGGTAATTATACATATCCAATGGACCTCATCAATTCACAATGCTAACCTATTTAATAATTCCAGCTTTCTCACAGGCAATAAATCTGCTGGATATTATGAGGGTCAATCTTTATCGAATGATTCAAGGAATAATATAGGTTCCGTTTTACTTCAAGGAATGATTATTTTGATAATTGCAGTATATATATTTGGATTGCTTTATAAGGCCTACAATTTCGCCAGGAACATAAGAAGTATACAAAAATGTGTTAAGCAAAATCCAAAAGTAAAGGAGGGCAGATTCTGGTTAGTTGATCTGAATGAGAAAGTGCCACCATTCTCCTTCTTTAATTATATTTTCATTACCAATTCTTACCAAAAGTTATCAACAGATGAGTTACAACGGATTAAAGATCATGAGAAAGTCCATTCACAGCAGTTACACTCACTGGATGTTTTATTTATTGAATTTATCTCAATTATCTTTTGGTTCAATCCACTAATGAGCTATTTAAAAAGATCAATTCAGGAGATACACGAGTACATTGTGGATGAAAAGATTGTAGAAAAAGGTAAAGGGAAAAAGGACTATGCAGAGCTTCTTCTGAAACTAGCCTCAGAAGTCAAAGGATTTAATCTTTCAGCAGGTTTCTCCGGTAGTCAAATCAAGCGCAGAATAGTTATGATAGGCAGGCAAAGATCCCTTCCGGGACAAAAGCTTTTGTTTATTATTCTTGTTCCCCTTACAATACTTTTAATGCTTTCTTTTTCTTATATTAAAAATCCGGATACCCTGACTGCTCAATCAAAACAGAACGAAAATGTCAATCAAAGTCAGTTAAAAATCGGAAAGATTACCTGGAAGGGAAATACTCTTTATGACATTAATACTTTAAATCATGCCTTTGGCCTGAAAGAAGGTTCCGTATATAATCAATCCCTTATTGAAGACAGGCTCAACGGCTCATCGGGCGCACAGGATAATGTGAGCAACCTCTATCAGGATAATGGATATCTATTTAGCAGAATAACCTTCGATGAAAAACAAAATAATGAGGCTGTGGACCTGAACATAACAATTTATGAGGGGAAACAGGCTAAAATTCATGATGTTATTGTTAAAATTGATGGTGTGGTTACAAAAGATCCTGTCATTGAAATTGATATTCACCCAGGAGATTTATTCAGTAAAGCAAAAATCATAAAATCGATTAAGGCACTTGCTGCTACGGGCAAATTTGATCCGGAAAAGATAAATCCGAAGCCAACTCCGAATGTAACGACGGAGGAATTTGACAATGTGGATCTATTATTTGAACTTACAAAAATTAGCAACAAAAATTAGTATGGAAGAATTAACAAAAGCTGAAGAGAAAATAATGATGATATTCTGGAAGCTGAAAAAAGCATTTGTGAAAGATATTATAGCAGAGCTTCCGGATGAACCAAAGCCGCCATACAATACTATATCATCAGTAACCAGAATACTTGCTGGTAAGGGATATCTTAAGTTTAAAGCTTACGGTAAAACATATGAATATTATCCGGCTGTCACTCAGGCTTATTATCGAAAATTAAAGCTCAAAAAAATACTATCAGGTCAATTTGACAATTCACCTGCATCACTGCTTTCCTTTATCATTAAAGAAGAAAAATTGAGTAAAGATGAAATAAAAAAGCTTAAAGAGATAATTAATGATATTGATTGAGATAAAGTTCTAAATAATTTAATAGCTACTTTGACTGATGCAGTTCTGGGAGACAAAAAATCACTTTTCTACCGGGACTTTAAAAATGTACTGCCATAACTCGGACGGAGCTATGAAAAGCCCTGACACAGACAGCGTCTCAACTCTACTATCAGCCATTATGCTGCAACCTAAGAATTTTTGGCATAGAAATTGTTTATTGAAAGATTAACACGAACTATCAACCTGATCCGGACATGAATAAAATCAGACTCTTTGTTGT
>Ga0224523_1000053_pt1 | contig 82721 bp, 66 predicted proteins | sample CFST50metaG_FD_182732 | JGI IMG/M metagenome (GOLD analysis project Ga0224523, IMG submission 182732) | Peat soil microbial communities from Stordalen Mire, Sweden - C.F.S.T50 | ecosystem: Environmental > Terrestrial > Soil > Wetlands > Peat | place: Sweden: Norrbotten County, Stordalen Mire... | reverse complement strand
TAGCAATTCAACCGGAACAGGACCCTCGAATAACTTCCGTGCAACAGGGGAAAAGTCGCGTACACTGCCCCATGCTCCGGGTTCGTTTTCCACCTGTACCATAATAACAGTGTGTTGCTGGTCTGCTTTCTTCAAATAACCCATCACCGCTGTAAAAGCCTTTGCGTCGAATTCCATAGCGGCCTGAGTGTGTGGTGAAGGCGAATCGACAGGATTACCATTCCTGCCGGTAATATTAGGATACTTCGCTGGTTCATGCTTCATCCATGCCGGCATATAGTGACTGCTGCCATTTTTCCAGGTAGCAAACCACAGAAGTACCAGATGTACTTTATGTTCCCGTCCTTGCTTAAGAAGTGTATCTACCAGCGAAAAATCAAATTTCCCCGGCTGGGGTTCAATCTGTTCCCAGTAAATCGGAACTTCAAGAGTGTTGGCATTCATTTCTTTAACAGCAGACCATACCCTTGGCAGCATTCCAGGCCAGCCACTGGAGTTATGTGCCTGTCCACCCAGCATGAAGAATGGTTGTCCGTCAACAAGAAGAGCATGACGTCCATTCTTCTCGACAATCTTCGGCATCATTTCTGTTCCAACCTGTCCAAAGGCCGTACTGATTTCCAAAAATACAATTACAAATCCGGTGGATATCATCCACCTCAATTTCCTGGATTTCATCATTCTGATCATAGTGTTCCTCCTGATATTTTAATTATCTGATTTATGTGAAACAATTTGCAGATAATGAATCTGCTTTAGGTAAGGATTTTTTCATTAAATAAAGTTAAATTTTATAGTACTGGTTTCATCATTTATTAGTCGATTATTCGAACCTGTACACATTGTAAGTTCTGGGTTGTTGATGCACTTCGAATACAGTTGTTGATCCATTCACATAGCCGTACAATTCATGGCCTGATATAATATCGATTAGTTTTGCACCTGGTTTTTTTATCACAATGTTATATCTTACGGGGTATGGTTGATATGACTGTGCGATGAAAGTGTTATTGTTGTATACGAACAGACATATCTGGCTTGGGCTGTCAAGATAAACAGGAATTTCCTCCATCATAACTCTCCTTATCTGGGAAAGTACTTCCTTAGGCAGATGGTACAGATCATCAAAGTTTTCAGGTATTGTCAGAACATAAAGTTTACCTTTTTTAAGGCCTCTGACTTGTATTAACATGGAATAGCGGTTATTGCCTTTATAAATTGCCTGAATGATATCTTCCGAAGTCACCAATCCGTAGGCCAGCTCCGGGATAAGAATTTCGGTGTCGGAGAAGTAAATATTGGCAGGCTCTTCATCTATGAACCGCCTGAAAGTGAATTGGTTTACCATGGCCTTCCGTCCGGTGTACTCGACCTCCAGAATTTTCTCGATTCCTTTTCCCTGCAATGCCTTAAGGAGGCCCGAAGTTATGATAATAGTTTTGTCTTCGTTAAGATGTTTAGTAATCTTACTGACGATTTCAGGATCAAATTTTGCATGTTCGGTAAGGAAAATTGTCCCGCGGTCGTCAGGAAAATCGGGATACAGATCCATGGGAATACCTACCATTCCAACGTAGTTATGAATATACATTTCTCCGGAAGAATGATAAGGTTTGTAAGTTGCAACACCATAGGGTTCACCTAATTTTCCGAGGAAAACATCAATCTTATCGAATGTGTACCCGGCCGCCTCTGCAATAAGGCTGAGCATCTTTGTTTTACCATCAGGGTTAGTTATTGTCTCTACAAGACTGCCGTAGCTCCAATGAATAATTGCTTTAGGCCTGGCAAACAAAGTATTTTCAAGTTGTTCCGTGTACCGGTTCAGCGTCTGACGTTGTCCTACATCAACCCATCCTCCGCCAAATTTACCTGGTTTAATATGTTCAAAGTAGCGCATGATGCCATAGCTCTGGTACTGCTGAAGATGCTGAACAGTATTTTCCGGATCCCTTGTTTCAGTGCCGGCATAGATCTCATCAAAAACCTTCGGTTGCGACTCAAGATTATATCCTGAGAATTGATATTGTTCGTACCAGTTAGGTGGCTTGAAAATGAGATGAATATTCGGATTTACACTCCTGGCATTCTTGACGACCAGGTTCTCTCCTACCTCCTTCATAACATTCAGACGATATTCCTCCCATGTCAAGTTTCCTTTTGCTTTTTGACACAAGTCGCACTGACAGTTGAAAATGAACAGGTCATCGAAAATTATCTCATCGAAAAGAGAGGCGGTGTAAGCCACTATTTTACTGAACTTCTCCCTGTCAACAGGATTCGAATAGCAGAACCCGTTGAGGCGGTCACCGGGTGGACCAGCGACAGATGCCATAATGCCACCTGATACTTTTACACCTTTCCCGGCGAAAAAACTTTTAAGCTTCTTAACATCCGCTTCCGGCATAGTTTCATTATCCCTGTAAGTCTCAACATACACTTTGCTGATCTTGATGGAACGGGTTATCAGATTCCAGCTCTCTTCAAGCCATTGAGGGTCAGCTATCATTTTTTGCTCGTCCTGAATACAACAAAAAACCTCGACATTGAAGTTATGATAGCCAGGTTCAGCTTTTTTAGTTTCTTTTTCCTCCTGGGCTGAAGCTAACTTAACTAACAATGAGAAGATCATAACAATTAAGACAAAGAATCTGATTCTCTTGTCAAAATTCGTAAGCCTTGAGTGTAACATATTTCTGTTATTTGATAGTATATTTGAAATGTGTTTGTTAATGACTCATATTTTCTTCAGTCAAAAATTTCAGAATTTATTAGCCTAAGTTACAATTTACCCTGAAACACAATATATGAGTGGGGTTTTATTGTAACATCGAATGTTTTGACCTCTCCTCTCTCCCTTCCCCAAATACGGCCATCCTGTGCAGAATTACCGATAATTTCTTCACCGGTCAGAATATTACTGATTGTACCTGTCTTCTTATCAGTAATAATTTTGATATTTATGTTTTCCGGGAGAAAAGATTCTACTATAAAAGTACCATTATCATATACATATAGGCTTACCTGAGCGGGACCTTCAATTCGTACATTTATATCCTGAGACAGTATGTTTCTGATCCTGTTTAAAACTTCAGGTGGTAAGTTATATATATCTCCGAAATTTTCAGGAACCGTGAGTACAAAGAGAGAGCCATTTGCATAACGGGCCTGATGGAGAATTGGCCAGCCAATACCCGATGCAATACACGATATATCTTCCCACGAATCGTTAGTAAGATACTGTATCTGAGGAATTAATATATCTTCTCTCGACTGACAATTATTCTGCCATCCAACCACAAATTTTTTAATCAGAGCTTTTTTGTCGGAATACCTGAGTTCAACAATATCTTCAATCCCTTTGCCTTGCAAAGCTCTGAGTAATCCGGAGGTAATCATAACATTTTTCCCCGCTATTAATTGTTGTTTGATTTTATCTACGATAAGAGGGTCAAACCTTGCTGATTCTGTAAGCAATATCATTTTTGCTTCAGATGGGAACACAGGTACAATGTCCATTGGAATTCCCACCATACCAAAAAAATTCTGGAGAAAATCTTCGCCCAGTGAGTTAAATGGTTTGTAGCTTTTGATTCCGACAGGTTTTCCTAGTTTTCCAATGAACCCGTCAACTTTCTCGAAAGTATATCCGGCAACTCGGGCAATTGTAGAAGGAGTTATTGTTTTCCCATTTTCGAGATTGACGGGCTTATTCATTTCATCAAAGTCGAAGCTGGTATTTTGCCCCTGCCACTGAGCACGATCAGTAGCCCTGATTGGTCGCTGTAATTGTCTTAAATCGAAAAGAGTCATCTCTGGAGCTTTGGCAAAGAGTGTCATCCACAGTTGTTCAGCGTAACGGTCCATATATGGCATACCACCAGTATCAACCCATCCCCCTCCATTGCCACCTGGTTTAATATTTTCAAAATAACGGAAAATTAAATAGCTTTCATATTGCTGAAGATGTTGTCCGGGACTAATGGGGTCGCGGGTTTCCGTACCCGTATAAATTCCGTCAAATAATTTTGGTTCTGTCTCTAAATTAAATCCGAGGCCCTGGAAGTGCTCGTACCAGTTCGGGAATTTTATCACTACTTTTACTTTCGGATTTATTGATTTTGCAGGTTTTATCACTAATTCCTGAGCAGCTTCTGTCATAAGACTAAGGCGGTATTGAGTCCATGATAAATTTCCTTTCGCCTTAATACATAATTCGCATTTACAATCAGTAAAGAAAAAATCATCAAGAATGATTTCATCAAAATGCTTAGCCGTATATTCTGCGATTCCCTTTACCTTTTTCCTTTGTTCAGGATTGGTGTAACAAAATGTTTCAAAACGGTTGCCTTCGTTAATCGTGAATGTTATTCCTCCTGCAACTTTTATCCCTTTTGCTTCGAAAAACTTTTTGGCAGATTCGATAGTTTTCTCATTAACCGTAATAGTATCACGATGAGTTTCAAGATAGATCTTGTCTATCCATACTTGCCGGGAAATCTCATTCCATACCTTTTCAAGCCACTGCACACTGTCCATTTTCTGTACCTCATACGCACGGACATACACTGCAACTTTAAAATTTTTATAACCAATAAAGGCAAAGGCCGGCATTGCAACAATAGTAAGAAATGCTATAACCAGAAGATGTTTTTTCATAATTAATGCGAATTAAGAGTTGAAATTAAAAGTAGTTATTAAAATATAAATACCTGATTGTCTATAAAATACATTAAATATATTTGTTTAAAACCTTGCGTATCAATATCTTAATACAAAATGTGCTAACTAATGTCGATAAGTATGATTCCCAAGGTAAAATAACTTAAATTAATTTCTATCTACTTGTATATGTGTGATATATATAATTTCAATCTAAAGACCATCTGTCGGAGATTCAGCAATAATAATGAGCCTGAATTTACTGTTCAAGAAGTCATGACCATATATCTTTATGTTATGAACGGAGAACAAAGGTTAAAGATAAAACAATTACACAGTTTTGCCAATGACTATCTTCGTTCATGGTTGCCTCTTCTTCCTTCATATAAAGCCTTTAATATGAGGGTTAATCGGTTAAGTGAAGCTTTATTCAATTGGCTTATTGAAAAAACTGATATTCAAAGAGCGTCTAAGGTGCGATCTACCAGAGGACTTACTGTACACATCTTCGGTCGAATCGCAGCTGTTTATATTTTTCTAATTTTTAACTCTTGTTCACTTACATAATTAAATTATATAAGCATTGATTATCAAAAATAAGATCCCTGGAGTTTTATTACAAGCGTTCAGTATGATAAGGCACATGAGAAACAATCTGGTATAATATAGAGTATTAAAACGAATATTGCAGAATAAATCAAATTAATTATCTATTAAAATAGCTGGATATGCTTCAATAATTACTTTTTGTTTGATAGAGTCTAAACCTTTCTTTTAATACTTTGTTAAAGTTGTTACATATGTTAAATAACGTTAATATTTACAGCTTATGTGCCGAGACTGGAATAAAACTATAATTATTTATGTCATTAATAATAGAATTTAAAAACACAGGTGGTTAACATACCAAATGATAATAAGATACTAGCAGGAATTTTAGCATTGGCTCACCCATAAATATTATAGATCAAAAAAAGAAGAAATGAGAATAAGACTATCATCGTTTATAATATCTTGTTTGTTTTGCCTGACAAGCGGAATTTATTTAAATGCACAGACCAAAGTCTGGTCAGTTGATGATTGTATACAATATGCACTTGAGAAGAATATACAGGTGCAACAGGCTCAGGTCAGCAGCAGCATAAGCAATGAAAACCAGATGCTGGCAAAAGCGTCATGGTATCCTTATCTGAGCAGTTCAGCAAGAGAGAGTTACAACTGGAACAATATTGTAAATTCCACAACCGGAACTAATACTTTCAAAGGAACGGATGGCGTAAATATTTCTGCAAGTTCTGCAATAACAATCTATAACGGGTCCAGGATTCGTAACAATGTAAGGCAAACTGAAACCAATTTTGAAGCTTCTCAATACAATATCGAGGTCATTAAAGAAACTGTGAGTCTTAATGTGCTGAACGCCTATCTCCAGGTTCTCTATTCGGAGGAGCAGGTCAAAAACGATACAGATCAGATTGCTTCATTGGCAGAACAACTGAACCTGGCAAATGAGAGACTGAAGCTGGGTGCTATAGCAAATTCAGATTATCTGCAGGTAAAATCACAACTGGCCACAGAGAAACAGACTCTTGCAGCAGCTCAAAGCCAGCTGGCTATTAACAGAATAGCGTTGATGCAGATAATGGAGTTTCCTATAGCCAGTAACTTCCAGATACAACACCCGAATCTTGACAGCCTTATCAATCAAAAGAGGCTGCCTGATCCTGTAGAAGTTTATCAGACTGCACTGGGGATAAAACCGGAAGTGAAAAATGCCGAACTTGTCAAAAAAAGTTTCCAGATCGGTATTGATCTGGCAAAAGCCAATTATTATCCTAATCTTTCTGCAAGTGCAGGTGTATCAACTTCCTACTCGGGTTATCAAACGAGTTATTCAACGAGCTACCGGCCTGGAACCACATTCGGGGATCAGCTTAAGAACAATGTCAGCCCGTCCATAGGTCTGTCAGCTTCAATTCCAATATATCAGAACAGGCAAGTTAAAACAGGGGTTGAAGTCGCAAAGTTTAATTTAAGTAATGCAGAACTGAATGAACTGAATACTAAGGATCTGCTCAGGAGGGCCATTGAACAGGCATGTCAGAATGTAGTATCAAACCAGATTGAGTATGAAGCAAGCGTTGAAGCTTTTCAGGCAGTAAAGGAATCATATGATGTTGCTTCTGAAAAGTATAATCAGGGCATCATGAGCTCTGTTGATTTTCTGATTCAGAAAACGACCTATATTACCTCTCAAAGCACATTTCTTCAGTCAAAATATGCATTGATATTCAGTTACAAAATACTTGATTTTTATGCAGGTCAGCCTTTATCATTCAATAATAAGAATAAATAAAAAATTAAATAATCAGAATTATAATGAAGAGCAGAACAAATTTTACAAAGACATTTATTGTCGCAATAATTGCACTGGATGTCCTCTTAGCCGGTTCTTGCAAGAAAGGATCAAAAGAGTACTCTTATGAGACAGCTGTGGTTAAAAAGGGTACTATTATTAATACCATAACCGCAACCGGAACTCTGGAAGCTGATACTACTGTTTTAATAGGCACCCAGGTATCAGGAGTGATAAATAAAATATTTGTCGATTTCAACTCAGTCGTTAAGAAGCATCAACTTCTTGCAGTACTCGACACAACACCCCTGCAAACACAGGTTCGACAGTCACAGGCTGCACTTGACCAATCAAAGGGTGAAGTAGAATATCAACGTGCAACTTTTGAAAGATACCAGGCACTGCTTGATAAAAAGCTTATTGCCCAGGCTGATTATGACCAGGTGAAATACAATTATTCAACTGCTCGTGCTAATATTAAGACAGCACAGGCAGGATATGACAAAGCTGTTGTTAACCTCAACTATGCTTATATTACTTCACCAATTCTTGGTGTTGTACTGAACCGGGCCGTGGATCAGGGTCAGACAGTTGCATCCAGTTTCAGTACACCCAACCTTTTCACGGTAGCGAATGACCTTACGCAGATGCACGTTGAGGCTGCTGTGGACGAGGCAGATATTGGTCAGGTCAAACAGGGACAACCTGTTGATTTTACTGTCGATGCTTTTCCTACGGAAATATTTAAGGGAGATGTAAGGCAGATCAGATTACAGCCGCTTGTAACATCAAATGTCGTCACATATACGGTAATAGTGAACGCTCCCAATCCTGACAAGAAACTTATGCCAGGGATGACCGCAAACATAACCGTTCTTGTTCAGAAGGTAGACAGCGTATTAATAGTACCGGGAAAAGCTTTAAGATTTACTCCTGATGCAGCTTTCTTAGCTGAGTACATGAAGAACAATCCAATGGGACAGAGACAAGGAACAGGTGGAGCAGGCAGACCAGCAGGAACCGGAGGAGCAGCGGCAGGAACAGGAGCAGCAGCAGCAGGAACCGGAGGAGCAGCAGCAGGAACCGGAGGAGCACCGGGAACAGCAGCAGGTCAGCCTAACCCGGGAGGGGCAGGTGGTCAGGCAGGTAAAAAACCGGTCATTGTCTGGGTAAAAGAAGCAGACAAAGTTAGTCGCGTACGTGTTGCAACAGGAGCTATAGATGGTAGTAATGCTGAAATAAAATTTGGACTCAAAGAAGGTGATGAGGTTATTCTTTCAATGACTCTCGGAGGAAAATCAAGTACTACTACTGCCGCCGCTGCACCACAACAAACAACAAGCCCATTTATGCCAACACGTCCAGGCGGAAGAGGACGATAATACTTATATCGTATTTATGAAAAAGCTGATTGAAATAATAAAGCTGAAAAAAGATTATTATGTGGGAGAAGTTACCGTACATGCCCTCAGGGGTGTTGATATGGTAGTAAATGAAGGCGAATTTGTGGCTATCATGGGAGCCAGCGGATCGGGAAAATCAACAATGCTGAACATAATAGGATGTCTTGACAAGCCTACTGAAGGAGATTATATTCTTGACGGAATCAGCATTTCTTCATTAAGTAAAAACGAACTATCTGGTCTAAGAAACCAGAAACTCGGTTTTGTCTTTCAGACTTACAATCTTCTGCCGCGAACAAATGCACTTGACAATGTCGAATTACCTCTCCTTTACAATAAAACAGTAAAAACAAGGGAGAGAATTGATAGAGCCAAAGCAGCCCTTGAATCAGTTGGGCTCACTGACAGGATGCATCATAAACCGAATCAACTATCAGGAGGGCAGCAACAGAGGGTTGCAATTGCCCGGTCGCTTGTTAATGATCCTGTAGTAATTCTTGCTGATGAAGCTACAGGAAACCTTGATACCCGGACATCCTATGAAATCATGGCTCTTTTTCAGGAGCTGAATAACAAAGGCAAAACAATTGTCTTTGTAACTCATGAACCGGACATTGCCAGATGTGCAACCCGAAATATAATTTTTAAGGATGGCATAATATTGAGAGAGAGTGAAGTAAAAGACAGAATTAATGCACTCGAAATGCTTGCCAGTATTCCACTCGAAGCAGATTAGATAACACAAGAACAATGAGTATTAAAAACCTTTTAAAAATTGCAATGAATGCGTTGTTAAGAAACAAGCTCAGGGCCTTTCTTACAATGCTCGGTATAATTATAGGTGTTGCTTCAGTTATTGCCATGCTTGGAATAGGCCAGGGATCTAAGCTCAGCATTCAGCAACAGATAGCAGGAATGGGATTGAATCTTGTTACAGTGGTACCAGGGTCACAGCAGAGAGGAGGAGTTCAGTACGGAGCCTCTACAATGCAGAGTCTGAAAGAAACAGATGTAAGTGCCATACTCTCAGATTGTCCTGCCGTACTTTTAGCTTCACCTGAAGTGCGTGGCAACGGACAAGCCGTGTTTGGAGCATTAAACTGGCCGACATCTCTTTATGGAGAAAATGAGAGCTACTTGCAGATAAGGGAACGGTCAGTCACAAACGGCAGGATGTTTACTGAAAGAGAGCTTAGCAGCGCCGCAAAAGTTTGTCTAATGGGACAAACAGTAGTAAAAAATTTATTTGGTGAAGGTGCAGATCCGGTCGGGCAGGTTATAAGATTCAAAAAAATACCATTCCTTGTAATCGGAGTGCTTGATGCAAAAGGATTGAATACTTTCGGACAGGACCAGGATGATTTATTACTTGCTCCCTATACTACAGTTCAGAAAAGAGTACAAGCTATTACCTGGGTACAGAGTATCTATACTTCGGCGGTTGATTCCAAATCAACTGCTGATGCAGCAACGCAGATAGAAGAAACTTTGCGAAGGACACATAAAATTAAAGCCTCTGATCAGAATGACTTTACGATCAGGAACCAGACTGAGCTATTGTCCACTTTTAGTTCAGTAAGTAATATTCTTACCATTTTACTGGGCGCCATAGCCGGAATTTCACTCCTGGTGGGAGGTATTGGGATCATGAACATAATGTATGTATCTGTTACAGAGCGTACCAGGGAAATTGGCCTCCGTATGGCAATCGGTGGTAAAGGATTCGATATTTTATTGCAATTCCTTACCGAATCAATCTTACTAAGTATAACAGGAGGTATAATAGGTATTCTCCTGGGTATTGCAGCATCAAAGATAATAGGATCCGCTATGTCATGGCCTGTGGTTGTACTGCCAAGCTCGGAAATCCTGTCATTTGTAGTATGTACAGTTATCGGAATATTCTTTGGCTGGTACCCTGCAAGAAAAGCAGCAAGCCTCGACCCTATTGATGCACTGAGATATGAATAAAAGGAATAAAAACCACTAGCTCTGAATTAATATAGAAAGAAAATGCCTTATCAGAAATTCCGGATAAGGCATTTTCATTTTATTATATTTTAACCTTCAAAGTATTAACTAACGTTTTTCATGTCCTCCCTGTGTATTTTCTCCCACATGCCCTGCCCGTGTATTTTCTTTCATTTGTGACCTGACTTTTACAGGTTGTCCGATGTTTTTTCCATAGTAGTTTATATTTTGAGGAGGTCTTGTTGTACGGGTTTTTTGTACAGTAGTGTTTGTCTTACGTACTTCTGTTATCTTGTTTCTGGCTTCCGGTGTCCAGTAGAATGGCTTCCGTTGATTTTCGTTGAATCCTCTGATATTTGCTATATCAGTCTTGTTATAAAGGTTTCGGTAATAGTATCTCGGATAATTTGAAACATAAAGGTGAAAATGCATCCAGGGTTGGAAAACATTCAGATCCAGTGCCACAACATATGCATTATACAGATCAAATCCACTATACATCGGAGGTAATCCATCTGAGAATTGCCATTGTCCGTCATCGAGGTAGACAAAATCCTGGTTCACTAAATCATAGAATGTTTCGATATCAGGAATATAATAATATCGCACTCCTGAATAATAGGCAGGTGCCCAGCCTGGATTTGTATATTGTCTCACCTGAGCTTGCAGTGAAGTAGAATAAACGCTGGTCAAAGCGGTGAAAAAGATCACACTCATAAGAGTAATCCCGGATTTTTTAATTGTTTTCATAATTGTCAATTATTTGTCTGTTTATAATTAAACAAAATAAATATGTATTTGTTTAAGTTTAAATCAGTATTCGAAAAATATTTATGAAGTTAAAGCCGTTCTTTACTAGCGATTAAATAAAATGATTATCTTTAATTGAAGAGTAATAATCGTGAGAGATTATGTAAAAAGAGAAATTTACATTCATTGCATACCAACTTGTAATCTTGATTCGAACTTAACAAAGTCTTTATTGTTTTATCTTTATTTTAATGACTGCCATGTACAGGACAAAACTGTTGATCTTTTCCATTTCCGTCCTTATTAATATTTCATTCTGTGCCTATTCGCAAAAAAACAATAAATCAGACACACTGCAGACTTTTACGCTTGCACAATGCATTGATTTTGCCTTTCAGCACCAGCCTGCCCTTAATCAGTCGTTAATTAATCTGAATATTGCCAGAATCACTAATAGAATCAACCTGTCAGGCTGGTTGCCACAGGTAAATCTTTCCGGCAACTTATTACATTACAATCAATTGCCAACATCATTTGTTCCTAATCAAACGGTTCCTGGCGGACCACCAGTTTTAACGCATAACGGCGTGAGCAACACTTTTGTTCCCCTGTTATCTGCTTCCCAGACAATATTCAACCCCCAACTTGTGTACTCAGCCAGAAAAGCGCCATTATATATACAGCAGGCAGAACAAGTGACTGACAGTGCCAAAATAAATATTGTGTCAAGTGTGAGCAAATCATTTTATAATCTTCTGTTTACTCTTAAGCAAATAAATGTTTTGGAGGAAGATACCACACGACTGGGCAGGAGCGTTTTGGACGCTTACCATCAATATGTTGGAGGCATTGCAGATGTGACTGATTATGAACAGGCTATTATCACGCTAAATAATTCAAAAGCACAACTGAGGCAACAAACTGAAAGCATTGTTCCGGCTTATGCTGTTTTGAAGCAAACAATGGGCTGTCCTCCCGGGCAACAGTTTAATATAGCTTTTGATACCGTTCAAATGATGCAGGAAATTACTTTCGATACCACACAGCTGTTACAATATGAAAAACGTATCGAATATCAGCAACTTCAGACCTTGAAAAAATTGCTGCATCAGCAGACAAATTATAATAAGCTTTCATTTCTTCCGTCTGTATCTGCCATATATGATTACTATTATGAATATGAAAATAATTCATTCCCCGCCCTTTTTAATTCCGCTTATCCGTATTCCTACATCGGGTTAACATTTAATTTTCCGCTGTTCACAGGGTTTTCGCGTATAGAAAGCGTTCACAAATCGAAGTTGCAGGAACAGCTTGCGGACTGGGACGTCAGTAAGCTGAAATCACAGATATATACTGAGTATACCTCAGCTATGGCCGGTTATAAAGGCAACCTGTATAATCTGCAAATACTGAGAGATAATGAAACCAGGGCAAAAGATGTATACCGGATTTTATCGCTTCAGTACAAGCAGGGCATAGTGGCATACCTGAATATTATTGTGGCTGAATCGAACCTTATAACAGCCGAGACAGGATACATAAACGCTTTATTCCAGCTTTTGTCAAGTAAAATTGATCTGGAAAAAGCAATCGGCATAATTCCTTATAATAAATAGTTCATTAAAAATAATCCCGCATATGTTTAGATCGCGCCTGACCCTTGCATTTATTTGTTGCCTGCTTCTTTCTTCATGTAAAGAAAAACAGGCACTTCCACCAAAGCCCATACCGGTTAATTTGTTTACAGTAAAAGCACGGCCCGTTGTATATTACGACAGGTACACCTCAACTACGGTTGCTCTCTATCAGGTTAATCTTCTTTCCCAGGTACAGGGTTTCATAACCGGAATATTTTTCAAGGAAGGAAGTCATGTTAAAAAGGGAGATAAATTATATGAGATTGACAGACGGATCTATGAAAGCAACTATAATGCAGCCGCTGACAATTTAAAAGTTGAGGAGGGAAATCTGAAACAGGCTCAGCAGGACGCTGACCGTTATGAGTACCTTAATAATAATCAGGCAGTCGCAAAACAGGTTTATGATCATGCAATTATAACTCTGGAAAATGCAAAGAATTCATATAAATCGGCGGCTGAAGCGTTCAATAACTCCAAAACTAACCTGAATTATTCAATTATTACTGCTCCGTTTGATGGTACAATCGGTTTTAGTCAGGTAAAACCCGGAGATTATACAACACCCGGACAGACAATACTAAACACCATCTCAAGCGACGATCCTATCGGGGTTGATTTCTTAATAAATGAAAAGCAGTTGCTCTATTTTGAAAATCTTCAAAAAAATAAGGACCAACCTTCTGATTCGTTGTTTACACTTATATTGCCCGACAATTCTTTCTATTCTCTTACAGGAAAAATCTCAGTAATTGACCGTGCCGTCAATTCCCAGACAGGAACTCTCAGAATCAGGCTTATCTTTCCCAATCCGAAAGGAAGCTTAAGATCGGGAATGAGCTGTGTGGTGAGAGTACGTAATCAGGATTCCAGTCCTCAGTTGTTAATCCCAAACAAATCACTTATAGAAGAAATGGGTGAATATTCCGTCTATCTGGCAAAAGATAGTGTGATGGGGGGTCCGGCTGATACAGCCCGGTCAGGTCATGCAGTAAAAGGGAATCATGGTTTGTTCGCATTCCAGAAGAGAGTGCAGACAGGAGTCACAATAGGATCAAATGTGATAATAAAAAAAGGAATAATAGAGGGCGACAAAATAGTAGTTGACGGAGTACAATCATTGCACAACGGCTCTCAAATAGCTTCTTCTGACCAACGGCCTTCAGGTAAAACAGGAATCCAACCGCCAATTAAATGAGGAATAATATATGATCGCTAATACCTTTATTAAGAGGCCCGTGACTGCTATAGTCATATCTGTCGTATTGGTGATTACCGGTATTATCAGCATTTTAAATTCATCGATAGAACAGTATCCTAATATTACTCCTCCTGTTGTACAGGTTAACGGTCAGTTTACCGGGGCTGATGCGCTAACAGTTGAGCAAACGGTGGCTACTCCTATTGAGCAGCAGGTTAACGGTACTCCGGGAATGGAATACATGCAAAGCAATAACACCAATAACGGGTTAATGTCAATGAACGTAACCTTCAAGATTGGAACTAATATTGATATAGCCACGCTTGATGTTCAGAACCGTGTAAGTATAGCCACGCCATTGATACCGGCAGCAGTAAGCCGTCTGGGACTTACGGTGCGGGCTCTTAACCCCAGGATGCTTATGATGGTAGCGATCTTTGCACCAAAAGGAACTCACGACATAACTTACCTTGATAACTTTTCAAATATTTTCATTCAGGATGCATTGCTTCGTGTTCCGGGAGTCAGCAGTATTAACAGGTACACCGATGATTTCAGCATGAGGATCTGGATGAATCCGGAAAAGATGGCCGGCTATAACCTGACTCCCCAGGATGTTATTTCTGCTTTAAATGCTCAGAATGTCCAGGTAGCTGCAGGCTCTGCCGGTGTTCCTCCTCAGCTAAAAACACAGACCTTCGAACTAGGCATTCTGGTAAATGGCCGGTTAAGTAAAGTTTCTGATTTTGAAAATGTTATTGTAAAAACTGTCCCGGCTACCGGGGAATTGGTTTACCTTAAAGATGTGGCAAGGGTGGAACTGGGTAAATTTACCTTTTCCAGCAATTCTTTTGTCGATGGAAAACGGGCTTCCTGCCTGCTTATTTACCAGGCTCCCGGAAGTAATGCCCTGGAAACAGCAAATGGTATTTACAAGGTTTTGGCACAACTTAAAAAATCGTTTCCTTCTGATGTTGATTACAATATTCCCTTTGAATCTGTGACTGTTGTAAAGGTTTCAATGAACGATGTTGTAGTAACTTTGCTTAAAGCTCTTGGACTGGTTGCATTGGTTGTTTTTCTGTTTCTTCAGAGTCCTCGCTCTACGTTGATCCCTGTACTTGCCATTCCCGTTTCAATTTTAGGAACTTTCATTTTTTTCATTCCTCTAGGGTTTACTATTAATACTCTGACCATGTTTGGATTTGTGCTGGCTATTGGTATAGTGGTTGATGATGCTATTATTGTGGTAGAGGCTGTGCAGCACTATATTGACAACAACCATATGTCGGCTAAAGAGGCTACCTACCAGGCAATGAAGGATATCTCAGCTCCTGTTGTGGCTATTGCTCTCATTCTGGCAGCTGTATTTGTTCCTGTTGGTTTCATCCCCGGTATAGTTGGCCATTTGTACCAACAGTTCGCTATTACTATTGCCATTTCAGTAATACTGTCAGCTTTTATTGCCTTATCGCTGACTCCAGCGCTTTGTTCCCTCCTCTTAAAACCATCCCATGCCTATGATTCAAATTCCGGGTGGCCGGGACAGTTTTTCTATCGTTTCAACAACTGGTTTGAGAAGCTGACAGCCAATTATTCCCTCGGTGTAAAACGCAGCATAAAGGCATCGAGGTATGTGGTCATTTTACTTATATGTATTTGCGTTTGTACCTTCTTTCTTTTTCAAAGAAAGTCAACCAGTTTTATTCCGTCCGAGGATGATGGGAATCTTTATGTGACATATCAATTGCCTCCTGCATTTTCAACTGTGCAATCTGTTGCAGTAATGACTCAGCTTATGGCAGTCATCACATCCACACCGGGTGTAGGTCATTATGCCGCATTGTCAGGGTTGAATGTTGTTACCAATGCAACGAATTCAAACTGCGGAACCATCTATTGCCAGCTTAAACCCTGGGATGAGCGATCCGTTTCGAGTGAACAGGTACCCGGAATAATAAGTGTATTGCAGAAACGTATTTCTGAAGCAGGAATAAAAAATGCCAATGTACAGGTTATTCAGCCTTCTCCCATTCCCGGAGTTGGTTCAACTGTCGGCTTCAGTTTCCAGATTGAACAGCGGAATACAAATGATGATGTACATGCATTTGAGAAGGTGGTAAACACATTTATAACCGAAGCAAACAGGGATCCTTCAATATCTGGGGCATTCAGTTATTACTCGGCCCACACACCCAATTTCAGTCTTACGGTTGACCGTGAGAAATGCGAAAAACTGGGAGTAAATGTTGCAGATGTATTTACAACTATCCAGGCTTATATGGGCAGTATGTATATCAATGATTTCACCACTTACAACAGGACCTTCCATGTAGTAATTCAAGCTGATACATCTTTTCGGCAGCTTGTATCCAATGTTGATAAGTATTATGTTCGTAATCAATCAGGGAATATGGTGCCATTAGGCACCCTGGTCAGTTATAAGCCAACAGAAGCCGCCCCTCTGATATCTCATTTTAATATTTTCCGCTCCGCCGAAATTGATGGGGCATCTCCGGCAGGATACAGCAGTTCCCAAACACTTAAAGCTCTGGAAAAAATAGCTGCTAAAGTTTTGCCTCAAGGTTATGCTTTTGAGTATTCAGGATTAAGCTATGAGGAGATAGAGGAAGGCTCTTCAACATTTTATATTTTCCTCTTCTCTATCTGCTTTGTATTTCTGTTTCTCGCGGCATTATACGAAAGCTGGTCAGTGCCTTTTTCTGTATTGCTGGCAGTCCCTATAGGCGCTTTTGGTGCAATACTTACTCTCATATTTCTTCCGGGCCTTACAAACAATGTGTATGCACAGATAGGGCTCATTACCCTCATCGGGCTTGCTGCCAAAAATGCAATTCTGATTGTTGAATTTGCCAAAGTGAGGGTTGACCGGGGAGAAGAGCTGATAAAATCCACTCTGGAAGCAGTCAAGCTGCGTTTACGGCCTATTGTTATGACATCCATGGCATTTCTTCTGGGTGTTCTGCCACTTGCATTTTCAACCGGAGCCGGAGCTGTTGCCCGCAGGACAATAGGGTTTACAGTTCTCGGCGGTATGCTGGCAGCTTCTTCACTTGCCATTTTCATTGTTCCTGTTCTTTTCGTTTTAATCACTCAGGTGTCGTACGGTCCTAAAAGACTTGCTTATTTGCAGGCGCATCATGAAGAATTAATGGAAAAGGCTCTGAAAGTTGAACAGCAAAATATCGATCCGGAGTTAGAATACGAGATACAAAAATCACGCGATTCCAATAAAACTGTTCAGTAATGATCGCTAATACATTTATCAAACGGCCGGTTACTGCTATCGTTATATCAGTCATTTTAATTATATCTGGTATAATTTGTATTTATAACCTGCCTGTTGATCAGTATCCAAACATATCACCGCCCGGAGTATCGGTATCAGGACAGTATACCGGAGCTGATGCGCAGACTGTCGAACAGACTGTTGCTACACCCATCGAGGAACAGGTAAACGGCACACCGGGGATGGATAACCTGCAAAGCACCAGCACCAACAGCGGAGCCGTAAACATTGGTGTGACATTCAAAGTCGGAACAAATGTTCATATTGCAGCTTTAAATGTGCAAAACCGTGTAGGCATTGCAGCACCTCTGCTACCTTCGGTGGTCAGCCGTCTGGGTCTCACTGTCCGTGCCCGAAACCCTGATCAGCTTATGCAGGTAGCCATTTATTCTCCAAATGGAACTCATAACATAACTTTTCTCGATAATTACACAAGTATATATATTGAGGATGCATTGCTTCGGGTGCCAGGCGTAGGAGATATAAGTGCAAGGACCGATCAGTTTAGTATTCGTATCTGGATGGATCCTGAAAAAATGGCCTCGCACGGTTTAATTCCCCAGGATATCATTAATGCTCTTAATGCGCAAAATGTACAGGTAGCAGCTGGTTCGGCAGGAGCCCCTCCTCAGGATGGTACACAAACTTTTGAATTGGGAATTCTGGTAAACGGACAATTAAAAAATGTTTCCGATTTTGAAAAAGTTATTGTTAAAACTGTTCCAGCTACAGGTGAAATGATTTATCTGGAGGATGTGGCAAGAGTGGAACTGGGGAAATTTACCTATTCCAGCAATTCATTCGTTGATGGTAAGAGAGCTTCAATTTTAATGATATTTCAATCGCCGGGAAGCAATGCACTGCAAACGGCAAATAATGTTTACGCAGCATTGGCAAAAATGAAAAAGTCTTTCCCGGCCGATGTTGATTATAAGGTGCCCTTTGAGTCAATTACCATCATAAAAGTTTCCATGGTTGAAGTAGTGGGAACTTTGCTGAAGGCACTGGCTCTTGTTGGTCTCGTGGTTTTACTATTCCTGCAGAACTTCCGATCAACCATTATACCTATTCTTGCGATACCTGTTTCTATTCTGGGTACATTCTGCTTTTTCATACCATTAGGTTTTACAGTTAACACACTAACCATGTTCGGTTTTGTGCTTGCGATAGGTATTGTAGTTGATGATGCAATTATTGTGGTTGAGGCTGTGCAGCATTATATTGATAACAACCATATGTCTGCCAAAGAGGCTACTTACCGGGCAATGAAGGATATTTCGGCTCCGGTTGTGGCTATAGCTCTCATACTGGCAGCTGTCTTTGTTCCGGTTGGCTTTATACCTGGAATAGTTGGACGGTTGTACCAGCAATTTGCCATTACCATAGCCATTTCGGTAGTTCTTTCAGCTTTCATAGCTTTATCTTTGACTCCCGCACTCTGTTCCCTTCTATTAAGACCATCGCGCACTGATAAACCTGCAAACTGGATAGGCAGATTTTTCCATTATTTTAATAACTGGTTTGAAAAGATGACTGATAAATACACCAGCGCAGTAAAACGCGGGATAACAGCTTCAAGATATATTGTAATTTTACTTGTGATTATATGCGGTACCGCTGTCATTTTATTCAAGAAAAAACCTTCCGGTTTCATTCCGTCAGAAGATGGCGGCCGTCTGTTTCTTACCTATCAGTTGCCTGAGGCATCCTCCACAACACAATCTGTTGAAGTCATCACCAAACTTATGAATGTAATTGGTGCCACTCCAGGTGTTGATCACTATTCTGCCATATCGGGGCTGAACATTGTTAACTCGGGTGCCACATCCAACTGCGGTACTATTTTTTGCATGCTTGCACCTTGGGAAAAGCGCACTAAACCGGAAGAGCAGGTACCCGGCATCATGGATGTGATAAAAAAACGTATTGCAGCAGCCGGTATAAAGAATGCAAGTATTGTTGTAATTCCTCCTCCTCCTATTCGTGGTATAGGACAGGCTGCAGGATTCAGTATGCAAATAGAACAGGGCAATACAAATGATGATGTGTATGCATTCGAAAATGTTGTAAAGAAGTTTGTAGCCGAAGCTCATAAAAATCCTGCAATTGCCACTGCATTCAGTTACTACGGTGCTCATACTCCAAGCTATGATCTTACTCTTGATCGGGAAAAATGTGAAAAGATGGGAGTAAATATCTCAGATGTTTTTACAACAATGCAGGCATATATGGGAAGTTTGTTCGTTAATAACCTGACACTTTATAATCGAACTTTCCATGTGGCTGTTCAGGCAGATACAACATTCCGTGCGCTGATATCAGATATGAATAAATACTATGTACGCAATCAGGCTGGGCAAATGCTGCCTCTCAGTACTATTATAAGTTATAAGGCAACGGTAGCTCCTCCTTTAATTAAACATTACAATATTTTCCGCTCTGCTGAAATAGATGGTTCAACTCCTCTGGGTTTCAGTACTGGTCAGGGAATCGAAGCATTGAAAGCAACTGCCGAAAAGGTTTTGCCACAGGGTTATATATATGAGTTTTCAGGACTGAGCCTGGAAGAAATAAGATCCGGATCGACCACTATTTATATATTTATTTTTTCTATCTTATTCGTATTTCTGTTCCTGGCGGCTCTCTATGAAAGCTGGTCAGTACCTTTTTCAGTAATGCTTGCTGTGCCGATAAGCGCCTTTGGAGCAATTCTGATGCTAATGTTTATACCTCGCCTGACCAATAATGTATATGCACAGATAGGCCTTATAACTTTGATTGGGCTATCAGCAAAGAATGCAATTCTTATCGTGGAATTTGCTAAAGTGCGTGTTGACAACGGAGAAGAACTCATCAAATCCACACTGGAAGCTGTCAGACTGCGATTTCGCCCCATCCTTATGACTTCAATGGCATTTATCCTGGGTGTCCTGCCTCTTGCTTTTGCTACAGGGGCTGGTGCCGTAGCACGGAATACAATAGGTTTTACTGTTCTTGGAGGTATGATTGCAGCCTCCACACTTGCCATCTTAATTGTTCCGGTGCTATTTGTAATTATTACCCGTTTCTCGTACGGAAAAAGGAAACTCGCCTATCTTCTGGAGCATCATGAAGAATTGATAGAGAAAGCTCGGAAAGTAGAACAGCAAAATATTGATCCGGAATTAGAGTATGAAATAACTCATAACAAAGATAAAAATTAAGAAAGCCACCTAATCTTTGTGGACTCTGCAGCAGGCTAAAGAAGTTTAATTGTTCCTATTTTCGGACAGCATAATCTTCAAAAACGAGGTTACTTTCTTTTTTATAATACAATGAATTTAATATAACAAAAAGCTTGGTGACTTCATTGATTATTGCCTGAATAAACACATGCTGATCATTCGTGATTTTATCAACTGGCATTATGCATGCTACCAGGATATTTAAATTTTTGGGATTGGAAATTATGTAGCTATAGGGTAAAACAGTTTCTTTTTCAATAATCATTTTATTGCTCACATGAGGATAACTGTGTTTTAATCCTTTCCTGGATCCAAAATGTTCACAAACAGTTCTCTGATTTTTGCTGTCAATTATTCTGAATAATACCCATTCTGAATTTACTATTCCAATTACACGGTCTCCAAAAAAATTAAAAGCTTTTTTTAAACCGTCTTTTGTTTCAGGATATTTATCAATAGTGTTAAAAATTGATTTAATCTCCTGTATCTGTACATTCAGAACAGCAATATACTGTTCTGAATCAGTAAGTCTCTCCTCAACTTTTTTCTTCTCACCGTTAATCTTTGTGATCAGTTCTTTATGCCTGTTAACTTCACGCTTGTATAAATTGAGTATTAAAATACTTATTATAAATAAAATACAAATCAGGGATCCTTCAAAAGTTTCCTCTTCGAGTATAAATTTCGGGGTCAGGCTTACCGGACCCTTGATTAAAGTCGGAGTATAAATTATAAAAGCAAACAGGATGATAAAGATTATAAGATATAAGATCTGCAGAAAAGAGGGCCGGAAGTTTAGTTTTTTCATCACCTTATTATCTGTTAAATAGTTTTTAAGATTAAAGATCCTCTGCGTAGTTTCCCAGATGATATGTTGGAAAGGATAAAACTGGGACACTGGCTTTGTTTATCATCTGATGGGCATAAGTGCCCAAAAGTAAATTGGAAACGCTCCTCTCCTGTTCGGTCATTATTGAAATAAGGTCTGCATCTACCGATGCTGAATAATTGAGGATTAAATCGGTCAGATTTCCACCCTTTAGATGCTCAACTTTATACGGGATGTCGTGATCCCAAAAATAAGAGCACACCTGTTCAGTATATTTATATAGTTTCTTTTCAATACTTTTTAAATGTGAACCTCTTACTGTGATCAGGTGAATTTCTGAACCAAACAGCTTTGCAAGCTTTACTGTATAAGGAACTTTTTCGCGTGTCTGCAGGGTAATATCAAGAGGCAGGACTATCTTACCTATATTTGGCGGTATTTTGCATTTTCTGACAGTGATCACAGGGTTCTTTGAGTGCGATGCAATTTTGTAGGCATTGCCTCCAATGAACAATTCTTCAAAGCCTGATTCTCCATGAGTTGAAAGTACGATTATAGAATCTTCGAACTTATCTGCCAGGGCTGTTACTTCACTGAATATTTTACCTTCCTTAATTATATAATTCAATGCGCAATTAATATTTCCTCCAGATTTGCATTTTTGCAGGATATCTTCAAATTTCCTTTTTGCGACCTGATTATCCTTTTCAGGAAGCTCATTATTATATATATTCTTTCCGATAACGTGAGCCATCTGAATATTTGCCCCGGTTTTTTTAGCCAGCATCATTGCCATATTCAAGCCATCGAGTGACTCATCAGAAAAATCGATAGGAACTATTATAGTTTTCATAATTCTGATTTAAATGGTTGGAAATAACACCGTTTAGCTTCCCGATGTATTGAAATGTATGTTCCGTGAACCAAATATTTTTACCTGTTCAGGAATGCACGCCTGATTCTGGATAGTACGTCACTTTCGCTGAACTTCAATTCGAGTCCATACTGTTTCATTGACAGGTCCAATTTTTTTCTGTCAGCCCTTGATAAATCTTCTACAAGGTCGATCACCCCTGATTTAAATGTATTATATGTAATACCTAGCCCTTCCAATTCTTTTATTACAAAAGACCTGGTTCCGTTACACACCATATTTTTAATAAAAATTTTCATGATTGATTAGTTTTAAAGTGAGTTAATCTATCCTTTACCAAACTTATTCCATCCGGTTACCCGGGATTCATAGCTTCGTGTTTCATATTTGACAGATGAATGTCTCAAACCATTCTGTCAGAGCAACACTTTAACATAGATTTAACTATTAAGAACCGAAGCTTCGGTTTTAGAGAATTCATTATAACGTTTCTCAATTATTTCCCAATTAATCAGTTTCCAGAATGCCTCTAAATAATCCTTCTTCCTGTTTTGATAATCGAGGTAATATGCATGTTCCCACAAATCGCAGTTCATTAATGGAAATAATCCGATGCGTAATGGGTTTCCCGCATTGCTCTTAAGGATTATTTCCATTGTTCCCTCAGGATTCAGAACAAGCCATGCCCAACCAGCTCCGAATAATGACAGGGAAGCCTTTATAAAGGAATTTTTAAAGAATGTGACAGAGCCAAAATTTCTCTTTATCAAATCTGCCAGGGGCCCTTTGAGAGCATTATGGGTCTCTGGTTTCAGGCCTTCAAAATAAAATTTATGATTCCATACCTGGGCAGCATAATTAAAAACCGGACCATCAGCTACCTTTACAATCGTATCGAGATCCAGGTTTTTATATTTTGTGTCTCCAATTTCAGCGTTAAGACTAGTTATATAAGCCTTATTATGTTTGTTATGATGAAGTTTGAGTGTCCTTTCAGAAATATACGGTTCAAGTGCATTTAATTCATAAGGTAACTCATATAACTCGTATTTCATTTTGAATAGCTTTAGGATCTGTAATACAACCAATTGATTGCCGGTTAATTTATAAACCACTAATACTCAAAGCTACATTCACGAGAAATGGGAATAATTAAGCCCGCATTAATATTAGATTAAGAATTCATTAAGATTGAAAAAAATTGAAGCCAGGGAAGCATGAAAGATCCTTAATCTCTTCCTTCCTGATTATTATATCTGAGGTTCCTCGCTCAGAACATATCCAAACCCTTTTTTTGTATGGATCAGTTTTTTGGTAAATCCTTTATCGATTTTATTCCTCAGCGAATTAATATGAACATCGATTACATTTGTTCCTGAATTAAATGAGAAACCCCAGATTTTCTCTGCAATATACATTCGGTCAAATACTTTTCCCTTATTGCTCAGTAACAATTCCAATATTTTAAATTCGGTAGGTGTAAGGCTAATCTCTTTCGCGTTGCGGCTGACCTTTTTTGAAATTGAATCCACTTCAAGATCAAGTACTTTTAAAACAGGATTCACCATGACCTCCCTGTTTCTGCGAACGAGCGCTTTGATCCGGGCAAAAAGCTCCTGGAAGCTGAATGGCTTTACCAGGTAATCATCGGCTCCGCAATCAAAACCTGTAAGCTTATCATCAATGGAATCAAGGGATGTCAGCATTATTACCGGAGTAAGATTATTGTTGTTTCTGATCTTTTTGCATAAATCAAATCCTGAAATGCCTGGAATCACTACATCGAGTATAATGGCATCATACTTCCTTGAGAATGCCAGCTTTTCGCCTATTGTACTGTCATATGCAATATCTACAATACAATCATTGCTCTCCAGACCTATTTTAACAAATGATGATATTTTGGGATCATCTTCGACCAACAATATTTTCATTTTCTTTCAGTTATAATATTGCAAGGTAAACAAAATCTGTTTTAATTTTTGAAATTATTGCTATTTTTGAGGTATTCACAATATCCTGCGTAAGTTAATCTTTCTGGCATGCCAAAAACAACATTGTTTTCATCGGATAATTCAGGTGCGAGGCAGTTTTTTATATGGGTCTCAGTTTGTTTGGCGCTTCTCTTAAGCTTACTCGATCTTGCCGGATGGATATTCAATATTGCCGTCTTAAGAAGCCTGACGCCTCAGCTGGGAACCATGAATCTGATTACTGCAATTTGTTTTATTCTTACATCTTCAGCACTTTTGATAATTCTGCTTGACTTTCCTTCAACCAGGATAAAATCTTTGTCAGTATTTCTTGCAGTTGTCATCTGTTTTATAAGCCTGGTCTCTGTTTACGCATGTACATATTATATTGAAACAGGTCGTGAATCATCCTTAACCTCGTTATCTGGTTTTAGCTTTTTCCTATCTCCTGAAAAAAGAGTGACTCTTCTTACGTCATGCGATTTTTTGCTTATCGGCATCATTATTTTACTCTTAGTGACAAAGAAAGAAAATGCTTCCGAAATTGCACATTTCTTAATTATTCCTATATTTTTTATAAGTTACTATACTATCGTAAAATATATTCTTGATGTCAATTCAGTTGTCGGATTGAGTAATATTTCGATCCCCCTTAATACCGACATTGCCTTTTGTTCAGTCTGTGCTGCTGTTTTGCTTATGAGGCCTCAGACATGGCTTTTAGAGACCTTTACCTCCCAAAAGACAGGTGGAATTTTTGCACGGAAACTTATTCCTGCTCTTATTATTTTGCCCCTTGTTATTGGATGGCTGCATAAAGAAGGTGATAAGGCCAGTTTATTTAAATCTGAAGAAGATGTCATTCTGCTGGCAATCGTATACACTGTCTGCTTCCTTGTGCTTGTATGGATGACGGCCCGGTCGGTCAATAAAATAGACATCCAGCGACAAGCATCTGAAGAAGCCTTGCAAGAAAGAGAGAGCCAGTTAACGGACCTTAATGCCACAAAAGATAAGTTCTTCAATATCGTTGCGCATGATCTGAAAAATCCATTTACCAGCCTGCTGGGATCTTCTGAATTATTATATGAAAATATTGATAACCTGGGAACTGAAAACATAAGAGAGCTTGCACTTATTTTGAATGATTCCGCAAAATCAGGGTACGCAATACTTCAAAATTTACTTGACTGGTCAAGATCACAGACAGGGTTGTTGAAAATAAATCCCGAGAGTGTTAACCTCAGAGATCTGATAAATGAAAATATCTCTGCTCAGCAGTTAGCAGCTGCAAATAAAGAGATAAAAATGTATTATAAATCAGAAGAAGATGTTTTTGTATATTCGGATAAAAACATGATCAATACAATTCTGAGAAATCTCCTCAGCAATGCAGTGAAATTTACTTACAAATCTGGTAAAGTGGCGATTAGCACAACTACGGCTAATGATGAAGTAATAGTTTCCGTAAAAGATTCAGGGATAGGAATCCCAATGGAAAAGATTGAACAGTTATTCAAAATCGACGCCAGAAATTCAAATCCCGGAACTGAAAATGAACAGGGAACAGGTCTCGGACTTAAGCTCAGCAAAGAATTTGTAGAGAAACTCGGGGGCAGGATCTGGGTTGAATGCATCGAGACAAAAGGAAGTGAATTCAGATTTTCGATCCCGCTAACTAAGGGTTAACTATCTAGTAACAAAGCTATCTATTATAATCAGGATCAAATGACTCAATCCGTTTGATTTCACTCTTTACCAATCATCAACTCCTTCACTTTACGTATATCAACCTCTGTCTGAGGGTTGAATTCAACACTGTTCATGTAATTTAAAATTGAAATGTACAGCTGTTTTGATGCAAGTCTGTCTTCTGAAATATTTTTCAGATCTATGCTGCAGACCATTAATTTGCCCCCGTTTACCTCAGCTTCGAAAGCAAGGGCTAGCCGTCGGTTTTCAAACCATGTATCAATTGGTTGAATTAATGGTTTAAATTTGGGAGGAAAATTATCGATTATCATCGCCTGCGAATGAGAAACCGGATCCCACCATTGCCAGTTGCTGTGATACTCTGTCGGAAAATCTCTGAAAAGAGGATGCTTTGGATCACAAAGAATTCCAAGAGTATGTGGAGGTTGATTATTTGTCCAGGCTGTATTCCAGAAAACAGTTGAAAATCCGATTGCAACCTTCGCTCCTTTGTCTTTCCCGATTTTGCCATAGTTCAGCAATAATACTGAGCCTCCGTTTTTAAGAGCTGCTTCAGCATTTTTATCAAGTTTATCTGTAACTAAAACATTTTTACTATTTATCTCCTGTTTATCAGGGTAAACCCAGAAATCCCATTTGTTCCTGTATGGAGTGCCTGACAGAAGCACTTCCAAAGTAAGCTTCTGTGCTTTGATCAGATCCATAAGATCCATCTGGAATACCCCGATTTCAAAACAATTGCCCACTTCTATTCTGTCTTTGGTAAAGATCTCTTTGCGGATTATATTCCCATCCTCATCAGTTACCTGGCAAATAATCTCAGCTTTTTCGATTGGTTTTTCGCCAAAATGGGCTATCTCAATATCGGCTTTAAAAGACTCATTATTGGTATAAACCATTTTTGGCATTTTTGCCAGAGGAACTGTCTGATTGCAGAACATCCTGAATTCTTCGGGCGAGATATAACCCTTTGATTCAAAAAATGAATTAAGCACGCCTACCAGAGCTGTCCCCTGTCCGGGAAAATCATGCAACTGAAGCAAATGAAAACCGGCGAATCCTGGTGTGCGAAGAGCAGCCTCAATATCAGCCTTATAACATAATGCCTGGAGCTTTCCTGATGACATAAGAAAGTCCTCCGCCTGATCTCCCATATTATTTTCAGTAAGTGATTCCCTGAATATTTCAAAATTTGTTGGTTTCAGTACACCGGTATACTTTTCTATTTCCTTAAAATCAGGGTAAGCACACCATTGTCCTATCTCGTGACTTACCGTAGGTATGGTATATTTTGAAATAATATCGTGATAGTTGAACATTGTTTGTGGCGCTTCACTGTTTATTAAACTTTTCAATCCTTCACCCCAACGTTGTATGCGTGGTTCAGCAGTAAGGTTGTAATCGTTTTCAGGAATTGCCGGCCAGCCGGATCCTGAAGTGTAAACCCTTCTGTTATCTTCAGATTTCCAGTAGGTCAGAAGCTTCCCCAGGTATGCATTCTGATTTGCACCGGCAGGTTCATTCCCATATGTCAGCATACAAAATGAAGGGTGGTTTCCATATGCACTGATGATCTTGTCGCCCTCCTCATAAATAAATTTATCGACCGCTCTACCATCGCCTATTGTCGTCCCGGAATTAGCCCAGGAGGAACATTCGATCTGAAAATACATACCAAGCTGGTCACCTGCGATAAATGCAGCTTCCGGAGGACACCATGAATGAAACCTTACAGTGTTCAATCCATAATCTTTAAAGGTCTGCAGCACTTTTAACCACGATTTGACATCGGTGGGGGGATAACCTGTAAGAGGGAAAATACAGCACTCAAGAGTTCCTCTTAAGAAGATTTGCCGGTCATTCATCTCAAAACGTGTTCCATTTGCTTTAATGTTACGCATTCCAAAGTCCACCGTCTGAGTATCAAGGGTCTCCCCTTTAGCGCCCCTCAGTTTAACAGAAAGTTTATATAATACAGGTCTGAACTCACTCCACTCCTGAACTTCTTTTCCCATGGGAAAGTCTATAATAAGCTGAATGTCATTTGAATCAGTCTTGGTAACGAGAGTTGATTTTCCCAGTTTCTGAGAAACACCGGAATTAATGCTGCTGGCCTGCAGATCAATTTCACCATTGAAGGAAGTTCCTGATTTGTTGCTTAATGCAACAATAATCTTTGCCTTTCCTCCTTTAAGATCGGGATAAACCCTCACATTCCTTATCAACACTTTTGATGTTGCAATCAGACTGATATCGCCGATTATGCCATTCCAGTTAGTCTGCGTGTGATCCGTTATACTATGAGAATTTATACCAACAGGTATTACTACCCTGTTATCAATCCTTATACTGATCAGGTTTTTGCCCGGGATAAGAAGATCGGTTATATCGAACTGATGGGCAACAGCAAGGCTGTTCTCAATGCCTGCTTTTTTCCCGTTGACATATACTGTTGACTCCCAATGAGGTCTTTCAAGAAATAAAATAACATCTTTCTTATTCCAGCCTGAAGGGATTTCCACTTCTTTCTGATACCAGGCAACTCCTTTATAATATTTAACTGGTTTCAGCCAGAATGGGATTTTAATATTCCCGGGCTGGCGATACTTTTCATATTTTTTATCGGTAAAATAAGACTTATCGACTATTTCGCCGGTCCAGTCCGTTTTAATGGTAACCTCATCGCCTTTACCGTTCTCCGCCATCGATCCTGGAAGTCTCACTGTTTCAATCGCCAGATCGTTATACCACTTGTTTTCAATTCCTTTATCAAGAGAATCGATTTTGAATCTCCATTCACCTGCGAGTGAAAGCTTTTCCCTGATTTCATTCGGACTTACCCTGCAGCCTGCTAGTAAAATTATCAGCCAGCTAAATTTAAAAACCCGGATCATTTAAATGTTCGTTATATTAATTACCCAGCAACAGATCTAACCTGTATTCAGGAACAAACTCTATATTTCTGATATATGTTTTTTCTTTCTCATCCTTACTCAATTGCCTGTCAAAGTAAATTTTGAAATCCGGTTTGAAGGGAAAGAGCTTAAATTTCAATTGCTGTCCTTCAATCTGGTTCCCGAACTGTTTGAGAGCTATCTGCCAGGGAGTAAAATTATTAAAATTATCAGATATAAGTTTATGTCCGAATCTTAATTCACCTTTATCTCCATTGTAATTTACGTGTAAATAAAGTTGATTAAGACCTTTCAGATAACCATCCGGAATTTTAAGCAAATATTCGGTAGGCTGCTGGCTTATATCTTTATCATTTCGGGTTTTATCCGTCACTATTTCAGGCTTTACCAGACCCTTTAACTCTGTCAGATAAGAAGGAATTATATATTGCTCTATCGTCAGCCACGACTGATCGCTGACTATAGTCACTTCATCCGAATTCATATATTCCACCTTTATTTTTGCTGCAAAAGATTTTTCACCTCCGGTGAATGGAAAATCAATCATAATCTGGTTATTGCCCTTTTGCAGGTAGCCCGTAATATCAAGTTGATTCAATTCTCCGGGTATGATATCCTGATTCAGCCATAGTTTATTTATTTCAACCTTACATGAAATATCAGGATCTATAATTAATTTTGCTGATCTTATTGCAGAAGGATTTTCCAGATTAAATTCTTTAATGAATATTTTGTTAAACAGTTGATTAGAAACATCTACACTCTTTACCGAGGCACTGAGTCTTTCAGAACCAGAAAGAAAATTCAGCGGAGTAATTTCAGGGATGAAGCTTTTTGAAGTTACGGTATATTCATACTGCCTGTAATCACCAATACCCTTAGGAGCAGGCTCAGACATCTTTAGCTGGCAATTATCGCTCAATACAATTACATTCATAACATTTTCAGGGCCATACAGATGCAACTGATTTTGATTCTGATAAATATTGGCATTACTGATAAACAATTGCTGTCTGCCATTTGAATTAAGAAGCCAGACTTTGTCCGATTCTTCGAATGAAAGAACGACGATTCGCTGCTCCTTGCCGTCAAAATTTATAATTTTAACATAGCTTTTTATTCCGGGAATAAAACCAGTAATAGTATACTGGTTATTGGTTTTAATTATTTTCCCACTAGTTGATTCAATTGACCTGATTGAACCGGCTTCGAAGCAGAATTCAGGCTGTATACCAAAGTTCTGGATAAAAAACCAGTCTGTACGATCTTTCTGTTCAATATAGCATAAGGGCTGAGCCGTGGCATATTTTAAAATAACATTGTTCATCCTGAAATTAAACGGCCATATAAAAGTAGTGCTGTCCGGAATATCAACCGGGCTGGAAGGGAACTGTATAGTTTCGCTCTTAAGTTTAATTTTAAACTGAATGTTTTTCTGTACCGGCTTTCTTGTTCCGCGGTAATAATTGATTCCAAAAAGGAAACCTGAATTATCTTTTACTCTTACGGAAAATTGCAAGTCATTTGCCGGATCTTTTACTTTAGCCACAACAGGAACCATAGGGGCAAGCAGATCACCAAATTCGTTCAGAAAATAATGCAGTTTTTTAACCTGGTAATATGAAGGTGCCAGTTCTCCTGTTTCTTTGATAGCAGCCTGAAAGTCGTAGGATATTTTTGGATAAGTATTCCAGTATCCTGTTTCTTCACGGTTTTCCTCCATGCTTGTAAGTATTCCAACCGGATTCGAGCCTCCTGCAAAAACATAATAACCTGTAAGATTGCTGCCCGAACCAATTTTTGCGGTGGCAATAGTTGCTCCGTCAAATCTGCTGAAAACCGGTCGCCGGTGTTGAGTGATCTGGTTTCCGACACCCAGCTCGCATGTAAAAAAAGGATACATATCTCCATATTTCCGGTCCGTATCAAATTCAAATGATGGGTTCTGTGTTATTTTTTCAATATCTGAGTTCCATGGAGCCCCGGGATATGCTCCCCAGAGCGGGATTACTTCATTTTCAGGAACTGATGCGTTATCCCATCCTGTTACTGTATAAAGAGGCACATCAATTCCATATTTCCTGGCAGTATTCTTTAACCACAGAATATGTTCCTTACCCCTGCTGTACTCATTTTCAAGCTGTATACCTATAACGGGGCCACCATCTTTATACATCAGACCATGCATCTGTCCTGCAAGTTGTTTAATGTACTCCTCTACATATGACTGATATACAGGATCATTAGATCTGTCAATAAGAAATTCTTTCTTGAGGATCCAGTCGGGAGTGCCACCGTTTCTGACTTCTCCATGAGCCCATGGGCCTATCCTGGGATATACAAGCATTCCATGATCCTGGCATAACTTGATGAAACTCCGGATATCCTTATTTCCTGACCAGTCGAATTGTCCTTCAATTTCCTCGTGGTGAATCCAGATCACATAAAACGCGATAATATTGATCCCGCTGGCTTTCATTTTTAAAATTACATCTTCCCATTGTTCCTTAGGGACCCTTGAAAAGTGCATTTCACCCATTACAGGAATAACCGGCTTCCCTCCGATTGTCATGAACTGGTTATTAATTAGGATTTCACGGCCAGGCTGACCGGGATTACCCATTTTATAATTGCCCGGTTTGATTTCCTTTGCAACATTTGAAGCATCAATACTTAATACATTTTGTGCGTTTGCATTAAAGAAAGAAAACAAAATTAAAGTAATGAGGAGAAGGTACCTTGCAGTACTTTTTAACTGTATCATCTTGCAGCTATTATTTAGTGATTGGTAAATTCACGTTCAATTTCCTCCAGTGACTTTCCTTTAGTTTCAGGTAATCTTCTGAGTATAAATATAAACCCTAGAATACAAATACAGCCATAAAGCCAGAAAGTACCTGATGCTTTAAGCAACTGGTTTAAAAGCGGAAACGTATAGGTCAGGATGAAACATGCGGCCCATAAGGAAAATGTCGCAACCGACATAAGGGTTCCCCGCATCCTGTTCGGAAAAATCTCGGAAAGTACAACCCACGTTACAGGGGCAAGAGACATTGCATAACATGCAATAGCAGTTACAACCATAATCAGTAAAGGAAGTCCTTGTATATGAAGAAAATACAATGTTCCGACGACAGCATAGATACCTGCCAGACCGCCTGCACCCAGGAGCATCAGGGCTTTTCGCCCCAGTTTATCCACAGTGAACATTCCGATAAAGGTAAATGCCAGGTTTACACATCCTGTTATTACTATATTGAAGAGGATATCTGAAACGCTGTAACCTGCATTTGAAAAAATCTCCTGGGCATAATTAAAGATTACATTTATTCCGCACCACTGCTGGAAGATTGCCAGTACTATTCCAAGCAAAAGCAGTTTTGAGATGCCCGGTTGTTTCAGTAACCTGAGATTTGCTTTTTCGCCTGACTCACTGAGAGTCTGTTCAATGGAAGCCAATTCTGCAAATGCATAATCATTCCCTCCGATCCTGGCAAGTATTTTGTGAGCTTTCGGGCGATATAACAAATTCTTAGCCAGCCATCTTGGGCTTTCCGGAACAAACCACATAAGAATAAAAAATAAAACAGATGGAACAGAGCATGCATAAAACATCCATCTCCAACCTGTTTGTCCGTTCCACGATGCAAGTATATCAGCAGTTGTTGCGCCTGCCTGCACCGGTTTTGCAATCCTCCAGTTGATAAGTTGGGCCGCAAGAATTCCTATAACTATTGTAAGCTGATTAATAGAGACAAAACGCCCCCTTACATTTCCCGGAGTAATCTCCGCTATGTACATTGGTGAAAGATTGGAGGCAAGACCAATTCCAATACCCCCTAATATTCTGAAAGTGACAAATAACCCGAATGATCCTGCGCTTCCAGTTCCGATCGATGCTGCTACAAATAAACCTGCTGCCAGGATCAATAACTTTTTACGTCCAAGCCTGTCGCTGAGCCAACCGGAGATTACCGCTCCGCCGAGGCATCCCATAAGAGCACAACTCATCGCCCACCCCTGTAAAAAAGCATGACCGGTAATCCCAAAATAAGGCTCATAAAAAGGTTTGGCGCCTCCGATTACAACATAATCATACCCGAATAAAAGTCCTCCCATTGCTGATATGAGGGAAATGCTAATGAGGTATGTCCAGTTATATTTCGTATCACTCATAAAAATCCTGATTTTTTTTGTTACCCATTCTTAACCACGGAGTTATACACTGAGTTATTCGCAGAGTTACACTGCTTAATTCTCCCCTTCTCCCACTCTCCTCTTCTCCCAATCTTTACTAAATAGTCTGTCACCTATAATACATAATACATTTCAGACGTTTTTTAATGCCTCCAGCATTGCTACCACATTCTCAAATGGAACATTGGCCTGGATATTATGAACTGTATTAAATACAAAACCACCATTGTTATTAAATATATCGCACTGTGATTTAACCTGTTCCCTGACCTGAGCAGGTGTTCCAAAGGCAAATGCGCCCTGGGTATCAACACCGCCTCCCCAGAAAACGAGTTTGTCGCCATATTTTTCCTTCAGCTTCCGGGGATCCATACCCGATGCATTGATCTGAACAGGGTTAATAATATCAAAACCTGATTCAATGAAATGACTCATAAGGAGTTCGACCGCTCCGCATGAATGCTTGAATGTTTTCCAGGTTGTATTCTGATGAATCCAGTCGTTTACCTTTTTATAATATGGAAGCCAAACCCTGTCGTAGGTCTCAGTTGAACAGAATGTTGAATTCTGTGTGCCAAAATCTGTTCCGCAGGTGAAAACCACATCTATTTTATTGCCTATGACTTCAGACAATAAACTGAGATTTTGTATTGCTATATCTGTTTGCCGGTCATAAATTTCTTTTATGAAATCTTCTCTGATGAGAGTTGAAATATACCATTCCTCAACACCGCGGATGCCTTTTGGATCTTTCAAATTAATTGCCGGAACGAGGGCAATATCCCCAAGAGCAGTGCCGCCAAGTGATGCAACTACCGCTTTGGAATTATCTTTTAGTCCATTAACTTTATCTTTCCAGTATGCTAGTTCAGGTTCAGTGATATGACTAAATTCCTCAAGATTATCTTCCACCTTAAGTGTTGAGTCATCAATTGGCTTTTGCCTGTCGAGGGCATCAAAAAAGAAACCCGTCTTTGGCATCATGCCACTCGGAGGTACTGACGTATCTCCTTCAGGATACATAAGAATATCTCCGTTACTGTTATACGTATAATTGAAGCTTCCGGGAAAAAGAACCTCCTGACCCCATAGCGTTTTATGGACTTTCCAGTTCTCATTGGGGACACCGAACATATTCTTTGCAGAAAACAATCCTATAACATCAATATCCATCGCCTTAATCAATTCAGAATCTATCTCTCCAAGCATCTGGTAAGGTTCAACTACCCTGACCGGCTTTTTCTCCAGTCCATAATAATCACGAAGTTTTTCAACAATAAGCACATGAATGCCTGTCACGCCTGTAGAACCAAAATCCACTACAACCTTATCGGGCTGTTTATGATTAATTGTCTTAAGAAAATTCTGCCGGGAATCTGAATTCATAATTACAATTTTTTATAGCAATTAACTTTGTAAAAGTAAAGACTGAGCTTTTAAACGTCAGGGTTACCTGCTCCAGAATTGTTCTATTTCTTCCAGCGATTTTCCTTTGGTTTCAGGAACATACAAATAAGTGAACAACAATTGCAGGAACGACATTAATGCCAGGAACAGGAACGTTTTTGCACCACCGAGGGATGCCAGAAAGTGTGGAAAAAGCAAAACAACAAGAAAATTGAAAATCCATTGCGTGAAAGAGGCAAAAGCGACTGCTTTTCCGCGAATTCTGTTTGGAAATATTTCCGAGACCAATGTCCAGAATACCGGGCCAATACAGGAAGCAAAGAATGCTATGAACAACAGAATGCAGATTAATGTAAAGACACCTTCCATTTTTAAATAAAATGATATTGCTAACATTATTAGAGTAATGACCATTCCCATCGAGCCAATCAGATAAAGGGATCTTCTGCCTATCCTGTCGATAAAAAATATAGCAACAAAAGTGAAAATAAAGTTAATCAAACCTACCATTGAAGTCTGAAGGAGTGCATTATTGATTTCCACTCCTGCAGCAAGCAGTATTTTTGGCGCATAATCAACTATGGTATTAATACCGCTGATCTGAACAAATATAGCCAAAAGGAAACCAACAAGCATAACTTTACGCACAGAGGGTTTGAACAACTCTCCCACTGATACAGATGATGAATTCCCTTTCAGAGATTCTGCAATCTCAAGAATCTCCACTTTTGCAAGCGACTCGCCACCAATTCCGGTAAGAACTTTAAGAGATTCATCCTTTTTACCTGCTTTATACAACCAGCGGGGGCTTTCAGGAATAAAAAATAATCCCGCGAAAAACAGCACTGAGGGAATTATACCGGTCGCAAACATCCATCTCCAGTTATTGTCTATATTATGCAAGCCGTAGTTTATAGTGTATGAACATAATATTCCCAGTACAATTGCAAGCTGGTAAACTGACACAAGCATTCCGCGGTTTTTGGGAGGAGCAACTTCAGCGACATACATCGGAGAGAGAACTGAAGCAGCACCGACTGCCAGTCCTCCAAAAACCCGTGCTGATATAAAAACAATTGAAGATGTTGCAAGAGCTGTGAATGTACAGGAAATAGCAAAGAACAAAGCTACCACTATAAGAACCTTTTTACGGCCATATATATCAGAAAGCACACCTGAACCAAAGGCACCAATAATAGCGCCTAACAGAAGTGAACTTACTCCCCAACCCAATTGAAGCTCGTTCCATCCGAAATAGGGCTGTATAAATGGTACTGCGCCTGAAATTATCGCAACGTCAAATCCGAACATAAGCCCGCCCATTGTTGCAATCAGGCAAATGAAATATAAATAAAGCAAGTTCTTCTTCATCAGACAAAAATATAAATCAGGTCAACTAAATTCCCATAGTTTTCCTCATAAAGTCCCTGCTCATTTTAAGACTTTCTTTAAGAGGCCTGGTCCGAACAAAACCGTTTTCATGAGCCAATTCGATAGTAGCATCTCCTTCAAAATGTATCTCTCTTAAGACATCTCCGATTTCTTTAAAGTTGACATTTCCTTCTCCCATCGATTCGGGCCATTTACCATTGGATAGCTGATCGCGCAAATGCATATATACAATCTGTTTCCTGAATTCCCTCAGAAAATCCACAGGGTTAATGCCCGCCCTGAGGAGCCAGTTCAGATCAGGACCAAGTTTCATATCGGGAATTCTTTTCAGTGTACCCCTGAGATCGTACATATTATTTTCAACTTCAGTAGTATGGTTATGCAGGTTAGGCACGATGCCTTTTTTCTCTCCAAGTGCAACAATCTTCTTAAGCAGTTCTGCCTGATTATCAAACTCATCCTCAGTCTTTTTTCTGCCAGCAGGCTCACCTACGGATATGCCGAATGTTCTTGCACCTACAGAAGCCATGTTTGTAAATATAAGATCAACATCTTCATATATCTGGTTCTTCTTGTCTTTATTCCACATATCAGCTCCGTATGAACTTCCTATCAGTTTTATTTTGTACTGATCAATCAGTTCTTTGATCTGTTTTGTATATACTGCACTCCTTAAAGGATGTTCCATTGTTTCCACACCATCAAATCCGGCATAGGCTACATCGGAAAAAATCTGGCCTAGAATTGGTGAAACATCATATCCGGGCATAGTACTGGCATAAACCCATACATGAGCGCCGACCATTATCTTTTTTTTGCCTGCATCCTTAATAAAAGATACTGACTTTCCTGGCCGTGACAATGACAAAGCCAGCACCGAAAGTGATGTGTTACGTAAAAATTTTCTGCGATCCATAATAGATTAGTTTAATTTTTATACAGGCATATCTGGTAACTTCCATCCCTCGCGGTAATTATGCTTAATATATGAATTTGAACTTTCCAGGGCGTTGAAAGTATTATACTTCTTGTCAAAAGTCGGATGTCCGTTAACTACTTTAAAATCATCGCTTTTCACAATTTTCAGCTCCTCTTTAGGAGAAATATTGGTAAATCGCATATTTTCCCCATCCCATGCCAGGGCCTTGTTTAGTCCCTGCAGCCGGATAGCCAGAACACCCAGCAGAACCATTTCATTAAAAGGCCCGGAATAGGCAAAATTTGAAGTGCCCTGGACCCTGCTTTCAGGAGATTCCTTGCATGCCCGTATCCAATCCTGTTCATGAGGACCGTCGGGATAAAAAACAGAACCGCCGGGAATCCTTCTCAAGTATGGCTTTACATTTGGAACCCTGCCTGACATCAGGCGGGCATTGTAACCTCCTGAACCGCACATGAGGGAATCTTTGGAACCTATAAACAGGCAGCCTCCTAATCCATCGGCCATTAAATTTTCACCTTCCGGAAGGACGTCAGAAAGGTTTGGAAGCAGTCCCCCATCGTACCAGTGTACTTTTACAGGTGGTAATGCAAGCTTTGGCATATTTTCTCTTGCAGGAAATGAAAACTCAACAGTTTCTGCCTGAGGAGCTGAATCGGTATTAATGCTGGTTGAACTTCCCCGTACTTTATCAGGATAGCCAAGCTTCAGCGAACGGTAAATCGGATCCATAACATGACAAGCCATATCGCCAAAAGCACCTGTGCCAAAATCCCACCATCCTCTCCAGTTCCATGGAGTATATATTTCATTATAAGGGCGCATAGGAGCTGACCCGATGAAAAGATCCCAGTTAAGAGTTTTGGGTACCGGCATTACCGTTGCAGGCCGCGGTATACCCTGTGGCCAGATAGGTCTGTCGGTCCAGGCATGTACCTCCCTTACTTCACCTATTTCATTGTTCCATATCCATTCACAAATCTGACGCACTCCGTCACCTGAATTACCCTGGTTGCCCATCTGTGTGGCAACCTTATATTTTGCAGCCAGTTTAGTAAGTAACCGCGATTCATATACCGAGTGAGTAAGTGGTTTCTGGCAATACACATGTTTCCCAAGGGTTAAAGCATGGGCAGCAATCAGAGCATGGCTGTGATCGGCAGTTGCAACCATTACGGCATCTATTGAACCCGACATCTCATCGAACATTTTACGCCAGTCCCAATATTTTTTAGCTGTCGGAAATTCCTTAAAACAGGCCTCAGAATACTTCCAATCTACGTCGCACAAGGCAACTATGTTCTCTGTTGCCATCCCGTGAAGGTTGGTATGCCCTTTCCCGCCAATCCCTACACCTGCAATACTAAGCTTATCACTGGGTGCTTTGTGTCCGAAACCGCTCATGACCTTGCCGGGGATAATCGTCATACCGGCAGTTACGAGTCCGGCTTTTTTTAAAAAGCCTCGCCTGGTCTTATCTGAATTTGACATGTCTTTAAATGTTTCAATTGTGGTTAAAGCTGTTTCAGTTTAATATTTCTGAACCACACTTTTGTACCATGGTTCTGCAGTGATATATGTCCCTCATCGAATTTTCCCCAGTCCGGGAAACCTGTCCATTTACCGCTATCCCGGCGTTTTTTCCAGTCATCAGAGTTTTTTTCATATTTCACAACTACTACATCATTCAGCATCTGAGTGACAAAGTTCCCGTCAACGACCAGAAACAAATGATTCCATTCATGGAGTGCCTTATAAGGTTTTGCCATTGGAGGATACATTGCATAATTTGCACCATTGATCTGCCAGTCTTCAAGTTTATCTTTTTTCCAGTTTTCATGATCAATAATCTGAAATTCAGGACCTGTTTCATATGGGAATTTGTATTTGGGGTCTTCCCTGATCTGGAATATGACTCCGCTGTTAGTTGCTGTGTCCATTTTATAGTCAACGCTGAATGCGAAACTGCGGTACACTTTATCCGTGACTATGTCGAGGCCTTCCTTACTTCCTGAATTGGTTGTCGTAAAAGTTCCGTTGTCGATTTCCCAGCAATCATCAGGGAATACTTTCATATTGTATCCATGCCATCCGTCAGTTTTTTTACCATCGAATAGCAATTGCCAGCCATTAGCTTTTTCCTTGGCAGTCAAAGTGTTGACAGGTGCATTCTTATCCAGTTCAGCATATAATGCCAATGGATCTCTTTTGCTTGATTTTGCACTGCAAATAATGACAAGAGCCATTATTCCCAGAAAAATTTTAAGTGAAATTGTTTTCATTTTTGTATTTTTTTTGGTTTTATGAAAATATTTATGATCCTGGCACTTAATTATTATTTTATGAAATTTCCCCATTCAACTTCATAAAAAAGATATTTTGGCTTCCTCGGGATTCAGAGTTAAAAAACGAATTATTTTGATTTAAAGATAATCAATTATGAATATCCAGATATCCATAATAAATCATTCTTCCTTTTTTTCTAATGTTTGATTTATCTTTGTGATTAATGTCATGAATATTGAATATCAAATACCTGAACCATTCTTGTTTAATCCATTGAAACACCATATAGGATTTATCAAAGAATTTATCAATTTTAATATTGATAAAACCGGAGCAGATCTTAAAGCAGTCATCAAAGATCTTAAGCATCTTGGTACATCAGTAATGGACATCTATACAGGTTCATTGTCAATCAGGAATATTTGCTGTGAGACAGAGGAATTTCTTCGAGGTAAAGGCTTATTAAATTTAAAGGCATATGAAGTCTGGGTTGGGGCAGATAGAGATGAGTACAGGCTGATAAAATTATCGGAGGGGTCAGAATGGACACTTAAGGTTCATGATAATCCTGAAAGATTCGTTCATGTTTTTCCTGCTCGCAGCAGTCAGCATAGTTTCAGGGCAAAATCCAATACACTTAAATCAGCCCTGATATATCTTATAATAATAGGAAAAGATTTAGTTACCGGTGAGGATCTTAATAATGTAAGGTCTATTATGGGGTTGTCGCCTGTAAAGAATGCCTCAGATACAGAAGCCATTCTCGAGATGATTGAAATATTAAGGGATTGAAAACAAAACCCAGTGACTGTTAAGTTCGTACCTCCCCCCTTCCCAGGGAGGGAAAATACACATATTCATCTCTGTGTAACTCCGTGATTCTCAGTGTTACTCTGTGTAAGTTCTTGGTTTTTAGTTACACAGAGGGCCACAGAGGGGTTCACTGAGGAACACAGAGAGAAACCATTATTCATATTGAATAAAGAATTTAATATTATAGTTAATTTTACGAATGTTAACTTGTAAAGAAAGCAGCTATGAATAAAATGAACCGCAGAACTCTTTTGAAATATGCCGGCGCCGGGCTGGCAGCAGGAGTTTTATCAGACTCCATTGGTAAGGTTATGGCTTCATCGCCATCTGATAAAGTAAAATCATCCGGGGCTCCGGGTTTCACCGGGAAAATACCTTTTTCGCTGATTGTTGATGACGGGTCACCTGTCGACCCGTTATTTTATGAACTTCCGGGTTATGAAACTCCGTTCCTGGTTCCTGCAAAATTCACTAAACGGGTTGCAGATACTTTCGATCGTTTTGACCTTCACGGTAAGTTCACAATCATACCTATGCCGAGTTGTCTGGGACGTATTGACCAGTCGCTCAAAAGGGTACCGCAGGATCACCTGTCAGAGTTTCTGAAACTGATGCGTGAACGTGTTGCCCCACGATTTGATATAACTCCAGAATTTCTTACCCATTTGAGTTCTTACGATCTGAAGACCGGCAATTATAAGCGTCATCTGTATGAGGATACTTGGATAACACAGGCACCGAAGGAGGAGATTGTTGATTATTTTACCCTCGCGTTCCAGATACTGAAAAATGTGGGAATAGAGTCCACAGGTATTACCTCACCATGGGTTTCAGGAATAGATGTGGAAGATAAATATGCCCAGTCACTTGCCGATGCTCAATGGAACATTTATAAGCGTAAACTTACCTGGTATTTCCTGTATGCCGCATCTGATAAGGAGAAACCATATCAGTGCAATGTGAAGTATAAGAACCAGGAGCGTGGTCAGGTAGTGGTAAGCGTGCCTGCAAATGCAGGAGATATTTTCTGGTCGATGGATCTTCCTCACAAAAAGGACCGGCCGAAATTTATCAGGGATGGTATAGACCGGCTATTGTCACCCGACGGGAAAACAGGCAGGATCCGCCAGTTGATTGATACGGGCTTCCCGGTGGTAATTGTAACCCATTGGCAGTCACTCTATACCCAGGGCACGCAACTGGGACTGGAGGGGCTCACTTCCTTAGCTGACAGGATACAAAAAGTATTCGGTTCGGGCTTCGAATGGGTAAAGTGTTCCGAAATGGCAAGAAGATACGTTGAATCACAGGCATAAAAAGATCCAAAAACCACAAAGATCACAAAGAGCCTTTTATAATATCACAACTTTGAGCACTGTGAGATAGAGTGCTTTGTGGTTAAAAAGGCTATTTTCGCATCCAAATATATAATTGTGTTGAGTTCTTCTACTCTTTTAGAATGCCTTTAAACTCGTGCTGAACATTTCCCGGCTCATTGCTGTAATGAATTGCAACCGATACCGTGTTTTTTTCAAAGACACAGTTAATTGTTTCAGTATGCGGACTTTCGATAAAGCGAAGAACCAGTTCCAGGGTATTTTCATCTTTCCACGTATAGCTCCCGGCTACCTTTGAAGGAGGAAGCCCTTTAAAATGGGCTTTCGCCTGCAATAATAGATTGGGTCCGTGAAGAGTTGTTTCTCCGGTTATCCATTGTCCCGATCCAAAAGAAAAGTTATATCGGGCAGTATCAATCATCATCGAAACTTTGCAGGAATTATCAGGGAACTGGAAAGTTATTGTGTGCTTTCCATTTGTCCCGAAGGCGTATGTCTTACCGGAAATACCGGCAGCCAGGGACGAATTACTCTTTGCAGCCGGCAATGGCAGCGCCAGCGAAGATAGTTTTTGCTTAAGGCTTGCAGCAAGAGCCTTGTTTTCAGGCAATGTACCAGTTTTTATTGATGGCAGAAGATATTCCCAGATCAGATTTAATTCGTCCTGCATATCACCAGTTTCGGCTGTAATGGCTATTACGGCATCCTGATCGGGCATTACAATAATATATTGACCGTATGCGCCATCAGCTCTGAAACAATTATGCCTGCAGCGCCACATCTGGTAACAATATCCCTGCATCCAGTCGCTGGAATCCTTCTTTGACTGAGGAGCATCTGGCGCCTGGTAAATTTTAAGTGAAGTGGCTTCATCAATCCATGCGGCCGGCAGCACCTGGTTACCGTTCCACTTTCCTTTCTGCAAAAAAAGTTGCCCGAATTTGGCCATGTCTTCAGTTTTCAGTCTGAGGCCCCAGCCTCCTGTATTAATACCGCGTGGATCAACTTCCCAATCCATTCCCTCAATTGCCAGAGGTTCAAACAGCCGGGGTTTAAGGAAATCAATAACTTTCTCACCAGTAACTTTCTGTACAATAGCCGATAACATATATGTTGCCAGTGTATTATATAAAAATTTTGTACCAGGTTCATGCACCACATGTTTTTTGAGGAATGCTTTAACCCAGTTGGTGTCATTTACCACTGTTGTGAATGTCGGATCAGGATCAAGTCCTGCCGACATGCTCAGTAAATCCCTGACCTTCATCTCTGATAAGAACGGGCTCACCGTATCAGGTAAAGCATCAGGAAAAAATGAAATGACTTTATCATTGACAGACAATCGTTTTTCACTGACGGCAAAACCTACAGCTGTTGCGGTAAAGCTTTTACTTGTTGAATACAATGTATGTCTGAGCTCAGGTTTATAAGGATTCCACCATCCTTCAGCAATAACTTTCCCATGGCGCAGGAACATCATACTATGGAACTCATGGCTGCTTTTAGCGGCTGCATCCAGGAAATCAATAATTCCCTGTGAAGATACTCCTTCTGCCTCCGGAATACTGCGCGGAAGGGAAGTAATTACCTGTTCTTTTTTACATCCGCTGAGTAAAAAGATAAACAGAAAAAGTGAGTAGCTGAACCTTCTTCCGGTCATTTTCATTGTAATCTGGATTTAGTGGTTTTATCTTAATAGAAATATAAACCAATAAATGTACAAAAATATTATAGTAAAGCTCTATTTCCCGGGATGTAAAAATTCATCAACAGCAGAAATAAAAAGTGCAGGCTGATCCACGAAAGTCATATGTCCGCTTTTTGGAAGGATGACAAGCTTTGATCCAGCAATCTTCTCATTCATCTCACGTGAAAGTGAAGGATCACACTCATCATTATCGCCGGCAGTTATTAAAGTAGGTACCTTAACCGTCGGGAGCCGGTCACCATACTCAACTGATGTGAGATTACCATCTATCACATACTCGCCATTAGATCCCCACATCTCCCTGTACACATCCCACGCCATAATACCATTAGCAACCGGGTCATAGTTGGGATCAGGATGATTCTGATATAGGTATGGGAAATAGCCTTCGCCCCATGCAGCAATCATGTATTCTGATGTATAACGGTTTTTTTCATAGTCCTTTCCATGACCATACAATCCTTCCTTTTCCATCTTCTCAATCCGTATCCGAAGTTCCGGAGCCATTTTAGCCTTTATGTTTCTGAGAACCTCGTTCATTTTCTTTGTGCTGTGAAAAGTGCTGCATAAAATCAGATGAGTTAGGTTTTCCTGGTACTTCAATGCATATGCCTCAGCAAGAACACCTCCGCAGGAGTGGCCAAGAAGGCTGATTTTGCCAAGCTTTAATTCCTTCCTTATTGTTTCCACATCCTCCACCATGTTCTCAACAGTATAATCAGATAGTTTCTCAGCTTTTTGGGAACGACCCGATCCGCGTTCATCAATGAATATAAGCCGGTTAGTTCGTGCTAACGGAAGGAGGTACGGCAAAAAATAGTCATGTGAGGCACCCGGTCCTCCGTGCAGTATCACTAATGGTTCTCCTTTGCCAAATGCTTCATAATAAATCAAAACTCCATTTGCATCAACAAAACCTTGTTCGGTAACATATAAGTTATGGGAAGAATTTTCTGAAGTACCTTTCTTTTCAGAATTTTGTACACAGCCAGTAATTAGCAATACAATGGAGCCGAGAATGAAGGGGATAATCTTTTTCATACATATGATTTAATTAAATTATTATATAAGTATCGGCAATCATGAATAAAACAATAAATGCTTAATTATTTATGACCCCCTTCCCTCCCGATAGCTATCGGGACTTCCTCCACGGGGCATAGCCGTCAACCTAAGGAGTTGAATATAGTAAAATATGGAGAGAGTTTAGTACAAAACAGAATGTAAAATATTAAAATTAAGCCTGATACATTTCCCCTCCTTTTGAAGGAGGGGTGGCCGGACCACTTTATAATTATGATACAAATGCTCATACCGGCCGGGGTGGTTGATTGTTTATTCATATTCCAGATCTTTTCTTTTGATTGAGAATCCTGGGTCTTCAAGATATTGATCTCTTTTTTTATCTTTTTCTATTTTATGATATTCACCATGCGGATTTCCATCAAGCTCAATTATAAGTTTTTCTGAAACACAAAAAAAGTCAGCTATGTAGTTACCTATACTGTGTTGTCTTCTGAATTTTCTTGCATTAAGTTTTTTTGATTTCAAAATGTTCCATAACACAGCCTCAGCAGAAGTGGACTCGTTCCTAAGTGATGATCTGAAGAATTTAAGGCTTTTCCTGTTAAAGAGGTTTTGGTTTTTCATACCAATAAAGGTAAGAAGAATTCAATGAATCAACCACCCCGGTCGGGAAATAAATACTGTATATATAAGATAATAAATCGTCCCGACCACCCCTCCTTCAAAAGGAGGGGAAACTTTTTTATGCAGTATCTCATTCATCCCCAAACCTTAAGTTGACGGCCTTCCCTCCCGGGGGAAGGAGCACCATGTAAAGCATTTTCCCTTTTGGGGAAACGGGAAAGGGGGTTTAATGAAATAAAATGGAAGTACCTGGAAATTAATATTATAAAATCAATATTATTTTGTTTTTAACATCTTATTACTGATAGTCAAAAATTATTTTATTAAAAAGCAACCTGAAGATAGGTTGCTTCTTTTAACTTTTTACAAATCGGCTGGTTATTTTTCCATAACCGGTTTCAATTCTGTCAAACATATAAATGCGAAGTTTGTTCAGGACGGTGATCAGAATCAGAATCAGGGTCAGTTAAACGAATGGACCGTTTGGCTAATTCAACCAGGCAGTCGAAACCAAAATATCTCTGATTAACTAATATCCTATCTATAATCACGTTATTGAAAAAGGATTCAGTTCAGTAAATTTATGTCCTATATTCTGACTAAATTGCTGGTCGAAACTATTGAATTTATTAATAGTAATTTTTCTAAGATGGGAAATGCAAATTTAGGGTTCAATCTGGCTGAAGCATCAAAGAGCTTATATAGGATTCTTGATCAGGTAGAAATAAAAAAGTAAATCAGGCGGTATGAGAATTAAGCTCTGTATTATATTCTTACTCACTAATGCTTGTATACAACTTACCGGACAAGATTTTTTCTTCAGGCAGTATGGTCCGACCAATGGACTGGGAAATTCATTCATTTATTCCCTGAATCAGGGCAACGATGGTTATTTATGGATTGGAACAGCTGAAGGTTTGTACAGGTTTAATGGATTTGAATTTATTCACTTCACTGACAGCAGCAGTCTGTCAGAAAATTTTATTACCACTATCTATAAAGACTATTCAGGAGGATTATGGCTGGGCCATTTGAACGGGGGAATAACTCATATAAAGGATAGTCGGTTTAATAAAGTGGCAGGTACTCCTGCAGATAACTCGCCTATTACATCAATTACAGAAGCTGATATAGGAACAATCTGGTTTTCGACACAAAACGGAGGCCTGATGGTTTATAATAATACTAAAAAATTAGTCCGGATCCCAACTTCGCTGAGTAACGAACTTATTTTCAATATCAAACATATTTCCGCTAATTATTTCCTTGTCGGAACCCAGGAAAATCTCTACATAATGGAATATCAAAAAGATTCCAGCTTAATGAGAGAGAGGATAAAAATCAAAAACTATCCTTTATCAAAAGTTGTTGATCTTATAAAATTTAAGGAGGAAGAATACTTTGTTTTATCCAGTAACAAAGGCATTTATAAGCTTTCAATTGACCTTGCAAATCTTTCCTGCAATCTTGTTGAAAGCAATAATAACCAGAATGGCGATCTCGACAACATTCAGGGCGGTCTCATTGTAAGGAGAAATGAGCTTTGGATAAATACAATGGGGAAAGGAATCATTAAATACCAAATTGATAAGGAATCCGGAAAACCAATATTCTTGGGATACATCAATACTGAGACGGGGTTGAAATCAAACGAGGTTAAATGTATTTTTGAAGACTCTGAAGACAATATCTGGCTTGGTTTGTATGGAGGTGGACTCCAGAGACTGGTTGACGATAATATAAGATTTCTCTCATATTCTGCCAGAATAGGATCAAATCATATTTATGCTTTATCAAAAGACAGCAGTTATATATGGATTGCAAGCGATAGTCTCATCGCAAAGGTTTCACCTGAGCGTGGACAAATATTAAGATCTTATTCTTTGCCTGCAGCTTTAGGTGGCGCTCGTGTTAATTCTATTTACTGTTCACAGGAAGGATTAATATATCTTGGTTTCGAAAAAGAGGGAATTTTTGCGTTCAATCCTGCCAACGAAAATTTCGCAAAGGTATATTTGTCGAAGGATGCACTTGAAAATTCAATAAATCATATAACAGGCAAAGGGAATACTTTATGGATCAGCACAAAGAAAGGAGCATGTAAGCTAAATGCACGAACAGGTATAAGGAAATGGTTCACTAAAGATAATGGCCTGCCAAATAATGATATACACCAACTTTTTATAGATTCAAGTGGCAGGGTATTAGTCGGGACCACGTGCAGCTCTATAGTATATATCGGCCCCGACGATAATGTAAACACTCTTAACTTACCCGGCTCTTTTGGGCTCAATAGGGTAATCTCCTTTGGAGAGGACCATTCAGGATCTTTGTGGGTGGCAACTTATGGTAACGGAGTGTACAGGTTCAAAACTGACGGAAACCAGAAGTATACCTATGCCTCCGGATTAGTCTCAAATTATTGTTATAGCCTTATATTTGATAAAAGTCATAAAATTCTAGTCGGCGTAAGGGGTGGCTTTTCTCAAATTGATACTGAAACAGGCAAGATCAGAAATTACATTTATAATGAAGGCATTAAAAGTACATCTGATTTTTATTCCAATGCAGTCTTAGCCGACAATCAGAATAATATTTGGTTTGGTACTTCCGAAGGACTTGTAAAATTATTATCGCAGGTTTATTCAAATAAGGGGATTCCCCCAATACTCAACATAGAAGCAGTTTATATTAATAAAATTAAAATTAAATATGCTGATATTATCACACTTAAACCGGGGAATTATGAAATAAAGGTGGAATATACTGGTATTAATCTAAGCAATCCGGAAATTGTTAATTATCAAACAATCCTTGAAGGATATAGCCCGAACTGGGCAGATCTGACAACTCGCAGAACTGTTACCTATGAAAAAGTAGGCTATGGCCAATATGTTTTTAAGCTCAGAGCTTTCAATGAAGATGAGATCTCAACAAATGAACCGATAACTTTTAAAATAAGGATTAAGAAACCTGTTTATCTGTCAGGCTGGTTTTATTTGGGTGTTTTCATCTTAATAGGGTTCACTCTTTATAATTATATCAGAATAAGAGAGAAAAACATGAAGACATTACAGGAAAGGTTGTTAAAAAAGCTTGATGATAAAACTAAGGAAATCATTGTCAAAGAGGAAATCATTAAGGAGCGAAAAAAAATTGAAAAGGAACTGATTGCAGCAAAAAACAAGGCAGAGTTATCTGATAAACTTAAAAGTTCATTTCTTACAAATATATCGCATGAAATCAGGACTCCGATGAATGCGATTGTTGGATTATCCGAGCTGCTTAAAGAGAAAGGATATTCCCAGCAAGAAAAAACTGATTTTTTAAACCTGATAGTTTCAAACTCAAACAGCCTTCTCGGACTTATTGATGATATCCTCGATATTTCAAAAATTGAATCCAACCAATTGAATATCAATATAAAAAATTGTCATCTCTATCCGGAATTAAATGATTTGTTTCAAAGATTTTCCGAGGAAATAAAGTCAAGGAATAAACCTCATATCGATTTTCGTCTCTCGGTGGACGATAAAGTTAAAGATCTGACTTTTGAAACTGATGTATTGCGTCTTAAACAGGCTTTAAGCAAACTTCTGGATAATGCGATTAAATTTACCGATTCGGGGCATATAACGCTGGGATGCAATCTTGAAAAGCACAAATTACTGTTTTTTGTTGAGGATACCGGCATAGGTTTATCTGAAGACCGAAAGGAAATTATATTCGAATTATTCAGGAAAGTTGAAGAAAATAAATTGCGACTCTACAGGGGAACAGGATTAGGACTATCTCTTTCTCAGAATCTTATAAAAATGTTAGGAGGAGAGATAAAAGTTGAATCGGAAATAAACAAGGGATCAAGATTTTATTTCACACTTCCTATTAAAAAAAGTTCATCTGCTCATACCCCGAATTCTATAGAAATTGATCGTGATGATATGATACCAAAATGGATTGATAAGAGAATACTGCTGGTGGAGGATGACACTTCAAATTTCATGCTTCTTTACGAAATTCTTAAATCGACAGAGGTTATTATTTTGAGAGCAGGGAATGGTAGTGAAGCGCTCAAAATCTTATCTGAAGATCAACAGCCTGATCTGATAATAATGGATATCAAATTACCCGGGATGGATGGATATGAAACAACGAGGCGAATAAGGAAGATAAACAGGAAGATACCTATAATTGCCAATACGGCATATGCTATGGAGGGAGATCGCCAGAAATCAATAGAAGCAGGGTGCAATGAGTACATCTCCAAGCCAACAGACAGGAAACTATTGCTAAATCTTATAAGTAAATATTTATAACAGAGTAACAAATAAAAGTGTCAGCTCGCGGCTGACACTTTTATCATTTACAATCTCAGTGATCCCGGGGCGACTAATTCTCTATTTGATTTACAATACATTACAAGGCATTATTGACATATTGGATGTAACATTGGATGTTGAAAATGATTATCCCATATACTAGAGAATAAAAAAGATTTACTTACATTGATGGTCAAATATACCCAATCACATGTATAGATTTACAGCAAAATAAACCATAATCAAACCATAGGACGTCGTCCATGTCGATTTCAGATCTTGATGAGTTTAAGAATATCAATGAGCGTATTTCAAGATTCCAATTTAATCAACTATGATGTAGTTTAGGGTATACTTTTTGTGCCATTTCATAAGATAAAAATGTTGTTCCAGACTCCTATTTTTACTATAATAATATCAGTTGAAAGTGGCTTCTGATATGCAACTTTCATTTGGCCCTTGATATACCACATAGAGTCATCAAAATAAGTAGTCAAACATTCAAATAAAGTTTTGTATATCCCTGAATTTCAACTACAATGATTATGAGGCAGAGTTCTATTTTTCCCCCCTCAATCGATAATTGAAATATTAACTATTTACTATAAAATTTATACCATATAACCATGGAAAAACAGGAACCAACACAAAGAGACTGGATTTATCTTTTACCCGGAGGCGAGGCAGCAGAAAACATGAAAGTCGGGCGCATGATCCTAAGCGAGCAATCAGGACATAGCTTTAGCTCTGAATCATTCAGGAGTTTAGTCAAAAAGGGTGTAATTAAAAAGATAAACAGATTTAATGACAGCATAACACCCCGGAGCGATGCAAGCAACATTTCAAAACCAGCAGCATAAACATATTTTCTTTTCTGGTCCAAAAGGCATAAAGACTGAATTGGAAGATAATGCAATGTTAAAGATCAAAAATGAAAAGTTTCTCTTTTCAGAAGAGAAAGATGATTATATCGGACAATTGATTCTTGATCAGAACCGCCTTACCGAATGGAATTTTAACCAGGAACCGGATAAGCAAAGAAATGTATCTAAGATCATTAATAATAATCGTGCTGATGCAATTTCTTACATACTAAAACATCATTCTGCAAACGAAAACCAGATAAGGGCTTTAGATATTTCCGAGACTGATTTATTGTTTGAACAGGCATTTTTGGATGAATTGGTCAATTATCTGATCTCTCAACTTAACGAGAACAGAGTATTTAAGATAGGATGCGTATGGACAGCAAAAGGCGGTCACCTGGTTAACTATTCAATACTGAATCGTATATCTGATGACCTGGAATACTATTACAGAAAAGAAAAGGAACTCTCAGTTCCAAAATTAAAAAAGAATGCACCACGAGAAATGTATAACATGGCCGGAGAAGTTATAGAATATGGTTTAGAGGAATCACCGGAAGAAAAAAGATTAAAAGCGATGAAATCCGGAAACATAAATTTATCGGATGAAACATTAACGCTTTATGATTGCATCGATAAGATTCGGGAGCTTCGGAATCAATACCGTGCTGAGATTTATAAAACCAGTGCTGAAAAGTCCATACCAATGAATCTATGTTATTTTCTCCTGTATGATCCTATGCCTATCAAAGATTGTAGAACCAAAGACGAAGCGTTCAGGTATAGAATTTCAAAGCTTCGAAAATCCAATCTACTAATACTTCTGCAGTTATTCTGCAATATTCATAATCAAACATATAAGACTGAAATTGATAATGCACAGAAAATAATGAATAATATGAAACGTTCCATAAAGGAGTATAGCGCTGAAGAAAAAAGATTTCTTGTCCAGGCAGGTAAATCATATCCTCTGAAGCAAAAAGAAGTAATTGCACAAACGGGTTTCGGCAGGACCATTGTACAAAAATACTGGCAATCATAAAAAAGCTCGCTTTCCGTACATGTTTTTAGTATATATAAGAATTTATATAAAGGAAAAAAGGATGCAGATTGCGAGCCTTAACTATCCAAAGGGATAGAATTGAAATTTGAATAGTCGATTGCTGCAGTAAGTTAAAATGAAACGCCGCCAAATCTGTATTTCATTTTCTGTTAATATACTCTTATTAACTAAAAATCCGGAACACTTTTGGCGGTTTCCTTTTTAATGACCAGGGAATAACAAGATTCAATGAAAACATCAATTACTCTTAATCCAAGTATAAATTCAAGATTGTTATGAATAAGTAAAACTAAGCATGTAGAATTAAGACCCCTTTTTCAGGAGTATTTTCAAATTTAATAAATCAGCTAATACTAAGTACACACTCGTATTTTCCCCTTTTGACTTCTCTAATTTTTATTGTGGACGATCCTTCATTTACTCATTTACACTAAAGAAAAGCTAGAACGAATAAATGACAAATTTCGAAAAAAATTTTTTTTGAAATTTTTTGGTGTGCTGTCATGACTCATTGCCCAATATAAAAACCCTCCCGCCAAGATGTTAAAAGGGAGACCATTTTTGCGGAAATCAAGACGGCACGGGGGTGTGCACCTTTTTTTTATTTTGGAAAGAAGCTCTTTTCTTCAAAACCGAAATCGTCCTAGTCTTTAGAATTTGGATAGCATTCAGAGATTCTGTTGACCAATTAACGTTACAGGATATTCTGCATGCATAATTATTTAAAAATTAACATTTAAAAAGTAAAAAGATGCTTAAAGTAATTGATGCAAAAACGAGGGTAAACTCGAAGACAAAAGAAGAATACAACATTGTTGTACTTCAAGGGAACGTAGAAATTCAGAAGTCGCAGGCAACTGGCAAATTCTATCTTCGTTCAAAGACCATTGAAATTCCTACAACACTTAACCAGAATGAAGCCAAAAAATTAATTGGATCAAGCATTCCTGGAGAGATTGTGAAGGTAGATTGTCCTGAATATCTCGTCCCGGTACCTAATAGCACCCGGAAATTGAAGATCACGCACACTTACGAATATTCAAATGCTGCCGGTGACAAAGCGAATGTTTAATTCTTTATTTCAACACTTACGAGGGTTGGTTCGAAAGATCCAGCCCTTTTTTATTATTAATCATTAACCTATTTAATAATGAGTGTAAGAACTATAACAATAAAATTAAAACAGTTCCATGGGTCTTCGATGATTTATAAACATTTATACCCTGGGAAGAGTCCTCTGCTTATGAGTGAAGGAATAAAGTATGTCAGAGATTCCTTGAACGCATTTTGGCTGTTGGACAGTTTATTAATTTATCAATCTCATAAAGCCCTCAGAGACGTAAAATTTCAAGTCTGGGAGTTAAATCAAAGCCAGAAGGACCTGACGTGGAACCTTTCATGCCGGAGTGATACCGGGACGAAACCTTTAATTTCTGAATCAATAAAATATTCAGATTTCGCCTTAAGTTCTATTAAAATTTGGATAATAGATGGGACAGTAATATTGCCTTCAGAGTACTGAGATAAGTACTTTCCAAGCACAAAAAAAATCCAAGAAAAAGCGAAGAAGTTTATAAGGGTTTTATGTGCTGCAAAATCGCCAAAATTCCGGGCACGATTAAAGCCCTATAGCGAGTCATCAGAGCCGGTTTGAGATCGCCTGGATACAAGTTATCAGTCGTTGGTTTGAAGGGCACTGATTGAACGCTGATATTGCTGAGAACGATCTTGGATTTGATTGATATCCCCAGGATTAAAATCAGACAAGTTTATCCTTAATTTCTGGGTATTAGATTCAAAAAAATCGAACGCCGGATTCGCCACTCAACTCATTTTTGGTTGAGTGGCATTTTATATTGTCAACTTATATTTGGAAATTACTATCTCAATACACAGAAAATAAACTGACTTATGAATGCATTCCTTGCCAGCGGGTTTTTGTGTATGGACATACCGCCAAACAGATTCCACAACCATTCCCAACCTTCTGCCATTGCTGAAAACATTTGAAAGAATCCTCAAACCAAGCCAAATGGTTTGGATTACTCCAGGGACCTTTGGTTTTATAGCTGGGTTCATCATCGAATGATAAAGCGTGCGTGGGGCAAGCATCCGCACATGCATGGCAGGATTTGCAATGTTCAGTCACACCAAACTTTATTGGTTGATCATATTCCATAGGCATATCAGTGAAAACTTTGCATAATCTAGCGCCGGCTCCATAATCACGGGTTATTAGCTTGTTTGTACGACCCATTTCACCAAGGCCGGCATCAAGTGCAAATGGAATACTCTGGGCAGTATCATTAACACTTGGGATTGCCTGATATCCAAGACTGCGAATAAATTCAGCGAGTGCAGATACTACTATCACGCTTTTCATATAGCCAAGAGCCACAGCAGCATCTGAATTCTCGTTTGGAACTTGTTCCAATAAATCAAGGTCCATCGGTATTGCTATCGACACAACCCATTTCATTTTGGTGGGAATTACGAATTTTTCATTTGTGACTTCAGGTACATCAACATCTTCAAAAAATATTGGTTTCCCCATTTCCTGCAAGTTAACATATGCTTGATTCATGGGTGCAATTCCAACGGCTCCTGCTCCGTAGCGCCTTGCTGCATTCTTTACCGTGTCTGTCATCTCTTTGGAAGAAGCAGAGTAACGATCAACTCCCATTTCAACAGGTGTACGTACAATCAAGCGCGTCCATGATAACAAACCTACGCCAACTCCTGGCTGTGTTAACCTGAATAATGTCCAAGCACCCTCTGCAAGCGAGCGCTCGTGGAGACGGAAACCACGTTTAGCCCTATGGATCCATTCAGCCAGACGGGTATTTTTATCATTTTCCTCTTCCATCATGGAACCAGCTCCATCCTTCTGTTCTTTTAACATTGGATAAATCACGAACATATGATTACCCGAGAAACGTTCCCCATTTGCTGTTTCACCAGCGGTTGTTTCATGTACCTCAGAAACATCTGATTGACATCCAACTTTCATTTCATTCATTCCATAAAATTTTTGATAAATACTTCAAAGAATTTAAATTAATCTGAGACCCTTACCCTTGAAACAACCTATAGTAATTTTAAGCTATGACTATTAAATAAGGATTAAATCAGAATTAAAAAAGCGTTAATTTTTATTCTTGGTAAAAAGGTGCTCGGTTGCTCTCGTTCAGCTGCATATCGGAATTTGCTAGCGAAGGTATGCAACTGAATCGCAACCTCGCTTGAGTACTGCGAACCTGCGGTTTCCGGAATTATCCTCAAACATAGGCTTTATATAAAATAATATTTTGTGAAAAAGTAAAGGACGGTGCCTCCGGTAACAGAGTTATCCTTGACTTTATTCACAAAATACCGCCTGCTTTTACTTGAGGAATTCCGGAAACTATTCGCAAAACCGGTTCGCACTCTATTATTATAATTTCAACATAAGATTTTAATTATCAATTCATAAGCTTGGTCAGGGTAAGTTTAATCCAGGATTTTATGAAAGTCTTGAAAAGTACAGAAAGATTTTAATGAAATAATTAACAACATCTAAAATTTAAACGGATGAAAGATTTAACGGACGGCATACTTGAGAAAGAACTTGAGTATGCCAAGTCGATTGGTAATGATACATTACAAAAATGTATTGATAGAATAAAACAAAATGACTGGTACTTTGATGCTGAATCGTCAATTAGTAATGATTTTGCACCACGTTCATTCTATTTTCAAAGAATAGATAAATACGACAAACAGTTAGGAAATGGTGGTATCATATTTCATGGACCGCATGATGGATATGGTTCAGGTTCTGCACCATCATTTTCCGTATCCATTGATGACAGTAAAGAAATACGTTGGGAAATACACTCCTGATTATGAAAAGAAATGTGAAATACTGGTATGGCGTGTACCGGAATTATTCCTGTAACACGAGAATAGCTCAGCTCTGCTTATCTGTGGATGATCTGAGCTGTGAGCTACTTGCTGATCCTGAGCTCTTGACTTTTTATTACAATAGTCGCAGAGCTGCTATTAGAGATGCTAAGAACCGGGCAAAGCTGGACGGCTGCATCAAACTTGAACTAAATTTTGAGAAATATCGTGAATTAAAAATCAAGCTTAATGAACCTAAAATGTAGAATCTGTAACGACGACTTCGTCCCGGATGACGAAACCATGGATCAGATCTGTGGAGAATTCATCGATTCGAACTCTGTGAACATTTGCGATGACTGCTGGGGTCTGATTCAGCTTTGTGAATTTGACGATTCAGATTCATTGAGTGATGCTAATCCAGGCTTGTAATTGTACTTTATAATACTCCGGTAGATTGCCGGAGTATTTTTTTAACATGCATTGAATTCTATTTCACTTCTTAAAAAATGTCACATGAAAACCTTACTTATAATATTTTTTCTGATCCTTATTGCCTGGATCATCTTAGATAGCCTTGGTGATAACGATCAAGATGACAATATTAATCAGATGTTGTGATAATGCTCTTATAAGGTTCTCCCCGGTAGAATATAGATAATCCGCCGGGGTTTTTATTAAATTTTGTGCAATCCGGGATATGCAATCTATTTTTTGTTTAAATTTATATGAATTGGAAATGAAAATAGATGAAAGTTACCCATACATTCCGATTAACAGCAAACGATAAAACTACTCTCTAAATAACCAAATATCTGCAACCTGTTCTGTCATTCATTTTATGTACTTAAATTTCATATTATGCCTAAGTTATGGACATTTACTGTCCTGATATTAGACAAATATTAATACTATTATTTTGATTTATTCACTTAAACAATTAGTTCTCAGACAGTAAAAATAAGTGGTATGATTATTGAAATAAGGCCGTTTTCAGAGATAATTTTCTAGAAATTCATTATATTTTATTGGCATAAAATTTGCCGGAATTAAGATGTTGGTCATAAATCAACAAAAGCTTAACCAAATTCCAAAGCTTTAAAGTTAAACCTGATTAATTTTATATTATATGGGATACTTTAATTATTCTTTCGAGGATTATGCTCTCTTTAAGCAACTTATTAGAATTTCTATCTCCACAATATCGTTATGTTTAATTTTGAACTCACCTACTCGGTCACAAGACAATCATATATATGCTTATGGCCCTGAACCTGAAAAAATTTACCTACAACTGGATGGTAAGGTTTATACAACAGATAAGACCATATGGTTTAAATCAATTGTTACCAACGCCAGCGACCATAGTCTCACTAAATTAAGCGGAGTATTGTATGTGGAGTTGATAGGTCCGGATGAGAATATGATTGAAAAGAAGTTAATAAAACTGGAGAATGGTATCGGAGAGGGATTTTTTGATCTGAATCAAAGTTATTCTGAGGGCCTCTATATGATCAGAGCTTATACCGAATGGAATAAAAATTTCGGCACAGATTTCTTTTTTAAAGAATACATTCAGGTTTTCGCTCCTTCTGTAAAAGTGAAAGCAGATCCTATAAATAATATTAAACTGGTGGAAAAACAGAATAATGGACGACAGCTTATTGCATACTTTGACCCTTTGGCAATAGACAGCCTTCACAAAAAAGAGCTTACTCTTTTCATCACGATTAACGATATGAAAGACAGCCTGTCCGTCAGAAAAAATGATGATAATAAATACATGATCGATTATCCCATCCCGGATAAAAGTCAGTTTGTTACATTGCAGATGCGGACTAAAAACCTTTTAACCTATACAAAAACTATAGCATTGAATGAGGATCGTCCTGATCTGCAATTTTTCCCTGAAAGCGGAGAATTGGTTAATGGATTACCGGGAAAGGTAGGCTTTAAAGCTGTAGACTATAATGGTAAAGGCAAAATTATTGAAGGAGATATAATAAACGGAAACGAGGAAGTTGTTGCGGTGTTTAAAAGCAACCAGGCAGGCATGGGGAGTTTTATCCTGACCAATGTGGACAAAAATACCACTTATAGTGCCAGATTAAACTCACAATCAGATGAAAAGATAGCATATATTTATCCGCTGCCGGAGGTTGCTTCCAGGGGAAATATATTGTCGGTTGTTAAGAAAGGGAATGAAATACTCTTTACGGCTTCTTCAAACTATTTAATAAATGATAGTATTTATATCCGGACATCCTGCCGGGGACTTGTTTACTACGAAATTAAAGGCAAACTGCAGGAAGGCGTTCTGAGATCTGCTTTATGTGCTGACAGCCTTCCTGAAGGTATCATTGCTTTTACGATGATGGATAATCTGAGGCAGCCTGTAGCAGAAAGGCTGTATTTTAATGAAAAACCGGAAAGCAGAATAAATATTGCTATTTCTCCTGAAAAGGATATATACGCTCAGCGAGAATTGACAAGACTTAATATTAAGGCTACAAATAGTGATGGGCAACCGGTAAACGCCAATTTATCATTACTGGTATTGAACAAAGAACAAATGGGGCAGATTCAGAGAATGCGTGGGAATATATTATCATATTTTCTTTTAAGTTCTGATTTAAAAGGCGAGATAGAAAACCCCGGATTTTATTTTAATGAAGATAATAATAGTTATAACGATCTGGATGCCTTGTTACTAACTCAAGGCTGGCGAAAGTACCTTTATAAAAAACCTGTAGATAAGATCCGTTTTCATCCTGAGACAAAACTTACTGTATCAGGTTCGGTTGGTGGAATATTTTTTCAGAAAGAGAAAAGTGCAGAATTAACTTTGATGACATTTGGTCACTACAAATCTGTTCAAACCCAATCAACTGATAGTTTAGGCAGATTTAACTTCAATATAAATGATGAATATGGACAAAATCTTAATATATTAATTCAAAGCGCTAATAAAATCGGTAAAAATAAGAATTACATCATTGTACTGGATAAAAAAGAATCTCCTGCCATTGCTTTTAATCAAACACTTTCAATAGGAAAGGTCGATAGTGTTGTGCACAGACTTATTGAAAAAGACATTGAACGTAAAAAATTGGATGACACTTATAAATTGTCTTCGGGGGATATTCAACTGGGGGAAGTAGTTGTAGAAGCTTATAGAATGACTCCAATTAGGAAGAAAGTAATGGAAGAGTATGGCAAACCAAATCTGGTAATTAGCGGTAAATCCATACAAGAAAAAGAAGAAAAATGGTCTTATGGATTGTATAGTGTTCTTTATTCCAAATTCCCTGAGATTACAATTCATAGATTTAATAACGGTAGGCTCATTGCGCAAGTAAGAAGAGGGGTGGAGACTTTGGTAGTAGTTGATGGTGTTCCAGTTAACTTTTTAGACTACGATTTCATTCCTTATATTCCTCCCAGTGAAGTAAGTAGTTTTGAAATTATTAAGAATGCAAAAAATTTCTATCAACTTTACAAGGAATTTTTGCCAATAGGCAGTCCTTTAGATGGTGGTAATTATGGAGATGTAATTGCTATATATACCTATAGTGGAAATGGAATATACGGAGCTATTATACCTAAAGGCTTAACACAGGCATCCGTTCCGGTATTTTCAGCACCTCGTGAATTTTATGCTCCAAAGTACGAGAACCTTACAGCCAGTGATTGGTATAAACCAGACATGCGTGCACTTATTCATTGGGAACCTAAAGTAACAGTTGATAGCTTCGGCAAAGCTTCCGCGACTTTTTATAATGCTGATATAACTGGTGAGATGGAGGTGGTAGTGGAAGCTATTTCTGAGGATGGCAAAATTGGATATCAGGAATTGGTATATAATGTTAAAGAAAGATCTAAATAAATCACAACGATTATCAGGATTTATTAACTTTAATTTCGATTGTGAAGAGTTAGTCATAAGCCTTTAAACATTGAGGATGCAGCGGATTGTGGATGAAATGCTTCTGTGACTGACAGGGTAGAGCTGTAAGAAAGAGAATGTAAACAGGAACAAAAGGAGTATTGGGAAAGCTGTTATAAGACTGTGTATAAAACGCTATTTAGTTATAGCCAATGACCTGCACAAAATCAAATATTGCTATGTTCGATGATGAAAAAAGAGAGGAACTGAATTATATAGATAAAAATGTTCCAATATTATATAAATATACTCGAGTGGAGAGTTTTGAATCTATGGTTTCAAATTCGAGTTTAGCATTTAAAAATCCTTCACTATTTAATGATCCATATGATTGTTACCCTAACTTGATTAACTTTGAATCTGTTCCAGACAATTTTCGTCAATACTATATAGAAAAATATCGTCCTTTTCTAAGTCCTGAAATAATCAAACGTGTACAAAATTCATCTGACAATGAAGTTGTAAGTTCTTTTCGGGACATAGGATTTTCAAATGAGCTTTCAAAAATTGCAATTTCTTGTTTCAGTGAAGAATTTGACAACATGTTAATGTGGTCTCATTATTCAGGCTCTCACAAAGGAGTATGCATAGGATTCAATCTTAGAAAATTGTATTTAGCCATTAAGAGCTACTATCCAGCCTTAGTAAAAGTAAAATATAACAACAAATTCATACGAACAGATTATTTCAGAAATCCAAAAGAAGCCATAGGTAATTGGTACAGATTTAAATCAGATTGTTGGAGCTATGAAAAAGAAATTAGAATAGTCCTAACTAATTTAACTCTAGATTCCACAAAACAAATTTATATCCCGATTACGAAGGAGACAATAAGTAGCGTTTACGTAGGTTCCAGCACTGAATCTAAAAACGAAAGCAAAATAAGATCAATATGCCTAGAACAATTACCAGGAGCTAAGATTTATAAAATGTGTCTTAAAAAAGATAGTTTTAACTTAATCACAGAATGAACCAAAAAAACACTAAGCCTAACTCTGATGGTTTAATTAATTGCCTTTGTCAGCCCTGGATACTTCATCGTGACACCAAACGCTCATCCACTTACCGGGACTTTGCAAAAAACGCATGCCAACTCATTAAACCGCCGGGCCGTCAGACTGTCTAATAACTAAAATTAAGTCTCCCAGAATCAATTATTTGATTAATTGTTCGGATAGGTACACAAGGATAAGAAGCATTCAACTTAGTTATTAGACAGACTGCCGTTAGCTTTAATGCATCGCAATACTTTCTATCTTTAACCAAATAATATACTATGAGATATTTTCTTTTTCTAAGCTTGCTAATTCTTACTCAAACAACTATTGGACAAACAGATTCATTACTTGATTATGTACTGAAGGTACCAATTGACTATTCAAATCCAAAATTGGGACTCACAACAATCTATTATGAATTAGGAGCTATTTTTTCAGCAAAAAAGCCAACAGTTTTTATTATTGCTGATGCTCAACAATTCTATGTGAGAAAAGGTTCTGTAAAACAACTACAGAACTCACTCTTTGACAGCACTTTCAATGTCGTCGGAATTATTGGACGCAATAATAATGATGACCTGAAAAATTCAGTAATTGATGACAAGGGAAATATAAACTGGACTAATGCTTATAATATTTTCACCTGGCAACAATATGTAAATGACATTGATGCTATAAGAAAAAAACTTTTAGGAAGGAACGGAAGAATCAATCTTTATGGACAATCCGGAGGCGGATTACTTGTACATCAATATTTAAGTGTTTATGGTAAATTTGTTGACAAGGCTTTTACTGGTGCCGCTGTTAATTACTATCTTGATAGCGAATCGGGGATTAATCATGACAAATTCTGGGAAGAGACCTGTGATCAGGATTCCACTTTCTCAATCAGATTTTCTCAACTCATCAATAAAAATTACTTCTCCAGAGATTTGATAGCTATGCTTTTCCAGAGACAAAACTTCTTTGTGAAGCCTGACAGTCTTGTCTATGAAAGAAACAAACTGCTAAACCTGCTACTAATGAATGATACTGCTTCAATAAATGACTATAAAGCAAAATACCAGATTAAAGACATCCTTTCCTTTTATGATTCTCCCGATGGAATCCCAATAAAAGTCAGATTATTTGAGTTTCTCCTCCCCTTATTAAAGAGCTTTAAGATTGAGACTTACAAATTACGACCTGATATTGAGAACCTATATTTCAGTTCTTTACAATTGATAGAAGTTTTTAACAAAAATCAAATCAAGCCAATTCAGATTAACCTTGATCATTTACATCTCCTAGAAACCGATGTTTTTATTCTAAGCGGCAGATGGGATCATACTGCTGACTATAGGTCCCAGATAGCGTTAGCCTCAATTTACAGGAACCATTATTTGTTCATAGCCAATGATAACCATACATTCATCTCGCTTAAAAACGGGGGATTTTATAATAAATTATTGATTGCATTCTTAAAATATGGGAAACAAGACATTCTTTTCGCAAATATTATAAGAAACTGTGAATCATATCGATGGATAGAATAGCACTAAAGCTAACACGGACAATGCTAAAGGTAAGTTGCTTGTCACGGTTTTTGCTTTTGTGTCTTATCCATCAAAACTTTGCAAAAACGCATGTCAACCCTGACACGGACCGCAACAAACTAAATGCCGCGATAAAACAGAATTATTTGGCCTAGACAACTACTGCTGATTTATCAGGTCTTTTACCTTGACAGTTTTCGTATGATGAGACAATCCCAGAATCTTTTACTGGATTTATTAAAACCAAAAGACATCTATATCTTACTTAAATCCAATTATTTGTATTTTTACAAATATTACCCATAAAACATAATTTATGCAAGAAAATCTGAAGGACATTGTTGATGAAGAAATTAAACTTGATAATGATAAAGATCAAGAGGAGCAAGACGATTTATCCGGAGAACGAAAAATTTATACAGAACAGGGTGACCCTGAGGTCGAATCATTGTACAAACGTTTCTTAAAAGGTCGACTAAATATTCAACCGAACTTCCAAAGACAATTCGTTTGGGATAAAGTAAAAAGTAGCCGCCTAATTGAATCAGCACTTTTAGACATTCCTATTCCAATAGTGTATTTATCAGAAGACAAAGACGGTAAAGAAAACGTAATTGATGGTCAACAAAGATTGACTGCATTCTTTTCCTTCATTGACGGCAGATTTCCCGACCATTCAGAATTTAAATTATCTGGCTTAAATGTTTTTACTGAACTCAATGGAATAAAGTTTAATCAACTTTCTGAAGAGTTGCAGGATAAAATCATTACGTATAAAATCAGAGTTATAAAATTCAAAAAAGAATCGGATGGTGATTTACAATTTGAAATTTTTACAAGGCTAAATACAGGATCCGTTGCACTAAATGATCAGGAATTAAGAAATTGCGTTTTTAGAGGGAGGTTTAACGATATCTTAAAGGAATTATCCCAAGATAATGATTTTAAATATTTGTTAGGCATTGCAAGACCCGACAAAAGAATGAAGGACAGAGAACTTGTTTTACGTTTTGCTGCATTTCATTTTAACACGTATCTAAATTACAATGCACCTATTAAAAAATTCTTGAATGATACAATGGAAAAGTATCAGAACATCACATATGGTGATGAGTCAAATCTGAGAACTGCATTTAAAAATACTGTGAACATTATTCTGTCATTATTGGATAGGAAAGCCTTCAAAAGATATTATCGAGGTGATGAAAAAAATCTAGCTGGTAAATGGGAAACTCAAAAATTTAATGTTTCTCTTTATGACATTTTAATGTATTCATTTGCGAAGGAGGATAAGAGTATCGTTTTACAAAACCTCGATAGAATTCGAGAAGCTTTAATTGATTTAATGACCGTTGATCAAGAATTCATAGACTCGATAGAACTTTCAACAAGTAGCAAAAAAGCAGTAACTATTCGATTTGACAAATGGCGTTTTGCATTACAAGCAATTCTTGGCATTGGGATAAAAGAACCAAGATGTTTTACATATGCACTTAAGAAAGAGCTATTTGAGATTAACAACACTTGTGCAATATGTGGAAATAGAATCTTAAATATTGATGATGCTGCAGTTGATCATATAAAACAGTATTGGACCGGAGGTAAAACAATTCCAGAAAATGCACGGTTGGCACATCGTTTCTGTAACAATGCTAGACCAAGAATTGAGATAAATGCAAATGAGCAAGACTTAAAAGGTAAACAAACCGGAATTTCTTTTAAAGAGGGTGACAGTATAGAAGAGAATGAAACAGAAAACCAGCCAGTGGTCTCAAAGTTAATGACAGGGCTTACTAAGAATGATCAAAATAGATATAAATTCTTTGAGCAGTTCCTCTCATTATGTAATCAAAAGACTAACCTATTTAGAAGTGTATCACCTGTAGGATATCAAAACTGGATTAATGCAGGAGCTGGCAAGTCAGGTATATTGTGGGGAATTGTAAGTATGAAGAAAGAATCACGTATAGATTTTATCTTTTGCACCCTTTCTCCTGAAATCAACAGAAAAAGATTTGAATATCTAGTTTCCAAGAAGAAGGAAATCGAAGAAACCTTTGGGGATTTATTAATTTGGGATTTCAAAGAAATTCGCAAACAGCATTATATTAAATCTCTCTGCCCGTTTGGTGGATTCGATAATGAGGAAAATTGGGCAATAATCCATGATGATCTAGTTGAACGGTTAATTAGGTTTGAAAAGGCATTAAGACCTTATATCAAAGATTTTTGATTAATCTAACTTCGATAAGCTCCTTTCATTTATCTGGACAGGTTGCTTATTAAATTTAGTTTGACTTGACTACTTCAACTTTTCTATCTGGATTTTGAACTGAAAATTTCACAAAACAAGACAAATTCGTTAAAGTAAGATTATTTTAAAATTGAACTAAACATAATACGGACAATGCTATGAAAAGCATTGCCTTCCATCGTTCACTATACAATCTCAATCTTATCAATCTCTTTCATCAATCGGTCAGTCTCTGTAAGCGCAACAATGATCTTTTGGTAATGCTGAATATCTTCGAAGGATAGTACGCTGCCTTTCCGGTCTTTCAGCCATTTTTGTGCCGGCTGATAAACACCAATGAAAATTTTTAACCCGGATAAGGCTGTTCAATAAAGCCGGATATTTCAACAATCAGAATAATCAATCCTGTTTTATACCTACCTTTAATGGCAAGTAGTTATAAGACTGTGTATCACACCCTATTTAGTTATGGGTTATTGTAAAAAAGAAAAAGAAAAAAACAAGTAATATGAAAATAGCAATTACAACAGTTGGTTCAAGAGGTGATTTGCAGCCTTTTATATCACTTGGACTTGGTCTGAAAAAAGCTGGATATGAAGTTTTGATTATTTCACCTAAAAACGAAGAAGACTTTGTAAGAAGTTATGGACTAAATTTCTACGCACTCGATGTAAACATTCAAGAATTAATGGAAGGGAACAACGATGTTCAGGAATTCGCAAAAGCCAGCAATCCATTTAAATTTATAATTAGCCATTTAAAAGGATCTAAGAATCTGAAAACCCTTATGATTAAGACGCAGAGGGAAATATGGAATGCTTGTCAGGATGCAGATCTTATTGTTTTTCATCCGGGAATGCCAATCGGATATTTCATTGCACAAGTTAACAATAAAAAAAGTGTTTTATTAAATCCGTTTCCGGTAGTTGCTACCAAAGACTATCCATCCATACTTTTTTATTCTTTACCAAGATTGGGCAGAGCTTATAATTCATTAACTCATATCATATTCTATAAAGTGTTTTGGGCACTGGCAAAGTCAGCAATCGTAGAATTCTGGACAGAAAATGTCCAAACTAAAGTCGATTTCAAAACATCTCCTATACAACAACAGATTAAAAGCGGAGGACCAGTAATTAACGCATACAGTCCTTTGACCTTTCAACCGTCTCAGGAATGGGCTAATAATATACAAACAGTTGGCAGTTTGATTATTGAAAACGAATCTAATTTTATACCACCTAATGAACTCGAAGATTTTATTAGAAATGGTGAACCTCCCATTTTTATTGGTTTTGGAAGTATGAAAGATATTAATTCATTCACAAAAACATTTGAAATAATTTCAAAAGCAGTAACTAAAGCAAAACAACGGGCTGTGATAGGTTTGGGGTGGACAAAAAATAGTTTTAGCGGAACTATGCCTGACAATATATTTTTAATAGAAAATATTCCATTCTCCTGGTTATTTCCTCAAATGAAACTGGTTGTTCATCATGGTGGTGCAGGAACAACAGCTGCCGGACTCATTGCCGGTAAACCAACAATAATAATACCTCATATTGCGGACCAACCTGGATGGGGACTGAGAGTTTATGAACTGGGCGTTGGATCAAAACCCATATCAAAAAAGAGTCTGTCTGCTGAAAATTTAAGCAAAGCAATTATGTTTGCACTACAACCCAAAATTGTAAATGCTGCAAATCAGTTGGGACAATCAATGAGAACAGAAAATGGTATTGACAAAGCAATTGATATCATTAATAAATATATGAATAATAAATAAATAGAAAACAACAACCCATAACACGGATATTTTGCTTAATTGCCTTCATCAGCCTGGACAACTTCATCGTGACACTATATGCTTGTCCACCTATCGGGACTTTGCAAAAACCAAACCAGCAACAATACTTAGAAGTACGCCAAAATATTAAACTTGGACAAGGAGATTTTTTAGTTATAAACATCATTAAAATTTCACACTAAAAAGGCTAAATTTGTACTCTAGACGACAATTAAAAAATGAAAATTACAACTGACTTATATTTAGGAGACAGCAAAAAGGAACTTAAGAAAATTAAGGATAATACTGTTGACCTAATTGTAACGTCTCCTCCATACGCAGACCAGCGAAAAAGTACTTATGGTGGTATTACCCATGATAAATATGTTGAATGGTTTCTTCCTATATCCGAACAAATATTAAGAGTGTTAAAACCAACTGGTACCTTCATACTAAATATTAAGGAAAAAGTTGTTGATGGTGAACGAAGTACATATGTTATGGAACTTATAATTGCCATGAGGAAGCAAGGATGGTTGTGGACAGAGGAGTTTATATGGCACAAGAAAAACTCTTATCCAGGCAAATGGCCTAATCGGTTTCGAGATTCATGGGAAAGACTTTTGCAATTCAATAAGGATAAACACTTCAATATGTACCAAAAAGAAGTTATGGTACCAATGGGGGATTGGGCAAAAACTCGTTTAAAGAAACTTTCTGATACTGACAAGATTCGTGATAATTCAAAAGTTGGCAGTGGTTTTGGCAAAAATATTTCAAACTGGATTGACAGAGACAAAGCTTATCCAAGTAATGTTTTACATTTAGCAACAGAGTGCAATAATAAAAATCATAGTGCTGCATTTCCAGAAGAATTACCAGAATGGTTCATAAAACTTTTTACAAAGGAGAATGATTGTGTGCTTGATCCATTTATGGGTTCTGGAACCACCTTAACCGTTGCAAATCGTTTGAAGAGAAACTCAATCGGTATTGAAATTCTCCCTGAATATTTTAACATGGTAAAAAATCAACTTAACCCGGTTGAACTCTATTTAATTGAACCTAAAGTAAAATATGAAAAAACTGAACCTCAAAGACGTGTCTCTGTACGTTGAAGAAAACATTGGAACTTTTCATCAAAAACGAATTGCTGGATTAAACGATCTAAAATTAAAAAGGGTACTAAGTAAAAAAAATCCCTATCTCTTTAAAGCTAAATATGTACTTACTGCACAGGAGATTATTAAGAGCCTGACAGATGCATTTATTTCATCTCAAGAAGAAACGATTTTTGGCGATTGGCTTGAAGGCTTAGCAATTTTTATAAACAGTAAAGTCTATGATGGTCGTAAATCTGGAATTCCAGGGATTGATCTTGAATTTGATAAGGAAAATATACGATACATTTTAACCATTAAATCTGGGCCAAATTGGGGCAATAGTAGTCAAATTGGTAAACTACTTACGGATTTTAGAACAGCAAAGAAAACTTTAAGGACCAGTAATTCACAGTTAAATGTTGTAGCTGTAAATGGCTGTTGCTATGGAAGAGACAATAACCCCGACAAGGGAGAATACTTTAAATATTGCGGGCAAAGGTTTTGGGAGTTTATTTCCGGTGATCCTGAATTATATATTAAAATAATTGAACCTCTGGGTCACAAAGCTAAAGAAAGAAATGATGAGTTTATCCAATCCTACTCCAGAATGATAAATATGTTTACCAAAGAGTTTTCCAATGAATTTTGTAAAGACAATGGGGAAATTGATTGGGCAAAGTTGGTACGATTCAATTCCGAAAATAAAGCATGACCAATTAAATTAAAATACTATGCCACAATGTTTAATCCCTAATTGCACCAATAATGCCAGATAATAATATTAGTATTCGTTGCAGGCGTCCTAATACAAGCGCTATTTGGGCTCCGAATACAGTAGGTTATCTGTGTGATGTCCATGCTGATAAAGGTTATACAATCGATATAACATTTAGACAATCAGCAATCAGGACAATAACTTCAAATGTTTCAGCTGGTGGACATACTATAACAAGAACTACCCCAATACTTCACCATCCATAGTTTTGGTTTCCTATCCGGACTAAAATACGAACGCCTAACTCGGACAATGCTATGAAAAGCATAGCCCTGACACGGAAACTAACTCACCAAACCGTCGGAGTAAAAAGAAATCGTTAAATTTGGTTTATATGAAAAATCGATATATGTTATTAGACAGACTCCCGTTAGCTTTAATTCGTCCCGTACAAATCAAACTTTAGATAAATAACTAACTCATCATTAATATGACTTACAATGTATTTATCAAAGCACGCTCAAACATTTACAATATCCTGAATATTGAAAAAGATGATTTACAAATAGTTATTGATGCTTTTAATTATGGGAAAGAAGACTTTTTTATTGGAGGGAAAAAATATTGGATGTCACGATTGTTTGAAATTAGGATTTTTACCTTCCAAAATCCAGATAGATTTGAAGAATTCGTTAGACTCGCAAGAGCTAGCGGTTTATTTAAAACCTATTTTGGAACTGAGTTCCTTCCACCTGAAGCACTGAGGCAAGGAGGTGAAGATGTTACAAAGGAATTTATTAAAGGCGGTTATGGTTATTTAGTTGAGCCTCTAAAACATACATCAATGAATAATGACATAGATATATTTATTAGTCATAGCAGCTCGGATGCAGAAATAGCTAGACTTCTTATTGAAATAGTAAGAAAAGCTTTCAATATTCCAAGTGAAAGAATTCGATGTACCAGTGTTCCAGGATATAAACTAAAAGCCGGGGCAACCACTGATGATGAAATCAAAAAAGAAATTTTTACCTCAAAAGCATTCATTGGACTTTTAACAAGAGAAAGTTTTAGTTCAACTTATGTTCTATTTGAATTAGGTGCAAGATGGGGAGCTAATTTACCTTTAATTCCGCTTATTTGCGACAAAGCTGGAGCAGCTTTATTAAATGGTCCAATTAAAAATATAAATGCATTATCTGCAGTAGATTCTTCTGACATGCTTCAATTTCTTCACGATTTAGGAGAAACATTGAGTCTTGAACCAGAAAATCCGTCAGGTTATATCTCAGATATTGAAAAACTTAAAAAAATAATAACTTATACTGAAAATATTCCTAAAGTGGAAATTATAAATGATACTGATGAATATGCGGATGCTGAAAAGATCACTAAAATTCAAAGCGAAATAGAATGGCCTGATGATTATGAAATGAGATTACATTATATTGAAAGTCAAAGTGCAGCTATAAAAAAGTTGAAAATGGGAAAACCAAAAGATTTAACAGACCAAGAGTTCCAAAAAATAAGGATGCGTTCTAAAAGGGATTGGCCTTTAAATTTCGAAATGAGACTACATGAAGAAGAAACTCAAATAGATAGTTTAAGAAAATTAAAAAATATTTAATAGAAATAAAGCTAACTCGGTCGGTGCTATGAAAAGCACATCCACCATACAGCGAGACAAGTCCTGGAGAAATCCGGGATTTGCTGTTTCACTCACTTATAGATAAAACAAAAGGCATGTCAGAAGTAAATCGGAAACTATTGAAACATAGCAAATTTCTTAAGCCCCTCTCCTGCCAAAACCTCATTCATTTTTATATACTTGTCAAAATCTGCCAGAGTGGCATGTCCAGTTACTTTCATTACCTCGTAAGGATTTGCGCCAGAAATTATTGCATTTGTCGCCAAGGAGCGCCTTGCAGTATGGGTTGTGATTAATTCATATTTCTTAAATTTGTCCGGTATCAGTTTCCGCTTCCCCCCTACTGTTGAAATTTTCTCGTATACCTGATTGAGACGAGCTGCTTTCCCAATAAGTTTTAAATTTTCATTTGTCTTTTGATTACTTAACTGTTTAGGCATTACCCCACAGTATTTCGCCAGAATTTCAATTACGTATTTATTGCAAGGTATTATTGCTACTTCATTTGTTTTATGGGATTGTATTCGAAGATTCCGGTCCTTAATTAAATCTGAGGCTACTCTTCCCCAATCGCCAAAACGAAGTCCCAGAGAGGCTGCTACAATGAAACTATCTCGAGTTTTTTCCAGACGCGGATGATTCTTAAGATTAAGATCATGAATTTTATCCAATTCTTTCAGTGTCAGGAAAATGTTCACCGGCTTCTCCTGTTTAGCCTTGAAATATTTAAAATCATCATTCCGGTGCAATTTTAAAACATATGCTTCAGAAATAATGGCTTTTACATTGTCCCACTGTTTTGAAATGGTATTCAGCCTCAAATTCTCCTTCTCCATGAACCTTTGAAAATCCATATAGAATTGCATATTCAAGTGTTCAAAAGGGGGACGTACTTTCCCAAAGAATCTTATAAGTCTTCTATAAGTTCCCTGGTAACTTAGAAAATTACTTTTTTTATCTTCTTTGAAGACAGTCAGCTTATTATTGAAATATTCCAAAAAGCTAATCTGCTTCAACGCCATCGGGCCACCTCGTAAGACCACGCCTGACAGTTTGGTAAAAAAAGTTTGCTTAAGGTCACCTCTTGTAACTTCACATTCTTTTACCGCTGCTGCCATTGCATTGCGGTATCGAGCCAAGGTATCAACAATCTTTACACCCTTTTTATCTTTCTGATTTAAATCAAATGGTTGTTCTTTTTCTTCATCCCACTCTGAAAGATCATTAAGTTTTACCCTGGTGCTGACTGGAAGCCTTTTATTAAGAGGTAACCATTGAACAATGTAAATGTATCCGGTTTTTTTATCAATGTTGAAATGCGCCATAAAATTTAATTTGTTTCTTCAAATTTAAAAAATTCGAACATCATTTCCTACAACTTTGGATGTTACTTTGGATGTTATACGGTATATCGGACGCCTATTTTTGATTCTGTTAACCGGAAAAAGAAAGAGGAGATCGCTATAATCTCCTCTTTTTCATCTTGTTAGTAATTTTTGCAGAAATTCTGCTTGTGATCCCGGGGCGACTCGAACGCCCAACCAACAGAACCGGAATCTGCCATTCTATCCATTGAACTACGGGACCATTACTATTTCGCAAAAGTATAACCAAAAGCCCGGTTTTACAACTTATTGATTAGAATTAAAATGAAATCCATTAACCGCAAACCTTTCTTCTCCAATGATAATTGCCAAAGATTTTCTATTTTTGCCGACTTACAATCAATATTATAAACAATCAAGTTAACAGCAAGATGGACTATAATTTCCATGAGATCGAAAAAAAGTGGCAAAAATTCTGGGAGGACAATAAAACATTTAAAACTTCGGAAGATTTAACCAATCCCAGCAAGTGTTATATACTCGACATGTTTCCCTATCCATCAGGCGCAGGCCTGCATGTTGGTCATCCTGAAGGATATACAGCTACTGACATTTTCAGTAGATACAAACGGATGAAAGGCTTCAATGTTCTTCACCCGATGGGATGGGATGCATTCGGTCTCCCTGCGGAACAGTATGCCATTCAGACCGGAACTCATCCGTCAATCACTACAAAGAATAACTGCGATACTTTCAGAAGACAGATAAAAGAGCTCGGCCTGAGTTATGATTGGGACAAAGAGATAAATACCACTGATCCAAAGTACTTTAAATGGACCCAGTGGATTTTCATTCGTCTGTATAACACATGGTTTGATGATAAACTACAGAAAGGCAGACCTGTTTCAGAACTGGAAATTCCGTCAGATTTAAATGAGAAGGAGAAATTAGTATATATTAATTCTAAAAGACTGGCTTACTATGATAATGCACAGGTCTGGTGGTGCCCGACCTGTAAAACTGTTTGTGCGAATGAGGAGGTACTGAACGATGGATCTCATGAGAAATGCGGGAACAAAGTCGAAAAGAAAAACTTAAAACAATGGATGCTGAGGATTCCACTCTATGCTGAAAGGCTCCTGGAAGGCATTGAAAAGCTCGACTGGCCCGATGGTATTAAAGATATGCAGCGCAACTGGATAGGTCGTTCCACCGGAGCTGAGGTTGATTTTAAAATTGAGGGACTAAAAATTAACCTGAGAGTTTTCACTACGCGACCCGACACTCTGTTTGGTGCAACTTATATGGTAATCGCCCCGGAACATCCTCTCATTGATTTAATTACAACAAACGAATATAAGAACTCCGTTAACAGTTATATTAAAGCCACAGCTCTTAAATCGGACCTCGACAGAACCGATCTGGCAAAAGAAAAAACCGGAGTGTTTACAGGCAGGTATGCAATTAATCCCGTAAACAAAAAGCAGATACCCATATGGGTGGCCGATTATGTGCTGACCGGTTATGGGACCGGTGCTATCATGGCAGTTCCTGCGCATGATACAAGAGACTTCGAATTTGCTCAGAAATTTAACCTGCCTATAGTCTGCATACAGGATCCGGACGTTGCCGGGCCCGAACAGAAGAAAAGAATACTTGGAGGCATTGAATGCTGGACTGAAGACGGAAAATACATCAATTCAGCTGATTCGATTACAGGTATTAATATAAACGGGTTGAATAAAGAGGCCGGTATTGCCCGGATAACAAAGTGGCTCGAATCTGAAAAACTGGGTGTGTCAAAAGTAAACTATAAAATCCGCGACTGGCTATTCAGCAGACAGAGATACTGGGGCGAACCATTTCCTGTAATTCACTGGGAAGATGGTAAAGTAACCGTAATGAATGATGATGAGCTTCCCCTTGAACTTCCTGATCTTGAAAACTACCTCCCGGGAGAGTCGGGCGAATCGCCTCTTTCGAATTCTGAAGAGTGGTTGAATATAACTGATAAGAATGGCCGCAAAGGAAGAAGGGAAACGAATACAATGCCACAGTGGGCAGGGTCGTGCTGGTATTATCTGCGATTTATTGATCCTAAAAATGACGAGCTGATATTCGACAGGGAAAAAGAAGAATACTGGATGCCAGTCGACCTTTATATAGGTGGCGCTGAACATGCCGTCCTTCACCTTTTATACAGCCGGTTCTGGCATAAAGTACTATTTGATCTTGGGATTGTATCAACGGATGAGCCATATCAGAGATTATTCAACCAGGGTATGATACTTGCTTTTGCCTATGAAACAGAATCCGGATCTAAAGTGCCAGGAGACCTTGTCGAAGAGCGTGAAAGTAAATATTTTCATAAAGAAACGGGTGCCGAATTGAAACAGATCGTTGCCAAGATGTCAAAATCTCTTAAGAATGTTGTAAATCCTGATGATGTCACATCTAAATACGGCGCTGACTCCCTGAGACTTTATGAGATGTTTATGGGCCCCCTCGATGTTACGAAGCCATGGGATGAAAAAGGCGTAAAGGGAGTTTTCGGTTTTCTGGGAAGAACTTTCAGGTTCCTCTCAAATACTGAGAATATTTTTACCGGAGAAGAAGATGCTGAGGTTCTTAAAGGACTACACCAAACCATTAAAAAAGTTGAATGGGATATTGAGAATCTACACTTCAACACCGCTATTTCAGCAATGATGATCTTTCTTAACCTTGCAACAAAAAAAGGTAAAATTAGTAAAGATACTGCCTGCACTTTTATAAAGATTCTTTCTCCATTCGCACCTCACATTTCCGAAGAATTATGGCAACTTATGGGAAATAAAAATTCTCTTGCATATGAACCCTGGCCATTATTCAGTGAGGATTATCTGAAAGAGGACACTTTTAATTATCCGGTCTCGTTCAATGGCAAAATGAGATTTAACATAACTCTGCCTGTAAACCTAACTAAAGAAGAAATTATTAAAATTGTCCTGGCTGATGAAAGAGCAAAGAAGTGGATTGGAAATTCAATTCCATCTAATATAATTGTTGTTCCTTGCAGGATTGTTAATATTGTCATTAAAAACACAATAAATAAGGATATTCAAGTTCTTTAATTTATTTTTACCCCCTTTCCTGTCCCGCCTAAGCGGGATGGTTTAATTTGTCTCCGTCCCCCGTGGGGGAAGGTCGGGATGGGGGTAATAACCAAAAAAAGCTTATGAACTGTTTAAATAGACTTTATATTATATTATCAGCTATTCTAGTTTCCCTTTTCGTTTCCTGTAACAATTCAAAGAATTCCAAATCTGAATTTAATGCGGTTCCGACAGATACAATTGCCAGCAAACAAGTCATCAGCCCGGTTTTTATGTACGGGATTCAATCCGATTCATTTAACCTGGTTACGGGTAATATAAAACGAAACGGTTTCCTTTCTGAAATTCTGCTTAAACACGGTGTCAGCATGCAGGAGATTGATCAGGCATTAAAAAACTCCAGATCTGTTTTTGACGTAAGAAAAATCAGGTCGGGTAATAATTATATTCTTTTCTGCGACAAAGACAGCAGTGCAAGAGCACGTTACCTTGTCTATGAACATGATCCCTCAACATGTTATGTATTCAGCTTTAATGATTCACTTAATATTACCCCATTCAGAAAAGCAATTAAAAGTGAAATTAAGTATGCTTCCGGGTCTATTGAAACGTCACTGTGGTATGCAGTGAAAAATGGTGGATTTCCTTCTTCTTTAACTAATGAGCTGTCAGAAATCTTTGCCTGGACCGTGGATTTCTTCGGATTGCAGAAAGGAGATAATTTTAAAGTCATTTATGAGGAGTTTTTCATTGATGGCAAGTCGTATGGCACCGGGAAGATTTACGGAGCACAGTTTAACAGGACTGGCTCCTCAATAACGGCTATTCCATTCATTCAGGATGGGAAAGAGTCATTTTTTGATGTTTCGGGGAGCAGCCTCAGAAAAGCTTTTCTTAAAGCTCCTTTGCAGTTTTCACGAATCAGCTCACACTTTTCATCAGCAAGAATGCATCCTATCCTGAGAATCGTACGGCCTCATTACGGTGTTGATTATGCAGCCCCTGTCGGAACTCCGGTACATGCAATTGGTGATGGAAGGATTACATCAGCCAGTGACGAAGGTGGAGCCGGGAAAATGGTCAGAATCCAGCATAACAGCGTATATGCCACCGGTTATTTGCATTTGAGCCGGTTTGGGGATGGGGTTGCCCCGGGTAAACTAGTTAAACAGGGCGATATCATAGGTTATGTCGGAACAAGCGGTCTTTCCACTGGACCCCATCTCGATTTCAGGTTTTATAAAAATGGCTCACCGGTTGATCCGTTGAAAGTAGATGCTCCGCCTGTAGAACCAATATCAGAAGAGAATAAAGGGAAATTTGAGAAGATCAAAAGTGTAGTTCTAAGTCTCCTCGGGACTTTTAATTAAAAAATCAGGCAGCTTTTCAACGAGCCCTTCTATAACCTTTGGATAATGCAGGTATTCAAGTGCATGAACTCTTTCAGCGAGTGAATCAGGAGTGTCGGAAGGATTAACCTTGCAGCGGGTCTGAAAAATAATATCTCCCTTATCGTACAACTTGTTTACGTAATGAATTGTGATTCCTGATTCTTTATCATGATTGGCAATAACGGCTTTATGAACTGTTTCCCCGTACATCCCCTTACCTCCGTAAGCAGGCAGCAATGCCGGGTGAATATTTATTATCCTTCCATTATATTGTTCAATAATATTTTCAGGCACCAGCCATAAGAAACCGGCCAGAACAATAAAATCTATTTTATAAAGTAACAGATAGCGGATTACTTTCCCGGTGACATAAAATTCTTTATGTTCGAAAAAAACAGTTCTGATATTATTTGCTTCAGCCCTTTTCAAAACCTGAGCCTGACGCTTATTGGATAAAACCAGACTTACTTTCGCAGTATTTTTGTTCGAAAAGTATTTAATTATGTTTTCGGCATTGGTTCCGGTACCGGAGGCTAAAATTGCTATGTTCCTCATATTTTGATAATTAGCATAATTGTCAACATTTTTAAATAATACCTTAAAGTAAGATTATTTTTCTAATTATCAACACATTAAACTGTAGCATAAATAAAAAAACATCAAAACTCTTGAAAAATATGGTACAAATATATTTCTTTGCATGTTCAAAAATTAATATTAATTAAAATTTATTATTATGTCGGACATTGCCGCAAGAGTAAAGGAAATTATAGTAGATAAACTTGGAGTTGACGAATCAGAAGTAACTCCGGAAGCCAGTTTCACCAATGATTTAGGTGCGGACTCTCTTGATACAGTTGAGTTAATCATGGAGTTCGAGAAAGAATTCAATATCGGAATTCCCGACGATCAGGCAGAAACCATCGGCACAGTTGGTGATGCGATCAAGTACATTGAGGAGAATGCAAAATAATTTGCATCTTTAAAAAGCCATTTATGAGAAGAGTTGTAGTAACAGGACTAGGAGCCCTAACTCCTTTAGGTAATAATTTGCATGAATATTGGGAAGGATTAAAAAACGGTGTCAGCGGATCTGTATTGATTACTCGTTTTAATACTGAAAAGTTCAAAACAAAGTTTGCCTGTGAATTAAAAGACTACGACTCTAAAAAGTATTTTGACAGGAAGGAAGCCAACAAACTTGATCTGTACTCTCAATATGCACTTATTGCAACCGATGAAGCATTAATCGATTCGGGTTTAAATCTTGATAAGGAAAATAAGGAGAGGATTGGTGTCATTTGGGCTTCAGGGATCGGGGGAATAGAAACATTTTACATGGCTATTAAAGAATATGTCCTCGGTGATGGGACCCCTCGATTCAGTCCTTTCTTTATCCCCAAGATGATTGGTGATATTGCTGCAGGAGCAATCTCTATAAAATACGGTTTCATGGGGCCAAACTTCGCAACAGTTTCAGCTTGTGCCTCATCCACCAACTCGATAATTGATGCTATCAATTACATACGATGGGGAAAAGCAGATGTATTCGTTACAGGTGGATCAGAAGCCAGCATCAATGAACCTGGAATTGGAGGCTTTAATGCTCTCCAGGCTCTGTCCACAAACAATGATGAATTCAAAACTGCATCACGACCATTTGATAAGACTCGTGATGGATTTGTCCTGGGAGAAGGGGCTGGTGCATTAATTGTTGAAGAATATGAACATGCTAAGGCGAGAGGTGCAAAAATATATGCTGAACTTGTTGGTACCGGATTGACGGCAGATGCTTATCACATGACTGCCCCCCATCCTGAGGGTCTTGGCGCCCGTAATGTAATGAAGCTTGCTGTCGCTGATGCCAACCTGAAGGTTAAAAATGTTGATTACATTAACGTACACGGGACCGCAACTCCGCTCGGAGATGTCTCAGAAACAAAAGCTATTGTAAGTGTTTTCGGAGAACATGCCTACAAACTTAATATCAGTTCAACAAAATCCATGACCGGTCACCTTCTCGGTGCCGCGGGAGCTATTGAAGCTATAGCAGCTATCATGTCTGTTGTTCATGATATCATTCCCCCTACAATAAATTACAAGGTTCCAGATCCTGATATTGATCAGAATCTTAATTTAACACTTAACAAAGCTCAACACAGGAAAGTTAATATAGCCATCAGTAATACATTTGGTTTTGGTGGTCATAATGCTTCCGTTGTTATAAAAAAAGCTGAAGTTTAGTGTCGCTGTTCCGAAAGAGAATAAACGGTACTCATTTACTCGATAAACGAGAATTTAATTCCCGTTTAAAAAAGATGCTGGGATTCAGCCCGGGAAATCTTGATTTATATGAAATAGCCTTCATTCACCGTTCTGCAACATTTACTCTTCCCAGCGGTAAAAAGGTGAACAACGAAAGACTTGAGTATCTTGGAGATGCAGTTCTTGACGCAATCCTGTCCGATTATCTGTTCGAAAAATTCCCCGATGCCAATGAAGGTTTCCTTACCAAGATCCGTTCCCGGATCGTTAACCGCGATGTCCTTAATGAACTATCTGTTTCGATGGGTATCAATAAAATTCTCATAAGCAAAATCAATTCATCCCATCTCACAAAGAACCTGTATGGTGATGCTTTCGAGGCGCTTATCGGAGCTGTTTTTCTGGATAAAGGCTTTAAGAAGACCAAAAAAGTATTCATAAAAAATGTACTTAATAAATACCTCGACCTGGACCTTATTGTTAAAACAGATACAGATTATAAGAGCCTGGTTTTTGAATGGGTACAGAAACATAAATCAAATCTGATTTTTACTTACAATGAAGAATATGATTTTAATCTGAAAAAATCGGTATTTTCAACGGTACTTTTTATTGATAAGAAAGAATTCGGAGAGGGTCATGGCTCGTCAAAAAAAGAGGCAGAACAGGAGTCAGCCTGTCAGGCCTGGAAGAAACTAAAAGATAATTTCTGCAATTAAGGAATTGTATCTCGCTTTTTTCTAACTTTATCATTTCCAGTTAAAAGAAATGAAGAGTTCTCAAAAAGTCACGAAGCTAAAACTCAATACTGAACAGGATAATGACTATCTCCTGCTTGGACTCGTTTCGGCAGAACCTGATTACAAACTTTCACTATCGCTAAATAAAAAATTCGGAATTTCTCTCAGGAACATTGCTCCGCTGGTGCTACCCGGAGATAATAACTCAGAACAAACTTTCAGCAGATTTTCAAATTGTGTTGCCCCATCAGATCTTACGTTTTCCCTTATTTCAAACCGAACCGGCAAAAATTTTCTTCTTAATAAGCTCAAGAACGTCGATTACCTTCTACTAATTCAGAATTCTGAAAGGAACACTGACCTGAACAAGCTGACTTTAAGCCTAAGGGAAATCAAAACCATCACAGCAATTTTCAATATCGATCTTAATACAATAAAAGAGAAGAATTTACATTACCTAAATCAATAGATTATGGAAAATATGTATTACAATCTTTCAGAAGAGGAATTTTCAGGAGGAAGAAAAATTCTTCTATGGGGTTTTGCCTCATTATTTTTTCTTGCCGGTATGTATGTTTTATTTGTAAGTCTTATTTTGGGACATAAAAGTATATCTCCGGTACTATCAGTGGCTCCATTGGGCATAAGCCTTGTGGTCTCATTAATAGCCAGCTTCGCTACATTTAAGGGAACTGACCTGTTCTTTTTGATTAATAATGAGAAGATAGAATATAAGTTTGGAATTATAAGGCCTTCCACACATTCATTCAATTGGATTGATGTAAAGGAGCTTATAATGCCGCGTAAACAGAAAAAAATTAAACTGGTTTTTATTGATGGTTCATCTTTTGTCATAAATCTCACCTGGGTACAGAGAAAAAAATCCAGCCTGATCAGAAAGCAAATATTCTATGCTGCAAAAGAAAAAGGTCTCAAAGTAATAAAAGTTGTTACTCTTACAGGGAAGGTATAAAAAAGAAGTGGGCCGCCATGATAGCGACCCACAGTTTTGATAACCCTAAAACTAACCTAACCTATGAAAAAAACCTCTATATCTTTTAAAACAAATATCGTGCCAAATCCTTAACAAAGATATCACCTAAATTCCGCAAGTCTACTATTAATTTCAAAGTTTAACAATTATTTAACATCTAATCTGTGGCATATAAAAAAATATAGACGCTTAATTCTATGTAATTCCCTTAATTAATAAATCTCTGATTAAGCAAGCTTTCACAACCAATCGGACAATGATAGCTTGAAAGAATACAACCCAAAATAGGCTTTAATTCATCTTTGCTCAATTTCGTCTTAAATTTACATCCATCTTTACCAACATACCTATCTAAATCATTAAAAGCTTTCTTGCGAATATTAGTTTGAAATGAGATTATCGTCTCTGAATCAAATTTAAATTTTTCTGATCCTATCACTATTGTCGGAGGAAAATAATAGAATTGGAAACGCTTGTTAACTTTATGAAATCTACACCCATGTAGTTTATACTCGACAGGAAGACTACTAACATCAGTTGTAGTTGTCAAACAAAACACGACGATATTATCATCTTTTGCCAGCACCAATACAAATTTGTTTCGTTTTTCTTTTCCCCCTCCATTATCAAATTCGAAATCATTTATATAGTAAAGGCATCCTTCTTGGAAATAAGCCTTAGCGGGGACTTCCATTATTTGCAGACTATTTTATTGAACCAAAATGATTCCTGGGCAGACAAATATAAAATTCTCTTGGAATCGTCATTAGCCACAAGAGGATAAAGATCAACAGGAAAATCTGACTCTGCGGTATTTTTAAAACGCTCTTTTAAGTTATTCTTTTCGACAACAGTACTATAAGGAGTCCCATCCTCATGCACCAGATCAATAAGCCGAGATGCAGATTTATTGCCATAAATTTCAATGACCTTGTCTATTATTTCAAGTTCATATCTTGAAAATTCAGAATTATCAAATTCCTTTTTGGGAATAATCTTAAATGAACTTGCATCTTCATGTCCATCTGTTACTGTTCTTACTTCAACGCAATCACTAAGTGATTTCGAATCACCATTATTATTAGCAATTTCGTGTAGTTCTATAAAAACTTCTCTCGATACGGGACCATTTCTCCAAGCTTCATGTTTAAGCCCGGTAATTGGAGCCCCAGATTCTTTAACCGATTCTTCATCGATAAAATAAAGCAATTTTAAAGCTTTAGTTAAAAATAGAGGTGTTATTCTTGTTGATAAATATATGAGGATATTCCCAACTTTATCTTTAATACTTGGGTCAATGTTATTAATTCTATGCCAGGGTATTTTCATTGCTATTAGGTTAAATATTAATGTATTAAATGCCATCAATATTAAATCACACCTTAAAGATAAAGAATCATAGGAAATTGAAAAATATACTATATGAAGAACAAATGATTATTACTTACCTTTAATTTCAGTTTTAATTTGTTCTTTTTTATCAGCAAAATAAGTTGTTGCAAAATAAACTATGATAGCACTAATTACAGCAGAAGCTATACCTACAATAAAGAAATTGAATATTCGTTCTTTTTTTCTAATTCTTCTTCCTTCTTCTTTTTTAATAGCTTCTTCTTTTAGTTTTTTCTGATGATATTCCTCAAGAGAAGGTATATTAAAATCAACATTCTTATTAAACTCCAGTAAAAGCAAAACCTGATCAAAATAAGAACTAAACGATTCATCACTACCGGTTGTGCTATTTTTCTTTCTCTTTCTTATATCAGCTAAGTTAGCCCTTATTTCAATCAACTTTGGTTTTATAACTTGATAGTAATCGGGGAAATTAGTTGTAATAACGTCTGTAGGATAAACATTTAGCTTCTCTATTATAGTCTTCCCTAAATTTGAAGCTAATATTTCAAATGCATCATATCCAGCCCTATCCATATGTTCCCTTGCCTCATTTAGTTCATAAGTCATGTCATCTGGGTGAACTGCTGCTTTTAAAAAATGATCAAGAGAACTCCTAAGTTGATTAACTGGCGCTACGTATAATTCATCCTTAGGATCAAAATTTTCGGCATAAATAATACATAGTTTTACTTTCTCATATAGAGAAAACAATTCCGTTACTTTTTTCAAGTAATCTTCAGACGTAGTACTCATTATCTTTTATGGTAACACTAAACTAAGAAATTCATCTACCAATTCATCAACTTCGTGTTCTGTTTTAAATCTTCCGGCAACAAGATTCTTATTACCGATCATCTTAGTTAGATTAAATCGAGATTTATCTCCATAAGGTAATTCTTTATATTCTAAAGAATCTGTATCTTTAATCCCTAATTTAATTTGGAGACTTTCTTTGATTAATTCAATAAAATTTTTCATAAAATTAAATGGGTGCGAAGTTAATTATAATTTATTTAATTTCCAATAATAAATTATTAACCATTGATTAAAGATACTAATAATCATTTAAATAGCATACCAATAAAATAGATAATTTTTTATTAATATAATTTTTCTTTTATTTTTAAATTGTTGAAAACTTTTCTTAAATAATAGATATTCAATTATTTAAGAAAATATAATTATTTTTTTTTGTAATTTATTTGTTAATATTTTTATTATTTAAACTATTGGAATAATCATCATTTTTAAATGGCATAACTCTTTTCCCCATTACTTTTGATTCCATATCTTGATGATTATAACATCATAGTCTGTAAAGTTATTTTTAAACCCTTATAATTAGGGCTCTAGTCACTTAAATATTTTTCCGCAAAATCGCAAAACATTAATGATACTATTCCATCACAGTGATATTACAATGGGTTCATTAAAATAAAAGTCACGAAATCATTAATCAATCATCCATTCTTAAATTCAAAGTAATAGGTAATATGGCTTCTGTGTATAGAGTCTCAACGTCTGTCCTTCATCCCATTCTGAACCTATAGTAATAAAATTGAAAATGAAATTTTTTAACCAAAAATTCTTCTTGACAAAATCTACTTTTTTACTAAAGACTCTGAGAACATACTGATAGATTATATATGCAAGAGCGCTTATGATTAGGAATACAGTATTTTCATTAAGAAAACTGAACGGGAGCCTGCTCCAATTAAAATTATTCTTCAAATCATCGAAGTTTCTTTCCATTGCGCCTCTTTTTGTGTAAAAATAATACACTTCTTTATTTGATAAAGACTCATTATTTGTTAAGATTGCAGCATAATTATTAGGGTCTATATCATTAGTTTTCCTTATTAATATAAACCGTCTCTTTTTCCCATATAAAGTATATCTGAGACAAGCAATTTTGACCCCATATCTGGGTAATTCTTCCCAATCGTAAATAACGGTCACCTTTGTAAAAGAATTTCTATGCTTATGAAATTTAATGAAGTATTCAATGTTTGGATTAATATCCAGGTACATAAACATATCTTTTGTGCAGGCAGCTGAATCACTTCTGAATCTGCTAACAGAAATTCCTTTGTCTTTTAACATAGTCAATCCTCTTTCTACCGTATCTCTTATTTTATACTGAGCCGGACTATTCCCATTTCTATTTTCGATGTACACTGGTATTTTATTTATAAAACAGACACCTGGTTGATAACCTTTGGTTTGAAGGTAGGATACCTCAGAGTCATATTTTTCACAATTTATAACAGTGTTATCATAATCCATGGTATTTGTTGCATTTTTATTTATAACATTAAGTTTTAAAATCAGATCCAGCATAAGATTATTCAGACCAGTATGAATATTAAATTTATGTTTTGTTCCTCCGACAGATTTAAATATTTCAGTTTCTGATGCCAATGCCCGGAAAATCTGGCTGACACGGTCAGAAGAGGGCATTTTGAGATCTGGTATATTAAATAGATCTCTGCATTGATGGATATCTTCTATACGTTCCGCTCCACAGAGGTTAGAATATATCCATCCCAATAGGATGTCAGAATAAGAATACTGAGCTTGTTTTGGTCTTTTCCCGAGGTGATTGTCAATAAGTTCATTGATTTTCTTTTCTCTCATTGCCGAAATAATGAAATTTATTCCCCCATACGGGTTAATTTTTCGGTCAGAAATTTGTAAATTTGTAATTCCATTCATTTTGTTTGATTTTAGCGAGTTGAACATTTGTTTGGTTTGCCCCCTGTTGAAGCAGGGGGCTTTTAGTGCGCCCGGCATGGGCGATGACTATAGGGTGCAAGACCCGAACACACTTGGCAGTAGGAAGTGTTAGCT
>Ga0224523_1000051_pt1 | contig 84929 bp, 63 predicted proteins | sample CFST50metaG_FD_182732 | JGI IMG/M metagenome (GOLD analysis project Ga0224523, IMG submission 182732) | Peat soil microbial communities from Stordalen Mire, Sweden - C.F.S.T50 | ecosystem: Environmental > Terrestrial > Soil > Wetlands > Peat | place: Sweden: Norrbotten County, Stordalen Mire... | reverse complement strand
TTTGTGGTTTGACATTTGTTTAATCCTTTCGGTTTATATTATAACTCGTTACAAAGTAATAATATATCATGCCTTAAGGATTAGCAAATGTCAAGCAAATATCGTGCCTAGATTTGAGGCCGCACCCGATTTTATTATCCCCTCGCCTTCGGCACCCCCCTTAAAAAGGGGGGCGCATGGGGGGATTTATTGATTTCAGTAAAATTGCAATTGATAATCTTGAAAACAATTTCACCTTATTTGTACCATCGGAATAAATACAGGCTGATGAACAATCCGATAACGCTGAGCAGGTTGAATTTCATTTGAAAACCTATTTGAAATTTAACGGCGCTTAAGTCAAGGTATATCGGATGGGGGAAACCTAAACCGAAGGAGATGAAATTATACGTGAAAAAGGTTTTAACGACGTTGTTGCCTCCCGGCACCAGCGCAAAGAGAGCGCTTGCGTAGGAGCCGATAAGTATGCCGACAATGACCACCAACACCAGCGTCCAAAAATTGCGTTCCTTCAAATTGACCATAGCGGTCTCCTTCAAATCCCTAAAAAATTATTAGTCCGTTCGCGGATACCTTCTTTTCTAAATATACTCATTTACCGCGGTTAAAAACCACTACCTCAAACCGGGTAAAATTCTATCGCGCGGCATGATACTCGTTGAGTACGATGCGGGCCGACTGACTTTTACCTTTTCTGAAATAGAGCACGGTTACGGAATCGCCCACGAAGTAATCAAGGAAAACCCCTTCAATGTCACCCGATGAATGGATATGCCGGTTTCCCATTTGCAGTATAATGTCGCCGCGTTTCAGGCCTGCGGCTTCGCCGGGCGAGTTTTTGGCTATTTCCGAAATGACAACTCCGTCGGTCCTGTCGTAGCCCAGCGCCAAGGCAATCGAACGGTTCAAGTCCTGCACGGAAATTCCCGTATAGATGGGCCTGCGCTTGCCGTAGGCGATGATTTCCCGCGCCACGCGTTTGGCCCGGTCGATGGGGATGGCGAAGCCGATGCCGATGGAGCCCCGATAACTGTCGCTTCCGGTGAAAATGAACGTGTTGATCCCGATCACCTCTCCCTTGGCGTCCACGAGCGGGCCTCCCGAATTACCTTGGTTGATCGCCGCGTCGGTCTGGATCATTCCTTGATAGTAAACGCCTTCCGACGGCGCGAAATTCCGGTCCACGGCGCTGATGACGCCCACGGTGACCGTGGGATGCGCGTCGTTGATGAAAAATCCGAAAGGGTTGCCGATGGCGATGGCCCATTCGCCGATAAGCAAGGTATCGGAATCGCCGAGCTTGACGCATGAATAATTCGGTCCTTTGGCGCTGAGCACCGCCAGGTCGGTCTGCGGGTCCACGCCGATGACCTTCCCCTCGATCTGGCCGCCGTTTGAAAACGTCACGAAAAGTTTTTGCGCGCCTTCAACGACGTGGAAATTAGTGAGTATATAGCCTTCCTTGCAAAAAACGAACCCCGACCCCATGCGTTCGATTTCCTTGACTCGCGGCATAAGTTCGGGACCGAAGAAAAAATCGAAGAATTCGTCGGACCCATACGTGCGCCGCACCAGTTGCATTTGCGTTACCACGATGCCCACGACGCAGGGAGAAACCATTTTCGTCGCCCGTACGATGGCGTTTTCGCGGTCGCTTGCCAAGTCTTGCGAAGACGCGCCGGGACATTGCGCCCCCCGTTCGGATACGGGGCCTTGTTGCACCCGCGTGACCGGTCCGCCGAATGGGGAGGTAAAACGCTTGCCGAGCGCCTTGACAATCTCGGTTCCGCCGACAACTCCGAGAATAAGTCCCGTGATCAAAAAAAGCAGGTAGACTCCCGCTTTACCGTTTCGATTTTGCATCGTGAAATTCTCCTTATTTCTTTTCTTCAAAAAGTTCCCAACACACGATTTCCTCAAGCGGCTTTCTGCTTTTTACGGCCGGCGGCTGCTTCGGATAGCCCAGAGGGGTAAACACGACGGGTTCGATGTGGTCGGGGAGCGCGAGCGCCTTTTTCGCTTCAGCGGTCTTAAAAGCGCCGATCCAGCATGTTCCCAAGCCAAGTTCCGTGGCCGCCAGAATCAAATGGTCCATGACGATCGCCGCGTCGACGAACCCGTATCCAATGCCGTCGCTGCGTCTCCAGGCCGACGAAACATCGACGCAAACGGCGATGATGACCGGCGCGCTGATGAACCATTCACGGTTGTAGGCGGGCCTAAGCAGTTGCTTGCGGGCGTTTTCGCGAATCACGATGCAACGACACGGTTGATTGTTGCATGCCGAGGGCGCCCATCGGGCGGCCTCTAAAACCTGCCGTAGTTTTTCTTCTTCAACGGGACTATGCTTGTAATCCCGAACAGAATAGCGGTTTTTTATAATATCGATAATTGCCATTATGCGGTCCTTTCCAGGATTGTTTTGTTGTAGAGACGCGCTACTAGCGCGTCTCTACTCTACAATAAAAAATGCAATTGCCCCTAAAAAATAATAAATACCAAAACACAATAATATGTATTATACCATGCAAGTTCCTTGAAAAAATCCTCTCCGGAAAGTATCTTTAATAAATTTTGCTTTTTTCAAAGAGTATGCCCGAGGGCTTAGACGAGGCGTAACCGTGGCATTTCTCCGTACCATTTATTATTCGCGGCGCATGGCGGCGGGATCATGTTTGAAGAATTAACCTCACGATTCGAATCGATTTTTAAAAAAATACGCGGCCAAGGCAGGCTATCGGAGGAAAACATCGCCGAGGCCCTGCGCGAAGTCAAACGGGCGCTGCTTGAGGCCGATGTTAATTACCGCGTTGTAAAAAAATTCATTACCGAGGTTCAGGTAAAGGCGCTGGGCGAGGAAGTGCTGAAGAGTATCACGCCCGGTCAGCAGTTCATCAAGGTGGTGTTCGACGATCTCACCACGCTCATGGGCGCCAGCGCGAAGGTTCTGCGGCTTCACACGAACCGATTGAACATCATCGTGTTAGCGGGGCTTCAGGGTTCGGGAAAGACCACCGCGTGCGCGAAACTGGCGCTGCACTTCCGGAAACAAGGGCACCGTCCGTTGCTCATCGCCTGCGATACGCATCGCGCCGCGGCTATGGACCAGCTTGAAACCCTGGGAAAATCAATGAGCGTTCCGGTGTTCATGGAACGCGAAGCCGCCGCTCTTGATATTTGCAAAAACGGTTTGGAACGCGCGCGGCGCGAAGGAATTTCCCTTGCCATTATCGATACCGCCGGGCGTTTGCATATCGATCCTGAGATGATGGCCGAACTTAAAAACATTTGCGATGAAGCAAAACCCGATGAAATTTTCTTCGTCGCCGACGCCATGACGGGGCAGGATGCCGTAACCGTTGCCGCGGAATTTCATAAGGAAATCAATTTTACCGGGGTTATCCTCACTAAAATGGACGGCGACGCGCGCGGCGGCGCCGCTCTATCGATCCTCAACGTGACCGGCGTTCCCGTTCATTTTATCGGCGTTGGGGAAAAACCCGACGCGCTGGAATTGTTCCATCCCGAACGCATGGCCTCGCGTATTTTAGGGATGGGCGATATCGTCACGCTCGTGGAAAAGGCTCAGGAAACCGTTGACATTGAAAAAAGCCGAAAACTCGAGCGAAAAATACGAAGAAGCATATTCACGTTGCAGGATTTTTTGGAACAACTGCATCAGATAAAAAAGATGGGCTCCCTTTCCGACCTTTTAGCGATGATCCCCGGAGTGGGAGGACAGCTCAAGGACATGAACGTCGATAACGGCGCATTGGGAAAAATAGAGGCCATCATCAATTCCATGACCGTCGAAGAACGGGAAAAGCCCGTGATCATCGACGGCAACCGGAGGCGAAGGATCAGTATGGGCAGCGGGACAACGGTCCAGGACGTCAACCGGTTGCTCAAGCAATTCGATTCGATCAAGCAAATGATGAAACGAATGAATAAAATGGCTCCAAAGCGCGGACAGGCGGCGGCGCTTAAAAGTTTCTTTTCTTGAACAGGGTTAACCGGATACGGCAACTAGTAAATGATATATTTTAAATATGCGAATTCATTAGTCACTTTCATTCATAGAAGGAGCGTCTTTTGACAGTAAAAATACGTTTAGCCCGAACGGGGCGAAAGAATGTAAGCCGTTTCCGCATTGTGGCCATCGACAGTCATAAAAAGCGTGATGGCCGGTTTCTGGAAATACTCGGCGTCTATAACCCACAACAGAATCCCAAGCAGTTCACCATCAAGACCGAACGCGTGTCGTATTGGATTGGACAAGGCGCGCAGCCTTCCGAAACGGTTCATAATCTGTTGAAACAGGACCGTTTTTTTGAAAAGGTTGAAGGGATTAAAAAAGGTTTGGGCGTTGAATCGCTCAACATCGAGCGGCTTCCTGATCGTAAGCGTAAACCGAAAAAGGTGAATAAAGGATCGAAGGAAGAACAGAAGTAAGCATGTCCGAAGCCGACCAGCAGCGTATCGCCATCGGCCGCGTGCGAAAGCCGTTTGGCCTTAAAGGACATTGCTATGTTGATGCGTTCGGAAAGGCGCTTCCGGCGTTACGTGTTCCAAGCCGGGTATTATTAGGCCGGAGCGAGGGGCTTGCGGCGGAGGCTATGCTCCGCGAAAAAAAGGACACGCCGAAGGGATATATTTGCAGATTTGACGCCCAAGAAAACGTGGATCAGGCGCAAACACTCAGGGGAATGTTCATTTTCCTGGAAAAAAACGAATTACCCGCTCCCGAGGGAAATGAATATTACCATTTTGAACTTGAGGGAATGACCGTTGTCGCGGTTCCGGAAAAAAAAGTGGTGGGCGTTGTCGAGAATGTGGAAAGCTTTCCTACCGTCGATGCGCTCAATGTTCGGCGGGAGGACGGTTCGTCGGTCATTATATCTTTGCGTCAAGGAATCATCGCGAAGATCGACCGGGAAAATAAATGCATTAACGTTCATGGATCTGCGCTGGAGCAGATAATTTCATAAAATCTTCTCAGGCGCCGTTACTTCGATGTTCTTTGAAATTCTTACACTCTTTCCGGCCATGTTTGAAGGGGCTTTTTCCGAAAGCATCATCAAGCGCGCCGTCGAAAAGGGACTCGTTTCGATACGCGTGGTCGATTTTAGGGATTTTGCCGACGATAAACATAAAACGGTCGACGATTATCCCTATGGTGGAGATCCCGGAATGCTGATTAAGCCGCAACCATTGGCGCGCGCTATCAACGGCTCTCAACAGAGCCTCCATGCAATGGCGCCGAAAGTGGTTTTAATGACCCCGCAGGGGCGGCCTTTGACGCATTCCGTGGCGCAACGACTCTCTGAAGAGCAATCCCTCATTCTTGTATGCGGCCATTATAAAGGGATCGACCAGCGCATTGCGGACCACTATATCGACACGGAAATTTCCATAGGTGATTACATCCTTTCGGGCGGCGAGCTACCGGCAATGGTGTTGGTTGATGCGATAACGCGCTTAATCCCCGGCGTTTTGGGCAATAGTGAAAGCGCGCAACTGGATTCTTTCTTTAACGGCCTTCTCAGCCCGCCTCAATATACCAGGCCGGAGGAATTCGAAAATGAAAAAGTCCCGGATGTTCTTATTTCAGGGCACCATGAAAATATCCGCGCATGGCAAAAGGAACAGGCGATTGCGCTTACCAAACTGAAACGGCCCGATGTGTGGGAAGAGTATTGTAAGAATCAAGACACGAGTGATGTATAGGGGCTGTGTCCGAAAAACGTCATTCTCATTTGAAGTGAGGTCATCCTGAGCCTGTCGAAGGATACTGGAGGTAACGAGACCATGCGACCCTTCGACAAGCTCAGGGTGACATGTTCTTCAGAATACAAGGCGGGGATGGGCGCTCTGGAATTAATCAAGAAAACAAAAAAAATTGTCATATATGTAATTTAACGAGGAGGTTATCGTGCAAGGGCTTCAAGAAATCGTAAAAAACGTGGAAAGAAAATTTCTTACCGAACACAAGGCCGAGTTCAGGCCGGGCGATACGGTGTCGCTGTCGCTTAAGATTTTGGAAGGCGACAAGGAGCGGTTGCAGCCGTTCCAAGGCGTCGTGATACAGCACCGCGGAACAGGTCTGGGTAAAACTTTTACGTTGCGAAAAGCGTCGGGGAACGTGTACGTTGAACGTACGTTCCCGCTCCACTCTCCCATGATATCCGAGATAAAGGTCCTGCGGAGAGGAAAAGTTCGCCGGGCGAAATTGTTCTATTTACGCGGCATCAGCGGCAAGTCTACGCGCATAAAGGAAAAGAAGGAGATACAGCGCGCGAAATAATTCTTTTCAACTAGAAATGTTTATTGTATTATTGTAGGGAAGATAGGCGTAACGCTATCTTCCTTTTTCATTTGTTTTTTCATTCCTGTATTTCCCAATGCCGCTATCCCGATCAATTGAACTTAAAACCGGCCGCAGGCCCGAGCAGATGGTTGTCAAAACCTTCAAGCCGGGAGAGGTCATTTTTGAGGAGGGAACGAAGGGCAGGGAGCTTTTCATCGTGCAGGAAGGAATGGTGGGGATTTATAAAAGTTCCCCCGAGGGGGAAACGGAGCTCGCCCGCATTGACAAAGGCGGTATCGTCGGTGAAATGTCGCTTCTCGACGCCATGCCGAGATCCGCCACGGTCAAATGCCTTGAAACCGCCAAACTCATCGTTGTCAACGAGTTGACGTTTCAAAACGCCCTGAAGGCCGTCCCTGTTTGGCTTACCAGCATCATCCGTATCGTGGTAAGCCGCTTGCGCGATGCGAATAAGCGGGTCGACCGGGCCGCCTTGCGCGACAAAGACCGCGGCATCGCATTGCTTCTTCTGCTGTTACTGCCGGGAAACCGTCATGAATTTTCTTCGCAAACGGCCCTGGACTTCGACCTGCTGCTTGTTGAGGCGAACTTCGTATGTCGTTTGAAGAAAAATGAAATCCTCAAGTCGCTTTCGAATTTCGAACATAAAGGTATTGTATCAATAGCCGAGGATGCGAAGCGCAAAAAGCATATTTGCATTCGCGATATCGAAATCGTGCAATTGTATGAGGAATATCTCAAGCTGAAAAGTCAGAAAAAGGTTTTTAAGGAACTTACCATTCCCGACGAGGCAATCGCGCTGCTCAGCAATATCGTGTATGTGGCCCAAAAAGCCGGTGTGGAAACAAAGGACGGCGCCACGTTGCTCAAGTCCATGCTTCTCAAAGACCTGGAAAGTAAAACAGGCGACCACCTGGAAAAAAGTCTGTTGGACCTGAAACGGAGGAATCTTCTCAATATCATGCCCGCGGATGATCATGACGCCGTGCTCATTTTTGAGAAGGAAGTGTTGAGCCGGATCAAGAAAATCAAGGAATGGGTTCCGCGATTCGAACAGGAACCATCATGAGCATCACGCCTGAAGCGTCTTCAAAAATCAATTCCAACAAAAATATCACGCGGCGAAATGAAAAAACCTTCAAACGCGGCCACCTTATGTTCATTGAAGGCGAGATGAGCGCCGAAATGTATATCCTGCGGTCGGGCAAGGTGCGGATTCTCAAACAGGAAGGCGATAGCGTCATAGAGCTCGCCGTTTTAGGGCCGGGGAGCGTTTTAGGGGAATTGTCCCTTTTGGACCGCCAACCCCGCGGCGCCACGGGGCAAGTAGTCGAGGAAGTCGTTGCCGCCGTCATCGACGAATCGCTTTTCGTCCAAACGCTCGCCCAGATCCCGCCATGGTTGACAAATATCATTAAAGTGGTCGTTAAACGGCTGCGTGATACCATGAAAAGAACAGGCGACGACATCGTCCGCGGAAGCGTGGGCGGGGTCATCAAAGTGTTGCTGTTGTTGTATGACAATGAAGGATGGAAAAAGGACGGCATGGAGTGCGTTTCGCTGGCAAGGGCCAAGGAGTTGATTTTTGGGATAATCGGCCTGGGTTCGCTGGAAGCGGAAAACGTATTTTTACACCTTATCCTTAAAGATGCGCTGATGATCCGGAAAAATGAAGCCGGTCAGGAATTCATCGTTCTTAAAAATAAAGACGTCATGCGCCTCTATATGAATTATCTGCGCGCGCAACAGCGCGGAAGCAAGCTTGCCGGCGACGGTCTTTCGGAAAAGGCCCGCGACCTGGCGGACATGATTCTCGCCGCCGGGGAAAAGAACGGGAAAAAGCTGCAATCATCGCTTTTTTCCGTTGGCCAACACCAGGTGGAACTTGAAATGGAGCGGGCGGGAAAAGGCCGATTCATCGATCTTGACGCATTGGATGAATTAACGGCGTGTAAGGCGCTGGTGCGGCAGTCCGACGCAACGGAGTCAAAGTACGGTACGCATGCGCGAACGTCGTTCGTTTATAACGAGGAAACGCTTTGCCGAATTCGGCAGCTCAACGTATGGTTACCGGTTTTCAAGGAGGAAGTCACATTTTAAAACCCCTGAAATGGTATGCGTCGCTGCATACCGCGAAAGGCCGTGAAGCGTCCCGGGCATTTCTCGTGGAAGGATCCCGGGCGATAAAACAGATCGCGCTGGCGGCGCCGGAACGCATCATTGAAATCATCCATGCCGGGTCGATGGAAAAAATCAAGGGAATCGACCGCCCGTGGCGCATGGTTACGGCGGCGCAGTATAAACAGGTGGGCTTATCGCAGCATCCCGCGGGCCCCTTGGCCGTCGTGACGATACCCGAAGACGCGGGCTCGGACGATCCTCCCGCTTCTCCCGGAAAAAAAATAGTGATTCTCGAGGACATTCAGGATCCCGGAAATATGGGCGCGCTTATCCGCAACGCGGCAGCGTTCGACTTCGACGGAATTCTCTGCAGCGACAAATGCGCCGACCCTTTCTCGCCAAAAGCGACTCAGGCGAGTTGCGGCGCAATCGTTTCGGTATGGCTTCGTAGATCGTCCCGTTTCCGCGACGGCATCCGGAAACTCAAGGAAAGAGGATATAGGATCATCGCCGCGGATAGTGAAGGACAAGCGCTCCGCGGCGTCTTCGCGACACCCGAAAAAACGGCGATTATTTTAGGCAATGAAGGCAACGGAATATCGGCGGAAACGCTGCGCTTGGCGGACGACGTGGTCACGATACCCATCAATGTTTCGAAGGTTGAGTCGCTCAACGTGGCGACGGCGGGGGCGATCATTATGTATTTGTCAAATCATCCTCCAGCGTAATCCTTGCGCGTCCGTCCCGCTTTGACCGGTAAAGGCATTCGTCAACGCGTTTGACCATGGTTTTTTCGGTCTCGCCGGTTTTGGCTTCGGCGATGCCGATGGAGAGGCTGATTCTCCCGAATTTGAACGCCCCGAATTGTTTCTGGATGCGGTCGGCCGCCACCTTTGCCTGCATCCTATCGGTATCCGGCAGAATGACCGCGAATTCATCGCCGCCGTAGCGGTATCCCGAGTCCACGTCCTTCCTGATGCACACCTTGACCACTTGGCCCAGCGCCTTGAGCACCGCATCGCCCACCTGGTGGCCCTCGGCGTCGTTGAGTTCCTTGAAATGGTCGATGTCCATGAGCATGAGCGAGAGCTTGCGCTGCGGCGCGCGCTTGAGGCGGTTAAGCTCCTTGACGAGTTGATCGTAAAAATAGCGGACGTTGTACAACTCGGTGAGACTGTCGGTGATGGCAAGCCTGCCGAGAAGCTCATTTTTCTTTACAAGCTCCATTTCCAGCTTCTTTTTATCGGTGATATCCTTGGCGGTTACCACGAGCCCGATGATTTGATTATAATCGTTTTTCATTTCGGAAATGCTTAAATTGAGCAGGATGATTTCACCCCGCTTGGTTTTCATGGGAATTTCCTCGTTGACCGATTTGCCCGACAGCAAAACCACGCCGAGAATCTTGCGTTCGTCGGCTTCGTTGACAAAGAGGTGTTTGAGGGGCGTGCCCACGATGTCTTCCTGGGTGTACCCGAAATGCATCTCCGCGCCTTTGTTGAATTTAAGAATGTAACCGTCGATATCGGTGGTGAAAATGATGTCGGTGGAGTCTTGGAGGATGCTTTCCTGGTAATTGGACTTGCTTTGGATGCGTCGTATGGTGAGCATGATCTTGTCGATTTTCTGTACGTATCCCGCGACATACCGGCGCATCCACCATATAAGCGCCGCGATCGCGGCCGCCGGCAACAGAGTCCCCGCGACCAACGCCGGCCATGCGTGAAGGAAGCGGCAGGCGAGGCGCGGCGCCGCGGCGGCGATAAAAAAAGTCAGTAGACCGATTAAACTTGCTTTTAAAACCGGCAAACCGGAATAATTATCCCGCTGAGGGGAGAGGAAGACGCCTTGCTTCAAGGGGATATATTCCTGTCAAGTAATGATTGTTGAATGAATGGGGCCGCTTGGTCGGGTATTCACCCTTTCTTCAACCGGCGTCCGCGAAACCGGATAGTAACACGAATACGGTCCTGAACTATATTTTATTATATCGTTAGGGCGTTGACCAGCATAAAGTTATAAAAACGAATCATTTTTAACGGCGAGGCGGCGCGACCCATGTTAGGCAAGAAGGAAAAATCAAAGGGCCAGGTGGAGGCCGAGATCAGCGACGCCGTGACGCGCTTTGAAAAGGAGTACATGGGCCGAGGGCCCCTGGAGACCAAGACATACCTCATCGACGACATGGTCATCGTCAGGTTGAAAGGCATGTTGACAAAAGCTGAGTACAGGCTCGTTAAGTCGGAAAGCAACGCGAAGGCCCGTGAACTCATCAAGCAGGTACGCGTCGAACTCCTCGAAAACGGACGTTCCATCCTCGAATCAATCATCAAGGGAATTACCCGCCACAAGGTTAAAAGCCTTCACACGGACATCAGCACGATTTCGGGGGAGCGTATCATCATTTTTACGCTCGAAAAGACGCCCGAATGGGATTTTTAACGGCAACTCGGGGTTCGGTCTTTTCATTTCGGCGCTTGGAGCCGATGCTTCTATTTTTTGGGCAAGAGGGAGAAGGCCGTCATATAGTATTTGTAAAGATCTGCCGCGTATTCTGAAACATCGCGCCGGCGCCGAATATGAAATCAGTTATCTAAAATCAAATTGATTCTTCACGAATTCTTTTGTAAAGTTCATATTCCGTGTCAATACGCTCCTCAACAATTTTCTTGATCCAGCTTTAATATCCACGTTGATGGTGAATGCGCGCGAAAAATTTTGCTTTTTGTATTGTTCGATTGTTCAAACGAATTGATGTCGGATTTAAACGATTGACAGGATAAAGCGAATTCCGAACACGATTTATTGAATTACCGGATTGACAGGATTAATACAAAGACGGATAATAAGTTGGGAGCTATTTGAAAAGGCGCACCCTGATGCTCTTGAAGGGTGCATGAAGTAATCCTGAAAATCCTTTAATCCAGGGTATCCGGATTCAGACAACTAAAAGGAGGCTCGTCGAATGTTTTCAAGCGTAAAATCAAAAGCAGCGGTAATTGCCGGAGTGGTTTTGACAATGGCTACTCTGTCGTCGGGGCAGGGGTTTCATTTGGAGTGGGAAATTGACAGCATTCCGATTTTCCCTTATTTACCGAGCTATATTCCAATTGACGGGTCCGCATCCGGATCCCAGGCCTTCAAAATTTTGTGGCCTCATAATGTCGGGAATGAATATGATCTTGAAAATGACGGAATCGCTGATATAATGGTGGAACTAAGGTAAATCCTGAACGCGATTGATGGGATTTGCTTGAATGGCAGGATTATATCAGCAACACATTTTAATGTCGGTAGTTCAAATACTTCAAAGTAAAATGACGCCGATATTTTACTGACGGGATCATCCGATAGCACGGCCAGACTTTGGGACGCGGCAACGGCTGCCGTCATCAAGACTTTTACGGGACATAAAGGCGCCGTGGTTTCAGCGGCCTTTTCACCTAAAGAGTCCATGATACTTACCGCGTCTACGGACAGTACCGCCAGACTCTGGGATGTTTCAACAGGAAATGTCATCGGCACTTTTAAGGGTCATCGTTGTCAGCTCAGCTCCGCAGCCATTACACCCGATGAAACAAAAGTTCTCACCGCCGGAGCTTATGATGATACCATGAAACTTTGGGATATAGCGACCGGCGCCATTGTCAAAAAAATCCGGGTGTATAACGGCGTTCTCTATCAGGCGGCGCTCTCACCCGACGGGACGCTTGCGCTTATGGGTTCGTCGGATCATTCCGCCAAACTATGGGACATATCTACCGACGCGTGTCTCAGGATTTTTGAGGGACACGCGAGCATGGTCGAGGAAGTGGCGTTTTCCCCTGACGGCACGAAGGTTTTGGTAGGATCGCGTGACTGCACCGCAACACTGTGGGATATTTCCGATGTAAAGAGCACATCGATACGTAGCGCCGCTCAATCACAAACCGTCCGACCGGAATATTGCCTGAAAAACAGGGGAGTTGCGCGGTGCGGCAAAGCGTCAATCCCGTTTTCCAATCCGGCCTTTTTTGTCTGCAATGCGCGGGGGCAGCTCATGGATTACAGAAGCCTATCGAGTCCCGGCGCGCTGAGCGTATTTATTCTTCCCCCGCATGCCGCAAACGGAATGTATTTCTTCAAGTCCGGCGCCAGTCCCGACAACCGTAATTGAAAAGAGATAAATAACCTGTGTTACCAATGCCTGCAGGAACCTTGTTATAAAAATCCCATCGGGAAGAAAAATCGTGCACATTCAGTGGGATTATGCATCGGCGAACAACCCCAATAACCCGCCTTGGGCGGCGTTAATTGGGCTGGTTGGACGGCCGAAGGTCGGTGGTGTGTATTCGGCGGGAAGGATGGGGGCGAGGAATTCTCTTTTGCTTTCCTATCGGTTTTTTCATTTGTACCGTAGGCCGTCTTTTCTTTATACTTATTGCACGGGCGATCTCGTGTTTTGATGTCCCAAGGGCAAAAAGCGATCTGACCATGAGATCAAGAGAAACCGTATGGTCGCTTTTTTCCATCTTTGCCACGCGGGATTGACTGGATTTGATAAGTGAGGCGACTTGATTCTGAGTTAGTCGTTTTTCCGTCCTTTTTTCTTGAAGATATTCCGCAAGTATGATTTTCAATTCAATATAGGCCTCTTCCTCCTTGGTTAATCCAAGGAAATCCGCAGTATCTCCAACTTTCCAACCTTGTTCTTCCAATTTCGCGATTTTCTTCTTATCCATAGTATTCTACCTTTTTAAAAGCTATCGTATTCCGAGAGTCGTTTCTGACATGTCTTAATCACACTCTGCGGCGTTTGTTCGGTCTTTTTCTCGAAACCCTCAATGATAATTATCGCATCGTTATCTATCCGATAGATTATCCGCCAATTTTTATTTCTGTCTTTTATCCGCAATTCATGGCAATTCCTCCCAATGGAGGGCATGGGTCGCGAATGAGGTAATGATAATTTCCAGCCCTTTTGCAATAACCGAAGAAAATATCCCGCCTCAATTCTCGCCTCATCTGAAAAAGGCGGCGAATGCACCATGCCCTGGAGCCAAACAAGCGGTTTATCATTAGGGCTCATAACTTTAATAAAATATGTCATTTATGACATAAATACAATAAATTGTTTTTTAAGTTCTTTGCAATTTTTGGCAAGAACAAAATCAGCGTCCGCCTCCCAAACCACTGCCAAATCAGCTTATACCGCCTGCAACGGTAGAGCGCTCAATTCTGGACTTTGATTTCTTCGAACGGAATTGTGCTTAAAACCTTCAGTAAATTTTCAAGCTTACCCAAAAGCCATTGGCTTTCTTTTTTTGTTTTAACAAAAATGACCGGAAATACCTATATTTTTCATTAATGCGTTAAGCGAAAAGGAGTTAAAGGCAGGGAAAAGAGCGGGAAATTATGGAGTGTGTAAAGAAAATATTTCATACACCCGCCCGTTCTCGAAAAAATCAAATTACTTATCAGCTCGATCCGGCGGGGGTTCAGGCGCGCCGAGCTTGAAACCTATGCCGCACGGGCCGGAGTTGAAGTTGCCATAAAGCGCAGCGGCCTGGGAATCCGGGACCGTGGCACGTGCAATTTTATCAGGGTTTTTTTTACCGATTCTATCATCCCCGCAGGTCCGCAGAAATAAAACGCGGCTGATTGAAGAGTATGAGTGCAATATCGTTGTATAATTGTTTCGTTAATATGCCCACGCTCTCCCTGCCAGGACTCATCGGGCCGGCTGAGAACATGTACCATCTTCAATGGCGGTATTTGCGCGTGTAGCATAGCGTCAAGTTCAGATTTGAAAACAATGTCGCGTTCAGTCTTGTTCGCGTAAATAAGCACGACATTATTTGTCGCGCCGGTATCGCGCATGTGCCGCAGCATGCTCATAAGCGGTGCGATGCCGATCCCTCCGGCGATTAAAACGATAGTGGCCGGATTTTCATAAAGCAGATAGGAGAAGCGGCCATAGGGGCCAATAAGCACAGCCCGATCGCCGATAGTTGTTTGGGGAATCAAGGCGGTAAAATCCCCGCTGTTTTTAATCGTCGATGAGAGTGTTTCCGGCTTTGCAGGGCTTGAGGAAATGCTGAACGGATGTTCTTCACGAGGCAGCCCTTTTCCGCGAAACAGCCGCAAGAAATGAAACTGACCCGGCTTGAATGGCGTGGTCCGGCGGTCAGGCTGAGGCGCAAATGTCAATGTCCAGGTGTCGGGCGATTCCTGTTTGACATCAACGATCCGATAAGCGCGTAGCCATGAAAAAAACGGCCTTACTATTTTTTGATACCCATAAGCTAATGCGGCAAAAATTATAAAAAAAACCATGTAGCCTCGAAGGACATGGTTTTTAAGGTCTGGACCGACAATAGAGCCGTGCACAAAACCCGCGATAAGAATCAGGATCGCCAGCGCATTATGCGAGAGAAGCCACTTCTGGAATTCTATTTTGAAAATACGGCGGCAAAGGCCGACAATAGCCGTAACCATCACCGTGAATAAAGTCGCTTTGCCCAAAAGAACCGCCCAAGGCAATCGGAATGAAAAAAGCAGGGACCAACCGAATTCCTCGTCTCCAGCCGCAACCATGACCGGATGCACTAAAAGCAGGGATGCCGCGACTATCGCCATAAGTTTATGAAAACGGAAAATCCGATCAAGGCCAAACGGTCGTTCTATCCATTGCAGCCGGGCTGAAAGAACAAACTGCATTGTAAAGATCGCGAACGCAAGGAGAGCGCTTCCATCCGCTATTTTCACGAGAAAAGGCCCTTGGGTTTTGAAATTAATGGCTATAAAAATTGCCATAGGCGAAACAATAATGAAAAAGTACGCGATTATCCGCCCTATTTCAGGAGATCTTTTCATAGCTTGAAGACCAACTTTTGAGCTCATCATGCCACTATCTACGGTATAACCAGTGATTCTATACTTTCTATTTAATTCCCGCCAGTCTCATTATAATATCGATGTTTTATCACAAGGAAAACCATAAAAAAAGATAATTTCTTTATTATATCTTTGCCTGGATATAGTGCGGCATGCGTTCAAAATAGGAAGTCTCCCTACGGGGCTGTTTTTTTTAATGATATATTAGTATGTACAGTGCCCGGTTCCTTGTATCATTTCCAGTAAAAAGGAGTGATTTCATGCCTCTACGCTTTATTTCGATGGCCGCGTTTCTTGTAACGTCAACGACAGCCGCAACCGTCTCTTCCGTTTCCGGAGGCGGGGATTGGAGCGATACGCTTACCTGGGTCGGCCATGCCATACCGGGTGAAAATGATGACGTCATTAATTTGATAATTTTGCAATAGAGTACCTATATTTATTCTTGAAGTACGTTTCTTGCCTCCTTAACGCACGAATGTAGATTATGAACAAAGTCGCTCAGACGCTATCGGCGATGTGTTTATTATTCTTTGCAAATCAAGCTCATGGCCAATGGGCGCCGACGGGCGGACCGGAAAGCGCAAGTGTCGGCGAACTTGTCGTGAGCGGCGACGCTGTTTTTGCCCGAACCGGCGAAGGCGTCTATCGTTTAACGAACGATGGCGCGTCATGGACCGCGGTCGATAATGGTTTGACGGACCTGCAAATCTACGCGCTTGCCGCGCACGGCGACACGATTTTCGCGGGCACGGAGGACATGAATGGCGTTGGTCAGATCTATCGTTCAACGAACAACGGCGCGTCATGGACCGTGGTCAATAATGGTTTGATAGACCGGCGAATCCACGCGCTTGCCGCGCGCGGCGACACGATTTTCGCGGGCGCGGTGGACAAGAATGGCGTTGGTCAAGTCTATCGTTCAACGAACAACGGTTCTTCATGGACTGAGGTCAATAGCGGTCTGCCGAACATGATTGTTTTTTATGCTTTTGCTCTAAGCGGCCGCGCGATTTTTGCCGGCACTCTTGAAGACGGGGTCTATCGTTCGGTGAATAGCGGCGTATCATGGACCGCCGTTAACAGCGGTCTGACGGACCATGAAATCGTATCCTTTGCCGTGAATAACGATACTATTTTCGCCGGCGCGGCAAGTGGCGTCTATCGTTCAACGAACAACGGCGCCTTATGGACTGCGGTCAATAATGGTCTGACCGATAAGCTCGTCACCGCCCTTGCCGTAAGCGGCAACAATATCTTTGCCGGCTCTAAAAGTTGTGTGTATCTTTCAACGAACAACGGCGCCTCCTGGACCGCGGTCAATACCGGTTTGCCCAATGCCGACTCCAACGCCGTCATGACAATAACCGCGCTTGCCGTATGCGGCGGCAGCCTGTATGTTGGCGTCGGGGGCAACGGCGTGTGGCGCAGGCCTCTTTCCGAAATGTTAACAGCGTCGCCGGCCCTTCCCCCAAACCATCCGAAGCGCCCTTTTCAAAATAAAATTCTCCTCAGCGCTTCGGGAAATGCGCCGTCCGGTGTTAACGTGCGCTATAGTGTTGCTTCGCACGGATTCGTGAGACTGGCGCTCTACGCCGTTTCCGGGAAACAAGAAGCTCTCTACAATCAGGGAGAACAAGCGCCGGGGGAATATAGCCTCAAGCTTGAGCGCGGGGCGATTCCGGCGGGACTGTACGTGTATCGTTTTCAGGCGGGAAATTTCCGTGAAAGCGACCTGGTAAGAATAATGAATTAACCGGAATTTATCCCCTGCAATCAAAAGTGCCGCTCCTAGTGCCTACTATTGCATTTTTCATCTTAGGATACCTATTTTAATCGATGAATGGTCTCTCAGTAGTATCTTGGATAGTAATTCCCACAACACTATCAACAACTTCTTTCTTTGGAGGGTTGTATGAAACTGCTCCGGTATTTTCTGGCATACGGTCTTGCATGTTCACTGATCGCGGTCGCTGCCGCAAGCTGCGGCAAAAAAGGGCCAAGCGCGGAAGATCGGATAAAGGCGCTTGAAACAAAGGGCGTCCCGGACAGCGTGTTGTCAAATGTAAAATTGTATCTTTACAATATTGAAAATTTTGCAAAAACAGGCCAGTCGGGAAATGGCGGTCTCTATAAGGATTCTCTTAAAACCGGGTTAGCCGCCGCGGAAGCATGGTATGAAAAAACAATGCGGGAGAGTAATGGTTACATCGAGTCGATTAAAAAAACTATTGCGGACCGTAAAGCCGGTCTGAGCGGTCTTCCGCTTAGAGACTGTGACAGCCTTTTAAAAGTTGCCGATTCATTCGTCGCCATCAACTGGATGATTCAGGCCCGTTTACAATTTGAAAAACTTGATTCGGTGATGCCGACCCTGCTCGAAAACCAGAAAAAGGCCGCGGAAATAAGACCGAAGCTGTTTGGAACCTGGAAAAATGTCCATATACTCCGCCCGCCGGAAGATGAGAAAGGCGCACACTACAAAGCGGTTGAAACAAGCATCTACTCATTTGCGAAAAATGGCGCTTTTAACGGCATTGAAGAGAAGCTCGGTCAGTCGACTCCCTTCCTAAAGGAAGACTGGAAATTTTTATCATGGGGAACCTATGATCTGCTGGGTGATTCGATCTATCTTTTTATTACCCGGGAAAAATGCGCCAAGCAGATCTATACTCAGTTGAACATCAAGACCAATACATGGGAGCGTAAAGTTCAGCCTACCTATGATTCGACGATCACGAACAATAAAAAAGACAAGTTCATTACCTATGATGATTTGAAACAGGATTTTAAAAAGGCCAAATAATTACGATTGAAAAAAGGGAATTTTCTGGGGGGCAACTGGTAACCATTTTCAGCCTCGGCCTCGTTGCCGACAATTCCGCGGGATCATCATGAAATCATTTAAATCCTTTATTATCGTGTTCATAGCGGTTTTTCAGGCGGCCGCGCTGCCCGTTAAAACGATCTCCGCCGATTCGCTGCAAAAAATGCTGAACAATGGCGTGAGTTTTGATTTTCTCCTGATCGACGTGCGGGAAACAAGCGAGCTGAGCGGCATTATCGCAACGGAAAATTGCCGTCCGTATAATTTGCCCTACACCTCCCACGTGATCGACAGCAACCTCTCCAGGCTCCCTAAAAACGCCGTGATCATTTTGTACTGTCAAAGCGGCGGGCGAAGCGGCAAGGCCGATAGTCTTCTGAATGTCAATGGTTTTTCCTCGGCGGTATCATTGACCGGAGGATTTTCAAATTGGAAGGGGCCCACAAAAGACTCGACCTATTTGAAGCCTCTATCGGATCTTCCGGCGCCCTCAATGCTTAAAACATCCCCTATCCGGATGATGGGAGCGTCGCCTTCGTCACAACGCCTGAAGATATGCGGCAAGGGAGACAGGTTATTTGCAAGCGAGATTCTGACGGCAACGCATACGCTTCGATTGTATGCGATGAACGGCGCTTGCCTTTTTCAGGTGACGGACCCATTTCATTCGAGCACGGGTTTTAGGATTCCAGCCCTGATTTCCCCGGGCGCGGCAATAGTAGAGGTGCGGTGGAACGGCAATGAAACGTTAGTTATCAAGCACCGCTAAAATCGATCCCGGATCGGCGTCAGCCCCCACCTGAGAGGTCGTGCGAACCATCTCATCGATGTTATTTTCGAATACATCCACGACGTCGGGGTCGAAATGTTTCCCCCGCTCGCTTTTGATGATGCCGGAGGCGATGGCCACGGGGTAAGGGTCTTTATAGGAACGCTTGGATATGAGGACGTCAAAAGTATCCGCCAAGGCCACGATCCTTGCCGCCAGGGGAATCTTATCCTTTTCAAGGCCGTGCGGGTATCCGGTTCCGTTCCATTTTTCATGGTGGGAAAGGGCTATTTGACGGGCAATCATGAGGATGTGCGATTTTGAATTGTCAAGTATTTCGGCGCCGATGGTGGTATGCCGCTTCATAAGGTCGAATTCGTCAAGCGTCAATTTGCTGGGCTTGCTGATGATGGTATCGGGAATGCCGATTTTGCCTACGTCGTGCATGGGGGCGGCGTAAAAGATATTGAGGACTTCCTGGGGCTGCAGGCCAATTTTTTTTGCGATAAGCGCGCTATAGCGGCTCATCCGCATGATATGCGTTCCGGTGAATTTATCCTTGTATTCCACCGCGAGAACGAGCCGGTGGATAGTATCGTAGTAGGCTTCCTGGAGTTCCTTGTTCACTATTTCCAGCGTTGAAATAGTGGAACGAAGGTCATGCGCGTATTTTTTCAACTGCTGATTGGCGCGGCTGAGTTCCTCTTTTTGCGCCTTTGTATTCTTGTATATCTTGGCGAAATCCTCCGCGTATTTTATTGACTGCAAATTCGCGAGGACCAAATCCTGTTCTAATTTTTTTGGGTTGTTAAACATACGTTCCAGCGGGTTGGACAAGGATAATGGTCAATCGGTCAGCGCATGCTCATCCAGGGTAGTTTCAATTTTTTCCAACAACTCCAAAGGGCTGAAGGGTTTGATGAAGAAATCAGCCGCCCCCGCCTTTAAACCTTTTTCCTTTAATTTCGTATCATCGGTTCCCGTAAGAATAAGCACGACGCAGTTTTTCGTCGCTTGATTGCGTTTCAATATTTTAGTGGCGTCTATTCCATTGATCTTTCCCGGCAGCATGACGTCCATAATGACCAGGTCCGGTTTTTCCAAAAGCGCGATGGCAACCGCTTTCGCCCCGTCGGGCGCCTCGAATACCTGGTATTTTTCGGGTTCGAGCGTTGCGATAACCAATTCGCGGATTTCTTTGCTGTCATCGACGATTAAAATTTTTTTCATGAAGTATCCGAAAAAAAGATGAGCTTTGGTGAAATAACATCCCTCACCATTATAGTATCATGGCGATAGTTCGTCAATGGCAAAAGCGCTGAGATGCCGCCCCGTGGCGTTTCTATACTACCTTTTTTTAGGAAAAATCCTTATACCGATGTGTTTGCGTCCCAAAAGCGCGCCGACAAGCGCTCCCATAATAGTACCAAGCACCCTGCTGAAGGTAAATCGGCATACACCGGTTCCCAATGCCGCGACAAGTTTGAAGCAGGTTACAATGATCCCTATGACCCTTTGAACCACCCAAAATGGAAAAAGCAATAGTTTTACCATCATACATCCGCTCCTTTACTTTGATTGTAAATTATACACGCCGTTCCACTCTTTTCCGGGCGGCGTGAGCTTATATTCCCTGCTGCGTCCTAAAAGAATCGCGCTTGGCGTTTTTCCCTTGCTGATATCTTTATTCGGCTCTAGACCTTCACAGCGCTCAAAAACCCCGATGGCCTTGTCCCACTCCTGTCCATAATAATACGTGAGTCCTTGATTATACCATGAAAGAAGTTCGGTAGTTTCCGGCGCGCATTTTCCCTTTTCCGCCAGGAGTTCGAAAATAATCACGGGCTCGGATTTGCCGACAACCGTGATTTTATCCAGTTGACGGGTTTCAAAATCGTTTTTAATGAATTCATGGGTGAAGTGGCTGATCATGGTGTAGACGCCGTATTGTTTCGCTGCGCTCTCCAAACGGGCCGCGAGGTTTACCGCATCGCCCATCATGGTATAGTTCATGCGTACTTTCGAACCCATGTTGCCGGTGGTTATGGCGCCGGTGTTGATGCCGATACGCATGCGCATTCCATGAACGATGCCGGGCCATTTGTCGCCTTCGGAAGCCCATTTTTTCCGCAATTGACCCAACCGCGCCTGCATGTCCAGGGCGGTCAGGCACGCCTGTTTCGCGTGGTCGTCCATGGGCATGGGAGCCCCGAAAAACGCTATGATCGCGTCGCCCTCGTATTTGTCAAGAGTTCCGAAATGCGAAAGAAGCGTATCGGTCATTTCGGATAAATATTCGTTGAGCAGTTCAACCAGTCGCGTGGGCGAACCCAGTTTTTCGGAAAACGTGGAAAAACTTTGAATATCGGTAAAATACGCGGTTCTCACGCCCTCATCGCCGCCCAGTTTCGGGGTTTGCTTTTGCTTGTACATGATATCGATGAGATCGGGCGATAGATATTGTTTGAAGGTGCTTTGGAGGAATTTACGGTCCTTTTCCTCAGTGATATAGCGGTATGCCATAACTGCCGTAAAAGTGAGGATGATGGTCAGTATGGGCCGCGCTATTTCGATCCACAGGTGATCGCCGCCGAAGAGGCTCATGGCAACGAGGAAATAGGCGAAAATGGAAACGATCGTAAGGATGCCGCCGAACAGCGGTTTCAACATGAAGGATATGAACCCGATGAGAATGCCGATGCATAGCAATAGAAAGAAATCCTGCCATGGAGAAAGCCGCGTGACAAACGTGTTGGTCAGGATGGAGTTGATGAGCGATGCATGAACCTCCACGCCCGGATAGGGGTTGTCGACCGGGGTGGAAACGATATCGAACATGGCGGGGATGGTCGAGCCGATGATGAAAATTTTGCCGTCAAGCGAGCCTTGGACTCGATCCTTCATGATATCGTAAAAACTATAATAGCTGAAGGGTTTGGATTTGGGCCCGAAATAGGTTACGATATGACGGTTGTTGCTATTGAGGGGTATGCGCACCGTTTTTCCGAAATCCATTCGCGTTCCCGCCGGCATGGTTTCTATTGTGGCCCATCGAAGACCGCATAATTCGCGCAGAACCTGGCCGCGAAAAACCGGCAATGAAGAAACCAGTTCGTTGTTTTTATTCGATACCGTCATCGAATACATCAGGAGTTTGGTTTGCTTGGAAGAAAGCGCGTCAAAAGACTTTTGCGAAACGTAGGACAGCGTTTGCACGTCGAGCCTGGAAAGAGTCCATTCGCCGTCGCCCACCGGGGCGGTCAAGGTCCATTCCATATCGGAAGCGCGCTTAAAGGTTATGTGAGGGCCGCAGGTAACGGTTCCATCCTTCGGCAAGGCGAGTACCGCGTTTAAATCGGTTTTCAACAGCGCCTGAACGATTTCCAACGGGAAAAGGCCGCAGTACATGTCGATGAATTCCTTGCCTTGTTCGTCCTTGCCTATTTTACAAAACGCCGATACCTCGACGATTTTATCGGGACGTAGTTTGAGGATATCCTCGGAATGGTCAAGCAGAGCGCGCATGAACTCCGTGGTGACGTTCGGATATGAATAGGTAAGCAGGTTTGAGCGATCCTTGAAAATCTTGAACGGCTTGCCGATATCTATACATTTGCCGGGTTCGAAAATGATTTCCTTATTAGGCGTGGCAAACAACGTTGCCGCCGTCCTGACGCTTATAGGCAAATACACGGCCCCGTTCGCGCCGAAGGGATACAAGAGCGGGATTTCCTTGATGACGCCGTCCTTGCCTTTTGGAATATTGACGCACCCGATGTCGCGGCTGGCTTGCGCAAGCGGGGGAAATATGCCGTCAATCACCGATTTTTTATCGAACGGTATGGAGTTGATTTTATCGGCCGGGAATTGAAGCGTTGACGAGGGGTGGAGCGATTCGTGCCATTCCACGGTCATTCGCGGTTCGATTTGCGACAACGCATGTTCGGAGTAATCCGATTTATCCGCCATGCACAATGCATTGAAAACATTGCCCGCGTCCCGGGTGGCGGTTACGAATTGTTGGTCGTAATTGATCGCCGAGACCATGGCAAGTTCAATGGGGGCCGGCAGGGTCAAGGCGGGGTTGATACGTGCGCTTCGGGCCAATAGATTCTCAAAACGTTTGGCATGGTTTTGGTCTTCGGGATAAAAAAATTGAATATCGTAGACGATTGCCGCGGGGTAATGTTTGCTGAGATTATTAATCAATTCCGCCTGGAACGACCGGTCCCAGTTCCAATAGTTCCCCAATTTCTGAAGACTCCTTTCGTCAATATCAATGATATGGATGCCGTAATCGGTTTCTTGCGTTTCCTGCGCCGGGGCCTTCGTTTTCACGGCGGAGGGCAGGTCTTCAAACTCCCAGCGGTAGCGCATGTAATACGTTTGGTCTTCAAGGCGGTCTATGAGATCCACGACGAAAAAATTGGTAACCAGCGCGATGGCCAGCCCGGCAAGCGAACCTATGAGAAGGCTTTTGCCGGTTTTTTTAATGATTTCCACGAGAAAGTCTCCGGGGCGCGAAGGCGAGGGGATTGATAATAACATCACCGTGAATGCAATTGAGTATTAGTATAGCCTTCCGTGAATGAAAAAACAAGGGACGCGATTGTATCGCGATTCCCCGGCGGTTTCGTATCCGGCTTAGCCGGAATGGTAAAACAAATATGATTTTTACGGATACCCGTCATTTATTTTAAGGTCACCATGCGCATCGTACCGGAATGTATCTCCTGCATCATCGACGATATCGTGGAAGCCCTGGACCTGCTCGAAGCGCCGCGCAAGGACGTGGACGCCATCATGACCGAGGTCATGACCTATCTGGCGAGCCATTACGCCGATAACGAACCGGCCTCGTATTATATCACCGAAATGCACCGTATTGTCAAACGACATCTTAACCTCGACATGCCCTTTTCCACGCTGCGTGAAATATGCCTTTTGTCGTGCAAGGAAATCGCCCGCGATGTCGCCGCCGAGGCGGCGGGTCTAAGCGGCCTCGAAAAGATGCGGTTTCTCATCCAATGGGCCATTGCGGCGAATACCCTTGATTTCAGGGCTGCCGGCGCCGGATACGGCATTGCCACGGACAGAATACAAAAAATGCTCAGTGAGCGCTTCGACGCGGGGCTCGATGTCGATCATTGCGACGTAATATTCCAACGGCTTACAAACGCCAAGCGCGTCGTCTATCTGCCCGATAACGTGGGTGAATTGCCTTTCGATAAGCTTTTAATAGGTGAAATCGGTTCCTACGGTCCGACGTTTACGGTCCCATTCAGGGGAGGACCCATCACCAGCGACGTGGTCATGGCGGACGCCACCGCGGTAGCTCTGCGTGAAGTCGCGGACGAAATCATCCTTTCCGGCCCCGATACCCTCGGCGTTTCTTTCAAGGAAATGACCGACGAATGCAAGGACGCGCTTGCACGCGCGGACGTCATTATCGGGAAAGGCCAGGCGAATTTTTATGTATTGTCGGAATTCGGGAAGAATTTCCCCAACGCGGCGATCATATCTCTGTTCGTTACCAAATGCAAGTGCGTGTCCCGTCAATTCGGTCATGAAGGAAAAGTCAACATAGCCGCTCTCCTCAAGGATGTCGGCGGTCCCGTGACGACGGGGGAGGCGCCCGTATGAATCCGGCCATCGCGCTGACTCTTTCCAGGATCATTATCGCTCCGTTTTTCGCCATGGTTTTCATAAGGAGTTTTACCGCCGCGTCGCCTTTTGCATGGTTGTGGACCGCGGTGGGGCTTGCGATACTTATCGAACTCTCCGACGCCTTCGACGGCCGTATCGCCCGGGCCAGAAACCAGGTGACCGATTTTGGAAAGCTCTTTGATCCGGCCGCCGACAGCCTTTCACGCCAAACTATTTTTCTGTCGTTCATGGTATGCAAGCTTCACATCATTCCTTTGTGGATGTTTTTGGTTTTTTTTTACCGGGACGCGTTTCTTTCGGTGCTGCGTACGTGGTGCGCGTATCACGGCATCGTTCTCGCGGCTCGCAGGGCGGGCAAGCTCAAGGCCGTCGTGCAGGCCATAGGCGCCTTTTGCGTGCTGTTCGTGTGCCTCGCCCAAGCATACCATGTGCCTTGGGCGCCCGTAATGATACATGGACGGCACCCCGGTTTTTGGATCATGCTGGTTCCGGCCGTCGTGACGGTATTGTCGGTGTATGATTACGTTGTGTCAAATTGGCAAACAGTAAAAAGCATGATGGCGCCGCAAAAGCCGTAATACGATTATGCCTTCATTTAAAATCGAAATCGCCCCTTCAATCCTTTCAGCCGATTTCCGCTTCCTGGAAAAGGAAGTGGTTGCCGCTCAAGAGGCCGGGGCGGACAGGATCCATTGCGACGTCATGGACGGCCATTTCGTGCCTAACTTAACCTTCGGGCCGCTTATTATTTCAGCGGTTAAAAAATGCGTTTCCATTCCGCTCGACGTGCATCTGATGATATCGAATCCGGCGGATTATATCGCCATATATTGCGACGCGGGCGCCGATACCCTGATCGTGCACGCGGAAGCCTGCGATGATATTCCTAAAATCCTCGAGCGCATAAAACGCCAGGGGAAACGCGCCGGCGTCACGGTCAATCCCGACAAAGGCGCGGGGCTCTTTCTGCCGTACTTGTCAATGATCGATCAGGTGTTGATCATGACCGTTTTCGCGGGCTTTGGAGCGCAAAAATTCATTCCCGAAATGCTGGATAAGATCCGTATGGTCAACGAGGAAGCCGGGAAAAAAGGACTTGCCGTCGATATCGAGGTCGACGGCGGCATCAATCCGCAAACCGCGCGGCAGTGCGCGGAAAACGGCGCCAACGTGTTCGTGGCCGGCAACTACGTGTTCACCGCCGCCGACTACCGCGAGAGGATCGATGCGTTGCGCGCGGCGGCGCGGGATGGGAGACGATGAAAAACGTTTTTTTCTTTACTACAAGCGCTCTCGCGTTTGTTTTTGTCATACTTGCCATCGCCGGATTTTCCTGTTCCGATTATTCCACCGACACGAGCGGCAAGGACCTTTACGAAGAGGAGAGCGTATGGCAGTACTTGAAAGCGTATAGCTTTTGGCAAAACAGGGTGCCAAAAAACGCTTTTGTGTACGATTCGCCGGAAGCCATGATGGCAAGCGTCCTCGACACGTTACGGGGAAGTACCTATACGTTGTATTGGAACGCAACGTGGCATTCATCCTTGACACACTCGTCCGCAAGCGCAAGCACCGTGGGGTGGGCTCCGCTTACCGATTCCACGGTCTATGTTCAAATTTCCTCGTTTTCCGAAAAGGATTTATCAACGTTTGATTCTTTAAAGGCCATACTTCCCGATCTACGGAAATATTCACGCGTTATTATCGACTTAATCGACAACGGCGGCGGGGGGATTGCGGTAACCGACTCGATCATCAACAGCATCTTGCCGTACAATACCCCGTATATCATGGAATCCTACCGCCGCTATGATGATCATTCACGGACCGCCGTAACCATTCCGTGGGACACGATAAAAACAAAACGCGCGCAAGACCCTTATTTAGCGAAAAAACGATATGCGTTACTCATTAACGGAGGCTCCGCAAGCGCGTCCGAAATTCTCATCGCGGCGCTCAAGGACGGTTTTTCCCATGCTTCCAATGGCGACACGACGGTGATCGTCGGCGAAACATCGTACGGCAAGGGAATAGGGCAGGTGCAAATCGACCGATCCGCTTTTTTCGCCGGATCGCACGACCGCGATTTGAAAATCACCTTCATGCGTATGAAGGGAATAAGCGACCGCGTGGGCGATTATTTTCGCAAAGGCATACGGCCCGACATCAACGTTGCTATTACAAACGCGAATGGCGCCATTGATCGTACCGCCGCGATTAAAGCGGCCTTAAAGGTATTGGAACCTTCCGTTCCCGCCACTATAAAGATTGTCCTGGGCAAACAAATCCGGTCCGTTGGCCCGGCGAACGCCGAGGCGATTATCATCGCCGCTCCGGACAATATTCCTAAGTATTGAGAAATTTGGATGGACCGCCCATCCTTTTCGGCTTTGCCGAGCAGCTATAAATTGATTCCCGTTGCACGAAATGATAACATTTAATATATTTAGCGTATGAAAATGCTATCGGAAAACCAACCATCATCGTGGTCGGGAGCAATCGTGAGCGACGAGGATAATAAGTTCGACATGAATTCGGTTTTTTCCAACGCCGATCTGTTGGAGTCTCTCCGCGCCGAAATCGAGGAAATCGAAAAATTCAAGTGGTATCTGGGCGAGCGACTCGGTCACGACCCCCTGCTCGACCGTTCCATGAACGATATCTGCCAGGAATGGATTAACAATTACGCCGCCGAATTCCGCAGGTGGTGGCAGGAACGCAAGAAAAATTAGGCCCGCGCGTCCGCGGCCGTATTGGGACGTTAAGGTGTTTATGGTTCGCGCTTCCAATGGGCCGAAAAACTTCGCGGTCATCGTCATCACATCAGCCTTTTTCATTGCCGCCGCATGCTGCGCCGCGGGCGCCGCCACCCGCGTGGCGCTATTCCCTTTGGTAAATAAATCCGGAGACAAGGTCATCCAGTGGATAAGCTACGCCGTGCCGGAGAGCTTTTCGCGTTACCTGCGCTCCATGGCGGAATTCCAGGTGTGGGAGCCCGCGTTTCTTTTCGGCGCGGATACGCTGGGATGGACCATGGAGTCCGACAGCCTGCTGCGGCAGCATTGTGCGCGGTGGGGATGGGACGCGGCGTGCGGAGGAAGCTATTTCCTGCGCGATGGCGCGATCTTCGCGGAGCTCAAACTTTACACCATTAAAAACGGGCGCGTCAATAAGCAAAAAATCACGGCCGACGTTCCGGTTGACGCCGTAGAAAAACTGTGCGAGGATCTTTTCCGGAAGGTTTTGGAAGGCATGGGGTTGGAGTATCCGCGCGAGGAATTGAAAATAACGCGGCCCGTTACGCGCAATGCCATGGCCTTTCAAACGTACGCGGCCGCCTATGGGTTTGAAATGAGGCGCGACTTTTCGGCGGCCATAACCGCGTATTGCCGCGTGTATGAATTGGACCCGTCGTGTTCCGCGGCGCTGTGCCGGATCGGCGCGTTGTACGCCATGGGAAACGCGATCGACAGCGCGCGGCTTTACTTCAAAAAATGCGAGTCCGTCGGGACCGACGATCCTGAAATCATCGCCGCCGTCGCCGATTTCCGGGTGGACCATGAGGTCCCGGACAAGGCCATGGCCTTCATCCGTCAAAACCAACCGGTTTTGGAGAGAACAGCGGCGGGGATGAGGGCCATGGGAAAGTCGCTGCTGCTGTCGGGTGAGTTCCAGCGCGCGATCGCCATGCTCAATCGGGCGCTGGCAAGCGGCGCGACGGACCTGGAAGTCGATTTCGCCCTCGGTAAGGCGTATCTGGCCACGGGGGATTTTTCCAAGGCTTCCGACGTATTCAACCGGCTGGTGAAGTACCGGCCCGACTGCATGCGCTATTACGCTCTGCTGGGCGCCGCCTATCGCAATAGCGGCAGGCTCATGGAATCCGCGAAAGTCCTGGAAAACGCGATTCGCATGGATCCCGACAATATTCAAGTAAGCATGAACCTGGCCCAAACGTACTTTGCCATTGGGTGGTACAAGGACGCGCGGCAGCTCCTGCTGCGGGCGCGGGAAAAGGCGCCCGATATGCCCGAACTCTGCGTTGACTTGGGAGTGGTGCTGTGGCGCATGGGCAAACACGAAGAGGCGTCGGCGCTTTTAAAGCGGGCGGAAACCCTGGGCATCGCCAAACAATCGGTGCTTGCGGATCAGGCTAATATCATGTTTCTGGACGGCGACATTAAAAATGCCATCGCGTGGTATCGAAAGGCCGACAAATCGGGGAAAAAAAACGGAAGCGTGTTGCTGAACCTCGGCAACGCGTATAGGTCAATCGGCAAGCTGCGGGAGGCTTCCCAATGTTTCGACGAAGTGTTGAGCATGGCGCCCGATCGTCTGGATGTATTGACCCTTCAAGCGGACATCGCGGAAAAACGGAAAAAGGAAAAGGACGCCGAAACGTATTATAGAAAAATCATAGACCTTTCGCCGCGCGATCTGGGGGCCGTCGAACGGCTGGTTTCAATGCTCAAACGGCAAAAACGTTTCAAGGAAGCCTTGGAGCCCGTGGAAAACTATCTCAACGATTTTCCCAACAGTAAAGAAGCGCTTCTCGCGCAGGCCGATTGCTATCATGCCATGGAATGGTATGAAGTGGCCATCATGAAATACCAGACGATCGTGAGGGACTTTCCGGATTCCCGCGAGGGATATTGGGGCCTGGGCGCATGCATGTACGACGCCATACGGTTTAAAAACGCCCGCGATTACGACAAGGCCATTTACTATTTAAAAATAGCCGGTGACAAGGCCGGAAACGACCCGAACCCCGATTACATAATCGGTACACTGTACATGGACTATAAGAATTACCGTGAATTGGCGGTGGACCATTGGAAAAAGGCGCTGACTAAGGCCACGGACGAAAAGCTTCGCGCGACATTGACCAAACTCATCGCCAAGGCGCAGCGGTAACATGGAAACTTCCAGGAAAAACGGAACAGTCCCATTCATCCTCGCGTGTCTCGTCATGGTATCATGGCGGGGAATCTGCGACGCAAAATCGGATTCGAAGCCCTCATGGGTCGACACGGTGGCCCCCGTCGTGACCGTTCAGCCCCGCGACCGTTATCATCCGAAACTATTTCACGTTACTTTGAGCGCAAACAAACAGGGAACGATATGGTTCAAAACGCTTCGTCCCGGCAAGCGGCTCGTGCTCGAGGAAAAAATGGACGCGTACCGCAGCCCCATCACCGTTTCCGATGAGGGAAAGACCATCGTTTACTTTTTTGCTGAAGATTTACTGGGGAACAAGTCGCCTGCCGATTCCGCGGAATATATACTGGACACCCGGGCGCCTCGGCTCTCCGTTGTTCCGGAACCGGGCAGGTTCCGTTCCCCGGTAACGGTTCATTTCAGCGCCGATGAGCAGTGCAGGTTTTTATTGCTTTCGGCCCCCGGCGCCGCCGGCGGAAAGGAAGCGCCGGAATCGCTGATTGTGCGTGATTCGCTTACGGGGTATGTAATCGCGATAGACAGCGCGGGCAACCGCGGCGTCCCCGTGGCGCTTCGGTACGTGGTGGATTCGTCCACGATACAGGCGGTAATTTTTCCCCGGGAAGGCGTGTACAACACGAGGCAGTCGATATCCTTTACGGTATCAAACGGCGGCGGCGCATACTATTCATTCGATCCTTCGGCGCCGCCGCGATCCTTTACGCGTTTTCAAAATCCCGTGCCGCTCCCTTTCGGCGCCACCATCGTCCGCTACTACGCGAAAAACCTCTATGGTTGGGAATCGGCGGAGCAGGAAGCCAGGTACGTCATCGATACGCTTCCGCCGAGGGTGCGCATAACATTTAAACCGGGCGAGACGATGGATACGTTGTTTTGTTTTTCAAAAACGAATGCGGTCATACGGTATTCCTTGGACAACACGGCGCCCACCGACGCGAGCCCCGCGTACGAAAAACCCCTCGTCATCGCGCATCGCGGCGCCTGCGTTTTCAAGGCCTTCGCCAAGGATATCGCGGGCAACGTGTCGGAGGTCTTTGAATGGGAACGCAATTACGACGTCGCCCCGGCGGTCATCGGGTTTTCAAGAACCGGGGGAACCTATACAACGCCCATCGACCTCCGGGTGCGCTCCGACAAGCCCGTTACCGTGTTCTATACGGTCGATGGAAGCGAACCGACCGTTCGTTCGGCCCTGTACAAGGACCGTATCATGGTTTCCCGCGAGGGAGTTACCACGGTGCGCGCGATGGCTATTGACGAATCGGGAACCCCCGGCGCCGTGATTTCCGAGGACTATCGCGTCGATACCAAGCCGCCCGAAGTGAGGGTGAAAATAGAGGAAAACCCCAAGGAAAAAACGTATTGGGTCACCCTGGTTCCGGATGAAGAGGCCACGGTGCGCTATGAAATAGGGGAGGCGCGGCCCACGGAGTCTTCGCCCGCGTATGGCGGCAGGATATCGCTGCGGGGAGGGCAGACGTTGAGCTACTATGCCGTGGACAAGGCGGGGAACAGATCGCCGGTTAAAGTTATGGACGATCTGCAACGGCCCCTGGTAAGCGCATCTCCCGCGGGCGGCATATACAACAAGCGCATCAAGGTATCCTTTAATGTCAATGTTGGCGCCGCGGTTTTCTGGCGGCTGTCTCCCGATACGACGTTCAGGCCCTATGACGATTCGGTCCTGATAGGAAAGGAAGGCGTTTATTCACTGGAGTACTATTCCGAAACGTCCGCCGGGCTGCGCAGTCCGATACGTCGCAACGAGTATACGCTCGATATGACGCCGCCGCATGTGACCCTCAATGTAAAAAAAGGGTTGAAGGATTCGGTATCGGTATTTTTCGAATGCACGAAGAACGCCGCCATCTATTATACGATCGACGGATCAAACCCTTTCTACAGCCCCACGGCGGGGATGCGCGGAAATAAGTTTCTTATGTCGAAGGATCGCCTGAGCATTTTCCGCGGCCAGGGCGCCGATGTCAAACTGGCGTTTTACGCGGAAGACGTAGCGGGAAACCAGAGTACCATGACGGTTTTGGACGTTTTCAAACCGCAAGCCGTTCCCAACGTGCCCGCGGGACGGGATATCCTGTACGACCGCATTCTATCGGTGTCGCTGAACGCCTACGACAACCGGTCGCAAATTTACTTCGCGCGCCACGGACGCGCTCCAACGCTCGATTCCGCCGTATTTTCCACGCCCATAACCCTCGTGAGTTCCGATACCATTATCGCGTTCGTCGTTGACGCGGCCGGATACCGGGGCGAGCCCGATACGTTCGTGTATCGCATCGATTTGCCCCCGTCGCCCGATTTTACCTTTTCGCCCGACTCCATCGTCAAGGGAGCCGTGACGCTCTTTGACGCTTCCGGCACAATCGACCATGAAACCCCTTTTAACAAACTCCGGTTCAGGTGGGATTTTACCGGCGACGGACGGTTTGAAACGCAATTCAAGGCCGATCCTCGCGCGAATTTCAGCTATGCGGCGCCGGGGCTGTATCATCCCGTTCTCGAAGTAAAGGACGAAAACGACCGGGTCGCCTCGACGTCGAAGGAGATCCTGGTTCGTTCGCTGTGTCCGCAGGGGATGATGTCCATAGCGCTCAGCAGCGGAAAAACGTACTGCATCGACACCTATGAATGGCCCAACATTTCCGGTGCAAAACCCCTGGTCGGTTTTTCCTGGGTTCAGGCGAAAATGACATGCAGGGAAGCGGGAAAGCGGTTATGCGCGCCCGAGGAATGGATGGGCGCTTGTAAAGGTTTAAAGGCTACCGCGTATCCGTACGGAAACGCGTACAATAAAAAAGCATGCCCTTCGGAAGGCGCGGGGCTCTCCGCGTCCGGGTCTTTCAAACAGTGTACCAACGGTTTCGGCGTTTACGACATGGCGGGAAACGCCTGGGAATGGGTGGAGGGGAAAAAGGGCGACTATCCGCTCATGTTCGGCGGTTCGTACTCCTACGGAGAAAAGGCCGATTGCAGCCTGTCGTCGCAGGGCAGCGTGGGTTCGAAATCGAATGAAGTGGGGTTTAGGTGCTGCAAATGATCCGATTTCCGGCGCTTTTCGGGTTGTGGTGCATCGCGTTGCCGTATGCGGCGCCGCGGGCTTTGCCCATTGATTCGGGCGGCGCCGCGGTCGACTGGATTTTGGAGGACGCGCTCAAGGAGGAAAATGTTCCGCTTCTGCAAACAAACATCGTCACGCCGGCCGGGCTTTCGCAGGCCATGGCGTATTATAAATCGGGAAATTACCGTTTCGCGTCGCATGTGTTGGAAAAACTCCGTGATTTGAATTTGCCCGACGGACGGCTCGATTTCATTTATTTCGCGCTCGCCGAATGCTATGGTCAGCTCAACCTCAAATCCCTCGCCATCGAATCGTATCGGACCGTTACTTCGAGTTTCCCCGGCAGCGAGCATGCGCCCCCAAGCTATTTCCGGTTGCTGCAATATGCATGCGAAGACCGCAACGGCCCGCTTGCCGACACCCTTGCGGACCTTTTTACAACGCGGTTCGGGAACCATCCCCTGGTTGCTTCCGTGATGTACGTAAAAGGCAAACTACTATACAGGATGGGACGTTACGCCGACGCCGCGGCAACGCTCGCGAAGATATCCTCCGCCTCCGCGGTCCATCCGCAGGCGCAATTTTTAAGCGCTTTGTGCTGCCTGCAAACAAAGGATCCCGATAAGGCGCTGCTTATTTTGGAATACGTGCGCAAGAATTCAATGTCGGAACCGCTCATTTCCGAGGCCGCGGTTACCATGGGAGACATTTATTTCGGCAAGGAAAAATACCAGGCCGCGATATCGTATTATTCCGGCGTTTCCAAAACAGCCAAACGGTATCCTTACGCGGTGGTAAAAACCTCCCGCGCCTATCTTGAGATGCGGCAATTCGCAAAGGCGCGCGATATCGCCAAAAGCTTCATCGAGCGGAACAAATACAACGATTACAACTTCGAAATGGTTTCGATCCTTGGACAGGCCTACGCGAAACTCAAGGACAACGCCAACGCCGTTCGCGCCAAGGGGCTCATCCTTCAACAATTGAAAAACGCGCGGTACGCGTTCGAACTGAACGATGAATTGGGGCGCGTGGCGGAAATGGCGCGACAATGGGAAATACTGAAATTTTCAGCCCTGCAAAAAAGCGACAACGTCTTGCTGAAAACCTCGCAGGAAAACCTTGACAAACTCGGCGCGCTCAAGACCAAACTGCTCGACCTGTCGGGTCCCCTCGGCGTTGCGCAGCCGGAAAAAGGGCAGGAACAATTTTCCGGGACGGCCGAACGCCGCTATCTCGATATTCTCAAGGATCAAATGGCCCGCATGCAGGACACGATGAATGTCCGGCAAGCGGCCGTTGACTCCCTTAAAAGCGCGATGAAAACCCCGACGGCCGATTCGTCGGCGCGCACAAGAGCCGTGCGGCGAACGGCGGCGGCCCTGGACTCCATGAAAAACCGTTTCGGTTCCGTGGAGCGTGAATACGCCATGGTCCTCAAGGAATGCCTCGGCAATCTGCCGGGCAGGCAGCGGCAGGACGAGGACATGCAGGCCAAATACGTGGACTGGGCGTTCATCAACTACCAGGATAAAAAAACTGAACTTGTTTCCATGAACAAGGAACTCATGCAACGCAACCTCGCCAAGACCTCCAGGGACACGCTGAAACGGAAAGGCAACAACGTTGCCGGACTCTTCACCGCCACGGACGCCGAACGGGCGGCCGTCGAACTCATCGATACGAGATCGAAGCTCATAGGGCATATTTCGGCGATGCTGTATTCTTATCCGCAAAGCAGATACACGCCGGCCATACTCATGCGGCTGGCTGAATTATACTTCGACCAGGCCAGCGACGAATTCGACGTAAAGCTCCGCGACTACGAAAAAAAGATGGCCGAGGGGGCCAAGGGGCAGGCGTTCCCGGAGTTCGATCTGTCGAAGGTGATTACGGCGTATGATAGGGTCATAAGCGGTTTTCCCCGTGACGAGAACGCGGATAACGCGTATTTCTATAAAGCGCTCGCCTTGCAAAAACTTAACAAGTTCGACGAAGCCAACGCCGTGCTGGTGGAATTGACGAAGAAATATCCCGAAAGCGAGTTCTTCGTCGAGGCGAACATGAACATCGCGCGGTACTATTTCGAGCGCCCCAAGATCAAGGGAGGAAAAGGCTACAAGCTTGCGGAAGAAGCGTACCACAAGGTGCTTTATTACCGGGACCATCCGCAGTTCGTTTCCGCGCTGTACAGCTTGGGATGGTGTTATTACATGCAGGACCAGTTCGACGAGGCGATCGCAGTGTTCAAATATCTCATCGAGGAAGTGGCGCTCGATTTCGACGTTACCAGGATCGATGAAAAAAAACAAATGATGAACCCGCTGCTGCGGGACGAGGCCATCGATTATATCGCCATAAGTTTCGACGAGGAAAAACGGACCGACGACGCGATCAAGTTTCTCACGCTCATCGGCAATATCGACTACGCGGCCATGGTGCTCAAGCGCATAGCGGAACTGCGCGAGGAGGACATGGATTACCCCGCGGCGGTCCGGGCGTACGAACGTTTGCTTAAGGAATATCCGCAGAGCATCGCCGCTCCCGACGCGTCGCTGGGCAAAATCAAGCTCTACGAGATGCTTAACAAACGCGATGACGCGTTCAAGGAGCGGGAGGACTTTTTCATGCGGTACGCCAAGGGCGGGCAATGGCAATCGGTGGTATGGAAACGCGATTCGCTGCTGATCCCGCGCGTGGACTCCATCGCCATTTCCATCGGGCAATTCATCGCCGACGAAAATTTCCGGATCGCGGAAGCCAAAAAGGACACCGCCGCTTATTCCCGCGCCGCCCGGTGCTATCAAGCGTTGGTCAACGCATATCCCGGCAAGCCGCGTTCGGTGGACGCGAGATGGAACCTCGCGGTCATTCTGGACAATAAACTCAACCGCGGCGCCGACGCGTTCGTCGAATATATCGGTTTCAGCAAGGCCGTGGGCGTGGATTCGCTGCGGCGGGAGCAGGCGGCGCTTAACGCGATCGCTCTCGCCCAAAAGATGCTTCCGCCCGATTCCGCGCTCGAGGAAGGAAAAATAGAGGCTTCGGCGGGCCACGTGATCGAGGCGGTGAACAATTACAAGGAGTTGTTTCCCGGAGGCAAACACCTTGGGACCGTGCTGCTGACCATGGGGTCGATATACTTCAACCGGAAAATGTTTGCCAAGGCCGCGGAATCCTATGAAACGGTTATAAAAAAAATACCTCCGGGGGAGGAATATTACGAAGCGCTGTTTTTACTGGCGCAATGCCATTTCGGCAAGGAAAACTGGGAATTGGCCTCGAAGGCCTTCGATCAGGTGGCGAAAAACTCGCCCAACGAAGAGCGGCGCGGCGCCGCGAGGAAATTCTTCCTGCAATCGGAATTCTCCCGCGCCAAGCAGGCGTTCGGCGCGCAGGCGTATAAAAACGCGGCCGAGATCTTTCTTTCCATCGAAAACCGGTACCCCGGCAGCGAGTACGGCGACGCGGTGTTGTTCAAGGCCGCGGAGTGTTTTGAAAAGACCGAAAAATGGACGGACGCGTGCGACGCGTATTTTCGCCTGGCGAGGAGCTTTCCAAAATCGAAATTGGCGCCCAGCGCGCTGTTCAACGCGGCAACCGACTATGAAAAGGCGGGAAAGTACGATAAGGCCGCCGAAGCCTATGAGTTGCTGGCCGCCAACTACGGGGATTCGGACAAGACCAAGGACGCTTTGTTCAACCTCGGCCTGTGCTATGAAAAGCTCGGCAACGCCGAAAAGGTCGCGGAGGCCAACGAGCGGTATACGCGGATGTTTCCCGGGGAAAAAGACGTGGAGGCCATCCTGCTGCGCACGGCGGAGTACTATGTCAAGGCAAACATGACCTCGAAGGCGGTCGTCATCTACAGGAATTTTATCCGTCAATTTTCACAGAGCCCCAAGACGGTCGAAGCGCTTTTCATGATCGGCAAGGTTTACATGGACCATAACGACCGCGAAAACGCGGTCACGAATTTCAACCAGGCGGAGCTTCAGCATCAGAAACTCCTCTCGGCCGGATCGCCCGGCAACACCTACGCGGCCTCCGAGGCGGCGTTCGCCCTGGCAAAAATGAAACGGGAGGAATGCGCGGCCATTACCTTCACCCTTCCCGACGCCAAATTCAAGGCCGACCAGAAAACCAAGGCAACGCTGTTGCTCGACGCCACGAAAGCCTACGAGCGGGTCATAAAATATCAAAACGAAAAAATGTTCGAGGCAGCCTATTGGATCGGGCAGATGTATGAGGAAATGGCCGAAACCTGGAAAAAGCAGGAACGGCCCAAATTAGACCCGATCAAGACCGCGGTTTTCGAGAGGGACGTCGCGAACATGGCTTCGACGATCCTGCAGAAATCGTTCGTGCCTTTTAAAAAGGCCGTCGAATTATCCGCCGGGTTCGATTCCATCACCTCGGAGCAGAAAAACTGGGTGCATAAGACCAAGGTAGCCCTTGCCAAGAACTACTTTACCGCGGGAGTTTTTTTAAACGATGCGATCGCGGCCATGCAAAACGCTCCCGTACCGGAGGAAATAAGGAGCAAACCCCTCTACCATTATCAGTATTTAAAGCAGCTTCTCGAAACCATCGAACCGATGAAGCTTCCGGTACGAAACTATTTTTTATGGGCCTACAAACAATTGGATTCATTGAAAATGCTTGGGGAGAACAGCGCGAAGTGCCTTGAGGAATGCGGCAGGGTGAACTTTTCCCTTGGCTACGATTACGACAAACTGGCGGAGCAAATTCTCAGACAGCCCGATCTTCCCAAGGACATGACGGTCGCCGAAAAGGAGGACTTGACTTTCCAGCTTGAAGACATCGTATACGAACTGCAGGACAAGGCCATCTTCAATTATGAAGACGCTTTTCGGCTTGTGAAGAAAGAGACCTTGTTGGAAAAATCATATAATGGGAAGATCCTGCAAGCCCTCGCCCGCCTCAGCCCCGACAAGTACGGCAAGAGTTTTTATCAAAAAATGTACGCCGCTACCCGGAAGGACTGGCAGGCGCGATCGGACAGCGTTTTCAAATGGAACGCCAAGGACGCTCCCATGGATGGGTGGAAGGGAGTGACCGAAGTCCCGCCTATCAAAACCGCGCAGTTTCCTTTTGCAACGCCGATGTACCTTTGGCAGGACAGCGGGGCTTCGTCCACGTTGTATCTTAAAAAACATTTGTTTTTCAACGGCGTTCCGCGCGACGCCGCGATTCACTACGCGGTGGAAGGCAAGTTCTGGCTGTATATCAACGGAATATTGACGGCAAGCGACACAACGGGCGCGCGTCGGCCCGACCGGCGCGACAGCATTACCGGCATTTCCAAGCTTTTCGTAGGCGGCGGCAACGAAGTCGCCATGCACGTGCAGTCCCTGGATTCGCTGTCGCGGGGCGTGGCCATGTCGTTTTCCTTCTATATCGATACCACGCAACATTTTGTTGAGGACAAACGCCGGCTGAAAGAGACGGCGGGGGCGAAAAATGCCATGGAATCCTTCATTGGCCCGCCCATCGACACGACGGCGCACGGGCAGTTGGCCGAGGCGGCGTCTTCCCACAGGTCCGGCGGCGCGAATAAAAAGTCCTCAACCTCGCTTGAATACGACCACCTGTTCAGGAACAGGGGAGAACTTGTGAAAGCCATCGCCGACTATCAAACCAAGGCGCGGAATTGCGAAAAAGACATTAAAAGGGAAAATTTTGAAGTGCAAAAGTTGCGGGTGCAAAACGACGATCTTGACGCGCAAATAAAAAAAGTAAAGGATGAGACCGCGGCCATGAAAAAGGCGATGGAAGAGATGAAGCGGGGGAAATAGAAATCGACCCTCGGCCTTCCCTTCAACATTGCTCAGGGATCACGGCCGCCCCTCTCCGCTTGGAGAGGGGTATTCGGGACCACGTTTTACTAAATCAACTCGATCATTTCTCTCACGGCCCTGTCAAGTCCGACCAGCGCGGCGCGCGATACGATGCTGTGGCCGATATTGAGTTCCTCCATGTTCTGGATACCGGCCACGGGCCCCACGTTCCGGTAGTTGAGGCCGTGGCCCGCGTTGATGCGGAGGCCCATTTTGTGAGCGGCCATCGCCACGTCGCGTATTTTTTCCAGTTCATCGAACCGCGCCTGTCCCTGGGCGTTCGCATAATACCCCGTGTGCAACTCCACGAATTCGGCGCCAGTCCTTTTCGCGGCCTTCAATTCCTGCATTTCGGGGTCGATGAAGAGACTTACACGGATGGTATTGTCGTGAAAGGTCTCGACTACCTTGGTCAGCTCTTTTTCCTTCGCCGCGACGCTTAAACCTCCCTCGGTGGTCAGTTCTTCGCGATTTTCCGGCACGAGCGTGACCATCGCGGGAAGCACGTCGAGGGCGATCCTGATGATGTCGGCCGTGGCGGCCATTTCAAGGTTAAGGCGCGTCGCGACGGTTTGCTTGAGAAGGTAGATATCGCGGTCCTGGATATGGCGTTTATCTTCCCGTAAATGCGCCGTGATGCCGTGCGCTCCCGCCAATTCGGCGATGAGCGCCGCGTGCACCGGATCGGGTTCCTTACCGCCCCGGGCCTGACGGATGGTGGCGATGTGGTCTATGTTTACTCCTAACGTGGCCATGACTGCTCCTTGCTGAGGATGTTCCCTGAGCGAAGTGGAAGGGAATCGTTGTCCGTGTTTGCTCACTTCGTCTTCGCTCCGTGAGTGATTCTCCATTTATTGTACGATTTTAGAAGGGAATACCAAGGCTATGCCGTTTTGTTTATACCACGGCAGCAGGGCCTTGACTGCCGCTACGGTTTGGGCGTTGATGACAACGCACGCGAATTCCGCCCCGCTGTTCTGCGCGGTCGCGGCATTGCCGCGCAGATGTTTTTCAACGTCGGCTTGCCTGACACTGCCGGAACTCGGGCCGATCATTTCCCCAAAAGGGACGCCGATGGTTTCGGCAAGCGGCCGCGCCACGGAATTCCTGGCGGTTTTGGTTTCCAAAAAATAGCCGTGATTTTTTTTTATTTCGGTAAAAAGTATCCCCATGATCCTGGAGTCTTCCAGCGCCCGCGAACCCCAGAAATTATTGAACCCCGCGTAGGTGGGAATGGTTTTTATCGCCTGTGACAGGAAGGAACGGATCGCATCCTTCGAATAATGCACCATGACTATGGGGCAACAAAAATCGGACGGTATTTTGGACGCCGGTTCCAGCGGCAGGCGCAGGATGACTTCCTTGTGATATCGGTCGGCAAGCTGGGCGATGAGCGCGGATTGCTTCTTTCCCGGAATAATGGATACGGCCATCGGTTCGGGCAGGGATAAAAAACCAACGATGGTTTGGTAGGCCGTGTCCTCCGCGATTTCACCGACAATCGCGATTTCCGCGGCGCCGCTCATATACCGGTCGCCGCGCGAAACGGAGAGTTGAACGCGCGGGGTTTTTTTTTCGGATGAGGAAAAAACAAAAACGCACACTTGTTTTTTTTCTTCAAACACGCAATCGGAAATGGAATACGAGGTTCCCGATGAGGCCTGCGCCAGCTTCCAGGCAATCCATTCGAGCGGACGTCCCTTGGGAACGCGCGCGGAAAGATACACGGCCGTGTCCGGGGCGTTCGAAGAGTCGGCGGGCTTACCGATCGGCCGCGTGACGTCGGCCGGACGGATTTCCAATTCGGTCATTTTGTCGCTCAGGGCATTCAGCAGCGCCGATTCCTTTCGTCCGGGAGTATTTTTAATAAGGGTTTTAGACAAAGCGACGGGAACGGGCGCTTTGTCGTGAAGCGAAGCGGCGGCGCCTACGTCGCCTCCGGACGCCAAGAGGACGGCGACGATCGATAGGACGGAGCGCATCATGAATTTTCCCGTATGCGGGGCGGGCTTGCGTGAAATGGTCAAAGTCTGTCCGGTCATGCCCAAAAATACCCCATATCCCCGGAGGAGTCAAGTTGACATTAGACAATAACGGGCGATCCATCCGGGTGCCGGTCATCCTGGGACCTACCGCCGTGGGAAAAACGGAGTTGGCCGTAGGCCTGTGCCGGGACCTGGGATTGGAATTGCTCTCCTGCGACTCCCGCCAGATCTACCGGTTCATGGACATCGGCACGGCAAAACCCACCGCGTTGCAGCAGCGGCTTGTCAAACATTGGATGATCGACACGGCGGACCCGGACGAGGGATTTTCCTGTTACCGATTCGCCGCGGAGGCCATGGAGATTATTCGCCGGCGCGCGCAGTCGGGCCGGCGGGTGTTGGTGTGCGGAGGAAGCGGGTTGTATTTCCACAGCCTGAGCAAAGGCCTTGGACCCGCCGTCGCGCCCCAAAAGGAATTTCGCGAGACGTATTTTGAGAAGGCCCGTTGCGAGGGCAACCAAAGCATATTCGACGAATTGGCGCGCATCGATCCGTGCGCCGCGGCGGCCACGCATCCTTCGAACCTGCAACGGAATATCCGGGCCCTTGAGGTATATTACCATTCCGGAAAGACACTTTCCGAACTTAAAGGGCGCTCGAGACCGCCGGAAGGGGTTGATTTTTTCGTTTTGGAGTGCGCCCTGCCCCGGGAGGTCCTGTACCGGCGGATCAACGAGCGTGTTGACGTTATGGTAAAGTCGGGATTGCTTGAGGAATTTCACGCGCTGCGAAAAAGAGGGTACGACCATCGATGCCCCGGCATGCAATGCGTGGGGTATAAGGAACTGTTCGCGGTTGAAAAAAGTCCCAACGCCTTGCCCGATGCGATTGATGCCGTAAAAATGAACACGCGTCACTATGCAAAAAGGCAAATAACATGGCTGCGTCACCAGGTGAAGTGCCGCGAGATTCCCATGGACAAGCTAGACCTCGGCTCTGTAAAAAAAATGGTCGAAGAATATATCGCCTAACCCGGCGCAATAGTATTTTAAATGCCCGTCATTATAATATTGGACGTCGTCCCGAAGTTGGTGGCAATTTTTTATCAACGCCCCCCGGCCCCCGCAGGGGGAGATTTTAGATTCAATTATATCCACTCATTCCCCCTGCGGGGGCTAGGGGGCGTTCCGGGGGATAGGACGAACCCTAATATTGTTATGGTTTTTTTTTAAGAAACGGTGTACAATACTCAGTATAAGGGCGACGAACTTTCCTGCTGACCCGCCCGAGGGCTGGTCCGGTTGGCGATTGCCACTCTCCGAATAGTTTTTGCACCGGATACATGAAAATTTATTTTCTACTGCACAAGGGGAATCTTTGCAATCCGGATAATCCGGGCAAAGTGACCATACGAATTTTCTTGAGAAGGAGTTGTCGAACATGAATACCGATGATGGTCAACGCATGAATATGCCGAACAATGCGACGCGAAAGCCGATGGCGGGAAAATACCCCGAAAAAAGTCCGAATTACAGCCCGAGCAGCAGTTACAATTACGGCCAGCAATCGGGGTATGGCGCGCAGACGGGATATAACGGCAATTCGCAAATGTATCAACGCAGGCGGCCTGACCGCCCGGATCGTTTTAAAAGAGAAGCTCCACCCCCTTCCGACAAGCTGTTCCGCCAGAACGATATTATAATCCGCTTGCTGAAGGAAATCAGGGACAGGCTGCCCGAGCCCCGCAACGCTCCAATCGCCGAAAGTGACGCCACCGAGACCGGCGTTTGCGCCGCCGCACCGGCCGAATCCTGGGAGCGCGACGAAAACCGCCCCGAGGCGTGCGCGGAAAAGAACGAAGACCCGATGAATGACGAAACCGGAAACGACGAACCATCCGGCCCCGGGAATCAGGCGCCGACCGAGTCCTGAAAAAAACTTCGCTTATTTTCTCCAAGCTTTTCCCGCGCACTGCCGATATAATAATATATTGTTAATTATTTAACGAAAGCGAGGTTCCCATGGACGGAATAACCAACGCTGCCGCGCAGTCCATTGACGCGGTCAATCAAATCCTTCAAACAGTTACCAAAGAGAGCACCGATCAAGCGGTAAAATTAATGAAAGTGACGGTAGCGACGGCAGTGGGCAAGGAGGTTGGAAAAGGCAATGCGGTGGATTATGAGCAGTGAGCAGTGATGAAAGGTACGATGTTTATAGAAAATACCTTGAAAAGGCCGAACAACGTTTCCGCATTGAGAGCGAGCCTCCGGGGCAGGATGTTGGTCCGTGCGCTGTTGCTCTGTATGCTCATGGCCGGGGCAACGTCGGCGAAAACGCGGTGGAGCTCCCTGCATCTGGTTCCCGACGCGGATTTCCTTTCCGGAGGCCAATATGTTATTGACGCGGAAGGATATTACTTCGGCGATTCCGCGAAAGGCGCGGTGATCAGACCGACCGGCCTGGCAACGATCGGGATCATCGAATGGGTCAATATGGAAGCGGGATACGCGGGAGGCCCTACCCTTGGGTTCAAAGCGCGTCTCCTGGGTGAAACCGGCGGTCCCATGCCGTCGCTCGCCATCGGCGCGCGAAATATCATAAAAAACAAGGAAGCTAATTATTTCAATAGTAAAGATACTACTATGGGCAATGAGTTTTATTGCGCGTTGGCGAAAAGCGTCGATGCGCTGCGAATGCGCATACACCTTGGGATTCAGACGATACCCACCTCTAAAAAAGACCAGGCGGACCCCTTTTTCGCGATCGAGGAATATTTCGGAAACGGCCTCTACGCAACGGCCGAAGTCGAGCGCCTCAAAGGGGCTTTTTGGCCGTCGCTCTTCGTTTCATGGCGCATTCTCAAGAAAAAGCTGGAAATATCCGGCGGAGCGGTTGCCGTCAACCGGCTGTTTTTCGATAAAAACAATAAATTCAACGTTTCCTTGACCTCTACCGATTCCGTGGGGTTCGTTAAACCCGGTTTGTGGTTTTCGGTCCGTTACTGCGGCTCGTTCGGTTTTTCAAAGAACAACCTCTTTATGTCCGTTGATGATAAAGTGGCGCTCCAGCGCGAGGCCATCGATAAACTGAGCAAGGAACTCGACAGTTTGAAAACCACGATGTCCGAGACGCAGACGCGCATGTCGAAGGTTGACAATTCCATTTTAACGCTCAGCGACAGCGTCTATTCCGACAAGAACCGTTTCCGGGCCGCGTTGTACGACAAATTGATCGCCATGAAAACCATGTACGAATCGGAACCGTTCGATCCGGAACAGGTGCGGCAATTGATACGCCGGATCACGGCATTGAGGGATAACGCGATACCCGCGCTCAAGGAATTCATCATCGATAAAAAACAGGACCGGCGGGTACGCTTGCTGAGCATCATGCTTCTCGGCGAAATGGGCGGCACGGGGGCTTCGGACGTGCTCCTCGACGTTTTAAGCCAATCGGAGGACCCCGAAATAAAAATAGAAATTCTCATCGCCCTTGGTAAGCAGAAGGAAACGCGGGCGATTTACGTCATGGAGCAACTCGCCAACGATCCGGTGGACGTGGTCGCATTCACGGCGCAGGAAGTATTGATGAAATTGGTCCGGGAAAAGGGCATACGGCTTTCCGCCGATTTTAAAATGCGGTCCGTTCAGATGCCTGAATCGTCGGTGATCAAGGAAGAAAAAATTCCCGTGCAAAAATCCAAGCCGGTAGCTGATGTAAAGGCGCGGGACACCATGGCCGGCGCCACGGCGCCCATAGCGAAAACCGCGCTTGTGGACACGTCAAAGCCGCGCCCTCAAACGGCAAAGGCGGGGTCCGATGATGTTTGGGGAGTGCAGGGAACGGATTCCGCGCAGGCGGCGGGAAAGGGGAATCAAGCAAAATCGGCGATACAGGACACTCTTTCCGTTCCCCGGCCGGGCCCCGCTGATTCTACCGGAATCAAGCGGGATTCGGTAAGCGCGTCAAAGGATACGCAGGGAAAAAAAGCCGATACTTCCCCGGGCAAGAAAAAAGACAAGGCGCCCAAAAAGGCGAAGGCGTTGAAAAAGAAAACCGAACCCCCGGATGATAAAAACTGGTGACCTTACTGCGTATTGACAAGTTGGACGATTTTGTCCGCGGCCTGATCAAGAGCCTGCTGCGTTGAGGAACCGAGGATCGACTTTGAAAAGGGGGAGTCCTTGAAACTCAGGGCGAGCTTCCCGACCTTTTGCCATGAATTCTCCTTCACGTTCTTTCCCCTTGTCTCTCCCGTGAACGTATTGTCCAGCAGCAGTTTTTTGTCCGCCACGCTGATGAGTTGCACTCGCAGGCGTACGTCGGCTATGTAAAATTCCCTGTACTCATCCGCCTGCGCCGTGATTTCGGCGTGCTGCAGGATATCGAAAGTCTCCACGTAACCGGTTACGACGAAGCGCGCCTGGTGCGCTTCACCCAACTTCAGAGGGTCCGCGGCGGGCGTATCGGCGCCGGCGACCACGACGTTTTTATTCGATTGCTCGATCCGGTCGGCGAGCTGACGCGCGAAGGCGTCTCCGATGTTCCATGGTCCGTTGTACTTCGACTTATTGACAAAGGAGATAATCGCCAGTTTGTCCTTGAAATCGCCGGTGAGCGCCTGATGCTCGCGCCGCGCCCTGGCAAGCTGCGCGGCCAGCTCCCTTTCGATGACTTCAGGCGGCACCCAGGATTTAAGATCGGCTATGTCCTGGTCGAGCAGGGTTTTCGGCACGATGGGGTCGGTCTTCATTTCAACGGCGGTTTTAAACCCGGCGCTGAGGAACAACGAAGCGTCCTTGATGATGTTGCGCACGAGCAGCGTACCGTTAAGTACCTTGACCGACGTGCTTCCGTTCCCGTTGTCCACGTCCACGCCGAAACCCGTGCCGCGCACCGACACCACCGCGGTCGGCGTGTAGACCTTCGTGTCGTAGGTTTTAATAAACGCCTTTGGGATGATTTCCTTGATGACGAAGAATATCGCCCCGTAAAGAACGGTCACATGGGTCGAAACGATGTCCGGTTCGGTGGCTTCGAAGAAGTTGAGCATTATTTGGCTGTTGGCATGCACGTATGAAACATTTCCGTCGGGCCAGGAAATTCGAAGGAATGAATTGTCGAGCGCCCGGACCACATCGTTGCCGTGAAGCTTGGCCCCAAGGGCAAGGGGACTCCACTGCTGCCGGCCCGATTTCTGTATTTCCGCCTTGCCCACCAGCGAATCGATGGTTGCCGTGGTTTCGTTGGTTTTTGCGAGCGGCGCGGCGTATACGGCGCACGCGAGGAGGAAGGCTGTAAAGGGTGATGATGGGGGCATAGGGATTCCTTTGATAAAAGATTCGACTATAGTATACCACCGTCGCGGTTTCGCTTCAAGGGCATAAAAAATGTATTGGAGTAGAGACGCGCGGCCGCGCGTCTCTGCCTTCGTATTTCACGAGGATACCCTTCAATCCTTGACAATTCTTCGGTTTGGGGCTACAATATACTATGTATCGGGGCAACCCAGCGGTTGCCCATTTGATTGTATTGTGGGCGGCCGCAAGCGCCGTTCCGACAGGATATTTTTAACCGCGAAAAATCCACGATGCCGCAGAATCAAAAATCAAAACATCCGTTCCGCCTGCTCGCGGCCGCGGCGGCCATATTGTTGTCATGCGCGACAATAGTTTTAGCCATCGATTACACCTGGGACAGTTCCACGGCCTCCGGTTTTCAGCCCGCCAAAGGGGGTACGTGGGGGACCAATAATTATTGGTCGTTGAGCAGCGGCAACGGAACATCGCTTGTGGCCTGGGTGGGAACCGGAGGATGGACCGCGACCTTCGGTGGCTCGGACGGAAGCTATGCCATCTCCGTTGCCAATAACCCGTATTGCGATAGCATAACCTTTAAAAACTCAGGGTATACACTCAGCAGCGGCACGATCTATGGAAACTCATGCCGGGTGACTCCCGTTTCAATTTTCGGGTTTACGCCTCCCTATCAAAATAATGCCGCATACGATTCGGCTAAGGCCTGGGATGGCAATACCGGTACGTACTGTGATGGTCCCGACATTGCTTCCGTTACGTATACGGGTATAGATATCGGCGCCGCGCGCACCATCGTGAAAATACGGTTTTATCCACGCACCGGATATTCCGGCCGCATGACCGGCGCAATATTCCAGGGGTCGAACACCTCGACTACCGCCGGGTTCGTGGACCTTGCTACCATCAGCACTCAACCTACCGAAGGAACCTGGACCTCGCTCTATCCCACCGACAATACGGCCTACCGATATTTGCGCTTTGCAAGCCCGAATCATTGTTGCTGCAATGTCAATGAAATCGAGTTTTACACCTATTCGGAAGTCTCGGTGGCTACCGGAAAGACCGCCACGATCTCTTCCGTATTGGCGAATCTTAATGCATACGGCCTTGTTAAAAGCGGCAACGGCACGCTCACGCTTTCGGGGACGAACACCTTTACGGGTGATGTGAATATCAATGATGGTATTTTAAAGGCCAATAACACAGCCGCTTTGGGCGACGCCGCCAATACCATCGCGGTCAACTCCGGCGGCGCGCTTGACGTAAATGCGATAAATTTGCAAGCCTATACATCGGCAATAACGATTATCGGCCAGATCGACGCCAATAACGGAGCTCTTATAAATAGTGGAGCGGCCCAAACAAACGCCATCCGGCAAATCGCGCTCGGCGGCGATGCGTCAATCGGCAACAATGGTCATCGATTCGATATAGCCAGGAATTACACGGGCGCTGTACGCATTACGGGCAACAGTCATACCCTTACAAAAGTAGGCGCCGATACTATTAGTTTTTTAGGCCAGGCCACCGGCGTAACCGCATTTGTAATCAACGCCGGATTCCTTCAGTTTGAAGATAATGCATCATTCGGAACTTCTCCTATTACCATCAACAGCGGAGCATCGCTTATTCCCTATACGCATACCGCCAAAACGCTTTCGAACGCTATTACCATGAGCGGAGGAACAATAGTACAGCCTTCGGATGTATGGGGAGAGGGCATCGCAACTTTCAGTGGAACATTTTCACTTACTAATGCGAATACCTTCGATGCCGATTCAAACATTATCATTTCAAACGTGATGAGCGGCGCCGGATCAATAATCATCGCTGCCACCGGCACATATCCCGGCACGGTTTATCTTTCGGGCGTAAACACCTATACCGGCGGGACAACGCTCAACACCGGGACCCTGGTGATGACGAACATGAATTCGCTGGGCCTGGGAACCTCGACCGTAACGCTCAACGGCGGAACGCTTCAAATGCCCGGCATGACCGATTCGAACGCCTTTAATGTCGCGGGAACCGCCGCGCTCAAAGGCACGGGGGGCGGGAATCTCTATCTTTATGGAACCATGTCGGGCAGCGGCACGATCAATGCGAGTCAGGCGACTAACACGCTTTCCCTCGAGAAAGACCTCAGCGCTTTTTCCGGGACCATTAATTTCAGCGGAGGAACCATGCGCATGCGCGGCAGCGCTCCGACCACCGCCGCTACTACCCATATCAACCTGACGAGCACGGCGGCCCTGAATTTTGCAACCGTTACCGCCGGACCCATTCAGATCGGTTCTCTAACCAGCGCAAGCGGAACAAGCATAACCGCTTCCGACGCTGCGTTGCTTACGTATCAGCTTGGAGCGCTGGGCAATACCGATACCATTGCCGGAACCATTGTCAATAGCGGCTCGTACGCTTTTACGCTCAACAAAGTAGGGAGCGCAACATTGACGCTTTCGGGCGCGAACACCTATACCGGCGTCACCACCATAAGCGCCGGAACGCTGCGCGCCGCAACGCTGGCCAACGGCGGCGCGAGCTGCGCCCTTGGCTCCGCCGCCAACGCCGCGGCGAACCTCGTTATAGACGGCGGAACTCTATCCTACGCAGGCGCGGCGCAGAGCTGCGACAGGTTGTTTACCGTTGGCGCGAACGGAGCCACGATTCGCGGATCGGGGACCGGGGCGTTGAATTTGACCAATACAGGGTCCATCGCCTACTCCGGATCGACCACGCACAGCATCACCTTCGCGGGAACGAACACGGGCGCTAATATGTTCGCGCCGGTTATCGGCAACGATGGGGCGAACGCGGTTTCCGTAACCAAGTCCAGCGCGGGGGAATGGGTGTTTACCGGCGCGAACACATACACCGGCGGCACGACATTGTCGGCCGGTACGCTTCTTGTGGGCAATTCCAGCGGTTCCGGCACGGGAACCGGCGCTGTCACGGCTAGTGGCGGGATCTTAGGCGGGACCGGAACGATAAGCGGCGCGGTAAACGTCAACTCCGGCGCCACGCTGGCGCCCGGATCGGGAGGCCCCGGAACCTTGACCATCAGCAATGCCCTGACCATGGCTTCGGGCGCCGCGTACGCGGTGGAACTCAACGGGGTCACGGCCGGTTCGTTATACGACCAGACGGCGGTTACCGGCGCGATCACGCTGGGTAACGCCACGCTGACCATTACCCTTGGCTACACGCCCGCCATCGGCGACGCATTCACCATTATCGACAACCAAGGCAGCGGGTCAATTGTCAATACGTTCAACGGCATTGCCGAAGGCGGTTCGGCCACCGCGAGTTACAACGGCCAGGTAGCCTCGTTCAGGGTGAGCTATCTGGGCGGCTCGGCCCACGACGTGACGCTGACCTGCACCGATGTTACCGGCGGAGGCGCCGATGACTACTCACAATGGCACTATACGAAAAAGGTATATATCAACACCAGGGAAGGCGGAGCGAACATAGCCGCCAACCAGGCGCAGTTTCCCCTGCTGGTCCGTCTGACAAGCGAGAATTTCAATTTCGGCCAGGCCCAGAGCCTGGGCCAGGACGTCCGTTTCTCCAAATCCAACGGCGTTCATTTGAATTACCAGATCGAGCGGTGGGACCAGGCTAATTCCCTGGCCGAAATATGGGTGTTGGCGGACACGGTCAAAGGGTATAATGACGCGCAGTATTTAAAGATGTTCTGGGGGAAAAGCGATGCGGTCGACAGCGGTAGCGGCGCGACGGTGTTCGCCACGGGAAACGGGTTCAGGGGAGTGTGGCATTTAAAGGAGGAACAGGCCGGGACCGGAAACAGCGCACTGTATAAAGATGCAACTGTCCTGCACAACGATGGTAATGATTACGTGTCGTCAACCGGCACCACCGGCATTATCGGTATGGGACATGCATTCGCCGGCGCGACGTATGATTCGATCATTCTGCCCGATAATACGCTTGATTTTTCATCAGGCGCGTTTACTATCAGCGTTTGGGCCCAAAGCACTACAACGGCTTCCGGGGCAATTGTTTCAAAATTGACTGACGCTACCCATTTTGCGTTCCTGTTCAGAAGAACAAGCATTGATCCTTACCGCGAAACCATGTATGCGGCAAACGGAACGGCCACGACCCAGAGCAACGCAACCGATATCCCGGCTTCGCAATGGAATTACCTGACCATATCGGTGGACGCTGGCAGCAATATAACCTATTATGTCAATGGCGCGGGAGAAACACCGACCCAAACCTTGAGTCCTCGCAACAACCTGGGACACTTGCGCATAGGGCAAGCCGGTTCCGCTTTTAATTGCTTCAATGGTAATCTTGACGAATTGCGTATTTCCAACTGCACCCGCTCGGCCGACTGGATCAAGCTCTGCTACGAAACGCAAAGAGCCGACCAGACCACGGTGACGCTCGAGGAAAATTATTCCGAGTGGGCGTACTCGCAGAACCTCTACCTTAACACCAAGGCAAGCGGCGCGAACGTGGCGGGAAACGTCGTCAAGTTTCCCGCGCTCGTTCGGCTGGACAACACGGTATTCGACTTTACCCAAGCGCAGGACAGCGGCCAGGACATCAGGTTTGTAAAACAAGACGGAACGCGGCTGTACCATCAAATCGAGCAATGGGACAAGGCCAATCAGGCCGCGGCCGTGTGGGTGCGCGTGGACACGGTGTACGGAAACGACAGCTCTCATTACATTACCATGTACTGGGGAAACAACAACGTCAATAGCCTGTCCAACGGCAAGGCCGTATTCGATACGGGAAACGGCTTTCAGGGAGTATGGCATTTTAATGAAGGGACCAATTCAACGGCCAATGACGCATCGGTAAATGCGTATAACGGCGCGGCTAGCGGGACAACGCCCCCGGCCGATACGGCGGGCATGATCGGCCGATGCAGGAAATACGACGGCACGACGAGCTATTTCGCCTGCACCGGCACCGCGAGCGGCAAGCTCAATTTTCCTGAAAACGGCGTCTATTCAATTTCCGCATGGGTCAATACCGACGTCCTTACCGCGAGCCATGAAATCGTATGCAAAGCGGATAAGCAATATGCGTTGCATATAAGCTCCGGCACAAACTGGGAATTTATTGAATTCAATACCACCTATGGATGGCAAGCGGTTGGGTACGCTCCCGCTTTAGGGTGGACCCACCTTGTCGGCGTTAGGAACGGCGCCAATGAGTATCTCTATGCCAATGGCGTTATCGTGGATAGTACCATATCAAGCCAATCGCCGGGCACGAGAACCACCAATACGGATGTATGCATCGGCAGACAGGGCGATGTTTCGCAGCGTTTTTGGGACGGTAAAATCGACGAAGCGGAAATGTCGAACAAGGCCCGCTCCGCCGACTGGATCAAGCTCTGCTACGAAAACCAGAAATCCGGTCAATCGCTGATCATGTTCACCAACGAGGATTATTCGCAGTGGACGTATTCCCATAAAGTGACGCTTAATACCTCGCAAAGCGGCGCCAACGTGGCCGCCACCCAGGTGGCTTTCCCGACGCTTCTGCGCTTGACAAGTTCAAATTTTCCCTTTTCCCAGGCCCAGGATGACGGCCGGGACGTGCGCTTCGCGAGCTCCCTGGGCAAGCATTTGCCCTATGAGATCGAGCGATGGGACAGGACCAGCCAACTGGCCGAGATATGGGTGCTTGCGGATACGGTAAATGGCAACAACGGCACGCAGTACTTTACCATGTACTGGGGAAAAACGGGAGTGCCGAGCAGGTCGGACGGGACGGCCGTGTTCGCCACGGGAAACGGGTTCAGGGGAGTGTGGCATTTAAAGGAGGAACAGGCCGGGACCGGAAGCAGCGCACTGTATAAAGATGCAACTGTCTTGCACAACGACGGCAATGATTACGTGTCGTCAACCGGCACCACCGGCATTATCGGTATGGGACATGCATTCGCCGGCGCGACCTATGATTCGATCATTTTGCCCGATAATACGCTTGATTTTTCATCAGGCGCGTTTACTATCAGTGTCTGGGCCCAAAGCACTACAGCGGCTTCCGGGGCAATTGTTTCAAAATTGACTGACGCTACCCATTTTGCGTTCCTATTCAGAAGAACAAGCACTGATCCTTACCGCGAAACCATGTATGCGGCAAACGGAACGGCCACGACCCAGAACAACGCAACCGATATCCCGGCTTCGCAATGGAATTACCTGACCATATCGGTGGACGCTAGCAGCAATATAACCTATTATGTCAATGGCGCGGGAGAAACACCGACCCAAACCTTGAGTCCTCGCAACAACCTGGGACACTTGCGCATAGGGCAAGCCGGTTCCGCTTTTAATTGCTTCAATGGTAATCTTGACGAATTGCGTATTTCCAACTGCACCCGCTCGGCCGACTGGATCAAGCTCTGCTATCAGAACCAAAAGGGCGACCAGACCCTGGTGGACCTTGACGATTACACGCAGTGGGCGTATTCGAAAAAAATTTACATCAATACATCGGGCATGGGCCTAAACGGGAATGTACTGAAATTCCCCTTGCTGGTGCGTATTGACACTACTCTGGTCGGCTTTAACCAGGCGCAGGGATGCGGCCAGGACCTTCGCTTTTCCAAAGCCGACGGCACGCGGCTTAATTACCAAATAGAAAAATGGGACACCGCGGGCGATGCGGCTGTGGCTTGGGCGCTGGTGGACACTGTTTTTCAAAGCAGCGCTGCGCAATACATAAAAATGTACTGGGGAAAGAGCGACGCCATCGACCGGTCCAACGACTCAGCGGTGTTCGATACGGCAAACGGGTTTGTCGGGGTTTGGCATTTAAGCCCGGAAACAGGGGCTACCGATACGCTTCGTGACGCGACGCCCAATCGTTTCACGCTTACCAACGCAAGCAGCACCCCGGCAACAAGCGGCACTATCGCTTTAGGACGAACCTATAATGGGTCCAACCAACGCTGCTATGTCAATGACGCGAATGGCCTTGACCAGACCGGCAGCCTGACGCTGAGCGCCTGGATCAATCATGCGGGGCTTCCCGCCGCCGGCGGCTCGTCCATGGGACTGCTGTCCAAGGCAACGGCGGAGTATCGTTTTACCGATTCAACGCTTAGCGGGGGCGGCAATTACCTGTATATGACCGTGGGCGGTACGCGATACACGAGCAGCTCCGCGACGGCGTTTGCCGTGGGAACATGGTACTATGCGGCCGCCTCCTTGGACGCGGCGCACGACACGCTCTTGTTTTACAAAAATGGAGCAAAACTGGGGAACACCGTTACGTCGGCGACCGGGGCTCCGGTTGCGGGAGCCAATAACCTGAATGTAGGCGACGATCAATCGAGCAACTGGTTCAACGGCAATCTTGATGAAGTGCGACTTGAGAAGGTCTACCGAAATCCGGACTGGATCAATCTCTGCTACAACACGCAGGTTGCCGCGCAAACCGTGGTCACGCCGGGCGACGTTGAGGCTTATCTTCCCCTCACCTTCACGCGCTACGGCACCGTCAACCAGCCCGATTCCCTGGACTCCTGCACCATAGCCACCAACAAATGGACCGTGAAATTCGACCGCAACGTGGGCGGAGGCGTCAAATGGCTGTCGCCGGACTCCATGGGAACGGCCACCAACCAGCTCGACTCGAACCTGTTTTATCTTGTTACCAACAATAACCGCAGCGACACGGGCCTGGGCACGCTCATCCTGCTCGACAGTAACCGCGTTTCCGCGCGCCTTCTGCAACGCAAGACCATCGGCGGCCAGCAGTATTCCATCACCTACTCGGTGTTGGGAAACGGCAAAGTGTATGTCAAGGTATCCACGTACGCCGCGTCGAACCTGTCGCCCGCCAACGGCCTGGAGTTTCGTATAGCGGGCAACAGCGTCTCCAACATCACCAACACCGCCTCATCGGCAACCGCGTCAAGCTGCTCGTATTTTCTGCACAGCGACGCGGGGGCGGGCCGCCTGGACCCATGCCTGACGCTGTTTGAGAACTGGACTCAGGCCGACGCCATAACGGGAACGGCGTCCACGAAATACACAGGCATCAAGTCTTCGACATGGAAACTTCCGGCCCATCGCAGCCAGGCATGGGAGTTTATGATCGATATCGCGCACGCCAACTGGAACGACACCACGGGCGTGGGGCTGAAAGTAGCGGACTATCGCTCGCCCGACAGCATGAGCTTTTATGCGGGAACGCCGCTCTTGCAAAAGGCGTGGGAAAGCCAGCTTGCGGGACATTGGCAGTTCGAGGAAGGCTCGGGCGACACGGCCTTCGACTACTCGGGCAGTGGCAACTATGGCGTTCGTCCGGCCGGGGCCACGTGGACGTGGACTGCAGGGAAGTGGGGCGGAAGCATCAACCTGGCCGGAAGCAGCGACAAGGTGCAGATAGCCGACAACGCCGCGCTCAACGGCGTCACGGGCTTTTCCGTGTGCGCGTGGGTAAAGCCCGCCTACGCCATGACCGCGTCAAGCGTGATTTTCAAGAAATTCTCCACTAATGGGTATATTTTCAGCGGCGGCGCGGGCGGCGTCGCGCAGCTCACGCTCAACGCCACGGCCTTTCCCGGCCGGACCAACATCGGCGCCGGAACCTGGTATCACATCGGCGCGGTATATACAAAGTGCTATTCGGTATTCGATACCGTGAAAATATTCATCAACGGCAAGCCAGATACTATACTTACGGGCGCGAACTACAGCTTCGACGCTTCGGCCACCGCGGCCTATATAGGCGGCGGATTCAACGGCCTGCTGGACGATATGCGCTTTTACGGCAGGTCGCTGACCGACGAGGACATGAAGGCCATTTACCAGCTCGGCTACGCCGCCGACCGGGGCATGTACCTGCTGCGGGCCGACAACAACAATACCGCGCATTTCGCCATGGACGGGGCGACGACCCGCCATTATTATCCGGCTTTCGCCATCGACAACTATTGGTCCACCGCGCAGCCTTCGGCGAGCGTACCGTACGTGTACGTCAACGGCGTGCGGCAGACCTTCAACAAGGACTACTACGCGGCGCTCAACGACCCGCAGAACCGGCTTATCATAGGGTTCAATACCGCCATCAACGCCGACGCCACGCGCATCTACATCAGCGGCAACGATACCCTCAACTCCACCATCACCACGACCATGCCGAAAATGGTTTGGGGATCAACAACCATCAACTCGACGGATTACTTCTGGGTGAAAAACTTCACCGGCAATTGTTTAGGCGCCGCCACGGCCAAACAGTTCTTCATTGATTGGAAAATGGGAATTACGGCGAGTAAAGGCGGCGACATCTGGTATATGCTGTCGTCCAAAACCACGCCCAACACCGTGATTGATACCACCCACGGCACGGTGTCTCAGGGGCTCATTCCGGGAACCGACGCCGTCAACGCATCCACGTGGGGTACCTTTGCCGTAACGATGAACGGAGCCGTCCAGGTTAAATCGAGCCAAAGCACGTCGCCGTTCACCTGGAGCGTACCCGAGAGTTCCTCGGTGCGTGTAATTCTAAGGCTTGGGCAGCGCAATCTTTCGGATTCGGCGCGGCTGTTCACGCAATGGACGATCTATCCCACGGGCCAGATTTTCCGTTGGGACAGCATTCCCTGGGTAAAAAGCACGGCCATTTCGAGAGTGGTGAGCGCATTCGGCATGGATAACGTAACTTCTCCAACCATGACAACGAGCAGAAAATACTTGCGGGGCCATGTTTCGCATGCCTCTTTACAGGACTTTTGCGTTGCGCTTCTATCTTTTAAAAACAGCGGCGGGACCGTAGCGTTGCCATGGCCCAAGGACACCATGCAAAACTCATCCGACGGCACGCGAACGCAAATTGAATTCTATGACGGAACCACCAGCCCCAATACGATATGGAACGCCGTTCCAGTTCAATGCAACCTCTACCAGGATTTTCAAAAAGCGGTCATGGACTCCGCGTACCGGGATTCCGTTTGCAAGGGCGTTCAAAACTGCACCGGCGCCTCGCCCGCCACGCGGCTCATCGCGGGAGCGAACGGATCGACTTCACTGACGAGCGTGGGTGATTTGAACAACGACGGGTTCAACGAACGGGAAGGCGCGTATATCTATAACGCGGACAACGCCAATACCGCGCATTTTACGCTGACCGCCAACGGCGATACATGCAGGTTCTATCCGGCTTTCAGGATCACCAACTACACCGCCACCACCGTGCCGCAGTACGTGTACGTGAACAATCTGCCCAAGGTCAAGGACTTCGGCTTTAACGCGTACGTCAAAACCGCCACGCACGAACTGGTCATGCAGCTCAATCAGACCCTCTGCGCCAACGCCGACATTTACATATCCTTCGACCGGACCCTGGCGGTGACCATGGACCAGTTCCGCGCGACGGGGGGCGACGCCGTGGTCAAGCTGCTGTGGAGCACGGAGAGCGAGGAGAACAACCTGGGCTTCTTCCTGTACCGCAGGATCAATCCGGGGTTTTTAGACAGCATCGGCCGCCTGGCCGATACCTTGGCCGTTGCCGCGGCGGACACCGAGGACCCAGGCGCCGCGAGGCTCATGAAAACCGCGACCATCGGCTATGGCGACTCCGCGTGGCGACAGGTCAACGATAAGATCATTTTCGGCGCGACCGCGGGCGTATCGTACGGCAAGAGGAACTATTCGCTTTTGGACCGCGGGGTCTATAACGACGTGCGCTACGAGTACAAGCTGGTGGCGGTTGATTACACCAGCGCGCGGGAGACGTACGACAAATACGCCATTGCCATGCCGCGCCGCGTTCTGCCGCAGCGCTACGAGCTATGGACCAACTTCCCCAATCCCTTCAGGCGCCTGACGTGTCTTAAATACGACGTGCCCGTTCGCGCCAAAATCATGCTGAACATTTACGACATCCGGGGCCGCCTGGTGCGGCAATTAGTACGGCCGGACAAGCAGATGAAACCGGGATTTTACCAGGTATTGTGGGACTGCAAGGACGACCAGGGAAGGCTTTTAGCTTCAGGCCCCTACATCTATCGCATCACTGCCCAGGGCTTTGCGAAGGCCAGGGTCATGGTGATGATTCGGTAGCCTGACCTCACCTTGACCTCACCCAAACCTCACCCCCACCCCCCTCTCCCACAGGAGAGGGGGAGAATAATTCACAATACTGTTCAAATTTGCAAATACCCCTCTCTGATAGGAGAGGGGCGGCCTGCCAAAGGCAGGCGGGGTGAGGTCAAGGTCTGGGTCAGGTTGGTTTACGTTAGGTGCGAATGATTATTCGCACCTACAACGCCGGTTTCTCCGAACTTCTTTCTTCAACGGTCTCCGAGGAAAGGTATTTGACATACCCTTGCGCGCGCGCCGAATTGATGGCGGTAAGCGCCTTTTTCGCATTGGTGGATACCATTTCGTTATCGGAAAGAAAATAAAAACCGGCCTGGTCTTCAAGTTTGGGCAGTGAAAGTTTTATTTGCGAGAGCACCCACAGCGCGGAGGCCTTCATGAACTGGTCGGGATTTTTCAGCATGGCCGCCAGGTCTTCCTCGACATCGGTAAAGCCGAGCGTGTAAAGGGCCTTGAGTACGTTGCCCCGGATACGGTTGACCGGGTCCTTGCGAAACCGGAGCAGGATAGGGATGATCCTCTTGTTGCCGAGCCGCTCCAGCGCCTCGACCGTATTGGCGCGAACGCGTTTGTCCTTATCGCTCAAGAGCGACAAGATCACCTCGTGGTCGTTGGGTCCCACGATTTTACCTAAAAGGTTCACCGCGGTCGCGCGGATTTTTTCGTCGCGGTCCTGCACGAGCTTGGCGAGGATGTCACGCGTAGCGGGGTTCTTTTTAAGCAGTCCGAGAATTTGGACCGCGCACAGGCGCCGGGCGTCGTCGGTGCAGTAGAGGTCCTTGCCGATTTCGTTGATGATTTGCGGAACCAGGGACTCCATGATGGTCCCCAATTTCTGCCGTACCTGGGGGTTGAGTTCGTGGAAATGGGCGATGAGGTTGTTACGGATAAGATTGCTGCAAGCCGCCACGGCCGCGCGGCCGATGCTTCCCGATGCGTCTTTTACAAACGCGAGCATCGGCTGAAGGTCGGTGAGTTTCCCCTGTTCGCCGAGCAGTTCCAGAGCCCTGCCCAGGTCTGCCGCACAGGGCATTGAAATGATCTTTCGCGCTATGTCCGCGTTCATCGACGCCTCCGCAGTTCCTCGATCCGGTCGCGCAGCCTGGCGGCTTTTTCGAATTCCAGCGCCCGCGCGGCTTCGCGCATTTCGCGTTCAAGCTTTTTTAAAAGCGCGGCGGTCTCCATGGTTTCCTTCGGCGGTTCGGCAAAGGGGGCGTATCCCGTTCCTTTTTCCTCCACCGTATTGATTGTAACTTCCTGGTCGGGGACCTCGCCATAAAAAGAAAAACGTTCCTGGATTTTCCTTTCGATGGTAGTGGGGATAATACCGTGTTCCTTGTTGTATTCGAGCTGCTTTACCCGGCGACGCGAACTTTCCGCCACCGCTTTTTTAATGGATTCGGTCATGACGTCGGCGTACAGAATTATCCTGCCTTCCGCGTTCCTGGCAGCCCGGCCCGCTATTTGAATGATCGACCGCGCGGATCTGAGGAAGCCTTCCTTGTCCGCGTCCAAAATGGCCACGAGGGCCACTTCTGGAATATCAAGGCCTTCCCGCAGGAGGTTGATGCCGATGAGGATGTCGAAGGAGCCGATGCGAAGCTCCCGGAGAATGTCCGAGCGCTCCAGGGTTTCGATGTCCGAATGCAGGTAGCGTACCTTGAAATCAAGGTTTCCGAGATAATCAGTAAGGTCCTCGGCCATTTTCTTGGTGAGCGTGGTAACCAGCGTCCGCTGCGATTTGGCTACGACGCTTCGCAGCTCGGCAATGAGGTCGTCCACCTGGTCCACGGCCGGCTTGATTTCAATGATCGGGTCGACAAGGCCCGTGGGCCGTATCACTTGCTCCACGAAAACCCCTCCGCTTTTCGCCAATTCATAGTCCGCGGGAGTGGCGGATACGTAAACCACGGAGTCGAGCATGCCTTCGAATTCCGGGAACTTCAGCGGCCGGTTGTCAAGGGCGCAGGGCAGGCGGAACCCGTGCTCCACGAGGGTCTCCTTGCGCGCGCGGTCGCCGTTGTACATACCGTTTATCTGGGGAATAGACACATGCGATTCGTCGATGATGGTCAGGAACGGCGGCTTGAAAAAATCGATGAGCGTGTAGGCCCGCGTTCCGGGCTGCCTGCCGTCGAGGATGCGCGAATAATTCTCGATGCCCGACACGAACCCCACTTCGCGCAGCATTTCGATGTCGTAGAGCGTGCGTTGCTCCAGGCGCTGCGCTTCGAGCAGCTTGTTCTGAGACCGGAATAGTTCCAATTGCGCTTGCAATTCCTTATGGATTTGCAGTACGGCTTCTTCGAATCCCACGCGGGTGGCCACGAAATGCTTGGCCGGGAAAACGGTGACGGCGTCGATGGAGCGCAGCGCCTTGCCGGACACCGGGTGTATCTGCGTGATGCTCTCGATCCGGTCGGCGAACGTGTCGATGCGCAGCCCGGTTTCCTCGTAGGCCGGATAGAGGTCGATGATGTCGCCCTTGACGCGGAACGTGCCGCGCTCGAAGCTCATGTCGTTGCGCGTGTATTGCATGCGGTAAAGGCTATGGAAAAACTTGTCCCGGTCGAGCTCCTCGCCTTTTGCAATGCGAACGCTCGACGCGGCGTAGGTTTCGGGGGAGCCGATGTTGTAAATGCACGACACGCTCGCCACGATGATGACGTCCTTGCGCGACATGAGCGAGCTGGTCGCCTTGAGCCGCAACCGGTCGATCTCGTCATTGATGTCCGACGTTTTTTCGATGTAGGTGTCGGTGGAGGGAATGTAGGCTTCCGGTTGATAGTAATCGTAAAAACTGACGAAGTATTCCACGGCGTTTTCAGGAAAGTAGGCCTTGAATTCCTGGAAAAGCTGGGCCGCGAGGGTCTTGTTGTGCGAAATGACCAGGGTAGGGACCTGGAGGCGCTCGATCACGTTGGCCATGGTGAAGGTCTTGCCCGACCCCGTAACGCCCAGAAGCGTCTGGTGTTTAACGCCCCGTTGAATGTCCGCCACCAGTTGTTCGATCGCCTGCGGCTGATCGCCCGAAGGTTTGAAGTCGGAGACGAGTTTGAATTTCATGAAGGAAAAATACACTGTGCGCGAGGGTACGCTATTCCTTCGCCTTAAAGCGGCTGTTTGCTTCCCCATTTAATAAAAAAGCAATTTCACTTCACTGCCCCCCCACGGGATTTTATGATCAATTTTTTAAAAAAAATAAAATAAAAAGTTGACAAGCATCCTTTTTTTGTGTATGTTATTGCTATCATATTAGTATAGTCTGGTTTATACTAAAAAAGTATATCGAATTTAATCGATTAAAATATTTTACGAAAATTCTCTATTTTCAGTAAAAAAGGTATCTAACAAATAATATTTCAATAGGTTATGTTGATATTGTTCTAAAAAAAATACTCAATTTTATAAACAGTTACTTATAATATCCTATATTTTTCTAATAAAAATGAAACTATGTTCTAAAAAAAAAGATTTTTTTAATGATTTGTCCTATATTATAGGTATCGGATATGAGTACGGTTGGTTAGTGTCTGTAGCTGAATTATCTACGCGAGCTGCGTAGATAATTCAGCTACAGACACTTATGCCGCGAAGCCACTGAATATCCATTTTCCGGCTTTGCCGGCTTATAGCAGGAACAGCGTAAAACATGACGAGTGTAGGATTATAAAAAAGATTCTATCTTTAATTAACCAGAGGAGGGGTATCATGATTAAAAAATCATTATGGGGAGGAAAAGGAATACGCCGGGTATTCATTGTGCTCGCGATAGCCATGCTTGGTTCAAGCGTTAATATTCAAGCTGGTGTCGCGCAAGGTCCCATGCGTGGTTTGTCAAGAGCGCAATACGTTAACAATTGTTATCTCGGCTGGAATCTGGGCAACACCTTTGACGCCAGCGGCGCTATGGAAACAGGTTGGGGAAACCCCGTCACTACTCAGGCGATGATAGATGCCGTCCATAAACAGGGGTTTAAATTCATGAGACTTCCGGTGACCTGGAGCAAACATTTCAGCACCTCCTCCCCCTACACCATCGACGCGGCATTTCTGGCCAGGGTGGTGGCGGTCGCGAATTACGCCCTCAATGACAGCATGTATGTCATGGTCAATACGCATCATGACGGGGGCGGTTTGTACACCCTGAGCTCGACGGATCCCACGTCCCAGGCAAAGGTGGTGGCGATTTGGACACAGATTGCCAATGCCTTCAAGGACTATAGCGATTATGTGAGTTTTGAAATATTTAACGAACCCCAAAGTGGGTCTACGAATATGTATGGGGGGGGAGACGCGACGAGCCGCGCCGCGCTTGCCGCCTATCAAACCGCCGCCATTGCCGCAATCAGGGCGACCGGGGGAAACAACGCAACCAGGATGTGCGTGGTACAAGGTATTTCCGCCTCGCCGATAGCCGTCTCCGTTGCCACAATTCCTATTCCCGACGCCAATTGTATTGTCTCAATTCACACCTATGACCCGGTTAATTTCTCAATGAACGGCAGTCCCACAACGTGGGGATCGGCCTCGGATACGGCGGCCGTCATGAAAAATCTCGCATCGGAACAAGCTATGGTGGCCTCAAAAGGCGGGGTTGCCATTGTTGGTGAATGGGGCACCGTTTCCCGCGATGACCTGGCTTCCCGCGTCCACCATGCGCAATTTTATGCCCGGGAATGCCGGAACCATGGGATGGTTGCGGTGTGGTGGGACGACGGCGCGGGCTTTCACATTCTTAACAGAAAAGCGAATCCGATTGCCTGGGCTTATCCCACGATTGCTCAGGCGCTTGCGGACGGCGCCAAAGCAGGGGTCTTTCCGGGGGGTATTCCGATTTCCGTCGAGCCCCCGCTCAAAGAGGAGAAAAATTCTTTGAATAGCGGTTTACTGATAAGGGCCGGGATTATCAATTATACCCTCTCCAGGGAGTCTTCGGTTTCTTTGAGTCTTTACAACATGCAGGGTAAAATCGTATCGAATCTCGTCCAATCGAATCAGTCGGCCGGAAAATACGCGGTTAAATTGCCGGCCGAAGGTATTTCCTTCGGCAATTACCTTATTGAATTGAAGACGGGGGACAACGTACGTACGAAAAGACTTTCCATCGTGAAATAAAACGCCGTGGATATTACACAGTAATTATAAAGAAAAATAACTTTCATTAAACAAAGGAGGGGTACCATGATTCAAAGCTCATTTTTAAGGAAAAAAGCGCTGCGCTCGGCCGTCATTTTGATGGCAACGGCCATGCTTGGTTCAAGCTTCAACGCTCAAGCCACCGTTGCCAAAGATCCCATGCGTAACTTGTCGAGAGGGCAGTATGTCAAAAATATGCTTGTCGGCTGGAACCTGGGCAATACTTTCGACGGCAGCGGCACGGAAACCGGCTGGGGACAGCCCGTGACGACCCAGGCGATGATCGATGCAGTGCATGCAAAGGGGATTAAAACATTGAGAATCCCATGTACCTGGAACCAACATCATGGCGCCAGCTCCCCGTGGACCATTACTCCGGCATTTATAAACAGGCTCGCGGAAGTCGTCAATTACGGACTCAACGACAGCATGTATGTGTTTATCAATACGCACCACGACGGGACGTCGCTCTACAACCTCAGCTCGACTGATCCCACGGTCACGGCAAGGGTCGCGTCGATTTGGGGACAGATTGCCACCTACTTCAAGGACTATAGCGATTATCTGGCCTTTGAACTGTTTAACGAACCCAATGCGGGCGCCTCAAGTCCCTATGGGGGTGGAAATGATGTGAACCGCGCCGCGCTTGCCGCCTACCAAACCGCCGCTATCGCCGCGATCAGGGCCACCGGCGGAAACAACGCCACCAGGATGATCATCGTGCAGGGTATTTCCGCCTCTCCGATACAGGCATCCACGGCCACAATACCCGTTCCCGACAACTATACCATGGTCTCGACCCATACCTACGACCCGACCGGGTTCTCCTTGAACGGCAGTCCGACAACCTGGGGATCGAAATCCGATTCGCAAAGCGTCGTCAAGAATCTTGATAACCTGATGTCGTGGTTGGCCACAAAAGGCAAGGTCGTCGTGCTGGGCGAATGGGGCAACACCGCGGCGGATGATTTAGCCTCCCGTGTCAAACATGCGTATTATTATGCGCAGCAGGTGGTAAGCCATGGCGGGGTTCCCGTATGGTGGGACAATGAAGGTTTTAACGGCAAGGATGGTTTTGGATTATTAAATAGAAAAGCAAATCCGCCTTCCTGGCAGTTCCCCACGGTTGTTCAGGCGCTTGTTGACGGAGCAAAAAGCGGTGTATTTCCACCAGCCTTATTAACCACGGACGTCGAGCCTTCAATCGTAAACAAAAATTCCTTTAATGGCGGATTGGCGGTAAAAGCCGGAGTTATCAATTATACGCTTCCCCAGGCGTCTTCGGTTTCCTTAAACATTTACAATATGCAGGGGAAAATCGTTTCGAACCTCGTTCAATCAAATCAATCGGCCGGAAGTTATGAAGTGAAACTGCCGACCAGAGGCGTTTCCCTTGGCAATTACATTCTTGAATTAAAGGCGGGGGAAAATTCCATAACAAAAAGACTCGCCATCGTGCGATAAACGTGACTGTGTTAGAATTATAACCGTCACTTAATTTAAAAGCCGCTCATGCTAAAACGAAAAATCAGGCATGAGCGGCTTTTTTATTTTAAAATGGGAAAGTTGACGATTGTGCTCAAATGGAACCGTCTCCATCCGATACGGCAACGATTGCGGCGCAAATTCCCGTTGCATATTGCGGATCGAACAGGTATTTTTTTTGCGAAGCGGGCGGGAACCGGAGCAAGGACTAGATTATTATAGTAGTATTTTCATACATTCAATTAAATTTTAACCTTTAGAGGAGGCGCCATGAAGTGGTGTAAGTATTTTATTGCTCTGTCGATTTTCGCGTTCGCCCGGCTCGCGCCGGGTTCAACGCCGCCCGATACGCTAGATCTTATTGGAGGTCTGGCGTCTAGTTATACGATCGGTTGGTATGGAGGAGGGTGGCTGGATTCGGCCTGGTGCGGCGATACGGTGAAAAGAGATACGGCCACCATTATCGGAACCCGCACCGTCCTGGATTCCTTGACCGATACATACATAACTTTACCCGATACGCAAACCATTATTACTCCCACGGTCATCACCTGTAGTCCGTCCAATTTCATGCCTTTCGACTCGAACGGGTTTTACCCGGGGGCTACCTATATTGACTATACCTTTAAATTCAGGGATTCGTATGCTCAATTGCCCGTTGTATGGAATAATTGGAAAGGGATTGACTCCGCCACGGTAAGCCCCTACAAATATTTAATGATCGTGTATCAAGGCCTTCTGCCGCATCTCCAGATGTCGTTGAGTTTCTTTTACGGTACCTGGAGCGATCCTGTTGATTCGGTTTTAAATGCGAGTGATTCGATAAAGAGGGTTACAAACGCGGGGGATGGCGTCGGCATGTTGTATCCTGCAACGGATTGGGAAACGGCCATCATCAAAATACCGGATTCAGTGAATCTGCCCGGGGTTACCGGATTGATATTTGCTATTGGAAACGCCACGGGCGGGCCCGGCAAGACCAGCCCCGTCGGACATTTAAAGATCGCCAGGATCGCGCTGTTGATCAACGCCACGATCCCGGTCAAATATCAGGCTGCTTCGAAAAATACCATCAATAATCGGTATATGTTTACGCCGGCCGGCGGGAATGTTTCAGTAACGGCCTTTTCGCTTAAAGGTGAAGAGCTTTTTAACAGGAATGTAACCGTGAAAGCCGGAATGAAGTATTCGATACGTCAATTCATGCGCGGAACCCTGGGCCTTTCGGCGTCACAAGTGCGTTTGGTTAAAATAAAAGGCGAAGGGGTCAACGTTAGTACGAAGATGTGGTAGAACAGTATGGAGAAGTTCCCTGTTCGTTGAGCAACTATCAACAAACAGGTCGAAACGAACGAGGACCTGACAAAATAGAAACCCTTGCATCCGGAATAGGCTGCAAGGGTTTTTTTATGGCCCCACGTATGACCGCCCCATGACCGCCCCCAGCTCCCGCGGGGATTGTTGGTCGCCTGCGGGAGGGCAGTGTAGGTTATGGCGATATCGTCGACACACAGGGTCCCGGATTTCATGGCGGTGCGGACAAACATCGGTCCTCAAGAGGCGCAATTTTCCGTACATGCATTGGCATCATCGATCGGTCAAGGACGCATGAAATTGCCTTTGTATTATGCCATGATACGATATTTTTAATATGTTGTTTGCTTTTTCGAAAAAACCGTGAAAATTATTTATATTTATTATACTATGTTAAAGGATCCACGACATTCCCATTTTAATCTCCCTCCAAGGAGCTCAACCTGCGATCCATTGCGTTGGGAAACGATTCGAAGTCATATAGAAAAAAATCGCGTGAAAATTTAACTTCAATAATGAAGAAAGGAAGTATGCATGGCGCTGCTCAAAATCGGAAAGATCAAGGTAGATCAATGGCCGGCTATCGTAAATAGTATAATGGTCCTGGCTGTGCTATCAACGAAGGCGGCCACAATTATGGTGACTCAATGCGCGGACACCGGAATTGGGTCGCTTTCACAAACTTTAACACGCGCGCAATCGGGTGATTCGATTGCGTTTCAACTTACCAGCGGTTCTGAGACTATTGTTATCAGTAACCCAATTACGTTAGCGAAAAACCTCACGTTTGACGGTTCCAACAGCGCCGGATCGGGGAAACAGGTAACGATAAAAGTCCCGGTATCCTATTCTGAGGCGCGCGCCAACGGCAATGCGCCGAGCCCCTTCAGGGTTTTTTTAATCACCCGCGGAACGATTACCTTGAGGAATGTATCGCTCATCGGCGGGAGGGTTGAACCCGATTTACTGTCCTATGGAGAATCGGAGAAAAAAGCGGGCGGCGGCGCCATTGCGATCACCGGCAGGGATTCCACGAACGTGACTCTGATTTGTGTTTCGGTAAGCGGAAGCTGCGCCCGCGATTCCTTTGAAAACCGGCTCGGCATTCCCCGGCTTCGTTCATGCGGGGGCGGAATTTATAACGAGGGACATCTGATAATGGATTCCTGCTCCGTTGTCAGGAACGCATTGTATACCTTTGCATATGCCAATGCTTCCGTCGCTCAGGCAACGGCGGATGGCGGGGGAATTTGCAATACGTGGATCATGGAAATCCGTAGGAGTTCGATTTTGGAAAATAGGGCGGAAGCCTTTGCTGAGTACGACGCCTCGCCGAGAGCTTACGCCCACGGCGGCGGAATTTACAATGAAGGAACATTGAGGATACTTGCCTCCACGATAGCAAGCGACACCGCTGCGTCGGCCGCCACTTTTTACCAGCTCGGCTCGGGATACAGTTACGGCGGCGGAATTTGCAATAACGGTAAACTTTATGTATGCAATAGCACTCTATACGGGAACTGCGCCTATTCAACCGCCTACCTCGGGCCCGACCATTCATGGTACAGTGCGGGGTCCGCTTATGCCTCTGGCGGCGCGATATTCATCGGCGACCAATCGAATGCGGAAATAGTATCGACGACCGTCGTCGATAATCAAGTGTCCGCGACAAGCGATGGCCGCGGATATTATTACGGGAGGGGCGTTTCAATACAGGGTGTGGCGTGTTTGCTTAATTGCATCATTACGTGCCCGCCGGCTTATAATCTTGTCGATATATTTGATGAGTCCGGCATTTTGCGCGCTTATCACAACGTCGTCAGTGTCGTTACGGATAAAGCCACGGTTGCATTGAAAGGCGGATTGTGGGACGCGAGCAACAGATCCGACAGAATAACCGAGGAAATATTCGGAGCGCAATCACCGCTTCTTTCAAATAATGGCGGTCCTACGCAAACGATTGCCCTTCCGTTAAATTCAAACGCAGCGGGTAACGGAGTGCGAACCGGCAGCTACAGCAAAAACGACACCGTTCATTATGACGCCTTTTGGAACGGAACCGCCTGGATAGCCGCGTCAACCGGCGGCACGGTATCGGGGGTAAAGGAACTTACGGTCGATCAACGCGGAACACCCATTGAACCCCCGCCGTCCATGGGCTCTTTCTATATTAAAGGATCATCGATTTCATTCAACCCTATTCATACTTCCTCCGCGGCATTTTCCCTAGTGCGCAACCATGATGCCACTTTGACAATTTTGAATCATTCGAAGAAGAATGGCATTGTGCGGCTTATTGGTCTCAATGGACGTTGCCTTCAAAATTTCGCCTTGGATACAAAACGTACCCTGGACGTATCGATGCTATCGGCAGGTATTTATTTTCTTCGAATAGAAGGGCTTGGAAACGGCGTGAAAGTGGAAAAAATCATGAAAAATTGACAAAGATGAAATTGTGGAATCGGAAATGAATATGCGCCGGGTATGCATAAATGAGGGAGACTTTTTTAAAATAAATGATATACTTTCGATAGGATAACAAATGGTATCCGCAATCAATAATAACATATTGGCTACACGCATTGGGCGCTTGGGGGGGAAGATATGAAAATAGTGTTCATGATCATGGGGACTGTTTTGGTGGCTACGAGCTTTGGAAAACATCAAATTGTCACGAGTCCATTCGATAGTGTTGACGGATCTCTCAGATCAATCGTTACCGCATCGGCGCCAAAGGATACTGTCGTTTTTAATGTTCCCGGCAACGACACGATTGTTTTAAAAAATAAAATTGATATTTCGAAAGAAATCGTCATTGACGGAGAAAATTCCGTAACCGGGCAGAGAACCGTGATTAAGGTTGATACGCCGAGCATCAGCCGGTTCATCGTCTTTGCCGTTACGAATGAAAAGGTTTCGTTGCTAAGATTGAGCATGCTTGGAGGAAATGGCGGCGTAATTCGAATTTCCGGGGCAAACGCTCGTGTGTTTATTGATAATTGTGTCGTTAAAAATGGACGCAATTATTCAGGCGGGGGAATATCCAATAATTCGGGGCATTTGACCTTGTTGAACAGTACCGTCAGCAACAATGGGGCATCCGGATCATCTTCATCCAATGGCTCCGTGCAAGCTGTCGCGTGCGGCGGCGGGGTGTTTAATGATACCGGAGTAGCGTTGTTGGAAAATTGCACTATCGACAGCAACTATGCTTCATCCTCTTCATCCTCATCTTCGGTGACCGCGGGATTTGCCGCTTCAGTCGCGTGCGGCGGAGGCATTTACAATGGGTGCGGAAGGATGACAATAATAAATTGCACGATAGCGGGAAATTCATGTTTTTCTTCGGCATCGTCGTCAATGTACTTTTATTCATATGCCAATTCCTATGGCGGAGGAGTTTATAATGAATCAGGCACTTTGGCGATAGTAAACAGCACCGTCAACGGCAACACTTGTAATGCGTCTTCTTCCGCATCGCCGGGTTACCTGGCATCAGCCGCCACGCATGGAGATGAGGTTTACAGCTCTGAAAAATCCAGCGTAATTCTAAATTCCATTCTTTATAATGTGCAAGGGACATGCTCGGGTAGTGGATCGGCAAAACGATATCCCGACAGTATCGGACGAATGATAAAGGTCGTATCTGTTGACAATGTGCTTGCCAATAACGGAGGACCAACCCAAACGATTGCGGTTGATTCAGCCTCACCGGCGTTTGAGACCGGCTTTCGCACCGCAACCTACCTCAAGGACACCGTGATTCTTGGAAAGCAAGATACAATCCTTAAAGTCGCCTATTTCGATTCTTCCAACTGGCATACCATAGAAGATGATTCCATCATTCCAGCCGGGACGAATATTTTACAAATAACAAATGACCAACGAGGTGTGCTTAGAAGGAACCCTCCCTGCATTGGGGCCTTCGAGTGCGCTTTGGGCGGTAATTCCGTGCGGTACGGTTCCAATGTTACTGATCAGTCGCCGGAGGTTCTTATAAACATTCATGATTTTTGCTTTCAAATATTTTCCAGGACTCCTGCAACAATCAATGTTTTCGACCTGTTGGGAAATAAACTAATCCCTAAATCCTATACCATTATGGCTGGAAAAAGCAGTATTGCCTTTCCTTGTATGTCAAAAAAATGGCTGGTTTTTCGCATAGTAACGCGGAAATCCATAATCACAAAAAAAATGTTGCTTGGTTTTTAGCGGAAATCAAAATAGCTAAACATATCAGTGAGTTATTCGTATTATACTATTCACTTGAATTGAAGTCGTTAAATTCTCTTGTCAATCAAACTCTTATGACGCTTGTTAGCTCGACGAGCGCGTGAATAAACCTCCGTTTTCCAGCTTAAAATTCAGCCTTGCCGTTGACTGAAGCGCGATAAGGATTGCCTTGCATATAAAGAACGGCTCCCCCTTTCAGAGGAACCGTTGCGGATGAATAGTGCTGTTCGATTTTCCTTACATCTTGAACCGGATGCCGACCTTGATTTCAGACCCGCGTGATTTTGCGGTCATATCTCCGACTGGATTTTTTATTAAGTTGCCAAGACCCAAATCAAACGCGTATTCAATATAGGGAACGACTACGGGTAAATCGAATTCGATTCCCCCCCCGAAATCAAGTCCGAAGTCAAACGAACTGACGGTGGAATCCATGTTCACAGAGGTAGTGCCGTCATCTTCTTTGGCGGACAATAGAAATGCCAAATTGATTCCCGCGAGCGCGTACGGTTTTACGAGCGGCAGGCCGGGCCATTTCAGTTTTGCATGCACGGGAACGGCCAGATAGTCCAGATTTTGTTTCGCGGTGCCGCCCGGAATAACTGCGTCCCCTGAAAATGTCATTTGCGCTCCGCGTTGGGAATAAAAGATCCCCGGCTCTATTGAAAGGAGATTAAGAAGGCTTATATCCAAAACAACACCTCCGACGAACCCGGTTTTCGTATCCGTGGATGTATCAACGGCGCCCGTCATGCCGGCTTCAGAAAGACTTTGGTGGATGCTTTCATGGTACATGCTCAAGCCTCCGGCGACACCCCATTGCATGTGTACCTGGGCAAATGTGGATGAACCCATAAACACGAGTAATCCCGCGGCCAAACATACGAAACGCTTCGTCATCGCATCCTCCTTGTATAATGGAATGGGTTGGTGAATACGAAAAGAATATATAATAGCAACCTTTATAGGTCAAATGGTTTTTCTTTTTAGTGCAAAGCAAGATTGCTTTGTATATTTCTTATACTGCGTTTCAGAAGGTCATTTGAAATATTCCTGCAAAAGCTTCAATTGAGTTGCTTTGCGTCGCAATATATGTTTAAAATTGGATAATTTTGCTAATTCAATTATACATAATAACATTAGATACAATATGTTAAATATAATAACATTAATTTAAATGTATACAATAGAATACGTTAAATAATAGGATTAGTTGAATTTTTTCTGTTGGAACCATATATTATTATTGTCAATAAACATTCAATTTAAAAAACAAATGCGTAAAAAAGGAGGGATTTATGAAGAACTGTGATTGCGGATCGAAAAGTCGGTTCAATGGAAAATCAGTCAATCGACGTAGGTGTTCCACGCTTTATACAATTTGTCTTGTAGTAGCGGTCTTCTTGCAATGCACGTATTATTCTACAACCACCGAAAATGCGACTGCGGCCACAAGCAAACTATCGGGAAAAATCCTCCAGATCACGAGCGGCGCAAAAGTATTCATCGATCAAGGCCGGCCAGTTGACAGTACGATAATCGACCCCGCCGACGGGTATTTCGCCTTGTCCAGCCTAACTCCAGGTGTCTACAAACTGCGCATTATCGCCGGTGGATACGATACGTTCAGCGCCATGATCCAGGTCGGTCCCGGATTGTCCTATGACCTCGGCGGGATCGGTCTTGCCGAAAGAACAAAGAATTTCAACGACACGATTCCTTCGGTTTACGACATGTATCCGGCAGACGGCAGTGAATTGATTTACGTGCCGCCCGATAAATACAGCCAGGGCAGCGCCGGGCTTTACATTTCCGTCAGTTTTGACCGGCCCATGAACCGAGAAAGCGTTGAAAAGGCCCTCACCATCACTCCGCAGATGCAAGGGGGGTATTTCGTATGGTACCAGAACACCAAGAAATTCACGGCCCCAGTCAGTTCGCCGACCTACCAATGGGACGGAGCGGGTTTTTATGATACGCTGAATACAGTCAGCTATGGCGCCAATAAAATGGCGTTTCTTGACGTTTCTTCATCAGGAGCATCGGTCCCGTCCGCGGAAATCACCACGTATTCGGTTGCCAAGTCCTTCACGTTCTATTTTCCCCGCTCGCAATGCCTGACCGACACGACCTACACGATACGTATTTCCCGCGGCGCAGTTGACACAACGGGAACACCGCTCGACACGGCGCTGACGTTTTCATTCAAGACCGTGCAGTCGGCCATCGCCTACAAGGACATTGAAATGCTGCCGCACGACGGCGACGACTGGGTCCCGCTCATAAGCAGCGGCATAGCGCTCACGTTTCCCCGCAGGATGGATGAAACTTCCACGCAGGCGGGGATAAGCGTCAACCTCAAGGCAAGGCCCATGTTCCTGTGGCAGGACTACAACCACTTGACCGTTTACACCGGCGGGATTTTCGCGCCGGACACTACGTACGTGATTACGATCAGCGCTAACGTCAAGGACCTCGACGGCAAGCCCCTGGGGACCGACGACACGCTGAGTTTCCGCACCGAACCCATAAAGATCACCCAGACAACGCCTGCAAGGGGCCAGATCGGTGTTGCCTTGACAAACAACATTGTTATGGCGTTCAATACATATATGGACCGAACAAGCTTTGCCTCCCGCTGCGTGCTTGCATCGGATGACGGGGACACGGTGCCGGGAGCGGTTAATTATCAATATTACGTTAGCTATAATTCCGCCATGGCGCGGTACGACACGACATTCCAGCTCAGCCAGATGAATTTTATTCCATCGAGAAGCCTTGCCAGGAATAAACTGTATACTTTAACGGTGGGCGCCGGCGTCAAGGACCTTAATGGGTATCCGATGAAAGAAGACTACAATCTGCAATTCATTACGGTGCCTTGATGGAATTTACGATAAGTTTATTGCCAACGTTGATCTCTCCCTGATCGGCGACGGCGTTTACGGGGAACGTTCCATAAAAACCGATGGACGTATGACGCGGAGGTGGCTGTTGCCGATCATAAAATCACGGCAATAAAAAACACGCATAACGGCAAGTATAATTATTTTATTATCGTCAAAAATGTAAAAAACGCCATAGGGAAATCTGCGTGCTAAAGCGCGGAGGGTTGTATGGTGAATTTTTGCATTTAATTCAGGATTTCTGATGATCGAGGAAAAGGAAGCATCAATTGATCGAATAAACTCGGTGCCTAAGCCTATTGAATGCGATTCATACCATAAAAATGCATCATTAATATCTTCTTCAGCTTCCGGACAGAAATTAATATAAGAATAAGTAATAAACATTTCATAATAAATCTCTTTCTTTTGCCTGAAAAAACCCCATCCGGTTGAGTTGCGCATCAAGCTGGAAAAATCTCCTCAAGCCTGGCATTCTGTCTTTGCCGGAAAAATCATTATCCGCATCGAGAACGCCATCCGGCCGGGAAAATATCCTCAACTATCTTTCTTAACCATAAATTCTTTGCTGTCCGTCATACCTCGAATCTTATAGGTACAACGACGTTAATCAGCCGGTCATCGGTTGCATTAACCGGGTTATACAGAGATTTGTTTTATGTCGTCAGGACGCTAGTTGTCCATTGTCTTTGTCGGTTGATAAATTGTCATTAGTGCGAAAAAGATCATGCTGTCAATGCTTTATGGCCTTTTAATTTGGCGTAAAAATGGTTTTAATTGCCTTGGGACATCAGGTGCATTTGTCTTTCCTTTATTGCTATCCACGTCAATTTGTACGTTCTCATCGAAAAGATTAAAAGGGCCCAAACGGATAAGCAAAAAATTCAATACCCACATTAATTGAATACCAGGAAGGAGCTATATTGTTGTTCTTATTCAATGACAAGAGCCAAGATTTAAAACCTATATTGAAATCGATTGTTTTAAACAAAGGGAGATTATATTGAATTCCCCATCCTAGAAAATAGTAACTATGATAATTATTCGTTAACATCATAGTTGACAAATAATATTTCCAGAAATTATTAAAAACGGGTTTAATGTAGCCAACATTTAAGATAATTGGATTTATTTCAGATGAATTTGAGGCTTTATTATAATTATCTAAACATAATGATATTTCAGTAAAAAATATTTTGTAAAAACAAATAGCCATATTGAGTTGTAGATAATTTTTATAATATTGAAGGCTACCGCAACTGTCAAGGTTTTCGTCATATTTTATATTACTATATGATATTCCAAGGTAAACAGCTGGATAATATCGATCTCTCATATCAACAATAAATTGTTCACTTTCAGTATAGATGTTTTGTGTTTTATGTCGGGCAATTAGATTATATTTCCTTCTTCCAGGAACTGCTCTGCCAGTTAGATTAAATTTAATAGATTGGTTTTGCGGTTCTGCATCTATATGGAGGTTGTTGCAATCTAAAAAATATTGATACAGGCTATCAATGTGAGCTGCTGAATCATCACTTATTTCGATTTCAGGAAGTCGTGATAACACATATTTACCTCCAAATCCTGATGAATTGGAAGTGTCCGGATCAATCGGTTTAACAATAAGTTCCCATTCATTTGGCTTAGAATTAGATTTTAAAACCCTAACCCAACCAGACCCAATATCTGTATTATTGTAATAATCATTTGCCCAACGAACTTTATTTGAAAGGAAATAATGGTTGCTAAGCGCTAATTTAGGTTTTTGAATAATATTAAGAAAAACTATTTGAGGTTCGCTTGTCGAAATTCCATCACTCACATAAAACAAAAATGCATATAACCCGGGTTTAGTAGGGATAAAAACCTGACGGTGAGCATATGGATCATAAGAAAACGCGAGATCATTTGAAGGATTCATTAACCCATTTGTATCGGTCTGGCGTGTAAAGTAGGTTAATTCATCTCGCGGTGTATCTTCATCGCGGGAATTCGACAAATCAAAAATAACGGTATCATTTGTGCAGCTTAAATATTTACCTTGATAAATATGACAATTCGATTTAATTACAAGAACAGGAGGAGCATTCGATTCTGGAAATATCGATTTTATTGCCTTATTCATTTCTTCAGAGGAGTTTTTCTTTGAAGGATCAATAAAAAAACCAGAGCTCAAACATTTTTCGTAAGCAGGCATTATAAGGTATTTTTCAGAAGATTGTTGAGGGGAATTTGGCTTCTTCTTAAAAAGGGTAAACTGGTATTCAACCAAAGGCCCTATTGGAGTTGCAATGATATATAAAAAAAAGTCGTGATCTATAAACCTATTCATGAGTGTGTCATTCCAATCAATTTTGCCTGTCCGCATAGGTTTACCTAAGAAATAATCGACAATTTTCCTCATTTCAACTTGTAATGCTCCAAAGGTTTTAATTTCATTTAAATTTTCAATATTTTTAAAAAGTGGTTTTTTTGTTGAAGAAAAGGTTAATCTATGGAGAGTATTTTCTATGACCGGCAAGAGAAAATGCGTACTGTCAACATAAAACATAAGATTGCAAGGAATAGTATCGGTTAAGCAACCGTCAGCGAAGGAATAATGGGCAAAGAATAAGTATATTCCAAGAAATAATAATTTAAACGATTTTTTATTCATATGCAATTTGCTACGGTTTGAATGATTTGCTCTAAATGTTGGCGAATAATTTTCTCCGTGCTATTTTTTATTTGCTGTTCAACATCATAATGTGGATTTCCAAAGGGCTCCGTCCTTGGAATGAAAAAATCTGAGTTCGAAGCATTTGAGCATTGAACATCATTTACTTTAATTTTTAAAAATCCACCAGGGTAATAATAAAGATCCCCATTAACCTGAAGAATCTGGTTGGAATAAGTGAGACTAATAATAATTTTATTAATCTTAGACTTCTTTAAAAATCGAAGAAATTCCTCTTTTTTTGCTTTAAGGATTTCGGCGCCAAATCCTTCAAAAATAAGTATTTTGGGTTCCATTTTAAAGTTATAGGTTGAAGAATCCACTGTGGATAAAATGGAATAATTATTAATAGTTTGTTGACTTATTATTGTAGCTTGATTATTATTCCCTTTTGTTTGATTGATATTGTTGTTAGTTCCAGTATTTGTGATTGATGATATTTTAGATGGAAATAGTATTCTGTAAATTGGAATTACACAAATCCCAATTAAAATACAAAGCAATGGTATTTTTAAATACTTTGGTATTTTGACACCGAATTCATTTAATAATTTTGTCGCAAGTTTAATTAAGGTTTCCAATTTTTCGTCTTTCTTACTCTCTCAACCTGCGGGTTCTACCAGCAGATCCGCGTTATGCTGTGAATGAACAGTACCAGACAATCCTATGCCTATTGTCTTTGATTATAAGGGTACCCATCGCCAGTTACCACTTCTAATAATATTATTATCGGACGCGCTAAATCCAATCCATTTTCCATTCATTTCGCTTGCATTAATTGAGATCCTTAACTGAAAAGCACCTGTGTAAGTAATACCAGTTTCTTTGTCATACCATGTCCCATTAATAAAGCCATTTCCTTCTAGTCTGCCTCGAATGCGATATTCTCTATTGTCATGAGCAAATTTACCAATAATCCACGTACCTAATTGTTTTATTTGAGCTTTACTATTGCTATTTTACGGTTGTTTTCCAGTATAGTTATCGACGTCCCATATTTGGCTCCAAAATCCTGATATATTTTGCGATCTTCGAAGAAATAACCATCCACCAAATATATTTACCAATGCATAAATGACTATATCCTGAAATAACGGCATTATAATTAAGGATAAAACTATCGAAATCAATCCTCCAACAATCATCGATGGTATGTCCATAGATTTTATCTCCCATTTTGAGTATTAATAAAAATAGATTTTATTGTCTTTCCCAGAAAAACCATCATCCGCATCGAGAACGCTTCATCCACCTGAAAGAGCATCGTCAAGCATCTTGGTATTACTCAAAAACCTGAATTTCCTTATAGCATCTGTCAGCCTGTTCCTTAGAATACCAATGCGGTTCACCTGCTTTGGGCAGGTGCAACCGCCGGGTTGTATTGCACCGTCGGACGCTGCCATCGTAAGCCCCCGTCTCCGCGGTGTCAATCATCTTGCTGTCTTTTATCTTGCCGGCGGCGGGGAATCATCTGGTTGAGAAAATAATCTTTGCCGGAAAAAATAATCATCCGCATCGAGAAACCGTCATCAAGCCTGAAAAAAGACATCAACCCACTTTGTATCTGGGTATTTTACCATAAAGCTTTAATTAGCTTTCCGCATCTGTCACCTTATTCTGCGGTTTAACCACGGCGCCCATTTTTAATTGCTACAGGCATGTCGCCGAAAATATCATTTCCCTGCGAGCAAGAGTTTTCAGTAAAGTAAATAATTAAATGACTATTTTGCACCATCCCTATTTTCTTTTTCTTGAGTAATTTCTTAAAATCGAGAAAATCAATTTATTTATCATTTTCAGTCCTTTTCAGCCAAGTTGGTTGAACCGCCCGGTTTTCTATTTACCTTCCTTTTATATACTTCGCAACTGATATACCCTTAATAGAAAAAATATCTATCTGATTTGGCATAGAAATTGCTTTTCTGTTTTATAATAAATTAAAAATATAGGGTTATTGATTTCCTAAAAAGCATTGAGCCTTTATTTCATGAATGGAGTACAAGAATTATGTTTTGGAATACGTTTTTAAGAATCGCTCCTTATTCGGGTGCGTTAACAGCATCGCGACGCACGGAGACACAAAAATTGATATCGTCAACCCGATTATTGAATAATGTCCATTTACTTTATACGGGCATTCTTTTCTGTTTAATTAATTGCTTTATATCGTCGGCAGACACGCTAGTGGTGCTGGGATCGTCAACTGCTGCGGGAACGGGTGCAACAGTGTATGACAGCGCCTGGGTGGGCCGTTATGCCAAATACATCAATGGTCAAAAATTATCCCGATGGGTATTGAACCTGGCAGTAAATGGGTATACGTCCTATCATATTCTGCCGACCAGGTCACCGGTAATTACCAACCGCCCGACTCCGGACACGATAAGCAATATTACCCGAGCGCTTAAGGCACACCCTGCAGCTATTATCGTGAATATGGTGGCAAACGATATTGCCTTCGGCTATGCAGGTGCCGAATATTTGAAGAATCTCGATACAGTGGCTGCGGTTGCTCAGCATGCGGGAGTTCCAATCTGGTTTTGCACGATCCAGCCAAGAAATTTTTCCGACACCGATGCTTCGAAGCGCGATACCCTCAAATCACTCGCGCAGCGGATGTTGGTTCAGTTCGCCCCTCACAGTATTGATTTCTGGACCGGTATTGCCGATACCGATAACAACATTTTGCCCAGTCTTGGCGCGGGCGACGGCATTCATCTCAACAATCTCGGGCACTTGAACTTGTTTAACAGGGTTGTTGCGGCTCATATTCCCGATACTGTTGACAAATCTGCGGCTATACGGTTTCTTCCATCCGTGTCGGCAAAAAAAGCAGCGGCATTATCCCATGTCAACAAGTATAATATCGTCAATTTGTTGGGAAAATCACTGAATACTAAAAATTATCAAGGAAGAAATTTAAAACGAACTTCCTTATCATCTATCCAAAGGATTCAGTTTTAATCTGGCACAATCCACCGCCCCCTGTCTTTTTCTTGTCCTCCACTAAACTGCACCGTCCACGGTGGCTGCTTAAGTAAAAGGCCTCATAAGGCGGGTTGAGTGGAATGCGGCCTTCGAAAACGGATGAGTCTTTTGTCTTTTTGTTAAAAATCACTGGCTACATCGAGGCTATTTATAGCTTTTATTCTTTTGCCCAACATTAATTTTATTAAATAACATCTCAAAAACAGAAAAATCAATTATTTTATAATGGGGCATCATTTTTATGGCAGATTTGAAAATAGAAATTCCAACCATAAAAGATACTCAATCAGATTTCAATAAATTATTTAAAATTTATCAAAAAATTGAGGATAACCTTTCCTCAATAAAAAACATCAACCGGTTCCTGTATGACTTTTCCCATTGCAGAACTATATATCCAAATGCTATTGCGTTTCTTTTTGGTCTAATTCAATATCTTAAATCGAACAAAAAAGAAATATTTTATATTAAAGGTTCTTTGAAAAAAAAAATCCAATCTCAGCTTGCTGCGAATGGTTTTTTAAATAAATTAGATAGCTCCGAAGAGTATTTGGAAAAAGAAACATTAGTTCCTTTGAGAGAAGACAGAGATATTGGTAATGAAAATTTAATCATTGATTATTTGCAAAATAATTGGTTGCCTAAAAACTGGATAAATTTGAGTGATCTTGTTCGTCATGCCATTGTCGGAAAGGTTTGGGAAATTTACGATAATGCTTTTTCCCATGCTTTTTCCCCGATTGGTATTTATAGTTGTGGGCAAAAGATCGATAATAAAATTAAATTAGCTATTATTGATTTTGGTCGAGGAATTCCTTTAAATGTAACAGAATATTTAAAAAAACACCAAATGCCATCAAGCGAGGCGTTAAAATGGGCCTTTATGGATGGGAACACAACAAAAAAAGAAAATAGAGGCTTAGGCTTAGGATTTTTAAAATCTTTTGTTAAATTAAATAAGGGAGAATTGGAGATTTTTAGTGGTACGGGGCATGTTAAAATAAATGAAAAAGCTGAAAGGTTCACTACAAAGAAAACATTTTTGCATGGGACGCTAATTTATATTACACTAATGTGTGATGATAAATACTATCATTTTACACATGAAACGTCTCCTGTATTAGCAAAACCGCTTTTTTAAATTTTTATTATCAAAAAGGTGCTTAGGAAATATTATGTTAATTAAAATATTTGAAATAACTGGAAAAAATTGTATTACTCTCGAACAAGGCAAGATTGTTTACGATTCCATTTATCCATTTTTAATTAAAGGTGACCTGGTAGAAATGGACTTTAGTAAGGTAGAAATATTTGCGTCTCCGTTTTTCAATCAGGCAATCGGTAGGCTTCTTGAAAACATTTCATCGGATGATTTAAATAAGCAGTTAAAAATAAAAAATCTTTCAGCACCGAATTTAGCTACCCTTTCAAAAGTTATAGAAAACTCTAAAAAATATTATTCCAATCCGAAACATAGAAAAGCTGTCGATAAAACAATTAATGATATTTCTCAAAATTCCATATGAATACTTATCCTCAAAGAATAATCTCTAATGTAGTCGATATTAGACGGATAGATAGCATTAAGGGAAAAACCTTTTTTGTTGATACAAATGTTTGGTTTTGGTTTTTGTCAACAACTGGCTATGGGAATGGTCAAAGTTATCAAACTGAAGCATACCCAAATTTTATTAGCGATATTTTTTCAAGCAATAAGCTATATGCTTGTGTGGCAAATCTAATTGAGTTATCCTATTTAATTGAAGACACTAGTTACAAAATTTATTGTGATGAAAATGAGAAAAATATTGGTAAGAAAACCTATAGATATGAGTTTCCCGAAGAAAGAAAAAGGATAGTTGAAGAAATCAATTCAGTTTGGGAATCCTTAAAAGATTACGCATCGATACTAGATACAGAAATAAGAGCGGGAATTGATATTAATAGTATTCTAGAATCAATTACTTCTGGTATGGTAGATGCATATGATGCAATTATGTTGAATAATATGAAAAAGCACAAGATTGATTGCATTATATCCGATGATTTTGATTTTTCTTCAATACCCAATATTTCTATCTATACAGCAAATAATCGAGTTATTGCTGGTGCTAAAAGTTGTAAAAAGCTTCTGAATTAATATGGCATTTTCATTGACAGCTTCAAATTTTTATTCACCCCGCTCCAACAATAAAATTCACCCGAAACGCGCTTCGCGTTTTCGGCGTGCAATTTGCTGGTTGTAAAAGAGTTGATGTTTATCATATCGCCTGGTGTCGGATGTCTTGGCTTTCCGTGCGTCATCCGATGGTGAAGACATCATCAGTATCGAGCAGAGTCACATTGTTGGTGAGGGAATGGGAACTAAGCGAGACTTGCCTTTTTCTTGCGAGTATTTCCAATATAAAGCTTTCTTTTTGAAGCAGATGTCTTTTGCTTCATTGATTTAAAAACCTTACGCAAGTCTCCGCCATGTTCCAATTCAATTTCTTTGCGAATTTTCCAGATTTCATCAAGAATTTCATTTTTCATATTTATCTCCTTCATTTTCAATAAGTTCCTCAGGTGTGCATATGATGGGCGTTTCAACGCCAAGACTTTCGTTTATTCGTTGAATTTTCTGCTTCACAAATACGTTTGCGATATGATGGAAGTTCCAACTTAGAATGTAGTCCATGCCATTGACCACTGCCGCGGAAATGTGAAAAGCATCCAACTGAGACTTGCGGGGTATTTGAACCTCTTTCAAATATTTCTGTGCAAGGTCAAAAACTTCCTCCGGCAACTCAAGCAATGGGAAGGTTTTAATGGCATCCATGCGATTTTGAGTTGCGCGTGAGTCACCTCGCGATATTTCTTCTAGGACAAACTGGGAAACATAAGGCTGGTATTTATGTAATTCGTTCTCCCACCAATCGGCGGATATTTCCTGATATGCGGCTACAACCAAATCTTTGCTCCGACGATTCGCATAAAAGCTTATGACGGAACTCTCTAAATAAACTTTCGGTTTAGCCATGTTTCCTCACATTTCCATAAAAATATTCTTCTCATTAAAATGGTTTTTGGCTCAATCGAATAGTGTATTCTTTATCATTGCGAAAAATCGAAAAGCCATTGAAAAAGCTTGCGTATAATCGTCACGCTGTATTGCTCGAAAAATCATTATCGCATTGAGAAATATTTTAAAATGACAACATCACGCAAGCGCTTCAGACATTTCTTTAGAAATTCCATCAACAAATATCATATCTGTTTTTGCGGCTGCTTGTCTTAATGCTTTTAGTGGTGCATAATCCACTGAATTCCAAAAATCTTTTGCTTTTTGATAGGAACCAAATTCTACAATAACTAATCGAGAGGGTTTATATTCGCCTTCTGCAATCCAAGAATCTCCACCACGTACTAAAAATCGACCGCCATATTTTTTTACTACTTTGGGCGTATTTTTCAAATATTGACTAATTTTATCTTTGTCGTTTATCTCGACATTGGCAATCATATAGGCTGGCATATCAAAATTTACCTTTCGTTTTTAATATCGTGAGTTATCTTTTTCTTTGCGCGCCAAATTAAAATCCGACCAAGTTGCGTCGTCAGTTTGAAAAATCTTCTTAAGCTTATTTTCCAGTCTTTGCCCGAAAAATCGTCATCTGCATCGAGAATGTCATCCCAACGGAAAAATATTCTCAACCATCTTTCCGACCCCAAAACCTCTGTCGTCCGTCGTGTCTCGAATCTCAACCGCCGAATATATCGCGGTTGAGCCTGGAAAAGCCGAAAACATAGTCATCAAACTTTCCAAGCTGTTTCGCTATACGCTTACCACATCAGAACGCAATATGGTTCCCCTATCCGAAGAACTGGATATGGTTTCTACCTATCTGTCAATCGAAAAGGAGCGATTTGGAAAGCGCCTGGAATATGGAATAACCACCAAAGGCGATCCTTCCAATGTCGGGATTCCCGGTCTTTTAATCCAGACAATCGTTGAAAACTGCATTAAACATGGCATATCCCCGCTTCCCGAGGGTGGACGCATCACTATTGTTTGCACAATATCCGAATATAGAGTATCAATATACGTGCAGGATACCGGCACTGGATTCGGAAACACCTCTTCCACAAAAGGCACGGGACACGGTATCAACAATTTCAAGGAACGGTTGCAGTTGATGTTTGGTGAAAAGGGATCAAAGTTGGTCGGCTATTCTTCGGCCCGAATATTCAAAGAATCTTCAATAAAACCGGGGCTTCGAGCGCAATGAAACAGTCCAAAAACAACAACATTACGATCTTCTATTCGGAAATAAATTGCGTAAGGAAAACGGCGGAGAAGTCGGCGTCGGAAGTTTTTGAAGACAATGGGGTAAAGCAGTGGATTACGGGGAATTTCATTTGCATTGGCATAAAATAATCTTAAAAAATCATTCCCAAGCCCTGTTGATCTATCTTCATACCAGTCGTAGCCTATTATGGCATCATTCGCAACTTCAGGCAAGAACGAAAGAGAATAGGTCATTTTCGTTTTTCTATTTTATCTTGAAGTTGGCGAAGCGATAGAAGATTCCCCGGCGATTTTAAATGGCGCGTCAACCTCTTATTAAGTTCGTCCTTGTGCGATTTTGGAACAGGAATGTCGGAGTCATCTGCTGCAATATTCTCCCACAGATCCTCGACCAGAAGAATTTTCTCCGGTTTGCTTAAATGTCTCAATTTTGGGATTTCGGTTGCGTGCATATCATGGTACTCCTTAAAAAAGGTTTCCTATTAATTCTAAAATACATTAATGTAGAATTCTAATTAAAAATTCCACTATTTTTAAACAAAAAGCCAGATTTTAAAGAGTTTACTTTTGGTTCAATGTCGCTTTCTTAAATGAATGCTAACCGCAAGTCTCGATAAAAAGTTTAGAATTATTGCAATTAGAAAAATTAACCCAATAAAAGTCCATATTGAAAAGGTAGATAAAATCTTGCCTGTAAATTTCTCGAACAGGAAAACGATCACTCCAAAAATTAGGACATGTACGCTTAAGCTAAAAGAAAAGTCACGTTCCACATTTTTATCTTCTTCTTTCAGCGCCCCAAAAATTGCGCTCTTACCAATCCATTTATAACAGCGATAATCGATTAAAATCCATAAACCTGTCAATATAATACTTTTCAAAACAATTATTAGCTCTTGCTTCATACAAACTGCCTTTCTATTGAATAAACAGACTATTGGCCAAGTACTATCCATCATTTGATCTTTTTCTCGTCTGTTAGGTTATCAAGCATCGAGTCCGAGCTATAACCATAAAAATAACCAGCTTGTCTGTGTTAATTTTTTCTGGTTGGCTTGCGGCGGGCAGGCCACTGGAGATTGTCATCGGGGCATTAAAATGAATATTTATTATTTTTCTTTGTAATCCTATTTTTAATGATATCACCTCATTTGGCACTTTATCTGCTTTAACCCAGTCTATTGCTGGATATCCTTTAGTTGTAGTATCATTTTTACTTTTAAATCGTCAGCTGATTCCCAAAAGATGCAATGATGATTTTTTTCGACATTATTACTAAAACTTTTCAACATTTCCCATGTTTTATCATTGGTTTTTGATTTTTCGCAAGGAAGATTGTCGGGATTTTTATATAAAAAAGGTATTATCGGTTTTTTAGTTTTAACTGCATAGTCATATTCCTTTTCAATATATCCAATCCACTTTTCATCTAGAGACCCATAGAAATCAGCAATTATAAGAACATAATAATCTGAACTATCAATAGCATTTGTTATTAATTGCCAAGAAACATCATCTGAGGCCGGGGATAATTCAATTCCGAAAGGTATAAAATTCAATTCAAATATTGCTTGTAAAACGGCTTGTCGCTCATCAGCGAGATTTTTGAAAATTAAGCTGATAAATATTTGATATCGTTTTGGTGGGGAAGGCGGTGAACTACAACAAAAATATTTATTAGACTGGTTCACCTGTTCGATTTGTTCTTCTTCATGGGGTTCCATTGTTTCCTTAGTTTCCTTTATAATGGTTACACCTTTATAAATATTATGTCCATCTTTTCCTTGATAAATGTCACTGCCTATAGCCTCAACTTGAAAATTGAAAAATTGATATTCGACCTTTAATTTCCAATCATTAGAAAGTTGATCTTTTAATAGAATTTCATATCCATCATTAGTTGTGTACTTGTAAAAGGTTGCGGTGCTCTTACTATTGTTAGGTTCGATGCAATAAGGTATCGTAACCGGCTCAGATTGTTTGGTGGTGTCGATGATCTGGGACATGTCTTTTTCAATCGGGCCGCTGATGACCTGGCCGTTGTAAACTGATACCCAGTGGCCGTCGGGAGTCTGGCACACATAAGAACCTTGGATTTCCGAAAATACATATTTCTTGGGATTATCCGGATCCTGGGTCACTGAAACAATCGATGTCAATTTACCATCAATTAGCTCCTGGGCCAAATAGATTTCCTCGCCATTTTTCATCAGATAAATTAGAAAATCTTGGTTGAAAATATCGATATGTTTCATTTGTGGCCGCTTAACAGGTATCTGTCCGTCCAGATTGACCAAATCAATCTCCATCATACCATTGAACGTGGCCAGAGGAAAACTGCTGGTCTTGTTCGGATTGAATAATGAATCTTCTCGCCTATAACCGGTATTTTGAACTCTATACAACATTGGCCCACTTGGCGTGGGGTCTATTGGGGCAGATAATCCAGCAAAAAAGCCACCAATTATGGCAAGAAAAAAAGGGGGAATTAATTCTGAAATTCTCCATTTGTCATTATATGATTCCGATTTGATTAATTCCTCATCATGTGGTTTATGCAATTTTAATTTCAGTAAATCAACATTAATTTTTAAGTAATGATAAAATTTACTGATTACAGAAAGAAACAAGGAAGAAGTAAATTCCGAAAATCTCATTTTTTCCTCTTTTGATTTATACCATTTTAATCGCAGTGAGCCAAAATTAATTATCAAGTGATAATAAAATTGACCGATTTTTTTTAAAATATTCATAAAAATGCTCCAATAATATTATTTAAAAAAGAAGAGATATTGCGTAATTAATAATAAATAAAAATCAAAATAAACTATATTCCCTGAATCCGTGAATAAAATTATGGCAAAACGGTCAATTTTCGGGTAAATTAAGAGTGAGAAGCAATTGACTAAGATGCAATAGGAACCACTCACCCGGAAGGTGCCATGCCCAAACCGACAAAGTT
>Ga0224523_1000048_pt1 | contig 86359 bp, 71 predicted proteins | sample CFST50metaG_FD_182732 | JGI IMG/M metagenome (GOLD analysis project Ga0224523, IMG submission 182732) | Peat soil microbial communities from Stordalen Mire, Sweden - C.F.S.T50 | ecosystem: Environmental > Terrestrial > Soil > Wetlands > Peat | place: Sweden: Norrbotten County, Stordalen Mire... | reverse complement strand
GGTATATGAAAATGGAACAATCGTTGAAGAACGGCAATATTTTCTCTATGGCGCAATCCGGGCGCATGCGGTTTATAAAAACAAACTTATGGTTTCCGCGGAATCCTATGCCCCTGATGGAAAATTATCGGGAAAAATTGAAAAAGGCGCCGGCTATATAATCATGTTTTCGGAAGATAGCAAACGCCGATACAAAGTTGAATATAAAGACGGCAAGGAAATAGGCAATCGGCTGTTGAAGAATGGAGAATAGAGAAGCATTAATAAAAAACCGTGGCCGACCGGTTTATACCTCGATAATTTCCACTAATGCCATAATAGGCATAATGCCCTTGCGGATCGCAGAAAGATTTCGGTAAAAAAACGCTGGAAATCTTGTTGCAATTTCCAGCGCCTTAAAAAGCTTATAGCCCTTCTGTCTACTTGCCGACAATGACCGTTTTAACCAGTTTTTGCCCAAATCCGGAGCACTCCAATAGATAAACGCCCCCCGTGAGCTGGGCCAGCGAAAGAACGCTTGTTCCCTTCCCCGATATTTTTCTTTCAAGGACTTCCCGTCCGGTAGCCGAATAGAGCCGAACCGTATACGTCTCCAAAAGCGGAAGATTGAGATGGAGGTCGTTCCCATTAATAACCGCGTCAGGCTTGGTAAAAAGCACGGATCTTTTTTCCGTCGACACCATGGAAGTCCCCGGCCGGGTCAATTGGATCAATCCGACGCTATAGTAGTTCTGCGTAAAGTTTTTCGTATACGTTCCGCCGGTTATCGTTACCGTTGCCACGGAATCGTAATGGGCGAGCTGGGCCGCGTTGGCGATTGTCGTCCACTGCGCGGCGGTGGGATTTGACGGCTTTCCCATGCCTACCCAAGTTTGGTAAGAATTGCTGTGATTGATATCCACGACAACGTGCTCCATTCTCGCGCTTGTCCAGCCCGTAGGCATCGTAAGGTTCAGCGTAACCTGATCTGTGGTTGATGAATTGCCGGTTGTAGCGTCGATATGGCTATAGACCAAAACGCTGACCGTATCGTTCGTAGCGGAAATCGTCGCGACCGCGTTGACGCCGGGACTGGCCGTTGTCCCGCCCGTGCAACTTACTTTATACGCGCCAAGACGGTGAAGCAATTTGAATGCATTGAACGACGGCTTGGCTACATCCCACGATTGAGGGATGCTAGCCACACCTCTTGTCATCAAGCCATAACACCCTGAAAACGCGGGTGTTTTTCCCGTATTGTCGGTTTCCTCGTAAATGTCCGACAACGTCCACCATCCATAGGTATACGGCGGCGAATAAGCAAGGGTATCATTTGAATTGAGCATGTGGATCGTCTTTGCAATAAAGCTCGCGCTCTGCTCATTGTCGAGACACGTGGTGCCTTGAGTAAAGGTCGCTCCCCACTCGGTATTGAGGATTTGACCGGTAAAATTAGCGGCCTTGCACGCATCAACAATTCCTTTGTGAAAAGTATTTATTCCCGGCGTGCCGATCGTTGCGCCGCTATTGTTGTTGGCATAATCGTGATAGGTAACGAAGTCCAGCTTTAGATTGGCTGCTTTGCAATGCTTAATCAAGGTAGGAATAAAACTCTGCGAACCGCCCGCGCCTTCAGCGGGACCGCCAAGTTTGACCAAAGGGTCCGTAGCGGTTATCGCTTTCGCTGTGGAATCATACAGTCGGGTGTAACCGCTCTGACCTCCGCCTCCGCCGTACATCCAACTTGGTTCGTTCCAAAGCTCAAAATACCAGTTGTTCCTGACCTCGGCAGCGCCATACCTTGTTTCGAGGTGCGTAATAAAGGCGCTGACCAACGCTTTCCATTTGTTCCAATCCTTCGGAGCATTCCAGTTGCCGATAACGTTATTATACCACATGCTGTTTATATGCGTTTGCGCGCTCGCCAGGGCATTGGGCATAAAACTTATTTCCGCCAGCGGCCGCATTCCAGCGGCGGTGATTGAATCATAGATTTTGTCGACATTGGTCCATGAGTAAACCGCATTGCCGCTAGCGTCTTCGGAATATACCTTCACGTCATCGTCAAAGATGCCGTGCCCCCTGACGGTTTGAAATCCCGCTTCGGCATGTGCCTTTTTCAAGGCATTTGAAATGTTTCTGCCGTATGCGGAGCTGATCACCGTGTACATATGACAGCTTGCTACGGCCCTTTCATAGAACCTGTTCCATGAACCGGCTTTGGTTCCCGCGTTAACGGAAATCGTATACGTGGCCGCTTGCGATAAGGATGAAAATGAAATAACTCCCATCGCTACAAGCGCCCCCAACCTTTTACCTGCAATCATAACGCCTCCCCCTTTGTAAATTATGTGTATTGATAACCGCAAAACCCCTCCTGATAACCTTCGAAATCGACTTAAGCAATTTAAATTACCTCTTCAATTCCGCGATCCTTTTCCCGGCAAACTCGAACTGCTCCGATTGCCCGGCGCCGCTTTTCAGGAACAGCGAATAATTTCTCATGGCCCCGTCGAGGTCCCCGAGTTTTTCATAACACATCGCCTTGTTGAAATGGATGGTCGGCTCGGAGAACGTTGTGGAAAGAACGAAGTCAAAATCTTCGATCGCCTTCGCGGCCTCGCCCGTATACATATATGCCACGGCCCGGCGCTTGATTAAGAGCGGGTTGCGAGGGTCCAGATCGATCAATTTGTTTATGTACGGCAGCGCCTCCGCATGCTTATTCGTGGAAAAACAAATGTCGCAGAGCGGTTCAATCGCCTTTACGCATGTCTGTTTGCTCTTTATCGCCGCTTCGAAGTCGGCAAGCGCCTTGTCAAGTATGTTCAATTGCAAATAAACGTTGCCGCGAATGTTGTACGTCATGCCGTCGTCGGGACTCATGTTCGCCGCCACGGATAGGTCCGCGAGCGCCTTGTCAAATTCATTTTTTGCCGCATAGGCCATGGCCCGGTTCTGATAATACTCCGCCTTGGGAAAGGGCGATTCGATGGCCTTGGTAAAATCCGACAGCGCCTGATCGACGTTATTCATGCCGTACATTATCGTTCCGCGGTTGCTGTACGCGTCGGCATGCGCTGTGTCAAGCAACAGCGTTTCGTTATACTGGAGAAGCGCTTCCTGAAGATCATTCCGCGCTTCGAGGGTCAAGGCGTAAAAAAAATGCGTGGACGTATTGCGGGAATTGTATTTAAGCGCGATTTTGAACTGTTCGACGGCTTCCGGGAATTTGTGTAGCGCGTAGAGGACCATGCCCGCGTTCGCGTGAGTCTGATCGTTCGCCGGATCGAATTTAACGGCCTTGAGCGACGCATCCATGGCATCCGTCATTTTTCCCTGTTTGGCGAACACGAACGCAAGCCTCGAAAAATTCTCCGCGTAATCGGGCTTAAGGGCTATTGATTTCATGATTTCGGCGTATGCGGAATCGTTGTTCCCGTTTTTCAGGAAGGCTTTTCCTTTATCAAGATACACCCTATAGTCCACGGCCGGAGTAATGATCGTTGAAATCCCATCGGGGCTGATGTTGACGAATTCAGGAATGTTCACCGCACGGTTGGGCGCGGTGGAATTGGGAACGAGGATCGCCGGACCGGCGTCGCCGTTTTCGTCGATATGGGTCAGAAACATCTGGGTAAACGGCGTAAATCCCTTGGATGAAAAGACAAGCCACTTGCCGTTTGGCGAGAAGCTGTGCCAGGAATTCATGAGCGGCAAGTTGCACTGGAGCTCCCGGGCCTTGCCTCCCCCGGCGGGAATGATATAAAGCCTGCTGTCGGGACGCATGAGAAGGCCGTTTTTCGCCTGAACGAACACGATCCATTTTCCATCGGGAGAGTATTTAGGAAAGGATACGCTCTTGCCCGTAGCGCTCGCTCCAAGGATCGCCGAAGGCTTTCCGCCCTTTCCGCCGTTGAACGGCACTTGATATAAATCGTATTGAATCCGCGTTTCCAGGGTATCGTTGGCGTACGTTGCCTTGGGGCCGCTGAAGGCTGGGCGGGCCTTTGCCCGAAGAAAGGTTACTAGTTTACCATCGGGACTCCATACCGGATTGCACTGAACATACGCGCTGTCGTCGGCGCCGGGAAGCGTGGCGATTTTTTTGGTTTCGCGGTCGTAATAAGCGATACGGCTTTTCGTTGGGTAAAAGGTCTGTAAAAACCGGAAATCCATGTAATTGACAACATGTACTTCCTCGTCCACCGCCGACACGACGAATCGGCCGTCGGGCGAAACGCGGGAAAAAAGTCCGAAGGTGTTTTTTTCGCGATTGTATTTGTTCCAGGTAAAAACGTCCGATTGCCTCACCACGATGCGCTTGGCAATGGGAACGAGCGCGTAGGCGCCCTTGTCGCCCTGGGGCCCGTCCATGTCCATGCCCAGCGTGCCGCCGTTTGAGGAGAATGAATGGCAATTGACGCAGGTGGGCATGTGGTTCATCACTATCGGCGCAAAGGGCCGACCGATATCGCGCAACCGCCATGCAATGAGCGGAATCGCGTTTTCCGAGATCGGCTGAATGACTCCCGTTGTGTTTTGAATGGGCATGAGGGGAACGTCGCGGTAGAAAATAGGCGCCCCCACCGGGTCGTTCGACGTTCGAAGGGTTATTCTCCCGCGCGAAACGGGCATGCTCTTTCCATCAGGCCTCCGGGCCACGCCGTAAATATCGACGCGCGCCGCGCCCCGGCGCGATTGCTCCTTGATCGCCCGCCACAAACCGCTGTCCGGCGTCCATTCATGGCGCTTAGGCGCCTCCCATCGGTTGTTGTTTCGTATGCATTCGGAATCAAGAGGAACCGCGGAAGGCTTACCGCTGGTCAAGGCATACATGCGCGTGGCGCTTGAGTCGAAACCGATGGCGACCATCCACGTTTCCGCGCCGGCGCCCGTATCGTTCCACAAAAAAGCGGGCGCCGTTATTTCCGGGGGAAAAACGCTCCCCTCAAAGGGATACGCGATCTCAATGGGAACGTAGGATTTTGCATTGTTAATGGCGCCGCTGATCTCGCCCAGGAATTGCACTTCGGCGCGCGGGCCTTGTGATGTTCGAAGTACGGCGCCCTCATATATCAGACAACCGTTTTGTTTTTCATAATCATAATAAGGACGGTGACACGAAGAAGCCAATATCGCAATGAGAAACAAGGTCATGACCTTTTCCGTCATTCCCAGGCAAACTGCGCAGTGGGTCGAGAATCGCATTGAGAGTCGCATAATGTATAGTAATTGCTATTATAAACTAGTATAAACCAGAAAAAAAATTACCCCGCCGAATGGCGGATAATAAACTGTAGGTATTAAGTATCCACGCGGTTTGCGTTGATAGTTAAAACACCGTTTCTCATTGTCGTCGTTACCTACTAATTTAACCCATTTCCCGGTATAAAGCCGGAAAAATCTTCCCAAAAACCGCGGTTTAAAAAGATACTTCAAATACAAAGGGAGCACTGTGAAAATGTGGTTACCCGGACAAACACATTAATACGTCTAATCCCTGTCGGGTATAAATTATTTTTTGTAACTACTGCGGTTCCCTGCGCGGCAGAATATTCATGTTTTCTTTAATAGAGGGGTTTGCGTACTATGAATCTTTTCGTTCCAGGCCGTATATGCCTGTTCGGCGAACATAGCGACTGGGCGGGCGGTTACCGCCGCATCAACGCGGAAATCGAAAAAGGATACGCGCTTATCGTGGGCACTAATCAGGGCATGTATGCCGATGTCAAGCCGCACCCGACCAAACTCATTTTTCGCGCAACACTCAATGACGGAAGCGCCATGCCTCCATGGGAAGTTCCCATGGAACGAAACGCGCTCTTGGAACAAATCCAACAGGGAGGATTTTTCAGCTATGTGGCGGGCGTGGCTTATCAACTTATGATCCATTACCGGGTCAGGGGCCTGGAAATCGACAACTACCGCACGGACTTGCCCATTAAAAAAGGCCTCTCCTCCAGCGCGGCGGTGTGCGTGCTGGTTGCCCGCGCGTTCAACCGGACGTACGACCTGAAAATGACGGTACGGGGAGAAATGGAGCTTGCCTACAACGGCGAAATCAGCACCCTTTCACGCTGCGGCAGACTCGACCAAGGCTGCGCCTACGGCAGCCGGCCCATTGAAATGGTCTTCGACGGCGACCGTCTTGACGTTCGTGAGCTTTCCACGCCGTCGGAACTTCACTACATCATCGTGGACCTTAAGGCGGGTAAGGACACTCGCGAAATCCTCACGGGGCTTAACCGATGCTATCCGTTCGCGCAAGATCCGATGCAGCGCAATGTCCAGAACTATCTCGGCCCGATCAACCACAGGATCGTGACCCAGGCGGCTGAGGCGCTCAAAAAGGGCGACGCGCGGCGGCTTGGCGAACTTATGAATGAAGCGCAGGATTTGTTCGATAAAAACCTGCAACCCGCCTGTCCGTCGCAATTGACCGCTCCCGTGCTCCATAAGCTTTTAAACCATGCTCCGTTGAAACCATACCTCTACGGCGGCAAAGGGGTGGGCTCGCAAGGCGACGGAACCGCCCAGCTTCTCGCGAAAAACGCCGAAAGCCGTGATAAAGCTATCGAGATCATCGAAACCGATCTCGGCATGCCGTGCCTTGAACTCATTCTCCGGCCCGCCATGCGCGTGCGTAAAGCTGTCATTCCCGCGGCGGGTTTCGGCACCCGTCTCTTCCCCGCAACCAAGGCCGTGAAAAAGGAACTCTTTCCCGTCATCGACTCAACCGGACGGGCCAAACCGGTCATCCTTGCCATCGTGGAGGAAGCGGTTTCGGCGGGCATCGAGGAGGTGTGCATCCTTGTTCAAAGTTCGGACCGGGAGCTGTTCGAGGAAATTTTCTGCACGCCGCCCAAGGTGGAAAATTTCAACAAGCTGCCCAAGGAAAGCCAAAAATACTCGGAATACCTTATGGACGTCGGCCACCGCATCACGTTTCTATCGCAGGACGTTCAGGACGGTTTCGGCCACGCGGTATACTGCGCCAAGGATTGGGTGGGCGACGAGCCTTTTCTCCTTTTGCTCGGCGATCACCTTTACGCATCAGACACCGACGCCCCGTGCAGCAGGCAACTGCTTGACGCCTATGAGCTGGCGGGCCAAAGCGTGGTCGGGCTCAAGGAAACCCCCCTGGAGGAGGTCCGCCACTTCGGATGCGCCGCCGGCGACTGGGTCGGGGGCGAACGATTGCTTTCCGTTACGGAATTCGCCGAAAAACCCGACATTGAATACGCGCGCGAACACCTTCATATCGAGGGCATGGCGGACGACGTATTCCTCACGGTGTTCGGACAATACGTGCTTTCCCCGAAGATCTTCGGTTACCTGGAGGAAAACATCAAGGGTAATATCAGGGAAAAGGGCGAATTCCAGCTCACCTCGTGCCTCGACCGCCTGCGCAAGGAGGAAGGCATCTACGGTTATCTTGTCAAGGGTCGCCGTTTCGACATCGGCAATCCCGACGCGTATTTGCATTCGCTGGTCGAGTTCAGGAAGGATACGAGAAAAATAGCCGGGTGAGAAGGAACATTGGGAGGAATCCGAATAATAACATCGTAAACGCACGTCAGCGCCGGGTTACTTCCTCTCCCACCATTTTTTCCACCGTTTTCAGCCATTTCCTTCTTTCAGCATCCGTGCTTGTCACAACCACATTGAACATTTTTCTCTTTACTCGCGCAATTCCGCACAAATTGAAAATGCAATTTTTCCATAAGGTCTCCAAAGGGTCTTTAAATACCTCGCGCTCCCTTTTCGCAGGTGTATTCGAGGTATTAAAGACAAGAGCGAATTCGGCGTTTAGTAGTCCCCGGGGAATGCCGTCACCTTCGTCTCCCTCCATAAATTCATAGGCCACGCCCGGCCGTATGACACGGTCGATCCAGCCTTTCAGTATTGCCGGAGGCTGACCCCACCAGTTGGGATGAATAATGATAATGCCGTCGGCCCTTTTAATTTCCTCGCAATGTTTTTTAATGATGGAGGGTAATTTCGCGTTTCTCGGTATTTCTTTATACGGCAACAGGGCGGGAAATTTTTCCTTGTAAAGATCGTGAAAGTGTATATGGTGCTTGTCGTTTTTTAAACGATCAGTACAAGCGCAGGCAATTGCATGGCAAAAACTGTTTTTGTTCGGATTTGCCAGGATGATGGTGATGTTCATGGGTTTGCCTTTGTGCAAAAGTCTATAATCAGGTCGGGACGTTCAATAAAATCGTATAATCCTTGTGCTCTGTCAAATTAATTCATGAAGGGCTTAACCGGCCTTCGATAAAATCATGGAAACCTTGTAATTGCGCTAATGAGTAAACAACCACGGCCATAGGCCGTGGCTTTAGTTAACCCCTGAAAGGGGTGGACTAAAGAAAAGAGCCGCCTTTAGCGGCGATGTTTAGCATTGCACCACGCCCATAGGGCGTGGTCCATGTAAAAAACCCCAAAGGTTTTTTTTCTTACCTTTTAAGCTGGCAATGAATTAAAATTGACAAAATAGCCCGGAACAGGTATGATTTTTGTCAATTCCATGAGCGATACGTTTCATGAGGTCATTTCGGACGAGCAAATTTTAATGCTCTTTTCCATCATGAACCGTGCTCGGTGGCATACATTACAAGTGCTTACCAAGAGATCCAATAGGTTACTTATACACACGGTCATAATTTATTGCGCATAGCATGCTTCCCTTTTGCTATTTTTAATGGTAGCATTGAAGAGAGGCAAAAATGCGTCGAGCACAGATCAGTGATGCTGATATTATGCGAATTGCCGTGCAGCAAGAGATTCTTCGATCTGAAGATTCTCGTTATGATCATCGTTTGCATGGTATTCTCCTGTCATGTTCCGGGAAAAGCAGCTATGAAATTGCCGAGTTGTTTGGACAGAGTCCTCGCACGGTGCAATATTGGATTCGTCGATTCGAGCAAAAAGGATTTGCGGGCCTTTCTGAAGAGGAACGACCAGGAAGACCCTCCGCAATTGATAAAGCAGTTCGGCGCGGTATCGAAAAAGATCTACGGACATTGCCACGGGATCTTGGATACATGCAAAATCTGTGGGACGGAAATCTGTTAAGTTTTCATTTGGAAAAGCAATACGATGTGACTCTTGGAGAACGACAATGCAGACGGTTGTTTCGCCAGCTTGGGTTTCGACGTCGCAAGCCCAGACCGTTGATTGCAAAAGCCGACCCCGAGGAGCAGATACGATATAATAAAACTCAAGATTCTGGCTCGTCGTCCTGATGTGGACTTGTGGTTTGGCGATTCATCGAGATGCTCATGTATAGAAAGCGACGAAATAGGAAGGTCGTTTTGGTTTTGGATAATGCTCGCTGGCATCATGCTGCTGCGCTCGATCCCCTTTTGGCAGAGTTCCGGAAGTTTTTTCGGTTGGATTTCCTGCCACCGTACAGCCCAGAACTCAATCCAATAGAGCGGGTTTGGAAACTGACGAGACGACTTTGTACTCATAATCAGCATTTTGAACTCTTGGACGACTTGATCGCTACTGTAAACGAACAACTCGATCTTTGGAAAAACCGAATCCAATACTCTCTATATTATGCGCAATTACTTTAGACCGTATGTATAGTTCAGATTTCCTGCCATGTGTTTAGCCGCCCTGGGCGAAACACATATAAAGTTGACGCAAAGGTACTCAAGCCTCGACTGATTTATGTTGACATGGGTTTTGATTTGAAGATATTTTAAAAACGCCCACACAGAAAGGACCTTGCAATGGGATACATCCACGATTTCTTGTTTGGCAGAGACCGGCGCGTTTGCCCGTGGTACTGCTGTTCCATTGTCAGCCCCATTAATTTCATCCGAAGATTAGTGCAGGACCCGAAAAAGATACTATCAGGATTCATAAATTCAGGCGACACAGTCATTGATATCGGGCCGGGACAAGGTTTTTTTACGTTTCCCATGGCCGAAATGGTCGGTAAGGACGGAAAGATCGTTGCTATTGATATTCAAGAAAAAATGCTTTTAATTCTGGAACGGCAGGTGAAAAAGGCCGGTCTTGAAAATAGTATCCATTGCAAACTCATTTTCGATACAAACTATGGCTTCAATTCCGAGGTGGATTTCGTTCTGGCATTCTGGATGGTCCATGAAGTGCCGGACAAAAAGGCATTTCTCAACAGCATTTGCACAGCGTTAAAACCAAACGGAAAACTGCTCATTGCCGAACCCTCGATCCATGTCACGAGGAAATCCCTGGAAGAAACCCTGGCGCTGTGCGAAACCTTGGGACTTCGGCATATCGGTTCCCCTAAGATTTTCTTCAGCCGGTCGATTGTTCTTCAGAAGGAATAGGGGTCACCTTATAAATTTCGGGGAATATTTCCACCAGGTTTGACAGATTGGTATTGCCGACCGATTAGGTACCGCTAATGCGCTCCAGGATTAAAAATTCGTGCTGCAGTATTTCGAAAACACTAATTATTGTTTTCTATGGAAGTTTAAAGGGGCGATTTGGGTGTTTTTACCTTTTTAAGGGGTTGGGCAAAAATAGCCATGTTAGAGTTTGTCTCATGAAGCTAAAATGGGTCTAAAAAGTCGGAAATAAACAGGCATACAAATTGCTTGACATTTTGTCAATTATGTTTTTAAAACAATTACGACACAGTCTGTTTGGGTGGGGTAATTAACTTTAAAAAACGGGACGTTAAAATGTAACTCCGCCCGAAAAGGTAATTGAAAACAGTTGTTTATAAAATGATAAATTTGAATCTGAAATCCGTTCAAACCATTTTTGAAATGTCGATCTCGTACCGAGTTGGAGTTGAGAAAAAAAGTGACTTGAAGTGAATTGAACCGCGAGATCAGGACCGACTAAAATAAGATCACTGCGAATTTTGGATCCATCGCCCGAAAACCGTTGCTCATAATTGTAAAAATACATACCATGAATATCGAAATTGGTTTTGAAATTGGATCTACCGAATATTGAATATCCAACATATAAATCAGGGTTATAGGAATAATCTGGCATGGTGAATAGCGGAAATAAAAATCCCGGTCCAATGCCTATAACAAGCGGTTTGATATTCCGTTCGTAATATATTCCCATCGTACCCGGATAGCCAATTGAAAGAAAAACGTCGTTGTCTTTTGGAAAAGCTAAACAGACAAATACAAGGATCATGATGAAAAAGCTATTTGTCATGGCATTTGGCTGAAGCTGAAAGGAATTTTCTTTTTTCAGGAGAGATCGGGTGAATATAAATTGGTCCTTTACGCACGCCATTTTTTACTTATATACCTCCTGCTGTTTGTTGGAGCGTGATACTTCTTAAGAATTCTTACTGTTTGAGTTCACTATTTGTCCGGATAATACTTTGTAGGGGCCGGAATTTTCCGGACACATGTTAAGCGGCCTTTGTTAATATAAATTTTTCCCGCACTTGTGTAGGGGAAAGATATCCGTGCTTGGCCACCATCCAGCATGATTTATACGTTTTTACAAAAGTCGCAACTGCTTCACGACACGAAGCACACGTTCACGCGAAGCTTGGGGGTCTCCACAGAAAACGGATTATAACGTACGTTAAGGGGTCGTATCAGAAAATGGAAAATAAAGCACGATAGAGCTCGCCTGCGGACGCGGGAGGCTTAAATTATCCCATCTAAGCAAGAGAAAAAGGGTTAAGCCTTTATTCTTTTCTCCCCAGCACCCTCTTCCCATACTCCCAAATCTTCCCATCCGGCCCGACATATCGGTAAATCGTCGGGCGGGTGATCCCCAGCTCCTTACACAAATACCCGACCACGGTTTCCTTCTTACCCAGTGCAACATGGACCAACCGGACCTGGGCTTTGGTCAGGGTAAACCTCCGGCCCGCCCTTGCGGCCGCGTTCGCGCGCTTCGGCAAGACCGACCATAGTGCGTTTCCGGCGCCCAATTGATGAAATTCGGAGAAGCCGGAAAAGTGCAGGCGGCATGGAGGCTGAGACCCGTTTGAAAATCGTTCCTGCTCTATTAATAAGAATTGATTAACAATTGCAAGCGATGATAGCCCATTAAGAAAAAATAGCAGGGCTGATTAGCAGTCCGTAACTTAAAGTGAATCCCAGAGTTTGCTCGTTCCCGAAGGTTCGGTTATGCAGCTACTCATAGGGGCTTGAAGGCGGTAATTTGAACAGTAATGGGGCGGCAAGTATCGATGCCGCCCTTTTAAGAAGTCACTATTTGCTTAAACGGGTAGCTTTCGACGCAAACTCCTCAATTGCCTCATTGGCGAAGTTAATTGCAGTTTTTGACTTCGCCCCCTCAACCTTAGCCACTGCGGCTGCGGCATTAGCCTTTGAGATAATTGAACCCCAGCTTGGGTCCTCTGGTTTTATAATGACGATTTTTCCGCCAAGAATGCCGACACTTATTCCGCCTACCTGACTGACTACGATAATTCCGAGCTTTTCTTGCGATCCCATACCATTCGCCTACCTTTCTGTAATAGAAAAGATTTATTGGGTGTTGCTAAATGCTTTAAATTTCAAGACGTGAGCGAAAAAAAAAGAAATGATTTCATGAAAGTATGCTTTTTCATCCGCTTCTTCGCCTTCGATGTCCACAATAATCGGACATCATGAATGATTATGCCTTTGTTATCTGCAATAGTCAAATAAATAATAATTGACAGGTAGTGCCTGGGGCATTTCAGAGACCAAGCAAAAGTGTACTCCTTTTATTATTACCCTTGCGTATGGATATTCATTTATCAGAATATTGTCAAATCGTATCGCACGGAACGCAAAAACTGTCTCCCGCAAGTAAAACTTCTCCAAGCTGCTATGGTCAAGTGTAACGCAAGGGAATCGCAGAGTATGATATTGTCAATATTTCAAACTCGAAAAGTAATTTCAACTCGGCTGATGCCGCTGTAGAAGGTTTTTTTGAAGTAAGTGGCACGGGGCTGACAACAAGGGCTTCATCGGAGAACCTATCTGACCCTCGACGCTACTAAACCTTATCTTGTAAAGTCACCTATTTTGCTAAACAACATTTCTTTCAAGGGGGCCCGCCCGAATTTATGCTTGTATGCTATTCGTAACTCTTTGATATTTATAATGATCTACACCAAGCTGGGTGGGACCCCCATTTTAATTAATTATCTAACTACATCTTGTATGGAGATGATTTTTTCCGTCGGTAACGAAAGTATATTGCTTGGCGGGGTGTAGTCAGCCGGAATTAAAAAGACTTTGAATTCGGTTGCTTGTTCGTCAATGCCACCTGTTGTTACATCGCACACCCAAGTACCATCGATATTTATCTTGGTTACGGGTTGAGCGAAGGTGGGTTTTTGCCACCAGGTTGTGCCCACCTTAATATAAACGGCAATCCCGTAATCCCTGGGAAAGACGTGTGAAACTTTTCCCTGCAAATTATCGAAGCTGCCGATTGTCGGTACAAATGTAAAAGTAATTGTCGGAGTACCCGGCCCATCAATCGTATCTGTTCCGACCCAATTATTTGCCATCGTGTCGCCGTCAAAGACTTTTTGCATCCCGGGCTTCATGACGCCGTTTTTGTCGAAAATTCCCCAGTTCGGCCCGACAGTTCCCTCGGAAGTTTTCCATGATTCATCAAAGGCTTCGAAATAAAATATTTTCACTTTCATGGCGCGCGCCCAAGAAACAAAATCCAATAAATAAAAGGCGGCGTTTTCCACAGACGGCACTGATGCTGCATAAGTTGTGCCAGCGCTTGGCCAGCCAGCTTCGGAGACTAGTACGTCTTTACAGCCCGCGACTTTAACCAGATTTTGATAAGAATTATACAAACTGGCGACGGCATAATCGATCTTCACACCTTCCCAATATGGATAAAAATTGGCGAAGATAAAATCGCAAGCCGCGATGACATTTGGGCGAGTTTCTATCTGCCCATAGACATCCGCTGTCGTCACGGGCACATTGGGGACGTCTGTTTTAAAACGATTGATCAGGGCAATTAACGTCGTTTCAGTAATATCCCCACGCAACAACGCTTCGCTGCCGACAATCGCCGTATCGACTTCTCCTCTTTTAGCCATTGCTATTAAGCTGTCCATTTCTCTGTTATTGGCAATGCTATCGGGCCCTATCCAGGCATTAATAAAAGTCTTGAGTCCGAATTGGTGAGCGATGCGTCCGCAAACTTCTAATCCGTGTGTTGTAGAAAAAGTTCTAATCGCTTTCGTGTATGGTGCGATGATTCGCATCCTATCGATTATCTGTTTTTCCGGAACGAAAATCCCGGAATTTGGATTTTGACCATCAATGTAAGGGCTAAAATTAATGCCGTAAATTCGGTAAATAGCATTAGGTGGAATTTGCATTTTAACGTGGAGGTTGGATTGAATTTTTACAAGTGTTAAAGAAACATCATTATAGGGAATCTTATTAAATATCAAGGAGTAAGAACCGGTGGCTGCATTTTTAGCTAAAAATCTGGCGATAGGACTATCTTCTATTAGCCTGGAAAGTGTTCCATTGGTGCCAGCAACGTGCATATAACGGTAAGTATCGGTCTTTTCAATTGAAGAAAAACGGATAAAGTACAAACCGGTTGATAAGTTTGGAAATACGAATGATCCGAAATGATTTTTTGTGGGAAAATTGAAGACTGTTTTTCCCTGAAGGTTTACTATTTCGACAACACTTTTATCTGATTGATTTTGCCAACGGAATATTCCATTAATAAACCGAATATAATTTCTTTTTTGCAATTCACCTGATAAAGACAGGCTGCCAACTGAAATTGGAATGGCAAACAAAAAATATCCTGAAGAATCTGTATAGCATGAATCTTTAAAACCATCGCCGATAACTTTTACAAAGACATTTCTTAATGCCTGGAAAGTGCTTGAATCAATTACGACTCCAGAAAGGGTGTCGGTTGCTGAATGGGCAAATGAACTTGCCAAAATCAAAATTACCAATAACCTTAACATTATGCGCATACTGACCTCCAAGATGAATTATTGATATACGAAGAGGATTCTCAAAAACCGCATTTTAATACAATGTAAATCAACGATAATCCTAGCTCCCTTAATTAGTTAACCCTACTACCGGCAGCAATGCTTATTCACTAACGCTATAGTCCGGTCCAAGAGTTTTCCAAAGATACTCCTGAATTGAATTACGCGCAACCTCATAAGCCTCCTGAAATGACAAGCATTGTTTATATTTATCTGCATTTCTTCGATGAACAGTGCTCCTTTTCGCTTCGACCCAAGTAGCCTCGTAATGAGTAAATGCATCGTTGGACTCAACTGGTTTTCCAGAATCATCGGAGCAATACGCCGTAACGGTTATCCGTCGATTGTCATCCACGTTTCGATAAAAAACACGGAGATGATAAGTACGGGTTGACTCCTCTGGTGTTGAGATTTCTGCCATTTTATCCTCCTTAAAAATCATTTAACCTAATCCTGGGTCCTGACCGAGGTTGGTCAGTATTTCTCACAGATTGCCAGGACCTTTTTAGCGTCCAAGGATGGACCGCTCTCTTTATAAAGCTTTTCCAGCGCGGCGCCGGCTTCAGTTCGTTTTTCTTGCCGCTCTTTCGCTAAAAAAAGGCGTTGCGTTTTTTGATTTTCTCCCGGTCTCGTTCCTGAATCTTCCGAAACGTTTCCTTTTGCTTTTCGAGGATGCTTTTTACGATTCTTCGGCACTCTTCTTGACTCCCTTCGGCATGACTGGTCCCTTTCTGAAAGATTGGATCGTTGGACGGCCTTAGTCCGTGTTCTGATTATTTGCCCGTAATAGTTACTGGTTGTTTGGCATCAGAAATATTGATATTTTTTATTTTATCGTTATATATAGAAACAACAATCCCCTTTATAATATTCCCAGCATCCGAAGCATCGCCTAAAAAATGGGCCCAAATACCAATTTCGCAAGTATCAGAAACTTGATAGTCAAGATGATCATTTTTACGATGATTTATTAGTGGTTGCAGATTAAAAAAGCAAGTCATGTTAATTTCATCATTTTCTTTTAATGGGGAAATGTCCAATTGGTCATTTGTTCTAATAGCAAAAGCTGGAATAGGAGGTATCACTTTGGTATCAAAAAAAATGTGATGAGATACATTGTTTTGTATATAGCATGTTTCTTTGCCATGGTTTACAAATCTTATTTCAGCAGCAAAACTGTCAGATTGTACAAATGAATTCTCTAATGAAATTAATTGCACGGTTATAAAATTAGCAGTATGCGAAGTAATGTTTTTATTATCTACCTCTTTAGAATAGCCTTGACCTGAAAAAGATATTTTCTCTTTTAATTTTCTTATCTCTTTTTCAAGAGAATCCTTTATTTGTGATATTTTTGAATTAGTATAATCAATAGTTTTTTGATTTTTCTTCTCATATTCGGTTTTTTGGAATCTTATAAAAAGGTGACTTCTAATATCATCTTGAACTAAATAAGTTAGAAAACATATAGTAATTATAAACAGAAATATTTTTAGCCAAAATTTCATTCTTTTGACTCCCGCATTAAAAATGTTGGGGGTTGTAAACCATATTAAGTAGACCCCGACAAATATCCCAACAACCGTTCCTGTAATTATTGGCGCTATCCATACGTTTATAATATCTTTCATTTTTCTCCCTTCTGGAGGTATCGCTCCGGCAGTCCCGCTTCGGAGTGTCGGCTATTCTTGAGTTGAATGTAGCTGTAATTTACTTGCTGCTACTTGTCCTTTCAATAAAAAGCTGAGTAAAAGCAGCCCCGTGGGCTGTTATCGGCTGGTTAGCCAACTCTTTCTGGGTAGGAACCATCTTCTGAAACCGAGACCATCCCTACAAATGTAACACGCTGAAAGAATGTAATAAGCCAAGCCGAATCAATGCCATCTTCACGGAGAACCTGATAACGGTATTCCGCAACATCTTTCTCTCTGTGTTCATACGTCATTTTGGACAGGAATTCCTCAGGAATCTGATATTTAAGAATATCAGCCCAGACACGCGTTTCTGATACCACCGACATAATTCCATGATGATGACAAAGCCCCCGAACGATCTTCTTGACAACACGCATAGCCCTTTCGTCCTGTCCAGGATACACCTTGTGTCTGTCATTTCCGTAAATTTTAACGGGGTGCAAGATTTCTACGAGATCTCGCATGCGGCGGATGCCGTCCTTCTTTTTGAAGCTTCTCCGAATAGTTGTGCCCCACAACTCGTGCCGAGCCTCATTTGGTTCACCTGCCAGTGCCAAAATATTTCGAAAGTGCACCTCGTCATCTGACCAGTCGTTATTGCATTTATTGCATGAAGGAATTGTCAAACGCTTAACTTGCGACTCGGACTTTGAGGCCGGATACAGATTGCGCGGGAAAACATGCTCTCTATCCGTTGCAAGGCGCTCGCCGCAATATGAACACATTTTATTGGGTGTCATTAATCATTTTCCTGCCATAAGTTAAGTATTGAAAGGCTAACGGCTGGCTTCCGTGGGTGCATAGTCCTCGCAATCTACTGAAAGCCTTATTACCGGCCCCACATTGTCTTGTTCAACTCTTTTGATGCTGCGGACCACTCACCTTTTTTAGCATAAAAAAACCATGAACATGCAGTCTGCGCAGAAATTTTGTTTTTTTGTTGTTGATGAGATTAGGATTTCTTTCTATTGCCGCACCTATTAGCCAATCCTCTAAAAATGACAGTGCGGCAAAATCACCGGACTCGGGTCGCTTACGAAATTTTCTTTTTGGTGTTCTTGCCGGAATTATGAATAGAAGATGTGTCCCACTGTCGTTAAGTACTTCATTATACTTTAAAATGTTCGTGCTATCTTTGAAAGTAGGTTGAGGCATTTCTGACTACTTCTTGTTCGTATTCTCCCGCATTGCATCCGAAAAGATTTTAAGTAATGGTTGGAACTTTAAAGCTCCGAAGCCAAATCCAACAATTAAGGATAAGATCAAACTGCCCATGAAAAAAAGGATGGCTTCGAAACCTGTCGGCTTAACAGTTAAATGAAGGACTACCATAAGTGCTATTAAGGCGACCAAAGAAACGGTACCGCCAAAGCGTCCAAAATCCTTTGAAGCAGCCTTGCCAGCCAAAAGAAGATTTTGCTGGAGCTTCCTTAGTCTATCTATTTGGTATAAAAAAGCACGAGAGCGGTCACCCATTGTCTCTGCCATCTGGCGTGCGCGGAATAACTTCTCGTCGACGCGAACAAGTGTTTGCGCTTCTTCTTTGGCAAACGGCCGCCTCTCGAGTGCAACAATTTCAAGGGATCTACATATGCCTTCTAAAGCCACGAAAGTAATTGGATATGCGCTCATCATGCTGGAAATTGGACCTTCAGGCAATTCGCAAAGAATTCTTTTCAATTTTTCAACGTCGCTTTTGCAGGATAAAAGACGCTTTTTAAACATACCTATGTCCATAGCACCTATGTCCATCACCGTAATGAATGAAAACGCCATTTCAAAGCGCGTACCATATACTTCTGCAAACGCAATCGCGTGCTGCTTGTTGTTGGGATCGAGCTTGTTCAATAGCTCGTCGTAGATGTTTCGAGCAGCGCCAAACGCCTCCTCAGCTGCTGCGATGTTTGTAGCATTCATCTGGGCTCTAGCGACTGCAATTAGGCTTATCGCCTTGAAGTCCAGCGCCGCAATCTCGAAACCAGGTATAAAAAAGGCTATCCGTTCTGCCGCTTCAGTACTGACATTAAGTAATTCCGCTGCTCTATGCGCGTCTCCCGAAAACAAAAACGTAAGACCCTCAGCAAAATTAACAAGCGTATGGATTACGAATTTTGTTGTTTCGTCCCTAGATGCATCTACCACAGGCAGAGCCTTCCTCAGGGGTTCAAGTGCTTCCGTTTGCCGCTGGCTTGATAAACAATCAATCCCTTTCTTTAGACTAACAAGAGCTTCAACGATTTCTTTATCTGTAAATTCCTTTGCAAGGTCCAGCGCGAATCTCGCTCCCTGAATGTCACCCTTCTTGGCCAGTGCTATAGCCGTATCAAGACCCTTTTCCTTGTCGTCACTCATATTCTCCTCCTGTTTTAAATGCAGCGCAATTCATAGAATTTTCAAGTTATCGCTGCGGAACATATAGGGTCAACAAAATAGCCACGCCCCGATAAGTATCTTTTTGAGCATAACCAGTGAGTTTGTTGCCCCTGCTGGACCCCTGTTTTCTCTTCATATTTGGGGATTCCCCTCTCAGAAAATAAATCTCCCCATCACCTTGTCAAGTTTTTATTGTAAAATTCTCATAAATCCATCCCGTAATCCCGTTCCATCTCCTTCGGTTTTTTAGGCCTCTTTTCCTCTATCCATGGCGGCGGTTCCGTATTTGCCACGATCTGAACCTATCGTAAATAATTGGCTACCAGCGCCCGCTTCTGTTCTTCACTTTTTGGCCGGCTGCCGGGAAAAATCAGATTTTGATTTATGGTATCGGCAACCATATTCCGATCACCGGTAATAATCTTTGCTCCCTTTGCATCCCCGGCTATAACACTGCGTTCTTCCGCAGCCATGGCGCCATTTCCCTGCGCTATCGCGCCGGTGCCGAAAAGATGATTGTTTTGGATAGGGGCGGTTTTTTCGCCTTCAACTTTGCGCGACCTCACCATTGCGATAATAACCGTGGCAACTACCGACAGGCCGAATACGAGCCACATAATCCAGGCATAATGCTCAAGATGTTTGTCAATCCTCGGCGCGACAAGATGCATGGACAATGCGGTCACTAAGGATATCATCGCCGAGATCACCGACGGCATCCAATATAGTCTTTTTTTTCTCGATTTGCGTTGATTTTCAATTGCCATGAAAAGTCCTTTGTTAATTTACTACCGATACATGCGTCATTCCAGTGAAAAGCTTCTTTTTAATAAAATCGTATAATCCTTGTGCTCTGTCAAATTAATTCATGAAGGGCTTAATCGGACTTCGATAAAATCAGGGAAGCCTTGTAATTGCGCTAATGAATTAAAATTCAACTTACTGTCAGTTGAAAAACATTCAATAAAAACCTCATTTGGTGCATTGTCTTGCCACAGTTCAACACTTGGACATTGTTTAGCATTTACTAAAATCCCATTATCAGTTTTTAACCACACACCCTGTCGTCATGGTGATGAAACCGATTCAAAAACAATCTTAAGTTTTACCCCATTGGCAATAGATACGACATCCCATTTTACCACATCATTCCGGCCTTTTTCGTGGAATGCTGTATTATAAATTCTTTCTTTGCCAATAATATTATCTATGCCCATAAGGTATTGCCTTAATATTGCTAATTTAATTATATTTAATGTATGGCTGAAATTTCATTTGAATGGGACAATCATAAAAACAATATAAATAAAAGCGCTCATGGTATCTCATTTGAAGAAGCAACCACCGTATTTTATGATGAAAATGCTCGATTGATTTCCGACGATATTCATTCTAAAGTCGAAAATCGTTTTCTTATTCTCGGCTATAGTTCTAAAGCTCGCTTCCTTATAGTTTGCCATTGTTACAGGGGAAATGATGAAAAGATCCGAATAATATCAGCTCGTAAGGCAAATAAATCTGAATTGAAACAATATTACCAATTTACAAAAGGGTTAAAATAATGAAAAACAATTACGACTTCTCAAATTCAATTAAAAATCCTTACATTAAAAAATTAAAAAAACAGGTTACGATTCGATTAGAAAACGATACAATAAACTATTTCAAAAATATTGCCGCTGATACGGATATTCCGTATCAAAAATTGATCAATTTGTTTTTACGCGATTGCGCGGAAAAACAAAAAAGACCTGAAATAACGTGGGAACCCAACAAACGAAACGCCGCATAAGCTGATAAGTAATTTGACTGAAGGTTTTAAGCACAATTCCGTTCGAAGTCTGCACTGAGCATCGTCGAAGTGAAATCAAAGTCCAGAATTGAGCGCTCTACCGTTGCAGGTGGTATAAGCTGATTGGGCGGAGGTTTAGGATATCGTGGCCCATTGCGGTTCCACATTCGGGATAATACTGACACTGTTCACTTGAACAGTATCTAAAGATATACTGGAACCGCGAGATTATTCTGTGATGGGCATCACATTAATGGAAAAAAAGCTGGTAATGACAGAAACGAGGAAAACGGCATGATTCGATTGCTCGGTCTTGATGATAAGAACACCTTTATACCATTTGTTAACTTTGATTTATAATTTCTGACCAGAATTCTATTTCCTTTATTCTTGAGTCTATTTCCAATTTGGTTCCTTTTCTTCTGAATTCATTTTCAAAATATTCAAGTAAATTTGCACCATAATAAATAATGTCTGTTTGGTAAACTGAAAGGATTGGATTTCCGGATTCATTTGGTTTTTCCGGAATGTACCTATGCGAATAAATTGGTATTAATTTTGGAGCATTGAAACCTGGATACCGTCGGTTGTACTGATTGCCATGATAGCTCCTTCCAAAAAGGTACGATCCCAGATATGGGCGCAGTTGCATTCATTGCAACGAACTTGCCGATATCACAGCGGAGCTGTTTACGCGCGAGGATATCAACGGCCCGCCCAGGATCGGTAACGTCCATTTGAATTCCACGAAAATCGAGAAGGTCGTAAATAATAAACTATCCTCCTGGCCCTGGCAATGACCTCGATAATTTAAGCTTATTGACAACATATACATCCAATGGAGTCCGGGATTGAAACGCCATTAGTATCAATTGTATAGCTATTCAATTCTTCATATGTTCCCGTGCAAGACGCATGCAATGAGTTACACGCCGCTCTCCCTGTTGCATATTCGCTATTCTGGCCACGCACGAAAATGTTTTGGGAAAAGGTATCAGTCTTGCCGGAGGCACTAAGGTATATTTTGGAAATGTATTTACCGCAAGGTACTTGCGAACCGTTGCAATCCTTGCCATCCCAGGCAAAGGAAAACGTACTATTTGACATGGCATCAAGAGTATGCGCGACAACAAAATTGCCTTTTTTATCAAAAATGTGTACAAACCTACAGGTATCGCTTTTACAGGTTATCGAAGGTTCGCGACATGTAGTGTTATTGTTCTTCATTGAAGGATTATTGCAATAATATAAAGGAATACCCAGTAATAGTAATAAAAACAGCTTTATTGATGTATGCATAATAATCCTTTCTTGGCTTTAGTTATTAAAAATATCGCATTTTAATTTTGCTTTGTCAAGTTGTAGCATGAGATTGATCGCTATAGCATATTTTGCTCTGGGCCAAATATGGTATAATGCTGATTTTGGCGCTTGCAATGGCGCCTATAGGCAAACCCGCCGTCGTTTCAATCGATGCCTCCTATGTCATTAGTAAGCTTGCACAACATTTCCATGGCCTTCGGCGGGCCTTTGCTCCTTGAGAATGTATCGCTGGACATTGCTGATAAGTAATTTGATTTTTTCGAGAACGGGCGGGTGTATGGCTGATAAGTCCATAATTTTCCGCTCTTTTCCCTGCCTTTAACTCCTTTTCGCCTAACGCATTAATGAAAAATATAGGTATTTCCGGCCATTTTTGTCAAATCATGACCACGGATTTTGCGGATTAAAATAATTACCCAGATTTTGACTAAGGAAAAAGACGTATACATCCGGTCGTAATCGCGGTCGGACATTTCAGCGGATCGACTTCATAAACGCACTTGATGAGCGCCGCCCACGTCATGCGACATTTGCGACGGTATGTTGTATCCGGCTCCGGCATTCCGGGCAGCGTAGGCACAACCGGCTTTTTTGTCTTCTCTGCTCATCGGTACAATGTTGGCAAACATACAGGTTTCCGCTACAGGAAAAATAAATGACCTTCTATTTAAATTCACCGACTATTTCTCCAAAAACTCCCTTGACAATCCAATTGTCAATGTCACCGCCATGGTCCGCGGCCCGGTAAGAACGCCGTTCCAGTTGCCGATATTGACAAAAAGGTCCAACTGGAACACGTCTTTTTTGAAGCCGATTCCCGAGTTAAGCTGCATGGTTGAGGCGTCGGCGGGATAGACAATGACCGTGTCTCCCGGTTTTTCGGAAATCGAGCCTATCGTATAGGCTATTCCCGCGCGCGGAATGACGGCGTCAAACAGCCCCTTTACTTTAAAGGGCCGCTCCACTCCCAGGTGAAAACCGTGATATATATACGAATCGTGGAATTCATACCCCGTATTCACCACGTCATCGTACTGCAATGAAAGATCATATTCTACGGCTAAAAACAGCGAATCGAGCAACCACGTCGTGTACCCCGCGTACATATCGCAGAACATGATGTTGTAATCCGGACTCTGGGACTGTTGCGCGCCGAACCGATAGGCTTCATTGGTAAAAAAAGCGCCCATCACGAAGGTTGATGCCGTCCACTCGATTCCCGTTTCCAGGCCCGCGGTCATGTACTTTGATTTTGTCGACGCTATTTCGCCGGCCGCCGTATCGCCGGTTGTTGCTTTTAGAGAAGGCGCTCCGATGCCGAAAAGCGGGCATAGCCAAAATTTGCCGAGGGCAATGGTCGCGCTTGCCTTTACTCCAACATTGGATAGTTCCTGTTCGCTTGATGAATTCGTGGAAGCAACCAACCTTTTAAAATGCGCTTCCTCGTAAAAACCTTCAAACCCCAGGTTGATCTTGTCAAAATCAAGACCCAACAAAACATGCGGAATGGCGGGAAACGATGACGGCAGCGTGTCGGCCGAATAGGTGCGTAGAAACGAACGGGCCCTGTTGTAAAAATTACTTCGCAAAACCCCGCTTCCCGTTTGTTGATCCTGTGTGTTCGCTATAAAACCGACGTTTAAAATTTTGCCGATGCTCTTTTTCCCCAGGATCGGTCCGAAGTATTCCACTGATTTTCCGGCAGTGTCGCTATACGTTCCCATGGTTCCCTTTATCTGATCGGGAAAATCATTGACGCTTCCCGGAAAATACAAGACATGACTGAAATCATCGATAATGGAAATGCCTCCCATGGCGTCAAAACGCGCGTTTTCTGCAAGGCTTGGGGAGACCGACATAATGCCGATGCCGACTAGTGCCGATATTTTAGTGTTCATTTTTTATTTTTCCCTTGCGCAGCGGTCAATTTCAACCAGCCGATTCCGAGATAATGCGTCGCCGCGAAAACCAGCGCACTGCAAAGAATCGTGCCCGCGAATCCGAAATACGACGTAATGAAAATCACTATCCAGCCGATCACGATCCATTGGATGCAATACATGATCGTTACTTCCCGGCTCCAAAAGCAGAGAAGGTCAAAGATCCTATTGGAACGTACATGCGCTGCCATGGAGTGATACAAGGAGAGGGAAAGAAGCAGAACTCCCGTTTCGCACAACACGATCCAGGGATGCACCGCTCCTTCATTGTAATCCCCCGCCATCCAAGCCTCCATGGAAAAATCGGAATAATTATAAGCCATGTATCCGCCGCATAGGCACAGCATCGCCCCGATAAAGCCGCTTTTCGCGAAAAAAACGCCCGGGGTTTTCGTGTTCTTAAGCGCATGCCCGAATACCATTCCGAAGAGCGGATAGGCAATCCAGGGAAATACGGGGAAATGTCCGTATTCCCTGGTTTGCCACAAAACATTGACAAAATAATCTACGAACGAGGAGCCGGTTTCACGGCCGAATACAAACGGGCATGTTGCCAGCGCCATGCACCCTATAAGCAGCCATACCGGCCACCGTGACGACACTTGTTTGACTATCGACAGAATAATCAGCGCGATGCCGGCGAAATGGAAAATATCGAGTTCGATGGTAACATACAAAGGAGAATACGGCCGCAGGTCCTCCATGGTGAACTGGTGCGTTAAAAGGCCTACCCACGTGGGAATCGTTCCCCGAAGGATATTCAATACATACCCCAGGACGATCAACTGCAAACCGCGTTTCACGCCCGTTTTCAGCGTCGTGGTTCTTGAAAGACCCACGCCCGCGCCCATGAGAAACATGAACATCGTGGCGGCGCACAGCGCGGTTCCCATGTTTAAAAGGCCGCCGAAAAGAGACTCCTTGACCGCTTTCGAAGACACCTGTTCCAGGACGTGGATTACCACCACGAACATCATGGCAACGCCGCGCGCCAGATCAAGCGCCTTGATGCGTTCCTTTGTTGAAGGCGCGGAATCGACCTGAGCCATGGATTCACTATTGTTCATGACGATTTGTTCTTTCCACCGGAATACCGGTCCATTTCGTATATGGCGGCAGAACCTCGCTTTTCATTAAAAGAGAGAGCGGGCCGATGGAGGAGCCTTGCTGCATCCGTGAATCGTAGAGGACCACCGACATGTTTCCCGTCGAGCATTCGTCGCCTATGAACAGTGTCGAGGCCTTGAAAATCCGATCCTCAAAGAGATGGTTTTGAATTATGGTATTGTTGTTCAAAGCCGCATAGTCGCCTATTTCCACCAAGTCGAATTCCCCGAAGAGCGACGTTTCGATGAACGCGTGTTTCCCTATTTTGCACCCGAGCAAACGTAAATACCAGGCGATAAGCGGTGTACCGAAAAACATCGTTATCACGGGCGCGGCGATCGCCTCATAGGCGCCGTTGACAACTTCGTTGTACCATACGTAGGGCGACCAGAGCGGTTTAATGACCGGGGTGAATCGCCCCATAAGAACATTCTTGACTCCCACGACGCAGAGCGCCATGAGAATAGCCGTGAAAGCCGAAATAAGCGGCGCCGTGATAAAAAGCAGCGGCAACGGAAGCGACACATACGCTAAATCCAGGAGCCCGAATATGGAAATAATCCCGAAAATCTCTATGACGCTCGGTATGCAGATGCGCAGAGCATCAACCATCAGGCGGTATGCGTACAATTTTTTCGTAGGCCTGAACGTGGTCTCCTCGCCGAATCCCCCGACTTTTCGGCGGTAGGGCAGTCGAAACGCCGGGGAACCCAGCCATTCGGCGCCGCTCAGCGTTGCCTCGGAGCCCCCGGGCGGCGAGGATAGGACGCCGATCAGGCAATTATCACCCAGGGTTTTGCCCGCGGGAAGCACCGCGCTGTTTCCCAAGAATGTTCGGCGGCCGATTTGCGTATGACCAAGTGTAAACAACCCGTTGTATAAACGCATGCCGCCGATGATCGATCCGTCGGCGAGAAAGCTTTCCTCTCCAACAATCGTCAGATCCGGGACTATTTGGGAAATAACGGAGAATTCCGCGCGTGCGCCCACCTTGGCGCCCAGCATCCGTATCCACGGCAGATAATACAGCGTCGTGTACACGGGTAACACGATGAAGCGGCTCAGGTTGAGCAGCGCGTCGATGTACCAATTGCGAAGGTAGTAAAAACCATGCACGGGGTAGGTTCCCGGTTTCGCTTTATGGAGCACGAGTTTCTTGGCAATGACCAGCGACAGGCAAAAGGATACTTCGTACAAGGGTATCGCGCACGCTATCAACGCCATCCATACATAGATGTTGTCCGCCTTGTAGGCCAAAAAAGCCACGACGAGCGTGGGAAGAGAGGCGATGAGCATGAAAAGTTCGATGCAGAAAAGTCCGCAGGTATGTAATAAGCTGAAGAGAACCGGACGGCGAGGCGCCGCTTTACCGTTGGGAGCTGCCGGAACCTCGACCGCCGAAGGCTTGCAGGGAGACCCGCGCCGCGTTTCCTTCGGCGGTATCACCGCATTGTCGGGCAAGAGCGAAAGGTCGTCGAGCATGGCCCCGTTTCCCATGACGGCGTTAAGGGCCAGCGCGGAGCTGATGCCCACGAAACAGTCGTTTCCTATCGAAACGCGGCCTATTTTGAGGAGTCCGTCTTCAACCCGATACCCCAGCAGTTGCGATTCGGAACCGACGCTCGTATTGTTGCCAATTGTCAACAAATCGAATATATGGAACTGCGGCGTATTGATGACGCAGTTTTTGCCTATCCCGGCGCCCATGAGGCGCAAGTAAGTGATCATTAGCGGCGTTCCGGCCAACAATCCTGCGCCGCTTAAAACCTGGACCCTCGTCACCAGCCACCACCTGAAATAGTACCATCCCCATACTTTATACTCCCCGGGTTTGTAGCGGCCGATAACCAGCCATTTGGTAACGATACTTATGGCAAGCAGCGCCGGATATCCCAAAATACCCATCGCGATGATGATCCCGATCATGACGGCCGGCGGAAAAGAGCCTTTTGTAAATGCAATATACAGCATGAACAAGGCCACGAAGGGTATGGTTCCCATGGCGTACATGCCGTAGAGCGAAACGCACTGAAGCGCCGTGGTCAGCCATCGGGTGAAACGGGGAACGCTGTCGAAAACAACGCGGCTGGATGGCCGCCGGACATCCGCGGGAATCCTTTCGGTTCCTTGCCCTTCTAAAGCGTTTTTCGTCTCAATATGCGAGGCCAGTTTTTTTATTGTGGGATAGTCGTAGATGTCCCTCAGAGTGATATCGCCGTTGAGCTGTTTACGAATCAGGGAAATGAGCTGCGCGGCAAGGAGCGAATAGCCGCCAAGATCCAGGAAAAAATCATCCGCCGCCGACACAGGGGATAGGTTGAAAAGCTTCTCCCATAGTACGGCAAGCGATCGCTCCATATCCGTATCCGGCGCCACGATCGGCCTCCTGGCGCTTTGAAGCGGGGTTTTAGGGTCGGGCAGCCGGGCGCGGTTTATTTTACCGCTCGTCAAAACAGGAAGCTCGTCGAGCGCGTCCATATAGGCGGGTATCATATACGCCGGCAGGCGTTTACGAAAAAGGTCCAGTATGCCTTCGATGTCAAGAAAAGCCGATTTTTCCTTCGCAACGACGAACGCGGCCAGCTCCTTGAGACCGTCCCGTTCATGCACTTTGACGGCCGCGGACCGCACCGCGGGATGTTCCAGCAAAAGCGACTCGATTTCCGATAATTCGATCCGATACCCCCGTATTTTTACCTGCGAATCGATCCTTCCCAAAAAAACGAGATCATCGTCATCGTTGTATCTGACAAGGTCGCCCGTGCGGTAAAGGATGGCATCGACGGTCGAACCTTTCAACGGATTGGGAACGAAGCTCTTCCCGGTAATCTCGGGGCTGTTCATATAACCGCATGACACCCCTACGCCGCCGATGTAAAGCTCTCCCGTTTCCCCGCGGCCCGCCAAGGATTGCTTTTCGTCAATTACATATACGTTGTATCCTCCCAGCGGCTTGCCGATAGTGACTTTTTTTCCGGCGGCGCAGAGCGCCGCAGTTGTATTGACCGTCGTTTCGGTGGGGCCGTATACATTGAGCATACGGCGGCCGTTGTTCGCCCACTTATCAACCAGCTCCTGCGGGCACTGCTCGCCGCTTACCACTAAAAGCCGCACCGTGGGAAGCGCTTCGTCGATCATGGAAAGGAACGTGGGAACCGTTGAAAAATAGGTCACGTTTTTTTCGGTGATGAGCCGCGCCGCGTCGCTGCCGAAGCGGGCCGCGTCGGGCGTGGCAACCACCAGGGCGGCGCCGCTATTGAATGCCATCCACATTTCCTCCACCGAGCCGTCAAACCCAAGGGAAAAACCTTGATACACCCGGTCCACCGGCGTCAAAGCGCAGATCTCGTTGAACGAACGGGTGAATTCCACGACGTTACGGTGCCTCGTCATGACGCCCTTGGGCCTGCCTGTTGTCCCGGAAGTGTACATGATATAGCACAAATCATCGGATGATACCCCGCTTTCACGGCGCGGGATGCGTGGAGCGGTTTCAGCGTCGAAAAGCCCGCGGTCCGCGTCGGTAGTGATGATCGTTCCGTCGAAAAAAGCATGCGCCTTGTCGGAAAGCGCCTGTTCGGTCAGGAGGATTGAAACGTTGGTATCGGCAAGAATATAGCGAATTCTTTCCAAGGGGAAGTTCGGATCGATGGGCACGTAGGCCGCGCCCGCCTTAAGAACAGCGAGAATGGCAATAAGCGGCCGTTCGGAGCGGTTAAAATAAACGCCGACGAACATACCGGGGTTCGCGCCGCGCTTTTTGAGCGCGCGTGCCAGTGTATTGGCGCGCTTCTCGACGTCCTCGTAGGTAAACACGGCGTTTCCGCGGAGGATCGCGGGATCTTTTTTCCTGCAATCGGCTTGAAATTCGAATAATTCATGAAGGCACATGCCGCCATTTACTACCGGCTCCACCATTATCCTCCTTGAAATCAATCGTTATAACGTTTCGACGCCTTGGTTTTCCATTACAATACACTCCACCCTATGCTCGACTTTCCTTTGGGGATAACGGTAAACGTCGCCCTTGAAATTCCTGAGAAGTACGTCGCCTACTTTGTTATAGTCAACAATGGGATTGGGAGTCAGGCTGATTTTCCCGCCTCCTCCCGGAGCGTCGATAACATACGTGGGCACGGCCAATCCCGAGGTATGGCCCCGTAACGCTTTTATTATGTCCAGCCCGGTTTGAATGGGCGTTCTGAAATGGTCCGTCCCCTTTACCAAATCGGCCTGGTAGATATAATACGGCCTTACGCGCATCGACAACAACTTTTGGACCAGTTCCTTCATGATTTTAGGATCGTCGTTGACCCCCTTGAGCAGCACCGATTGATTGCCGACGGGAATGCCCGCATCCGCCAGCATTTGACAAGCCTTGCGGGATTCCGGAGTTACTTCATCGGGATGATTGAAATGAGTGTTTAAAAACAGCGGATGATAGTGTTTCAAAACAGCGCACAAATTTTCCGTAATCCGGTGCGGCAGCGTAACCGGCATTCTGCTGCCGATGCGGATAATTTGCACATGTTCGATGGCGCGTAGATTTTTTAGAATACAATCTATTTTAGAATCCGACAGCATCAGAGGATCGCCGCCCGATACAACCACATCCCTGATTTCCCGATGTTGACGAATGTATTCAAACCCCTGTTCAAGAGCGCCGGGAGAGACCGAATCGGGATCGCCGACCTTGCGTTTACGGGTGCAAAACCGGCAATACATCGAACACATCGCGCTGACGTAGAAGAGCACCCGGTCGGGATACCGATGAACCAGATTGTGAACCGGACTCTGCTCTTCCTCCGACAATGGGTCTTCATAGCCGGACCCCTGAAGCTCTTTAATGTCCGGGACCACCTGTTTCCAAATCGCATCGCCCTTTTTCTTGATAAGTCCCAAATAATACGGATTGGCCTGTAAGGGAAATTCCCCATGGATTCGCTTCAGTTCGGCGACATCAAGATCGAGCGCCTTTGCAAGGGCCTCAGGCGTCGTAATTGATTGTTGGATCAGTTGTTCCCATATTTCCATAAAAATCCTCCTGCATCTTACAAATTCGCCATGCGATTTCGCACGCTATTCGCTAACGATATATTGCTTTCTATAAATATATTGATTTTAATTATTATGTTATATTTATGAAGCATTTATTACATATAACTACTTATTAATCAATTTGTTAATTTATTATTATATAGTTTTTTCGCTTCTTTCTATGAAGCTGAATAACCGCAATTTCCCGTATCTACCTGCTGTTTCCTTACGGCCTTACCGCATGCCCGGAGGTATCGAACATATTTTTAGGGGCAATAGAATCGCACGGATACCCGTTACACGGCGGCTTCCTCCCCGGACCGAATCCGAAAACCCCAATGTCATGTCGCCTCTCCCCGCGTCTCAAGGAAACTCCAACTTTCATAAAGTAAATCGGTATCGAATCGCGCCGGTCCGAAGAATCCAATTGAAATTGTATTTGGTACGTTCCAACGGGAACGCGCACCTCGAACCTACCGATGCTGTCGGGACGAATTCTCCGTTCGAGGCCTAAAATTTGTATTGTACAATGGCCGCCGTTGCCCAATGGTTCTATGCCGCCGGAAATGGTTACCATGGGTCTGAGCGTGTCAAGGTCCAAACGCAGGGATGAATCGGATTTGAAAGCGGTAAAGGATTGCAGCGCGGCCATGGAGTCGCGATCATTGATTTCAACGAAGTAGGAATCCGCCGAAACGGGCCAGAAACGATAGCCCCCGAACATATCGGTTGTCGTGTCAAAAATCGTCACGCCGCGTTTTATAACGGAGGTTGAGTCCCAGACATACGATGCGGGTCTAAGCCTCACGCTTGCGCCTGAAACCGGTTTACCGTTTGAGTCCACGGCCGTCCCCGACACGCCGCAATAACTCACTTCGGTACCCGAGGCGCCCATTGAGGTCTGTATCGTCGATCGCGAGCAGCCCGACCCCGCCGCATACGCCAAAGCTATGACCAGGTAACAAATCTCACGCAACGTCATCATCGTCTCCTAAATATTTACTAACAGGAAACAGGTTCAAATTGAGCTGATAGATCCGCTTCGGCGTATGTTCAATGCGAGCCATCTCCATGAGTTGCCGTTGCAATTCCCGTATCCTCATTTTATAGAGCTCAAAGGTTTCCTTTGAAATGGCAAACGTGGTGGCGGTGGACATCCTCTCCCCTACGGGAATCGTATCGTAGGCCTTCAGCGCCATTGCCAGCATTTCGGATTGAAACTTTTCCAATACAAAACGGTCCGCCTGGGTTCCTTTGGCGAATACAAGATTTTCAGTTTGGTGATAGAGCCCTTGCCCATCGCGTTCGATGAATCCGAACCGCTCCAGAAGTTGGACCGATTCCCTGGCTTCGCGGGCCCCGATTTGCGGAACCAGATACGAACCGAGCCGCGCGAAATCGTTTTTAAAATCGAACAAAATGACCACTTCCCGTATTACGCTATGATACCAGGTTCGGTAGTATTCGTATCTGTCTGCCGCGACGATGCCTATGTCAAGGGGTTTTCGTATTTCGACTAACCTGCTATAGTGGTGGGTTTTGTCGGTAATGGACTGGGCCTGATTGAAAAAAACAAGACATTCGAAATAGTCGGCCTCTTCCCGGTTATGTCCGATGGCCTTTGAAATCTTAATGATCGTTGATTTGGTGAGGTTACGTTTGCCTTCAATAACGTAAAAAAGAAATGAAGGCGCTTTGATGCCGGCCTTTTCCGAGAAGACCCGATATGAAAAATTACGCAAGCCCGCCTTCTGTTGAGCGTAATAATCATGCAGATAGGAGCGGTAATCCTGATATTCGAAAATATTGACCATATATTCTTTCAGAAAATCAAATGTAGCGCGGCGAGCGATTAAGGTGAGAATAAATATAACGGTTTTTCAGCAAAATTGCATGCTATGCTTAATAATTGCATTCTCTTCAGAGAATAATAATAGAGCGCAGCAATCGCAGAGAATGATTGGGCGTTGCTTATAAGGCTTTTTGTGAAAGCGCCGTTAACGCTTGTTTTTTTTATCGCCGTGTCGTCTGCTTGTTTAATCGCGGAGTAAATGTTATTTTTTTAAATGAGCAATGAAAATCATCGATTTCCATACCCACATATTTCCGGACAACATCGCCGAGCGGGCAATGGCCGTTTTAACGGACAACGCCAAGGGCGTACGGCCACATGCGAGCGGGACCCTTTCGGGCCTGCGCGAATCGATGACAAACAACAAGGTGACCCAATCGGTGTTGCTGCCCATCGCGACAAAAGTCTCCCAAGTCCATACGATCAATGCATCCTGCGGGGTCTTGACTTCGGAGGATTGCATACCGTTCGGCACGCTTCACCCGGATACCCCCAATATCAACGAAGAACTCGACCTTCTCGAATCCTTGAAGGTTAAAGGCATCAAGCTGCACCCGGAATATCAGGATTTTTATATCGATGACCCTCGCTTTTTCCCCATGTATGAAGCGCTATCGGCGAGGAAATTCATCGTAGTGTTCCATGCGGGTAAGGACCCCGGCCCATTTACATGCGACCATGCGCTGCCTCCCGCTTTCGCGGCGATCCACCGGAATTTTCCGCGTCTTAAAATGGTCGCCGCGCACATGGGCGGCTGGATGGTATGGAAGGAGGTAGAACGATATATTTTAGACTTGCCGATGTATTTCGATACTGCGGCGTTGCGCGAATTTTTACCGGCCGGCGAATTTTTGCGTTTAACGCGCAAACACGGCGTTGAACGCGTGCTCTTCGGCACGGACTCGCCGTGGTACGACCAGGGTGAGGATGTACGATGGCTTGACTCCATGGACTTGACATCCAATGAAAAGGAAATGATCCTCCATAAAAACGCGGAACAATTATTGGAGAACGCATAATGACCATACAACAAGCATTACTATCCGGCGACGAAGCGGTCGCGCGGGGCGCCTGGGAATCGGGACTGCGCGTTGCGTGCGCCTATCCCGGAACGCCTTCCACCGAGATCCTCGAAACCCTCGCCGGATTCAAGGAAATCGACGCCCAGTGGTCGGTCAATGAAAAAGTTGCCTTTGAAGTGGCCCTGGGCGCTGCGATTGCCGGAGCCAGGAGCCTCTACGCATCCAAGCACGTTGGGCTCAACGTTGCCATGGATCCGCTCATGACCTCATCATACACCGGTATCAACGCCGGATTCGTGGCGGTCGTGTGCGACGACCCCGGCCTGGCCTCATCGCAAAACGAACAGGATTCGCGCTGGGTGGCCCCTTTTTCCAAGCTCCCGATGATTGAACCCGCGAGCCCGGCCGAGGCATATCTGTTTGCCGAAGCCGCATTTACAATTAGTGAATCGTTCGACACCCCCGTGCTGTTCCGCATGACGACGCGCGTGGCGCACACCAAGGAAAACGTTGTAACCGGAAGCAGGCGGGAAATCGCGCTTAAACCGTTTGCGACGGACATCGCCAAATACGTCATGGTGCCGCGAAACGCCTATCAAAAGCACGCGCTCATTGAAAAACGGCTGCTGAAGCTTGCCGCGTTCAGCGAAACGTCCAAGCTTAACATACTAGAAAAAGGAGATACTGCAAAACTCGGGTTTATCACATCGGGAGTGGCCTACCAATATCTTAAGGAACAATATCCCGACGCTTCCTTTCTCAAGCTTGGTTTTATCTATCCGTTCTGCGACAAAAAAATCGCCCGGTTCGCTCAAAGCGTCAAGGAACTCGTGGTGGTGGAGGAACTCGACCCGATTATCGAACGGCACGTCGCGTCATTAGGCCTCAAATACCGGACGAAACATTCCTCATTTCGCATCGGTGAACTCCTCCCCGAACACATGCCCGTCATCGTTAAGGGCGGACGGAAAAAAGAGGTCCCCTCCACGGCGCGCAAGCCCGTGCTGTGCCCAGGGTGCCCCCACCGTTTCGTCTTCTCGGTGCTCAAGCGCAACAAAGCAATCGTTACGGGCGATATCGGCTGCTACACATTAGGCGCAACACCCCCCTTGTCAACGCTCCACACCTGCGTATGCATGGGAGCGGCCGTAACGTTCCATGAGGGGTTCCGCCGCGTGCTGCCCAACGGCAAAATAGTGGGAGTGCTGGGCGACTCGACGTTCGTGCATTCGGGTATTACGGGGCTTATCAACGCGGCGTATAATGGCGTCAAAGGCGTCATCATCATCCTTGACAATTCAACCACGGCCATGACCGGCGGCCAGAACCACCCCGCCACGGGCAAAACCATTCGCGACGAACCCACAAAACGCCTCGATCTTGAGGCGATATGCGCCGCTTCGGGCGCGGACAACGTCGACGTGATCGACCCCAAGGACATTCGACGGCTCGACGCGCTGCTCAAACAACGCTTAGCCGAACCCGCACTCTCGGTTATTATCGCCCGCAGGCCCTGCAAGCTCATCGACCGCGAACGGCTTCCAATGCCGCTGTATTCGATGGAAAAGTGTAAAACGTGCGGACTGTGCTTCGGTTTGGATTGTCCCGCCTTGGGAAAAACGGCCGAGGGGTATGTAACAATCAACGAATCGCTGTGCGCAGGTTGCTATTTGTGCGCGGAAACCTGCCCTACCGACGCTCTGACCGATTCCTCAAAAACCGGCTCTTGTACGTGAGGCGCTGAAAAACTATGACTACAAAGAAAAAAAACAAGGTAACGGACCGGACGTGGAACATTTTTTTCTGCGGGACCGGCGGTCAGGGAGTTTTGACCGCGGCGGAAATATGCGCCATCGCCGCAATGAATTCGGGGTATCACGTGAAAAAATCGGAGGTGCACGGCATGGCGCAGCGGGGCGGTTCCGTGGAATCGCACCTGCGCTTCGGCAGCCGGATTTACTCCCCGCTTATCGAGCCGAAAACCGCCGATTTCCTGGTTTGTTTTCAGGATGGCGAAGGAAAGCGCCTGAGCCATTACCTAAAAAAAGGCGGAGTCGATTTCCTGAGGTTCTTAAGCGATCCGCGGTATCGGCCGTGGGACGTGCGGTTCAGCAACACGTATTTCCTCGGCCTTCTCAGCGCCTTCCTCCCCTTGCCGCTGGAAGCCTGGGAAGTCGCTTTAAAAAGCAAGATTAAACGAAACCTTTCCGACAACGATCGTGCATTTACGGAAGGTAGCTTCGCCGGCCAAAAGTTCGTTTCACCCGGCAAGGAATAAGGGCGCGTATGGCGGGTTCATTTTGGGACGAAAAAAATGAAACCATGAACCGGACCTCCCTGGAGCGGCTTCAGCTCACGCTCCTTCGTGAAACCGTCGATCAAGCGTTGAAAACGCCGATGTACCGTCGAAAACTCCGGCAATGCGGCCTAGCGTCAGCCGACGATATCAAGAGCCTCGACGATGTGCGGCAGCTCCCCTTCACGTCGAAAAATGATTTACGCAACGCCTATCCCAACGATCACCGCGCGGTTGACATGAAGGACGTGGTGCGCATCCATATGTCCAGCGGCACCACGGGAATTCCCACGGTCATTTATCACACACAGGGGGACATCGACAACTGGACCGGGCTTGTCGCCCGGTCGGTGACCGCGACCGGCTGCGATAATCGCGACATTTTTCAAAACATGATGACCTACGGCCTTTTCACCGGCGGCCTCGGGCTTCACTATGGCGCTGAAAAAGCCGGCCTGACCGTGATCCCGGCGAGTTCCGGCAATACGAAACGCCAGCTTTGGCTCATGAAGGAGTTTAAAACCTCCGTGGTCCATGCAACGCCAAGCTACATGCTGCATATCTATTCCGAGCTTGAAAAAGAAGGCGTCGACCGCAAGGACTTGCGACTGAAAAAAGCGTTTCTCGGCGCGGAACCCTATTCGGAAAATACCCGGAAAAAAATAGAGGAGCTTTTCGGAATCGATGCCTACAACTCCTACGGCCTCAGCGAAATGAATGGTCCCGGCGTGGCCTTCGAATGCGTTTTCAAGCGAGGAATGCATGTTTGGGAGGACCATTATATCGTCGAGGTGATCGACCCCGATACCCTTGAGCCCCTGCCCGACGGCCGGGAAGGCGAGCTGGTTTTCACCACGCTTCGGCGTAAAGCCGTGCCCATGCTGCGTTACCGCACCCGTGACTTGTCCAGGATCATCGCCGAGCCCTGCGAGTGCGGCAGGACGCACCGGCGCATGGACCGTATCAAGGCGCGCACCGACGACATGCTCATCATCAACGGCGTTAACGTGTTCCCGTCCCAAATCGAGGAAGCCTTGATGAAAATGCCCGAAATGGGAACCAACTACCAAATCGTCGTGGACAAAAATGAATCACTTGACAAAGTAACCATTAAGACCGAGGTCCGCCCCGATCTTTTCAAGGACGACATGCGCGCCCTGGAAACACTCAAGCGGCGTATCAGGGAATATATTAAATCGAATATCCTCATCAACCCGGTCATTGAACTGCATGAGCCGGGCATGCTGCCGGTATATGAAGGCAAAGCCAAGCGCGTGTTCGACAACCGGCCGGCGCTCTAGGCATCCCTCTCCCATACATTCGTAGCTTTCGCCCGTTTCGCTCAAATCCGGTATGAAGTCAACCTCGTTCTCCTGATTTTAATTTCTCTATTTTTTTCATTTTACGGTTCGTAACAATTTATTATATTGGTTTATCCTTAGAATGCTTTTTTAAGGTTCTTTTTTCATCCTTTCACATCTTTCAAGGGAGGTTTGATGGTTATCATTAAATCGATGGTTGCCGCGCTGTTGGCTTGCGGCATTGTTTTAGCTGCCGACTCTACATCCGCCGTTTCGTCGTCCGCGCCGACCCCTGCGCCGGTCATTGCCAAAGCGCCTGCGGCCCCTATGATTACCTGGTCCGGCCTGGCGATGCTGCGTTTTCGTGAAGAAATAGTGTTGAATCACCCCGTAACGGGAAAAATGTTGAAAGATGCGAATTATTCCAATCAAATCGCCTATCACTTCGGCGCAAAGATAGCGCCGAACGATCAGTTATCGATGCAATTTGATATCGGCAATGATTGGTATGCAACCGAACTGGTGACGGGAATTCCCGGCAATTACTGGACAAAGAGAGAACCCTATACCCCATGGTTCGACCTCGCTTACGCGCAATGGGACCCGGGATATTTGCATCTGGCGGCGGGTATCATTCCCGTCAAAGGAACGGCGCTCATGGACCTGTTGGGCGTTTCGATTTTCTTTAACAAAAGCTACAAAATGGCGGCGCACATTCCCTGGGGCGTTGTTACCAATTTCGGCCAAACCGCGTTGCGTTTGGGCGCGCCTATTTTAAAGGACGACTTCAAGCTGGGTGTTGATGTTTCCACCGCTACTATTGAATATCGGGCAATCGGCCTGGGTATTGACACCATGAAATTCAACTCGCCGGCCATCGAGTTTCTCCTTGAGGCGCCGATGAGCGTTGCGGGCTTCAGCGTTAAACCGCAAGCGTTTGTCATTCCAAACCGTAGTTTTAATGTTGCTACGAAAAAAAGCGATATGGAATTCGGCGCTGGAGTAGACCTTGGCTACAAACTTAACGACCAATTCAACTTAAGGGCGGGTTTCGGGTATGCTCATAATTCAAATAACAACTCTAAGGGTCCCATCGATACAGCCTTCGATCGCACGGGAACAAACTCCAACATCGGAACTACGGTTATCCTAGGGCCCGGAAAACTGGACTTCGATTTTAACCTGAGTACGGAGTATAATGATAAGGACACGACCATCAACGACATCTATCCGTTTTTCGATATTAAATACGGATGGGCGGTCAATAAAAACTTCGTGATCATGCCGAGATGCAGATTTTTCATTTCCCTGCCGAAGGTTGCCTATGATTCAAAAACCACGATTCGACCGGAACTTATTTTCTGTGGGGTATTCTAAGCCGGCAAATTGATATTCAGTGGCTTCGCGGCATAAGTGTCTGTACGCAGGAATTATCTACGCAGCTCGCGTAGATAATTCAGCTACAGACACTAAACAATCGCTCTCATGGTTACGTTAACGGTAAAAGGACGTTTCGAAAGAAACGTCCTTTTTTTTAAAATCGTCATGCGATCGGTTTATCAATAACCATCGGTTGTTTTTTCCCCCGCGCCTCGGCCTGCCGCGCCACTCCAATAAAACGAAATGCCTATCGGCTATTGAAGCGTAATGTTTTTTCTTACCGAAAGTGGTTCTTTATTATTTGTCAAAAGCATGATCGCGATGCCGCTGGAACGGAATTGTCGCTTTGCCGCCGCAAAAGAACGTATGGTTCCGGAATTTAACAATCGTCCGTTTATGGAATAGCTTTTTATCGCAACCACCCGCCGAATCGGATTGACCGGTTTCATGCCCGGCGCTACGCCGGCATTTAAATTCCTTATGCTGATGGTTCCAAGGTCAACTTCTTTTGAGGTAAACTGCTTCTTTCCGTAGGCCGTTTGATACCCCTCCATTTTTACTATATAATCAAAACTTTTAAATTTAGACGTATCAACAACCACTTTTTGGGAAAAAGCGCCGTTGGCGCTCGTTACCGCGGTATTACCCGCGGTATCCATTCCACCGGATCCGCTCATGATAATACGGCAATCTTCCAAAGGAGTTCCCGTAACGGAGTCCACGACGGTCCCGTTTACCATAAGCGTATCGTTGGTGAGCCCAAGATTTTTTACAATTTTGAGCGTATCCAGTTTAATGGTTGAAGACGCCAGGATCACTTTTAGCTTATAGGCAAACTTATACCCTTCTTTCAAAGCCGCGGCAAGGAGAATTTTTTTGTCGGTGGATGCATTTAATGAATAGGAGAATGTCCCGTCCGCTCCGGAATAGGTTGTGTCCAATTTTTGGCCGTTCAAAATATCGCCTGAATTGCTCGAATCGAAGGAAGTTAATGACGCGGCGGTAAAAAAGAGCATCATCGCCTGAGATACCGGTTGTTTGGTAACGCTATCGACAACGATACCGGAAATAGCAAGGGTTCGTTGGGAGGCTGAAACCGAAACAATCATCCCGCATATAATCAACAGTGGCGTGAGAATCGACTTAAAGCTTTTCACGAAATGCATTTTGCTCTCCTTTTTTTACGTGGCAACGATGCTGATTCCAATAAAAGAAACGGTATTTTGCGAAAAAAAATAATTATTGCTTCGATTAATTCCAATGTGTGTTTTCGGATGCGCCTTGAAAGCTGAAACAATCTCGGCGCACTATCTGTCACCTTTATTCCTTAACAGCGCCTTACTCATTCCTTTTATCCATGACTATCGGTTGTTTTTTCCCCCGCGCCTCGGCCTGCAACGTTCCCTCCTCCATAAACGATACCTTCGCGGCAACGCCTACCGCGCTTTCGATGCGGCCGGCGATGTTCCTGCGCAAGGATTCCAGGGTCTTTATCTCATCAATAAAATCGGCGTCCGATGAAACCGCCACACAAACATCCAGCGTGTCCATATTGTCTTTTCTGTCAAGTACAATCCTGCACAGCGGGATCACTCCGCCGGCGGAAAGCACGGCGTCGAAGAGCTGCGATGGAAAAAACTTCGCGCCCTTGAGCATGATCATGTCGTCGGTGCGCCCCTTTACCCTGCTCATCCGAACGAAGGTCCTGCCGCATCCGCAACGCCCTTCCATAAGACCGGCGCGGTCGCCCGTACGATACCGTATGAGGGGAAAGGCCTCTTTGGTGATGGTGGTGAACACAAGTTCGCCTTCCTCCCCCAATGGCAAGGGTTGCAACGTCGCGGGATCGACCACCTCGACGATGAAATGATCTTCATTGACATGGAGGCCATTGTGCTTTTCGCATTCGCCCGATACGCCCGGTCCCATTATTTCGCTGATGCCGTAACTGTCGAACGCCTTGATACGCAACGTCTCTTCGATTTCGGCGCGCACCGTTTCGCTCCAGGGTTCGGATCCGAAAATTCCCCTTTTTAAGTGCAGGCATTCGGGATTAAATCCCATGGATTTAAGCGTTCGGGCCAGCATCAGAGCTGTTGACGGAGCGCAAATCAGGGCCGAGGTTTTGAAATCCTTCATAATGGTGATCTGGTCCTTGTGATTCGCTTGCGATGACGCCGGAATGACCGACGCGCCGATAGCTTCCGCGCCGAAATGATATCCTAAACCCCCGGTAAAAAGGCTATACGTAAAACCGATCTGGACAACGTCGTGCTCGGTGATGCCGGCCCACGATAATTGCCGGGCCACGAGCCGCGTCCAGTGCGATATATCGTTTTTTGAATAACCCACCACGATGGGTTTTCCCGTGGTCCCGGAGCTCGCGTGGATGCGCACGACGTCGCGCAGCGGCAGGGCGAACATATCGTAAGGGTAGCTTGTCCGCAGGTCCTCCTTCGTGGTAAAAGGAAGATTTTGAATGTCGGCAAGCGACCTGATTTTTTCGATGGCTATTCCCTGGGCATCGAGCGCATGCTTATAGAACGCTACGTTACGATAAACCCGGTTCAGCGTCGATTGCAGCCGTTCGATTTGCATTTGCGCGCAATCGTCCCGGGACATTGTTTCAATCCGGTGGCTTTCGAACATACCATTGCTCCTTGACATTATAGAAGTCTGAAGTCAGGACTCAGAACACGCATGTGATATCACCCTGAGTCTGTCGAAGGGTATCCTATAAGGATAGAGACGGTTCGACAAGCTCACCGTGACAGGTTTGTAATATTATCATGCGTAAACTACCTATTGTTTTCCCCTTATCCATTACTTGTTTTTTCATTCCTCAATCTTCTTATAATCCTTGCCCAAATAGGCGCGCTGCACGTCGGCATTGTTTAAAAGTTCCTGAGCGGTTCCTTCAAGCACTATGGCGCCTGTTTCCATGACATAGCCGCGGTCCGCAATGCCAAGCACCGCCTTGGAATTTTGCTCAACCACGAGTATCGTACATCCTTCATCACGAAGCCTGCCGATGGTTGAGAGGATTTCCTTTACCACCAAGGGAGCCAGTCCCATTGACGGTTCATCAAGCATGATAAAAGACGGTTTTGCCATGAGCGCTCTGGCGATGGCCAGCATTTGCTGTTCTCCGCCCGAAAGCGTGCCCGCCAATTGCCTGCTGCGTTGCTTTAGAATGGGAAATAAGGAATAGATGCGATCCAATTCCGCGCCCACTCCGGAACCCATTCCTTTCCGGTAGCGGCTGTAGGCGCCAAGAACCAGATTTTCCTCAACCGTCATGGGCGCGAAAATCCGGCGTCCTTCAGGGACCAACGCGCAACCTCTATAAACGGTCTTGTGCGCGGCCAAACCCAAAAGACCGGCGCCGTTAAAGAGTATTTCACCCTTCCACGCTTTTAAAACTCCCGCTATGGTATTAAGTAACGTAGTTTTCCCCGCGCCGTTGGCGCCGATAATTCCGACGATCTCTCCTTTGTTAACATGCAGCGAAACGCTTCGTAAAACCCGCAGCTTGCCGTACCCCCCTTCCAAGCTTCTTATCCTAAGCATCGCCGTCTCCCAAATACACTTTTATCACTTCAGGGTTTTTTTGAATATCGCGGGGTTTTCCCTCGGCAATCATCTTGCCGAAGGAAAGCACGTTTATTTCATCCGACACGTTCATGACAAGCGACATATCGTGCTCGACAAGAAGCACCGTGACGCCGCGGCTCCGTATGTCCCTGATCGTTTCGCCGAGTCTCGCGGTTTCCTGCATGTTGAGACCGGCGGCGGGCTCATCGAGTAAAAGCAGCGTAGGCTCTCCGGCAAGCGCGCGCGCCAATTCAACATACCGCTGCTGGCCGAACGCGATGCCGAGCGCGTCGCAGGAAGCAAGGTGGACGATGCCGAGCATGTCGAGTATTTCCAAGGCATTGCGCCGGATTCTTTTTTCCTCGTTCCACGAGCGCGGGTAATTGCAGAGCCCGGAGAGGAATCCCGCCGAGCTTTTGCGATGGACCCCGACCATGACGTTTTCAAGCACGGTCATTGTGGCGAATAGCTTGATATTTTGAAACGTACGCATGATGCCGCACGCCGCGATTTTGTAGGGCGGTACATTATAAATTGACTTGCCGTTAAACGTAATGCTGCCGGAATCGGCGGCAATGACGCCTGAAATAAGATTGAACAGCGTGGTTTTACCGGCGCCGTTGGGGCCGATGAGCCCTTTGATCATGCCTTGGGCCACGGAAAAACCCACATTGTTGACGGCATGCAGTCCGCCGAAGGAGCGGTTGAGTCCTGAAATTTCAAGCAGCGCCATGGCCGCTCCCCCCCCCGGTCTTCCTTGTCCATGCAAATAAACGGATGCCCCAACCCGGTTTTACAAGCAGTCCCTGCGGCGCAAAAAGCATCATGATTACCAATATTGATCCGAAAACCGCCTCATCGAACGAACCGAAATATCCGCGCAGCGAAAGAAAATTGAGTATAATGCCGGCCAAAATCGCGCCCCACAGGTTGGCCATGCCTCCAACCGCGACAATCGCGACATAGCGGACGGATTTCATGACCGACGCTTCGGAAGGGCCGATTCCGCCGTTATAATGCGTAAGAAAAATACCGGCTATTGAAGCAAAGACGGCGCTGAGGACGAAAAGATTGAGTTTATACCGGGCGGTATTGATTCCCATGGCCCCGGCCGCTTCCTCGTTCCCATGAATGGCGCGCAATGCTCGTCCGGCCCTGGAATTGACCAAATTATGCATCAAAAAAGTCGCCAAGGCTACCCCTGCCCATGCTATATAATAGTTGGATATCCTGGCGTCTATGTTTCCATTGACGCTCAACCTTCCCGCAAGAGTAAATGAGGGTACGCCCGAAATGCCGTCGGCCCCGCCGAATATTTTGGCGCCGAGTACTATTTTGTATATTATGGAACCGAACCCTAGCGTTGCCATGGCAAGATAATGGCCCTTCAACCGTAAAACGGGGCCTCCGATACAATACGCGATAATAACCGTCGCGGCAACCGCCGCGGCGAACGCCAACCAAGGATTGAGCCTGCAGATATTCGCTCCGTAAATGTCATTGACCGTAATAATACACCCCGTCTTCTGGAGAATCCTTCCCCATCCGCCCGAGGCCATTCCCGTCATATCGGCGGTAGTCAGCGCGGCTGAAACATAACCGCCGATGGCGAAAAAACCCGCATGACCAAGCGATATTTGGCCTGCGTACCCCATCAGCATGCATAAACCGATGATAACGATGGTATAATATGCGGACATGGTAAGCTGGGTCAAATAAAATGCCTGGCCGGTAAGCGTTACCAGCAGTTGGACCGCAACAGCCAGCGATACTAAAATGAAGAGCGGAAGGTAGCGTTTTACATTCATGATTTATTAAGGATTGAGGAAAGTTCAGCCGCGCTAAAATTCCTTTAATCTTCCTTCCTCTTTACTGCCGAACAATCCCGACGGCCTGAAAAATAAAATCGCGAGAAGAACGCTGATGGCGATAACGTCCTTAAATGCAACGGGTAAAATGCTTATACTCGCCGCCTCGATGATTCCCAGAAGTAATCCGGCCAGCACCGCAGCGGAGCTGTTTCCCAAACCTCCCAGAATCGCGACGGTAAATCCCTTGATGGCAAGCGGGGTGCCGCATTCATAGTGCGTTTGCGTAAGGGGCGAAATAACGCATCCGGCGAGAGCTCCGATGGCGGCGCTGAGCATGAAGGAAAAAGTGACCATGTTTTTGGCATTGATGCCGCACAAGACCGATGCCGTCCGGTTGGCGGAACAGGCGCGCATGGAACGGCCTATAAGCGTATGCTTGAAAAACAGCGATAAAAAGACCACGACGACGGCGCAGGTTAAAAGCACCCATAGTACCTGCGGCGAAACATGCGCGCCGAATAACGAAATCGACGAGCATTCGTTGCCGGAAAAGTACCTGAGCGACCTGACCTTCTCGTCCCAGATATGCAAGGCCGCCTCCTTGAGCAAAATGGAGACGCCGATGGTAATAATAACCATCCTCAGCACCGTGGGATTTTTTAGCCAACGTATGAACAAAAGCTCCACCAAAGCCCCGACAACCGACGTTAACAGAACCGCTCCGGCTATTGCCGCGGGAAGCGGCATGTAACCGGAAAGAGAAATGGCGATCATGGCGCCCAGCATGACGAATTCGCCCTGGGCGAAATTGATGATACCCGTGGTATTATAAATAATATTGAATCCTATCGCGACGATCGCGTAGATGCTTCCGCTGGTGATGCCGGAAAGGAAATATTGAAGGAGTATATCAAAGGTCATGGTGGTTTATTGAAACGTAAGAAGCTTTTTCAGATAAAGATTAAGAGCGACCTCACCTCTCCACCCCTGTCCCGCAAGCGGGACTTCCCCTCCTCCCCTCTCCTATCGGAGAGGGGAGGAGGGGGGGGATGGGCGGCTGATAAGCCGACCGGGGAGGCAGGGCGAGGTCACTTCTTTACGTCCGCGATTCCCGTATTACTTCGAATACACCGCGAATTTGCCGTCCTTGACGGTCAGCATTTCGAAGGCATTTATGTCGAGCCCGTTATGGTCGGTTGCCGAAAAATTGAACACGCCCGCGGTGCCCACATGGCCCTTGAGGCTCTCAATCGCCTCCCGGACTTTTTCCTTATCCGCGCCCGCGCTCTCCAGGGCCTTGACAAAAATCATTATGGCGTCATACGCATGACCGCCGAACGTGCTGACGTCCTCCTTGTATTTCGCTTCGTAGTCCTTTTTGTATTTTTCCAGGACCGCTTTCTGCGGATTGTCCGCGGCAAGCGCGTCGGCAACGAGGAGCCGGCCGGCCGGGAAAATGATGCCTTCCGCGGCCGCGCCGGCTTCTTTGACATAACGGATATTCCCGAATCCGTGGCTTTGGAACAGGGGAATAGTGAAGCCGAGCTGCTTCATATTCTTGGCGAGGATCGCCTGCGCGGGTTCGATGGACCAATTGACTATTGCTCCAACGTTCTGCGCCTTTATCTTGGTCAGCACGCCGCTGAGATCGGTGGCGTCTTTTTCATACGTTTCGCTGATGGCGATTTGCATTTTGTATTCGGGCGCGATTTTTTCAAGCTGTTCCTTACCGGCCTTGCCGAACCCCGTATTGCTTGACGTAACAGCAATCTTTGAAATGCCCAACTTTTGAAGAGCCATGAAAATTTTACGCGCGGCGTCGCTGTCTTTTTGAGGGGTCTTGAAAACATACTTGGCGAGCGGGTTGACGATGACCTCGGCGGCAGCGCATGAGATGAGAATGGTCTTACTTTGGTCGCACAGCGCCTTGATCTGCATGGTTTCTCCGCTCGTGGACGGACCGATGATGGCGAAAACCTTTTCCTCCTCGATCAGTTGTTTGGCGAAGGAAACGGCCTTTTCGGGACTGCCCTGCGAGTCCTTGATGAGGAGAACCAATTTTTGTCCCTTGACGCCGCCCGCGGCGTTGATTTCATCGACCAGCATCTGCGCCGTTTTTTGTTCCGGCGCGCCGAGAAACGCGGCCGGACCGGTAACGGCGAAGATCGCGCCGATTTTAATCGGCTCGGGGGTTTTTGCCGGCGCCGCGGCTTCTTTGGCGTCCTTGGCAAACAACGTTCCGCACGCCATTACAAGCATCGCGGCGGCTAATGCCGCTAACCGTTTAAACATGATCGCCTCCTTGTTAAATGATTATATTTTTCTGACCTCTTCGTCAGTCATCAATTTGTAGCCTTGTTTTTTAAATACCTCGCCGGCTTTGTCGCAATCGTCAAAACGTAAAAATAAAATCGCTTTATTGGAATACTGTTCGACAAACGAATAGGTATATTCGATGTTCAGGTTGTTCTTGTCGCACAAATTCATGATGTCGTAAAAAATACCTTCGCGGTCGTCGATTTCAACGGCAATGACGGTGTTGAGCTTTACGGTAAACCCCGAGGTTTTCAACACCTCGTAAGCCTTCTCCGGCTTGCTGACGATCATACGAAGGATGCCGAAATCCGAGGTATCGGCGATGGTCAGGGCGCGAATATTGATGGAGTTGTCCTTCAACGCCTGGGCCACATGCGCCAGCCTGCCGGGCTTATTTTCAAGAAAGACGGATAACTGTTGAATGTTCATGACCGTGCTCCTTTGCCTTATATGATGCGTTTGTCGATTATTCTTTTCGCCTTGCCTTCGCTGCGCGCTATCGATTTCGGTTCAACGAGTTTTACCTTCGAATGAATGAGCAACGCTTCGTGGAGTTCCTTTTCGATGTTCTTTTCCCGTAATTCCATGCTTCTAATTTCATCCGAAAAAACCGCCTCGCTCACCTCCACTTGCACCTCGATATAATCAAGATTGTCCCTGCGCTCCACGATGAGCTGATAGTGGGGCTCGATCCCGTCCATCCGCAACAGCACCTCCTCGATCTGCGACGGGAACACGTTGACGCCGCGAATGATAAGCATGTCGTCGGTGCGCCCGAGGATGCGATGCATGCGCACCGATGTTCGTCCGCATGCGCATTTGGCGTGATCAAGATAGGTAATATCGCGGGTGCGATAGCGGACGACCGGAGTGCCTTCCTTTGTCAATGTCGTGAAGACCAGTTCGCCCTTATCACCGTCGGGAAGCCGTCGGCCGGTTTGCGGGTCGATGATTTCGGGATAAAAATGATCTTCAAATACGTGCAGCATGTCCTGGCGTTCGCATTCCGAGGCCACGCCGGGCCCGATGATTTCGGTAAGCCCGTAAATATCGATGGCCTTGATATGCAGTTTGGCCTCGATTTCCTTGCGCATGTTTTCGCTCCACGGTTCGGCGCCGAAGAATCCGGTTTTCAGCCTCAGTTTCTTAAAATCGATTTTTTCCTCCCTTGCCGCCTCGGCAAGATACAAACTATACGACGGCGTGCAGGCGAGAACGGTTGTTCCGAAATCAAGCATTACCTGCAATTGGCGCTTGGTATTGCCCCCGGAAATGGGAATGATCATTGCCCCCATTTTCCTCGCGCCATAGTGAACGCCGAGACCTCCGGTAAAAAGACCGTAACCGTAGGCATTCTGGACGCGGTCGTTTGAAGTAGTGTCGCCCATCGAAAGCGTCCGCGCCATGACCTCCGACCATATTTCAATGTCCTTTTTCGTGTACGCGTCCACCACCGGTTTTCCCGTAGTGCCCGACGAAGTGTGGATCTCGACGATGTCATTGACGTCGCAGGCGAGGAGACCATAGGGATATACTTCCCGCATTTCGTTTTTAGTGATGAAGGGAAGCTTGACGATGTCCTTGATGTTTTTTATATCAACGGGTTTAACGCCCTCGGCGTCCATCTTGTTTCTATAGAAAGCGTTGTTTTTGTAGACTTTCCTGACCAATGCCTGCAAACGCTTTGTCTGGAGCTCGGCGAGCCGTTTTCTACCCATGGTCTCGAATTCTTTATTCCAAATCATAAGGTTTCTCCCGAAAACGAATGGTATGTCGGCTGTTTCAAACGAATAGATAAAATATATTCGCTTTTAAGAGAAGGGAATAACTTAATAATCGAAAACAATATGTTGACAATAAGGTTGAAGGCCGGGGCGGACCTTCTCGATGCAATACTTCATGCGGAAGGTCGAAGCATTGCGGAAAGTAAGCATCCACCGGCAAAAGCCGGTGGCTTTAAAGAATAGCGGCATAGCCGCACAGCCATGAAAATCAAAAAGCCCGCTTTCCCTTTAAAATCAAGAAAAAACGAGCTTTTATGATGGTGGAGCTGGTCGGGATCGAACCGACGACCCCCAGACTGCCAGCCTGATGCTCTCCCAACTGAGCTACAGCCCCATGGAAACGAGAGTATAAACTAATATATTTTTAAAGATTAATCAATTACTATATATTTGAAAAGTGAACTATTGACTATTGTGGTTCGCGTATGATATTTTGGCTAGTGGCCCACAACCACAATAAAGTGAAGAAATTTTAATGCACATACTCATTGTCGACGACGCTCGGACTTTCCGGTATGTACTTTTAAAAATATTAAAAGAAATCGGCTATTCTAACGTAAGCGCGGCAACATGCGTTGAAGAAGCTAAAAAGGTTCTAGGCGAACAACAATTCGATCTTGTTTTGAGCGACTGGCATATGCCGGGTGAAACCGGAGTGGATTTGCTGAAATATATGCGGGCCACGCCCTCCTTGACTAAAATTCCATTTATAATGATTACCACTGAAAATGACAAATCCCGAATCATTGAAGCCGTGAAAATAGGAATGCAGGCCTACCTTTTTAAACCCGTCCAAAAAAACGTACTCGCGCAAAAATTAACCGAACTTGCCGCGACCTTCCGATTTCAGCCGCCCACCATTGCATAATGGTAAAAATAAAAAAAACTGCTCTCGTCACGGGCGCCGCGAAACGCTTAGGGCGCGCCATAGCGCTTTCCCTTGCCGAAAACGGTTTTTCCATCATTGTCCATTATCACACTTCAAGAAATGAAGCCATTGATCTCTGCGAAGAGATCGCTCATAAAAACGTTGAAGCGTGGCCGGTTAAGGCCGACCTCGGAAACCTGCGGGCGCCGGATGCGCTGATGAACGCTTCGATGGGCTTTCCGGGCTCGTTATCCGTACTTGTCAATAATGCGTCCATATTCCCCGCCGATACCCTTGCCGACATGACCGCCGGCGATTTCGAACGAACCATGCGCATCAATGCCTGGGCGCCGCTGAGTTTGTCGCGCGCATTTGCCCGTAAAGTCAAAAAAGGTTCAATTGTAAACATTCTCGACGCGAGGCTGCCTGCATTCGATCGCTCGCACGCGGCTTACAGCCTCTCAAAATCGGTTTTAATGAACGCCACCCCGATGTGCGCGCTGGAATTCGCCCCGGGCATCAGAGTCAACGCCGTGGCGCCCGGCCTGATACTCCCGCCGCCCGGAAAAGATATTTCATATATTGAAAATTTAAAAAAAAGAGTCCCTTTGCGCTCGTACGGCGCCCCGCGGGACATCGCCGACGCGGTCATGTTTTTGGTAAAGAGTCGCTATTGTACCGGGGAAATACTGTATATTGACGGCGGTCGGCGCCACGCCGGATATTGCTTTGGCGATAGACGGTAATAATTGTTTTTTAGGATACGTCTTCCGTTGCAATCAAACATTTCGAAACGCGCCGTTGCGGCGGGAGCGCGCAGCCATGAACCTTTGAGGGAAATTCTCCCTTTGCGCACGACAATGCCTTGACAATCATGAGCCAGTGGAGCGCGCCCTGAAACCGGAATGACGGCGGTGGCGACATTGGGATCCTTGAATTTGTACAACATTAACGGTGTCGGCGCCGGAATGGGCGTTCTGGGCTGGTCCTGGTTTTCCGGCATGGTCTCCCATCGCAGGGCATAAACCACGGAAGGATCCTTTGCGGGGGTGGAGGTGAAATTGAAAAAGGACCCGGCAAGGCTTATTATTCCCGTACTTTTAAGCCAATGAACTACCATGCCCGTATGTTGCGGCGCTTCCAGACTTACCGGCCAGAGGCTTGTCCCAATAATCAACTTAGGCTTTAATGTTGCTTCGTCAAGCTCCCAGACGCCCGTGCCGTATTGAACATGATAATACGATTGGGTACAACTGCCATTTGGTTCAAGGACTATCGGTCCGAAAGTGATATTCAGCACAAGGGTGCCTGTGCCGCCGAAGTCCCAGCGATAAGCCCAGTTGCTGGTTTGATATATTTTCCACTGCGCATTTTCCCATCGGGCATTATAGAGTTGGGTGTATCCGCCGGCGTCGAATTTGTGGTAGGTAATGATAAGCCGGTTATGCGAATCAAAGCCGATGGCGCCCCGGTTAATAAGCCCTCCATGCTGCGGAATGGAATCCACCCGTACGCCCTTGGTGGAAGCGGTTATGGGCAAAGTGAGTTTGGCGCCTGAAACGGTCTCCCAGTTGACAAGGTCCTTGCTCCGTATGTAACTCACGTCATGGGTGGTCGCGGCATCGGGAGTTTCCCGCCACATCCAATACACATGGTAATAGCCGTCGGGGCCTGTAATCGGTCCGCCCATATAAGCGTTTCTCAGGCCCTGCCCGTCAAAAAGAGGTTGGTCGAACAGCCGCGACCATTTTTTCGACGCCATTGTCCACTTGTCGAATATTTGATTGCCGTTTCCGCTTGAACCGTCGCGGTACATAAATACTAGTTCCTGGGAAGGCCCGTTAAAAAAAACAGGGTACGTGACGCTTGTTTCCTGTAAACCCACCATTGCGGCGGCCTTAAAACTGTCGATGGCCAAAGGCGCCGTGGAACGGAAATACACAAGCGGCGCCGCATGCATATTGCCGCTGACGTGGATAGAGCCCAGGCTATCGAGGGCCATGGCGATATAGTTGTGGCTGTCCCATCCTATGGTCGAGGGAAGATTGACATATCGTATTGATTTCGACTGCGAGGTCAGAAGCGCCACGGTCATGCGCCGCGCGCTGTCGTAATAGGCCACGTATTGGCTGTCGCCCCGTTCTACAAAAGAGAAATCGACCGGGTGGCCCGACCATACATTCGATATTTTAAGGGAATCCTGAAGCTGAAGCCGCCGGAGACTTTCAGGGAACGCAGCGAACGCGATACTGTGCACAAGTAACAGTATCATCACGTGCATGGATTTCAAACGCATCCAAGAGTCCTTTTCTGAATATCAAGGCCGAATCGAAATGACGCGCAGGCCATACTCGTGAGCGCAAGCCGATAGCTTACCATAATATATTCCTCGGCCGCAATCGTTAACCGGTAGTATCATTTCTCTTCCGGATTCCACGGTCCAGCGGCGGATAAGCCGTCCCTGCATGGTATACAGTTCGAACTTCGGATTGACGCCCGCCGCATCGGCAGGGATTGAAATGGATATCAAGACGCCGCGCTGAAACAGACGCACACTCCGGATCCCTTGCGCGGCGGTGTATGCGGTTGGGCGTATTTCGGTGGGAATGGCGTTTGACGGCGCCACTGACCTCACGGTGTCCGAGCCTGAGCACAGACCCGCGGCCGAGGCCGTGACAACGATCGTGCCGGGTGTGTTATACTGCGTTTGGAGATAGACGGTTGCGATGCCCGCGACGGCGGCCGTCGGATTTCCGTCGCCGTTGATGATCCTGCCCGGCCCGTTTACCGTAAAGGTCACCTGGTTGACGGCCGTGGGCACGACCGTCCCGTTCGCATCAACGATCGAAGCGTAGGCTATGGCAAGGTCCGCCCCGTCCGCCGCAAGCGGCATGGCGGCCGTATCTAGTTTCAATGACACGCAACTCGCCGCCGCCGGCGTTTTCACCTGATGCGTGGCTTTGACTACCCCGCCGATCAGGCCCTCGGCGAGTAGCGTTCCGCTTACGAAGGAGGGAAGCGTAAAAGTAAACGGAGGATGTTCTATGTTTGCCGGCCCGTCGGGTGACTTAGTCGCGATGACCGTGGAATTCTGCGTAAGTCTTACCTGTGCGCAGTTACTAAAGACCCGCACGGTCAGCGGCGATGATGAAGTATAAAAATTGGCTATATACACCATGGGCCCTGAACCAACGCCGGGGACTACGACGGATGGGTCGCGCTGGCTCTGGAAGAAATAATACCCGAACTTGGGGATGCGGAACACGTCCACGATACCGCCGCCGCAGAGCGAATTGTGATAGGAGTCGAATCCGAACGTTTCGTTATACACCCACAATGCGTCAACCGAAAGCCACGAAAGCGCGTGGTCCAGATTCATGGCGTCGGCCTGGTTGCCGGCGAGCTGGAGCATCCCGGCCTCTCCGATGGCCCGAGGTTGATTGCTCGACGCGCCGCCATAAGTGAACCCGCCGTATTCCCAATGCCCGTATTCCGAAATCGCCTGTGGTTTGCTTACGTAGTTGTTTCGTCCGCACTGCTGCACCGCCGCCTGGAAAATATCCATTTTTAATAACGGCGCGCCGCAGCTGCCCGGGGCGTCCTGGCCGCAGGTATACATCTGGTCGCCGGGATATTCCGCATGGGCTATTGCCTGGGCTGTATCGCACCAGACCGCCGTCGGCGCACTTTCATTCATCACGCTTTCCCACATGACCACACATGGATGGTTGCGATAATAGCGGATCATGGTGCGGAGGTCACGTTTTAAATTATTCACGAAGGTAGGGTTGGAATAACCGGCGGTCCACTGCCAGCCGACAAGACTTGCCTCCACCGTGATGCCGAGTTTGTCGCAGGCGTCCAGAAACGCCGGGTGTTGGAGATAGTGGGAGAGCCGCACGAAATTAATACCCGCCTCCTTCAGGCGCAGCGCGTCGCGGTACTGGCCCGAAACCGGAACCGCGCAACCGATCGCGCCGTAATCCTGATGTCGGTTGACGCCCGCGGCAACGAGTTTCACGCCGTTGATCTGCAATCCATTGGTCCGAGAAAACGCTATTCTGCGGACGCCGATAACGGTCATCACCTGGTCTGCGGCCCTCGTATTGTCGTATACCTGGGAGCGGACCGTGTAGAGATTGGGCGAGGAAGGACTCCACAGCTTGGGGTTGGCGACTGTTAAGTTCTGCAAAAAAGAATAGCTCGCTCCGGCTGCAATGCTCTGGGTCATGGAACCGGTTTGCGCAACCGTTCCGTCGGCATCAAGGATCGCGGTGGACGAAACGCAGGTTCTGGACGATCCGGATTCATTGATGACATGGGTCTTTACCCGTACGATCGCCGACGACGTCGATACCGCGGAATCGGTGACGAACACGCCGCCGCCTGCCGGTATATTCGCGTAGACGGCGTCGGTTATATGGAGCGAATCGGTCACGTGTATATTGACATATCGGTACAATCCGCCGTAATAATAGAAATCGCGTTTTTCCGCGCCCGGAGAAAAGTCCGGGCTTGCGGCGTTGTTGAGCCTCATGGCTATGACGTTGGTTTGATTGAACAGCAGGTCGCCGGTAATATCGACGGTAAACGGGTTATATCCGCCCTGATACGTCAATTTACTCGTGCCGTTGATCCAGACCTGGGTGGTCTGCATGCCCGCCTCCACTTCGAGGAAAACCTTTTTGCCCCTCCACGAAGTGTCGGGCGTAAACGATTTGCGGTACCAGTAATATCCCTGGTAATAGTCCCAACTGCCGTGGGTTATCGCAGACTCGACCCGAGCCGTGTGCGGCAGGCATACAGGGGTCCACGAACCGTCGCTGAAACTTGTCGCCTGCGCTCCGGAGGCATCGCCGAGGTAAAACTTCCAGTTGTCGGTAAACCGCAGATCCTTGCGCGGAAAGGTCTGTGCGAAAATACCGCTCAACATCGCGACAAAAATGAAGAGAAAGATACCTGAGGTAACTGTTGAACGATTACATGAATGATTTTTAGCAATAATATTCATTATTATCCTCTTTTTAAAAGCAAACCCACAAGGTGGATAAGAAACTGTAGGTCTAAATTATCTACGCGGTTTACATAGATAATTCAAACACAGTTTCTAAAGAAAACAAAAGTCACGATTGGACCGGGATCAAATCAATCTCACAATATATACAACGATCCGGAATGTTTAGCCATTACTTTTTCTATCCCTATGAAACTTTACCGAACCAGAAATTCACCGCTGCATTTCATACCCCTCCCGCTGGTGGAATTCTTCAGATGAACGGTCTTGGGTTTCAGCCTAAGCGTTAACTGGGGCAAAATCAGCAACCTACCCATAAGGTCGAACTCGTGAAGCACGGTATGGTTTTCGGCATTCGCGAAAACGGCCCTTTTAAAATCATAGACGCTCTTATCATTGACCGAAGACGGAGTAAAAACGCTCGACGGCGTCCATGAAGCGGCCCATTTGATCTGCATTGCGCCTGTTGACGTTATAGTAATCGGCAGAAACACATATTGGGAATTCGCGTTTCCTACTCCGTTCCACCGATCTCCCATATACATAAATCCGTTCGTGTACCCGGGTATTTGAAAAATGTTACACGGTTGGGAATTGAAGGTCGTATGATTGGTGTCGCCGACGCACGGGTCGCTTTTACTTGTGTAAGGCCCCATCACGCTAGTCGCGGTATAATACGTTGCCTTATTGGGCGTCCATCCGGAACATAAGCTCGTCAATAAATAATACGTTCCGTTGATTTTCAGCATTCCCGGACCCTCGCAATGCGCCTGTATATCGACATCGTTGGCGGTAACATTGAGGTAATCGGACGTCAATTCAACGATCCTGATGGTGACGTTCGTCGGATCGGCGGCATAGATGATATACACTTTCCCGTTGTCGTCGCAGTACATTCCCATATCGCGCGATTGGTGACCATTGGGCAAAAAGTGGTCAACGAGCGTATAAGGGCCTTTGATGCTGTCGCTTGACGCAACGCCAAGGTGCGCCAGGCCATAACCGCCATTGTCATAATGGAACCACAAAACATACTTTTTTGTAACGGCGTTGAAAACGACTTTCGGCCGTTCGAGAACCGCGATTGCCCCCTTGGCCATGGCCAAGCCCTCGTTTTTCCAATTATAAAGATCGCCGGAGGAATAACACGCCACGCCGCCGGGGCTCCCCCTGTGCTCGCCGAACCAATAATATTTTTTTGATTGAGTTGAATAAATAATATTCCCGGCATGGCAATCGATGTGCTTGCCGTCGTCGGCGAGCCATACGCCGCCGGGAGTAATGGAAGTGAAATTCGTTGATTGCGACGATGCCGTGGAAAAGGCGAGCGTAGCCATGAAAATACTTTTCCAGCCCATGGTCTCCCCTTATCGTTGAATGGCGATTCTTTGAAGCGAAAAACCATTTTCCGCGACAATATATACTCCGGCGGAAATGCGGGATTTCCCGGAAAAAACGGTAGCGCCTGATAGGGCCAACTTCCTGCCGAAAACGTCGTACACCGCGCCCATGTCTTTACATGACGCGCCATTCCCCTTTTCACGGACCGTTTGACGAAGATATCGTATTCCGTCGCCCGTCTTATACGTCGCGGTGACTTCCACGTCCGAATCCGGCATGGTCAGCTGCGCTGAAGGACTGAGGGAATCATCGACGGCCGGATTGCCGGCATTCATGACCCACTTGTCGAATATTTGGCCGTTGGGCGGCAATTTCGCGGTAATTGACGCCTTCGTTCCCGCCACATAGGGACCGCCGCCGATGCCGCCGTTAACCATCAGCGTATGCGCCGCCGCGTTGCTCCAGGTATGAACGCGGATCCAATCGATACGGTATTCAACCGGAAATGCCGTGCCCGACGGGTCGCCTCCGTTCACGCCGCCGATCGCCTGATTGACAAGCATATATCCCGGACGCCGGAAAGGATTGGCGCCGCCGGAGCCCGTTCCGTCCGCATTTGACAATGGGTAGTGATTAATAAGAACGCCGTCGAGCGACAAATCGATTTTCAAGGAGTCCCACTCCCAGGTCCAAACATGAAACTGCGCGGCCCACGGAGCGCCGCCGAGGGCGGCGACGGTCCTCGTTGGCGAAGTCCAACGTTGGTTGCCGTCCATCACGTTGAAAAGGCATTTACCTTGATAAAACTCCATCATATCTATTTCCCCGCCCTTCGGCCACCCGCCGGTATTGGGCAACCACCACCACGCGGGCCAGCTTCCCTGCCGCACATCGATTTTGGCCCGCATTTCAAACCTTCCATAGAGCCAGGATTTCTTGTTCATTGACCGGCGACTAGCCGAAGTATACGTATGCCCGTTCCAATTGTCCCGTAGCGCCTGGATAAGGAGGCAGCCGTTATCGATGCGGGAGTTTTCGGGGCGGTTGGTGTAGTATTGCAATTCGCTGTTACGCACATACCCGTTTTCATAACCCCACACCGACGTATCGATAGCCGGGCCGTTGAATTCGTCGCTCCATTCGAATTTCCATCCGCCGGCCGCTGCGCCATGCGCCGGCCGAACGGATAGAAATGAAATAAGGAGCAAAATCCCGCCCGCAAGATACCAGAGTATCCCGGGAAGATAGCCGCTCGCCTTTTTAGAACTATGGTTCATTCCTTCGTCCTCGCGCCCCATGCGACATTACGGTTAGTTGAGGGCATTTACGCGCGTCATCAAGCGTTGACCTCCGTTGTCCCATACCGCGTAATACAAACCGGCTCCCATCGTCCCCCTGCCGATAACCGGCTGCACGCCCTTGGCTACCCGCATTGAATACAAGGTTTTGCCCCGGCAGTCGATAACGCTCAAACAGCCTGTTTGCAAAGGACAACTGAAGGCGTAACCCTTAACGGTCGAAACGACCCGCAACGCAAAAGCGCCGGGGCGATTTCCGCTCGTTGTTCGCGGAGCAACTTCAACGGAACCCTCGATATACGACTCCGACACCGGCGATGTTGTCAGCGTCAGGGTGGCTGTTGAAAGGCCCGTATACGCGGCGGTGACGGTCATGGTTGAAGGCGTGGTGGTCGTTCTCAGCATCGCTCCCGCCCTGCCTGCCTGGGCGGGGACGGCGGCGGAAGAAGCGCCGCCGAAAATCGTACCCGATCCCGCGGGCGAAACGCTGAAAGTCACGTTGCCCGTTGCCGTGGAAATCTGGCGACCGGCGTCGTCACGCAGTGTGGCGGTCAGCAGAAAAACGTCCGACCCGGTCGCGCTCAGACTCGACGTATCGCTTACAAACTCTATCTTCGTAGCGGTTCCGGCAACCGGGAAGTCCATGGCCTGCCCCGTCCACATTTTTCTGAACTTGTAGAAAACGGTTTTCGGCAAAGTCAACCGGTCCACGATCCCTTCGTTGCCGTTCGTATTGGCGCCCGAATTGTAATCCTTGAAACACCAGAAGTGACCGCCCGCCAACTGTCCGGTGGTATTCATAGTGTAATTCATGCACGTCCATTCCCTTTGATAATAGCTGGTGGCAGATGTGTCGAGATCCACCGAACTGCCGCGTACTTGCAGCCGGTAGAAGTCGTCGCTGCTTTCGGTGTTGATCCAGCGGCGGGAAACGCTGGAACCCGTGGTCGTGTAGTTGAGTCCCTCGACGTCGGGAACCGTGACAGCCCCATTAAAGGGTTGTATATTCGCCGTGGCGGTGAATCGCGTCGAGTCGAACCGGTGCGCCGTGTTGTTCAGCGTGGTCATATTCGTTGTGAAGTTGTCGCCCGTTTTCGGCTCGTTATACAATCCCCACAGGTAGATACAGGGGTGGTTCCTTCCCGCCATTACCATTTCCTTTACACAACTGTCCATTCGCGCCCAACACGCCGCGGTCGGCGTCATGCCCCATCCCCAGCTCGGTTGTTCAACGTAGACCAACATCCCCTGCCGGTCGCATGCGTCATAAAAAGCCCGGGCGCGGGGATAGTGCGAGCATCGGACGCTGTTGCAACCCAGATTCTTCAGTTGCTTGACCTCCTGCCAGTACCGGGAATCGGGCACGGCGTTTTCGATCCACCCTTCGAACTGATGGACGCACATTCCCCGTATCTCCAGGCGGGACCCGTTGAGGTACATCCCCTGGGCCGCATTCCAGGTAATCCAGCGTATGCCGCACGGTTCCACGACGCTGTCAACCACTACCCCTCCCACGCTGACCAGCGTTTGCGCCGAATACATAGTCGGACTCGACGGCGACCAAAGCGCGGGCGTGAAAGGACTTGTTGTCAAGTCAATCGTATCAAGCGTAGCGGCGGGAATCGACAGTGTGGAGGATTGCGTCGCGACGCTCGCGTGCGCGGCATTAAAAAGCGTAACTGCCACCGTGACGTTTTGGGCGGACCGGGAGTCGTTTTTAACCGGCGTAACGGCGCGGATTTGAGCGGAGGAAACGGAAACGTTGACCGTTTGAATGTGCTGACTGTAAACCGGAACATAAACGCTGTCCTTGAAATGGAGCCACACCGAACGGTAGATCCCCGAATAGAGATAAAAATCCGGCGCGCTGCCCGTGCCTCCCGGAGGAATGTCGGCGCTCTTCTGGTTATTGAGCATGACCGCCATCACGTTGCTTGCTCCCCGAACGATCTTATTTGATATATCGTAATAAAACGGAGTATAGCCGCTGTTGTCATGCGCGCCGGCCTGCGTGCCGTTTACGTAAACGGTCGCGGTCTGCATGGCCCCTTCAAACTCGATGAATACTTTTTTCGCGCTCGCCGGAACGGTAAACGTCTTACGGTACCAGCAGTTGCCCTGATAAAAGGCGGTTTCCGCCGTGTAATTGGGCGCGTCGTACGACGCTGAATGCGGCACGTTCACGTTTTGCCACGTGGCGTCGCTCGTACCCGGCTGTTGCGCGTTGGCCGGATTGCCCGCAATGAATTTCCAGTTCAGGTTGAATCCCGCCTTTCGCTTGAGCGCCTGGGATTGGGCTGGAAACGCGTACCAAAAACACATTAAAACTACGAGAACGTTGCATGTTGAGAATTTAAAGAGCATACTTCCGCGATCCTTTCCTGGTCGATTATTTGACATTTACGAGAGCGTTCGGTGATTTCTGGTTCATATAGCACAATTTTATCCAGTCCGCCGTACGGGCGACCGTCGCGATGCACACTTCATCGACGGCGCCGTGAAATGCGTTGTAACCGCTGATCCTGAAAAAGCCCTTTTGATACAATGATATTGACGTCGAGGACGTTGCCGGTCCCGCGGAACCATTGACATACGCCTTTACCGTCGCCCCGTCGTATACTCCCGTCACGTAGCACCATTGCCCCGGCCTTACGCCGCCGCAGCCGCCATAGCGCCGCGCCCCGTCGAATATCCCGAAATTAAGATACCCGGTTGAATCGGTGAAAAGAGCCCAGGAACCGGCAATGACGTTCCACTGATATTTATAGGCAACGTCGCAGTAGCTTTTTAATGTGTCAAGATTTATCCATGCGGAAACGGTGATCTGCCGGCCAGGGGCGTTTTTTAATGAATCGACCTCGATATAATCGTTCGTGTCAACGAAATCATGGCCGTAACCTATGATCCCGGTGCGGCCCGTCGATCGGACCATGTCGGCGCCGTCGTTTCCGATGCCCGTGGCGTCCTTATAAACGCCCGCGGCGCCGACGCCCGGCATTTCCTCGGAAAGGTGCCAGACCCCGCAATAACCGTTTGCGCCGGTGAACACCATGCCGGTTGACAATGAGGCCACCTTGCTTTTTGCGGAATCGGTTGTCGGGCCGATCGAAACGCCCCAAAACATCATGAAGTATTGCGCGCTGTCGTTACCGTATACCGTGTCAACCTTCACCCATACATCAGCCTGCCGGCCCGCATCGTCCCAACGTTCGACTTCGAAGGCCATAGCCGTTCCATCTGCTTTTGTAAATCGTACGTCGTTGCCGCCGGGTTGCGCCAGGCCGAAATTGAAATTGTCCGAGGTCAACCGCACCAATACCGGAAAGTTCTCGTTGTTCCCCGCAATGCCCGCCCCGGACGCCGAGGTATTGAGAACAACCCTGGCCATGCCCATGCCTGCCCGGCCGGCAAGAACGGTTTGCACGCTGTCGGGCAAGAGCGCCACCCGGCCGAAAATTGTCTCCGTGTTTGAAGGGTCTCCTGTTGACGAATAGCATATTGCGCCGTAGGTAGCCGCCGGAACGGAATCCAGGACGACCCGGCCGTTATTGAGCGCGCTATCGTCGATGCATACCCATACGCTGGTGCCGGGCGCATACACATATCCGCCGCTTAAGTCCATAAAATAGGGGAGCCTGACGATAAGCGTCGCGGCTGCGCGCAGCGTGTCGGTTCCCAGGTCAAGAGGAGCGCCGCTTGTGCTTGTGGCAACGTCCTGGACCACGCACCTTTGACCCGAAGTAAGCTGAATGGCCTCAAGCGAGTATGTGCCCGGACCGATCCCGCGGAAAGAATAACGGCCATCTGTTCCCGTTGTGTCAATCAATGAATCCGGAAGCTTTTGACCGTTTACAGGAGAGTATGAGGAAGGAAGGAGTTCCACGCGGGTATGCGTTGCCGGTCCGCCGCCGCGGGTAAGAATAAGGCCCGCCACCGCGGTGTTCTCCGTTTCCGACGCGCCGCCCGCAACCTGCCTTGAACAATGAACATGGAGCGCCGATGCCAGCGCGAAAGTCAGGATACTGATGCCGAATAATGAGCGTTTCATGCGATTACCCCGTCAGGAATCGATCTTTGTCAAGGGAAAAAACTGGATATTCAATTGGTAGACGCGGTCATCGTCCGCGTCCTCGCGCGCGATATCCATCAATTCCTTGCGCAACCGGATGATTTTTTCCTGCATCCTTGTGAAACCGCGGCCCGAGATGTTCATCGTGACCGTTGAAATGTCCCGTACTTTGGCGGGGCATGATTCCAGCGCGGCCATCGCCTGTTTCATCATCTCCATCTGGAATTTTATCACCTCCACGGAACGTACATTCGGTCCGGAGGTTATCATGGGCGATGACTGAACATAGTGACCGTTTTCACTAAGGCGAATGAGGCCGAGTTTTTCCAGAAGCTTCATGGAGAGCCGCGCTTGTTGACCGGACAGGCGCGGCCGCAGGCTGCCGCCGACATCGCTATAACTACTATTCCCCGGATAAAATTTGTAATACCCCAACACGGCGCGCACCGCGGAATGATGCCATTTTGAATAATAGCTGTAGTGGCCTTTTTCAATTTTCTGATGGGTCGCGGCGCTCTTGGCCCTGAGCAGCTTCAGATAGTACTCATCGCGTTGCCGGAAAGTCTTTGCATTTGTAAATGCTATGAGTTCCTTGAAATAGCGCTCTTCTTTTTTCTTCAAGGCAAACGCCTTTGCCAGGCCCGGCAGGGCTTCGGGCTGGAGGCTCAATTTTCTTGCAAGAACAAGCTGAAGGAAGTTGGGGGAATTCGACCCGCATAGTTTGGCGAAGGAACGGTAACTTAGCTTAGGCGCACTTCCATTGACCGCCTCAAAGCAATCCTTGAGGTATTCACGATAATCGAGATAATTGAAAATGACCGGATTCGGCATAGATTAGGATAAATATAAATAAATATTGGATAAATGTATAATTTTTTAAATATTTTTTTACTGTATTAATTTAATGTGATATAAACGACAAACTGTTTTTTCTGAAATAACTATCGTAACTTATTGATATTGTTTATAATATAGATTTTAAAAGTTGACAATGCAAATACTGTCGATTCTGATAGTTTAGGTGAACTGAATAATTTATTTCCTATTTTTAGCATGATTAGCCTTTTTCGAATTGCTTCTCGATTCCAGGCTTTTTGACCTCACCCCCTACCCCACTATCCCACAGGAGAAGGGGAAAATATAAATGTAACATTATTTTAAAAGCGCTCAATGAAAGCCCCGATACTTATAAAAATCAGGTGCAGGGAAACGCTTGACCAGCGCACCGTGTCGCTCAAAGCCGGCGACGCCCTCATCGCCCCCCTGGTGATCGACCTTTCGGGTGCGGGCGTTTCTTTTTCAAATGTCAAATTCGAATTCGACCTTGCGGCCAAAGGCAGCCCAAGCCTCATCAACGCGCCGGGCGCCGGATTGGGAAATAAGATTTCCTATCCTTTAAAATTCAGACCTCATGCCGAAGTTGGCGGCAACATAATAGCGACGCCCCCCCCCGCCTCTCTTGTTTTAGGTTGAAAGACTTGCGCTCTTTGGTTGTTTGCAATATATTTTTTGAATGTTCTCACCGGTATTTCAAGTTGCTTAAATGATTTTACATGAGCGGTAAATAAATCATTTTTTTTATCCCTTATCCTCAAAGGAGAAGCGTTGTATGTTTCGTTCAACAATTCAAAAAATTTTGTTTTTGTTGGGAGTTTCGGGGTTGTTTTTCAGCGGCAGTTTCGCGCAAACTGCGACGATGCCGAATGCCAGTTTTGCCACTTTTATCGCGGCAACCGACAGCTTCCCCGGATGGTATTTTGATAAAGACGTCACGGGTGGGACCAAATATACCGTTACCCAGGAAGTAGACAGCGCTCACAGCGCGCCCGGAGCTTTGAAAATGATGCTCAAAGACTCGACCGACACCTCGTTTAACCTCGGTATTACCAACTGGATAACCTTGCTTCCGGCAAAAAAAATCTTTACTATTACCGCTTGGGTTAAGTACGTCAATATGCCAAGGTATTATAATGCAATGTTCTATGTGCAGCAGGCGACCCAACTGCCCAGCTATGCATGGATTGATCGTAAATGGGGGACTATTTGGGGAAATAGTCCCGGGAACAGCGCATGGACGCAGATATCGGTGAGTGATACTTCCAAGGACAGCGCGAATGTTTTTAAATTCGGCATTACCCTTTGGAAATATGGCACACTGTGGGTAGACGACATTGCAATAACCTACCAAAACATTCCCCAAGCGGTCAACTATTCCGTGGAACCCGCTCGACAGGGAAGCATCGTCAACAACCGGATTTCATTTTCACACAAAATGCCCTATTCCTTTGAAGCGTGTTCCATTGACGGTAAAGCAATCATGAGTCAATCGGGCATAGCCTCGGCGCTGGATCTGAACCGGTTTAATTTGAAAAACGGCGTTTATCTGGTGCGGGTGAAAACCATGGAAAAAACGTATAGTTCAAAGGTTATGATGTCAAGATAGAAAAACCTCGGTCTTCCCAAGCGCCAATAAAAAAACCTTGCTCCTTTTCAAAGAGAAAGGTTTTTTTTAGGTATAGGGCGGTTCCCGCTACATTTTTGGGTCTCTTAGAGTCTCCTATTTATAAGTCACAATATGCGCTATGATGTATATAAGAATCGAATCCTCGAATTTCAGATTGCTATTGTATCAGGGTCCCGCTTAAAATAGCCTGTCCTCTAACGTATACATTTCCTGTATTATCAATTGCCGTATTCACTTGGCCATTCGGAAGGCGAATGATTAACTTCCCGCGTGTCCACGTAGTATTATCAAGATTACTTCCTTGGGTCCCATGTGCGCTATTTATGCCGTTTATCAATAGAATTGACCCGGCAGTAGCTAAGGGCGGCCCTTGCAAACCAACACTCGCTCCGTTACTGTTAGTGAATCGGAACGATCCGGTGCCGAACGCACTTTGATGTATTGCGCCTGCCGTAATCAACTCACCATGGTTCGCTACTTGGGCATACGGTGCGCCGTTATAACTTATTCTAAGTTCCGGTTCAACACCTACGGCAGACCAAGCAGCCTCAACGGTTTGAGGGGCGAAAGACGGAGCGACTCCCTGGCTAACTAGATCTTGAGCTATTTGTTTCCACACTTTTCGTACGTCCTGGAAATTGCACACATTGTTCAAAATGTACATGTTAGCAGTCATTGCGATTCTAGTTGCCAACTGAATTCCGACACCTGGAAAGACACCATAATTGAGTCCATCATTAGTCTGGGCCGTAGCACTTCCTTGCGAAAGCAAGTAAAAAGCAAAATTTTGAATTCCTGCAATTTGATGGGAATCGAAGAGTATGTAACCATAGTTATCATCATTGACATTATAAGCGAAACCACTTCCAAAATATCTGGTTGCACGTCCTTCGCGAACCTCTGCCTTTCTATCTGTGGGACGTTGTGGAAAACGCATGTCCCGGTCGATGCAATTATTGTCAAAATCTTCTCCAAGGAGCCAATCAGCTTCTCCTGCAATGCTTCCAGGGTATTCACTAGATCCATCTGTTTGACTAGCGAATTCGACGGCGGTTGCCATAATATCCGAATTAGATTCATTTATTGCTTGATTGAAGGTGTGTCCCGTGATAGATTCATAACCGGTCCAATGGGAGCCCGGGCCGTCATAAGCATATGAAATCAAATGCCCAAATTCATGAGCAATCACATCAAGGCAGCCCGCTTCAGACCAAGATTTTACACTCCCCGGAGTCGGATCCACATATGGATCCGACAGATAAATACGAAGATTTTCTGCGAGCCCACTCGGCACGCCTGGAACGTGGGTAGTAAATAAAACAGGCTTCCCTGTATTATCTGCGCCGTACACGCCCAAAGTATTTGTTACCCAATTCTGGATAATTTCCGCGTTCTTCGCAACTGAAATGGAAAATCGATCGTTTGTGCCCCAGTGGGCTGTTGATTGTTGCTCATAATCATCTGAAAGATAATCATACACTAGCCACTGGCCGATCCACCCATTACCAGGATAGGCAAGGAAATAATTCTGCGCACCAACCGCATCTTTCCACCCCGTTATGCTTACAGTTTCGTCTTGGCCGCTAGGTGATTCACGGAGCAACTTAATCCCATCTACAGGAACCGTGTACCCAGTTTGTGAAGGTGGGTTCGCATAGCGTAATCTATCGGCAACAGAGATAATTTCGCCGCTTTGAGCATCAACAAAATAAACCCAATTTGCAAAATTTATCCCGTTTTCGGCAACAATGACCTTATATGCCAAGCGGTTTACCACGATCACTAATTCCGGTTCGCCGTCAATAGTGACTCCTGAATTCTTCTTTGCCGTCTGGATCAGCATCTCAGCGTCGTTTAGATTCCTTCGACCAATGCCAGGCGGCTTGCAGGGAGTAGTGTTGATAGCATCCTTGAGACAAATCTCCGCTGCTGCCGATTTTTCAATTCTTGGAATTACATCAACATCAAGGTTATCAATGGAGCTACCTTTCTTTGTGTCTAATAGGGTATCGCCGGGTACTGTCCGACGCCAAATTATAGCTCCCTCAACGGGAATGTTTTTATAGAATTGCTGCAACCGAAAGTGCTTTGTTTTTATTGCATCTTCCGTAACGTCTTGTATTCGTAACTCACTGTTCATGCCATGCAATTCAGAGTTTATGGTCCTTTCAATTTCCGTGGCTTGAGCATGTGAATCTGTTGAATGTAATTTAACTCCTCGCTGTAAATGCACCTGAGAAGCAAATGACGTATCTGGCGCAGCAGAAAAAGCACTCTGATAGGACAAGATTACTCCCGCAAGCAACGGAATCCATCGGGTTTTTTTTATCATAATTTTTTTCCTTTGTAATAAAATCTTCAATTGATTTGTTTTGTCAGGAGCCGCATATAGAAATTAGAATTGCAGATCATATCCGTTATAGATTAATTTCAATCAGTTTCTGGCCCATAGTCGAAATAGGCGCCTTCATGCCTAATTTCTGGCGTAACCATATCCAACGCCTCACATGTCTATCAATATGTTGAATTTTACAATAATGTAAACCTTCGCAAATTACATTTGAGAAAACATTTTGATTAATTTTTTGTATTCTGTTATTTCGGATTTGAAAATAAATGCGCCCTCATCTTTTCCCTTTTAATGGTATTACCTTAAATGTAAGACTAAAGAATTATCATATTTTTGGCTAACAGAATCCCTTTACGCTACATCCCAAAAAAGACAAGCCCGCCTCTTATATTCAGGCTTCCGTCCGACGTTGCTGCCCAAGCAACCTTACCATTAGGCGCTCGAATGATGAGATCTCCAACCAAAGTATTTTCATTATCAAGGCTGGATCCGACCCCGGAAGGAAAACCACTTACAACAAGACTAACGAACCCTAGGGTGGGAGTTGGGGCAAAACCCTTTCCGGTAGTATTATGAGATATTTTTAAAGGATTATGAATCGCTGGATTATTGATATCTTCCATAGGCACAATATCATCTCTAACCGTGAGATCTCCATTGGTGGCACCGACTTGAACATAGGAAATGCCAGCTCTACTGAACCGCAGTTCCGGCTCAACTCCAACTGCTTTCCAGGCAGTATTAACGGCATCACATGCATTGGAAGGCGCGATTCCCTGATTAATTAAATTTTGAGCCGCATCCCACCAGGCTTTTCGAGCATCCTGAAAGGTTGACCAGGGATTAAGAATTCTAATATCCGCATCTAATGCTATCATTCGTGCAATATCAATACCAACGCCTGAAAAAACACCGTAGGTATGTCCATCATTTAGCCGCGCCTGATCGTTGCCTTGCGCAAGCAAATAAAATGCAAAATCCTGGATACAAGCAAGAATATGCTCATCTTCAGGTATATTCCCTACACAGGAGGGCGCCCCCGACTCACGTAAATAATTAGTACCTAAATAATAGGTACAACATGGTTGAGAAATTTCCGATTTGTTTTCTCGTTGCGGATAGCGAAAATCCCTGACGGCCTTATAAGGCGACAATACGAAATCTTCTCCCCACAACCAATCGGCAGTACCCGGCGAAGTTGCGGGGTAACTTGCAAGATTATTCTCCTGTGATGCATATTCAACGGCAAAACCGATAATATCGGAATAGGATTCGTTTTGAGCAAGCTGTGAAGTATGGTAGAACTTGTGTGCGTCAGGATCAGAACCGCAGAAATAATTCGATGTTACATAATAAGTTCCATCAGTTCCCGGTCCATAGGCAAAATTGGTTACTCCATGCCCGATTTCATGCGCAACGACATCCAACGCACCAGCTTGATAGTAACTAACTCCGGAAGCATCTGTAAAATTATTTGTTAAATAAATGTAAGGTTTACCTAGAGCCACTATAAAACGGGGTCCTTCGTTTGATGTATTATAGGTATGAATTTCAGCTAGAGTTCCGCTATTATCGAAGCTGTTATAACCTAAAGCATTATGAATCCATTGTTGGGTCCATTCAGCGTTTTTTGCCGCTGAAATGGAAAACTGATCCGTTGATTCCCAGTTAAACGAAAGACTCTTTACCCAGTCATTCACCTCTGTTTTTTCGCTAAATATTCCCCATGGCCCCCATGTACCACTCTTATAGTAAAGGAAATAATTCTGAGGGGCTATGGCGTCCCGCCACCCTGTCATGGAATAGGTTCTGCTTCCTTCGCTGCCAAGGCTTACGCCCTGCACAGTTGCTGCCGCGCCGGAACCGGATGGAGGAGTTGCGCGAAATACCAGGCTTTTGTGAGCGCTGAGGATATCGCCACCTTTTGCATCAACCATGAACTCCCATTCATTATGGTCCGCTCCGGTTTCATTTAAAAAAACTTTATATGCCAGATTATTGTTAAAAATAACAAGTTCGGGTTCATTCTTTTTAACAACATCTCCCGTGCCAAGCTTTGAATTATCATAGTGTAAAATACTAATTTGAATCGCTTGGTCTTTCCCAATTTGTGGAACGACATTATCAAGACTTATGTCTTCAATAATTCTGCCTTTGCCTTCATCAAGAAGTGTATCTCCATTCACAACTCTTCGGATTAAATATGCGCCTTCAACTGGAAGTCCCTTGTAATACTGCCTTAAATGAATATATCGTGTGTGTTTTAAATCTTGAATGTTCTTTTCGACGCGCAATTCGATATTTTTATTTTTTAAGCTAGCGGTGATTAAATTCGCCACCCCGGAAGCAACCTGGCTGCTATCCTGAACTGCTAATTTCACGCCTTTTGCATGCGTTTGAATTTGAGGTTCTAGCTGACTCTGAGAAAATGCGGTTTGGAAATATAATATTCCTCCAATCCACATACCCAGCAATAAGTTTAATTTTGCCATAATGTAATCCTTTGCAAATGATATTTTGCTGATCGTTCAACTTGCGTAAATAGAGCACACACCAAATGGTTAAACTAAATCCGTCTGTATTATTTTATTTTAGATTTTAAATGTTCAATTTCTTTGTTTTGATTAATTACATACAATGTCAACTCCTCGACTTTTTTAAGCAGCGTCATATTCATTTCTGTAAGATCGACTCCTTTTTTCATTTCAGCGGCACTCGGCACTCCTGGAAGGTGTTTAACTTTTGCAATGTTCTTTTCCACCTCCTTGAGACTCGGAAGCTTGTATCCTTTTTCAAAAACATAATCGGGAGCTTCGATGGTCCAGTTATTCATCATGATTTTCCCTTGAACTTGCATATCACCGGCTACGGCAAGTTTATATGTTCCAGGAGTGGTAGTACCGATACCTAAATTTCCGCTTTGATTTAGTATCATTTGGTATGCAGGCGAACTAACAGATGCATTTGCGGTGAAAAGTATGCTTCCATATTCTCTCAATTCCATTATATTTTCGGTGCGGCGGAAAAGTATTTCATGATTTTGGTCATAGCAATTGATCTGACAATTGTCCCCGACTGTAATTTTTGGAGCAGATAAAGAGATAATGCCACTTGTTGTATTTGCGCTAAGTGATACATTAGTACCAGAAACTACCGAAGCTGTAAATGTGGCGTTCCCTAAATATGCCACTCCAATTCCAGCTGCGGGACTTTGAAATTGTAAGATATTTTGAGCACCGCCATTATAATCTTTCGCTTTAATATAATAATTATTATCAAGTAAAATATTTCCCGCTTTAACGTAAAGTCTTTCGGTAACACTGCCTCCTGATGTTACGCCAATGCCCAATTTAAAATTAGATGATGATGTGTACATTAAATCATTCGCACCTGAAACCCAACCTCCACTTGCTCCATTCGAAGCAGAATACATCAAAAACAATCCAACAGCAGTTAAACAAACCACTCTTTTAACCATAACATCCTCCATTAAGATAAAATGTGTATGTCAATTTAGGGTTTCTTCATCATTGCCAAAAATACCCTTTTGCCACAAACTATATGATTATAATTCTGCATAGAATTTACTATCCAGGAAATTGATTTAAAAATATAGAATGATGACATAAACAAAAAAAGAAGTATTTACTCCAAAGCTTAAATAGCCTTTAACGCCTTGTATGAAAGCGAGTTGTGGAGATTGTCCTACTCTTTTTGTGTAAACCGTTCGTTATGTTTGAAGGATTGGTTCCTACTGGTCCACTCGATATAGCTTGCCAGCCACATGGGGAATGATAGGAAGATATCGATGTAAAACAGGATACCTAAGCAGTCACGAATATTGTTTCAAATAAAGGGGGCCGTAAATGGAATCAATATGTGTAAGCACGAAATCAGCGCATTCAATGATGGAATCGCTATCCTTAATGATTTCCTCGCAGGCACTACCGTTTGAATCGATTGGGATCTTTTGGCAATCGGAAATCAGTATGGACCTTAAAGTATGATACAAATATAAAAATTGTTTTGCTGTAAGTCCCGAATTTTCGACGCATGTTTTGCGAATGTCATATTCATTAAGGCAATACAGATCGCTCCACTCCTTGGGGGTCCAGATGTTTTTTTTAAGCAATATTTCGAACATGTTGAACCGCGACGGCAGCCTTGCCTTGAGCATAAACGACAATGTCGACAACGCGCACACCTCGGCGATGAATTTATTGATATGTCGCTGAAAGAAGGACATTTTATCGAACACTCCGAAACATCCGGCCCGTATCGCTTCAGTCGCGTCGTCCATTGACTGCGCACCCGAAAGCACGACACGCCAGGGAAAATTCGGTTTTAACTTCAGTAAATCAAGACCGTCATTATATTTTCGCAAAGTAAGGTCTAAAATCCAGCAATGATAGAGTACTGCTCCTCGAATCGCGCATAAGGCATCCTCGTATGAATCGACTGGCTTACACTTGAAAATAGGTGAGCAGAATGTTCCATCGCAGAGTATGGTAAGAATGTCGGGATGATCGTCAATACAGAGTAAATGGATTGCGGACGTGAATAGTTTCCGCAGGTATATTATTGAGGAATTTTCAGCTAAAACATCAGTGACGGACAATTTCATAGCCTCTCACCTGAGGTGCAAGGGGAAGGAAAAAATTGCATAGGAATAATTTAAATTCATCTTTGGGTTAAAAGCAAATCATTTTATCAATAGTGATAAAAAATCGTTTTCTGTCAGAAAAGCCCATGGATTTTTAGTTCGATTTTGCAGTAGCGTCCGCAACAACCGGATTGCCTTTTCACACAAAATGCCCTATTCCTTTGAAGCGTGTTCCATTGACGGTAAAGCAATCATGAGTCAATCGGGCATAGCCTCGGCGCTGGATCTGAACCGGTTTGATTTGAAAAACGGCGTTTATCTGGTGCGGGTGAAAACCATGGAAAAAACGTATAGTTCAAAGGTTATGATGTCAAGATAGAAAAACCTCGGTCTTCCCAAGCGCCAATAAAAAAACCTTGCTCCTTTTCAAAGAGCAAGGTTTTTTTTAGGTATAGGGCGGTTCCCGGTACATTTGGGGGCCTCTTAGAATCTCCTATTTATAAATCACGGTATGCGGTGAAGGCAGCGTTTTTCATTGGACACGGAGAAGATAAGAACCTTGATAACGAAGGCTCGGGCGGAGGTTGCTATTGCGCCCATGTGGATGTGGCGTCGGATTCCGCCGCTTAAGGTTTGCGCCAGACGCCGGGGTGGTCGATGTCATGCCAGGGTTCGGACATTTAGAGTTGCTTCCCTTAAAAAGAAGTCAGAAGTCAGAATGCTCCGAGAATACACTTCCAGTAGTTTCCTCACTTCTTGCAACAGGTTTTTTGCCTCAGTAACATCTCCGTATTCAAGGTCTTTCGCAAGAATAAGATAGTATCTACATTCTTCGGTAGAACCTTGTGCAATATTTAAAAAACGGACTTTATCCGGTTTGCTTCGCTTTCGGAATCCTTCCGCAATGTTTGCCGCATCCCGTCGCCTCCTTTTTTAATAACTAAAAACACTTATTCCGCTTCGCGCTATTGATCCCCGCGCATCTTTGGATAATACTTGATAGTAGTATATTCCCGTTCCCCCCGTTGGCGTATAATTGTAGCTGAAATCAAAAGCTGGCGCTCCGCTCGCATACTGGCTTCCCGGCTTGAAGTCGGATATGATATCAACGCTCTCATCCGGATTCGCGCCTTTTTTTACGATAATCTTATAGAGCGTGCCGTTGCCGTCACGGGCGTCCTTGCCGCTCCAGGATATTTTTCGGCCACCGGTTATTGCATCACTTGTCACCACCGGCGTAGGCGGCACGCTATCCGCGACCACCACGAACTTCCCGCCCGTACAAGGCTGTCGTCGTCTTTCCCGGAAATCCACATGTTAAATGGTACGACTAAATCACCGGCGCTGAAATTCCGCATGATCGTGTCAGTCGTGGTCGGTCTTCCAAGCGTTGCGCCTGAACCGTTCCAGTAATAATTTAGTATCGTTCCATTCGTGTCATAATGATTAATATGTACCGGATAAATCCTTTCAACGCCGCTGTCAATCACCGTCCATACCGTGTCCTTCGTCGGATTATCCCCGAACAGCACCAGCGCTCCAAGCCTTACCGTAATCGACGTGTCTTTGGAATTTATGGACCTTACCGTATCTTCATCCTGCGCCCAAAACCTGGCGACGCGGCTTCCCGAAAACGTCGTATCATAGGCATGGGGTATAAGCCCATACCCTGATTTGTTAATGACGACCGCGATTGAAGTGTCCGGATTGGCGCCATTGTTCCATGCCGCGTAAATATTTGTCACCGTACCGTTGACGTCGGAAACATAAACTTTATACGTCCTCACGTCCTTGACGAATATGTTTTTTCCCGTCGTGTCGACGCTCACGCTGTCCACTGTTGGCGCGCCGAGCTGAACGTTCACCGTCAGGCTCGATGCGTCCGACACGACGCCGTCGAAGTCCATGACCTTGGCGCGTACGGTTTTGCTTCCCGCTTCCGTCCGGCTGAACTTGCGTACGAATGAATATGCCGTGCCGGTTACCTTCCGCCAAGGCCCAAACGCCCCGGTCCCATTGTCGATACTTATCGAGTCCACGCTTCCGTTGGAGTCGGCGTACGCCACGGTAAAAGTGATAGGATCGTCGATGTAGATCCTGGCGACATTCGTGTCCGTCGTCACGCCCGTTACCCACGGCTTGCCTAACTGCACATTTACCGTCAATTTCGCCGTGTCGGAATAAATACCGTCATTGTCCTTGGCTACCACCTTCACCGTTTTCGATCCGTATTGCGCCATTGCATATTTGTGCGTTATGGTTGATGCGAATGCTTTTTTCACCTGCGCGGTCCCGTCACCCCAATTTATAATCAAGCTATCCACCGTCCCGTTGGTGTCGCGTGCCGTTACGACAAACGTCGTATCGTCGTTGACCCATACGGTCTGCGGCGCTATGGCGTCAACCACCGGCTTGCCTAAACGCACCTTTAATGAATATACCGAGTCCGTTGTCTGGGCGCCGTCGTTAACGAGCCTGACCCGGATGCTTTTCACGGCGGTGTCCGTTATGGTAAACGTATGCGGGAACCTCGCGCTGTCGCCCACCGCTTTCACGCTCTCCGTAAACTGCGTGGTTCCGTTCCATGATACCTTTACGCTGTCGATATGACCGTGGCTGTCATGGCCTTTGATGGTGAATGCGCGCGCGTCCAGAACGAATACGCTGTCCTTGGAAACATCCGGCGCTATCGCGGTTATCGCGGGTTTGCCGACATTGACCATCACCGAATCCGACAGCGTGTCGGAATAAATATTCCGGTCGTTCCTTATCACCACCTGTAGTTTCTTTACTCCCGGCAAACCGAACGCCGTGTCGAAGGTCGCGGCGCTCAATTGCCTGAAGCCGCCCTTATCGATCGATACGTAATACGCGGCGATTTTTCCCGTGGCGGAGTCGAAGGCGTTTATCGAATAATGCCGAACATCCTTTATGAACACCGTGGAGTCCGGCCGTACGCTTATCGCAACGGGCTTGCCCAGCCGCACCATGACGGAATCGCTTATCGTATCCGAGGCGATGGAATCGTTGTCCACCACATACAGGCGTATACGCTGTAAACCGCTTCCGGGAAAAGAATATGAAAATGCCGTTGTATCGTACCGGGTAAAGCTCGACGAGTTGTCCCACGATACATGACACCGTACGACCCTGGTTCCCGGCCTCACGCTCGTTGAGAGAGCGGTGAACTGCGTGGCTGCGTTGGTCCATGCCGCGTGAGGCGTTATTCCCAACGCCACCGGCTCCCCTTTACTCACCTTCACGAGGAACGTGTCGAGCATCACGGAAGCCAGACCGTCCATATCCGTGCAATTGACCGTTACCGTGTCCACGCCGGCCGTGTCGAATATCCTTGCAAGCCCCGCCGTTGACGTTACAGTATCCTTCGGATGTTCGGCTCCGCTTATATGCCACGTGTAGCCCGTTATTTTGGATTGGTTGTCGCCCGGAAGGAACTGCGCCTTCATGAAAAGAGCGGTGTTGATATAAATCACCGTGTCGGGAATAGTCCCGTTTCGGTAGGGGTGGTCGGAGGTGACCGTGATCCGTATGGAATCCGGCGATGAAGGGAACCCGTCATTGTCCTTCACCCAGGCCCGCATCGTGTACGCGCCTGCGCTCGTAAAGCTCACGGGCAGCGTGGAGTCGCGATAATTAACAACCTCGGCAACGCCGTCTTCATTGACGTCCCAATACACGCTGTCCACCGTACCGCTTCCGTCGGGGTTGGTATCGTAATAATGCAGCTTCAGGGTATCGGAACGGTTGATGCGCGTCGTGGTCGTTCGAGGGTTGAAGGCGCACTTCGGTTCGTAGCGGTGGACAGTGACCTGCTGAACGATCTGGTTCGACTTGTTTTGTATTGTGTCAAACGCCACGACCGTTATGGTCGCCACGCCGCCGTCGGGAAACTTCCTCGTTATACTCGAAAGATCGGGTCCGGTCGTGTCGAATATCGTCGTGGTCCCGGAATCCACATGCCAATGATAGCCCCCGCCGTTGGCGGAAAACGACAGGGAACTGTCCATGCTTAGAATGACGCCGAAGCGGACAAGACGCCTGGCGGCGACATCCGTCGGGAAAATCGTATCATTGGCGATAAGGGAGTACTTCAACTTTTTAATCGTAATGACCGCTTGTACCGGCTTGCCCGCAAACCCCCAGACATTAATGCCCCGCACGATAACCGAATCCGTTCCCGTATCGCCGTAGGTCTTTGTAAAGGAGGGAACCGACGTCGTGTCGGGTTTGTCCGGTCCAAAAGTCCAGACATACTTAACCGCCGCGGAATCCAGGTTTATAACCGAAATGCGCTGCGCGGCGTTTACCGGTAGTTCGATGGCCGGCTGGATGCTCAAAACGGGAACCTTATACCGTATGTAAATCGTGTCCTTGGGAATCATCGCCGACAAGGCGCCGGAGGCATCCCGCAGCCGGACGCTTACAATGACCTTTCCCGTGTCAATGAGCGGCCGCGTCATGATGACCACGGTGGATGTGGAGCAGGCAAACGCTTCGGAGGTGTCCTTGTACGTCCCCGAATCCCGTGACACAATGGCACGCACCTTCGTCTGATAGAGACTATCAAAACGCACCTTGAACCGCAGCGTATCCCCGCACTGCATCGAGTCGACAAGGTCGATGCCGTGAAACACCGGAACATAACCGGTGATGGCCCGCACGCGCAGCAGCGTATCCGAGCTATAGCCTTTTTGGCCGATCGCCCATAGTATCAACGTGTCCTTCCCTCCTACGACCCCGCCCACCTTCTCATTGATGGTCGCGTAGTTCGCGCCCGGCAGGGAATCCGGGGCGCCCAGGTTGCCGCTTTTCCAGTAAATTCCCTTTACGGGATCGCATACGCTTTTTCCCGAGTCGCACAAACCCGAAATCGTCACCATCACCGGATTGACGCCATTTCCAACGGAGGCCGATGTGTCCGCGAACTCCACGCGCGGCTTATACTGGTTGACGACCGTAATAACCGCGCTGTCGCGCGTCTCTTTTCCATTTGGGTGCGTGCCTACCACATACAGTTTGCCGTTGAAAGCTTTTTTAAAATAAAGAACAAGCATGTCATGGGCGATGTTTTTCGAAGAGTTGTTGTCAACGTATTGGGTGTCGGCGGAATCAACGCCGATACTCGCGAACGTGTCGGGCGCCGCGCCCACGACACAAGGAACCCGGTACGCCGTATCAAGGTGAAGGGTCGAAGGCAGCGTTTTCCATTGGACATGAAGTACATAGGAACCTTGATAGTCGGACCCTAGCGGATTATTGAACTCATACTTTTTCGTGCAAAATATTCCCGCCGATAAAAATATCATCGTGAAAATTACACTTGTTGTTTTTAACGCCTTTATCACGCTCATATGTCCCTCAAAAGAAAAAAGTTATGCATAGGCCAAGTGCCGCTATTCCTGTCGCAATCTGACCGATATTACGCAAATCAACGTTTTTTTCGTTTTTATGCCGGTAATCATTCACTTGGTTGGTTAGGATTTCATTTTGCCCCACGGACGATGTAGCTTTGCGGTCATTATATGATTTAAAATTATCTTCAGCCTGCATATGCTCGAAGACCGCCAAACATATTCCTCCTACCGCAAGCACCCCTAATCCAATCCTCACCGGCATTTTCCACGCCGCCGGTTTCAGTCCGTTTTCCTTTTTGACCGGGGCCGAGGCCGCCGAGGCTTTTTCAGCGGGCGCGGCCTTAGCCGCCGACGCGGTGTCCATTTCCGGCCATGGCTGCGAATAGGTAAACGGCTCGTTGTCCTTTACGTCAAGTTGCTTCCCGTTCACCGTGACGCTGGCGTGTCCGTTTTCGGTGAATACGGCCTTGGCGAGCTTGACCAATGCTGAAGGCGATTTGACGTCGAGCCCGTAGGTGCTGTATGCCACGCGGGTATATTCCAGCACCGCTGCCGACGCCGAATCGACAACGGTAATGCCGTTCCAGTCGAACGGGCCCGGCGACGGCGCCTTTTGTCCCGGAAGGGCCGCGCGGTGGTTCGCCGATGTAAATACAATGGGAGAACCCGGCTGCCCGTAGCATTTGAGCGTGCCCTCCACGACCAGCCCCGAATATTGCATGAATCGAACGACGCAACCGGGAGCGAAGGTCAGGGTCTTGCCCTTTCTGACCGTTATCGTGCTCAGCGCCAGATATTCCCCTTCCTCGATGTAGCCGTCCTGGTCGCCGGAAAAGGAAATTTCCGAAAACGCCGGCATCGCCGTGAAAAGCAGGCAAAAAAATAAAACCATCCATGACCTTTGCACACGAGAAAATAACATGCTCATCCGTCACCTCTCCTCTTCCTCATACGATAAAATATCGTTGTACTATAAATATAGTTGCGGTTTTTATGAGACCAGAAATAATTTAACAAAAATTAAACGGTTATTTAATGGGAATATTGAGGCTGGCGTTCATCAATTAACAGTAAGCATCCGCCGGCAAAGCCGGCGGCTAAAAAAATAGCGGCACAAGCCCGCGATTCTTTAAAACGACGCGTCAATGCCGTAGCACAGGCATCATGGCGACACAGTCCGATAGCCTGGGGTTTGCGGCTATGGCATAGCCGCACAGCCATGAAATCACGATCAGGCGTCTATATACCGAGCTTTTCCTTAAGACCTTCGGGAGTAAAGGGTTTTACTATATAATTATTGGCGCCGGCTTTGAGCGCCTCGACGACTTTGGATTTTTCCGATTCCGACGTGCACATGAATATCTTTACGCCGGCATATGTGCCGTTGGCGCGCACATTTTGAAGCAACGTAAACCCGTCCATGACCGGCATGTTCCAGTCAAGCAGGATCACGTCGATGGGCATGTTCGCCTGAAGCTGGGCGAGCGCCTCTTCGCCGTTGCCGGCCTCGATGATGTCGGTGACACCCATGCCGTTGAGTTGGGTCTTCTGTATCCGGCGCATCGTGGCGGAATCATCAACCAGCAATAAACGCATAGTACTTCCTCCAAATTATTATTTGGTTTTAAGCGAAACTTCCATGGCGAATTCACCGAACGTACAGGAAAACGGGACGATGATCGTCGGCGCCCCGCTGGGAGAGGCGATGACATGGTCCTTGCCGATAATGACATTGGGCAGGGAAATCGACAAATTGTACTCCGTAAGGTGCTGCTTGGCGTTCCCGGCTATGATATTGGCCAGTTCGCCGATGCCGTCTGTCAATTCAGGACCCACGATTTTTATTTCGGAACCTATCAATGCCGACACGATTTTCAGCGCGACGATTTTTGGAAAACTCAAGGCGATCGAACCCTGTGCTTCACCCGAAAGTCCGATGACTCCCGAGATATCGTACGTGGGTAGAGGCGCTTTTTTGATCATCGGCGTCCCCGGTTTAAGCTCGGTATTGAGCATGGTTTTAAACATGTTCATGGTAGCGCCGACAAAAGGATTTACATATGCTACATTCATGTCCGCTCCTTCCGTAATGATGTTATATAAACCGCAACTGAGTGTTTTTGTCTCCCATTTCCATCGCCAGAATCAGGTCCGCCTGTTCCACCTGGGCCTCCGCCTTGGTAAACAACTCTCCCAGTGACTCGGGCGATATTTTAAGCATATCCCAAAGGTTTTTATTCACTTCCCCCATGGTTCCCTCGAAAGAGCCGAGCGCCCAATTGCAAAGGATATATTCCGCTAAATAAGTGATGGTCGCGATTAGACAATGGTGTGACGGCGCCTTTTCGAAGATATGATGAAACCGCACGCCGGAAATGACCGATGAATCTATTTTCCACATTTCCAGGAGGGCGCTTCCAACCATCTGGTGCGTTTCCTTACCGGCAACCAACTGCTCGGCAACGAGAAACGAATCTTCATGCTCCAAGGCGTATTCCATGATATTCTGGAATTCCTTGTGGAAGAACTGGTCGTAAATGAGGATGCCGATATCGTGCAACAGACCCGCCAGGAAGAAAATCTGTCGTTCTTCCTGCGTCGGTTTCCCAGGCAGCATGGACGCGATCGTTTGAGTCAGATACGCCGCAGAAAGGCTATGCCGCCAAAACATTTTATAATCGATAATGTTGGATTTTTTCGATAACTGTTTAATCAGCGTAATAGCCATAGTGATGTTTCGTATTTCATTGAACCCGATCCTCGCGATAGCAAGGGAAAGGGACGAGACGCGCTGGCTGCCGGGGCTGAAAAAAACCGAATTGGCCACTTTAAGGACCTTCGCGGACAACGAAGGGTCCTGTTCGATGATTTTGGACAAAATCCTCGCATTGCCGCCCTCCGAATTGACGAGCGCCTGGACCTTCACCAACACCTCGGGCAAAGTGGGCAATTCGGTGATTTCATATAAGCGCTTCAATACGTTCATGACCGGCCATCCGTGGTGAATATAATCGACTTCGATTATATCATTGCAGGTAATGACCGTCAAGTGGGTTAGTGTATGTAGCTGAATTATCTACGCGAGCCGCGTAGATAATTCCTGCCTACAGACACTTATGCCGCAAAGCCGCTGAATATCAATTTTCCGGCTTTGCCGGCTTAGCGAAAGAGTTTGATTACCTTAAGCGCGAGCAGAGGATGTTTCGAAAAAGCTTTCAGAAAAACACGAGACGCGTTCATGGCGCTTGGTTCAACCATCGAAAGCGAGCGGGCGATTTCATCGAGAAAAGAGTCGGAAAAACCTACCATGACCTCTTTCAGCGCATGGGACCGGCGTTGTTGTTTCCCGTAATGGGACGCCCACTGTTTTTCGTACTGTTTTAAAATCCGGTGATCACAGGAATTGCCGTCGCACGCCCGCGCGGCCGCGGTCCCGGCAGTCATTCCCGAATAAAACGCGTACGCCAGGCCCGCGCCGGTCGTGCAATTTACTTGACGAGCAGCATCGCCCACCACCATGGCGCCGCCCTTAACCAATGGAGTGAGCCACCGGGCCATGGGCACGGCGCCGCAGTGCGTATCGAAAATCCTCGCCCCCGGGTATCCGGCGCCGATGAATTCATCCAGCAGCTTTTTAGGTTTACCCGCGCTATTCATGGATCCAAGAACGCCCAAGCCGATATTAGCCTGGTATTCTCCTCTGGAAAACACCCACGCGTATCCGCCGGGCGCGATGCTTTTGCCTAAAAAAAACAGGCACGCGTCGGGTTCAATTGACGGGTGTTCGATTTTGGCGAAGGCGCAGGTGATGACGTCGGAGCGTTTCAAAGCGGTTTTCCATCCAAGGCCGCGCGCAAGCCTGGATTCCACCCCGTCGGCCAAGATTAAACAATACGCCCTGTAGCGCGTTCCCGAGTCGGTCGCGCAGCTATAATCGCCGTCCACGGTCCATTCCGCGGAAACGACCGTGGCGTTGGGAATAAAGGTAACCCCGTTTTTTACCGCGTCGGCGGTAAGATCCTCTTCCATCCGCCGGCGGTCGATGATGTAGCTTTGATGGTTCCCCGGAAGGGTGACGGAGATACCCGAGGGCGACACAAGCTTGGCCTTGACTATCGTGCTTTTAATCCATGCGGCGTCCAAGTGAACGGATTCGGCGAATCCTTTCAGGCCGATCGCTTCGCCGCACCGCACGGGCGCGCCGGGCTCTTTTTTCCTGTCGATGAGGCACACGCGCAACCGCCGCCGCGGGTCTTTTGTCGCGTGCAAAGCCGCCACGAGTCCGGCGGGCCCGCCGCCGGCAATGATGATGTCGAATCGACCGCCGTTTTCCATAATCACCTTTCCGCGATTTTTTTCAACAATTTTTCCGCGTCGCCGCACTGCTCGCATGATTTACTTTTGCATGAATCCAATAAACGTCTGCACGCCGCCTCAGCGTGGTATGCATCTCCCGCCCAATAATAACGCTGCGCCTCGCACCAGCGGGTAAGGGCCATGCTTTTTTTCGCCAAGGGCGCCTCCGAATAAGCGTCCGCGAGCGCGCCATAGGTTTGGGCCGCGGGCCCGAAGTTTTTTTTCGCGTCATACAATTTCGCCTTTGACCACAAGACGAACCGGCACTCCGGATAGCGGGCAAGCAAGCGGTCGATTCCCTCCCTGGCGGCGTCGAACATTCCTTCACGTACGTAAATATCCTGCAACACCATCGCGGCGGTCGGGCCGACGATTGCGGCGCCTTTCACACACCGCTCCATGGCGGCGATTCCGGAGAGTTTATCGCCCGAATACCAAAACAGGATTCCCCAGAATTTCCTTTTTAATTCGGCCCGTGCGTAACTATAGAGCCCCACGACGAACTCCGCGTCCCTATTCGCGCTGTCGGTTTCCCTGGCCTTTTTACAGAGGGAGACCGCGTCCAATCCCATTCGCAGTCCCTTGAAATAGCTTTTACGTTGCATGGTATGCGCGGCCGCGACAAGCTGAATGAACCCCTTCATGGTAAGCAGGTACGACATTCGACCGGGCGCGCTTCGTTCAAAAACGTCAAGGCATCTCATCGCCTTTTCGTAAGCCGGCGTGAAATCGTCGGGGCCCGATGATTCCGCGATGTCCAATTGCCGCAGCGATATCGCGGAAAGGCCCAGCATCCAATATAAGGGTTCGGTACTATCCGCCCTGATCATCGAATCAACCATGGATTGCGCATGGTCGAAACGGCACCACGCTATTTCATCCATGACAACGGCCGCGGCTTCTTTTTCAGCTATCGACACTTCAAAGGCGCCGCATACACACGGAACCAGCACGACAAAAACCGCGTAAAAAAAATTATTTTTCATGATGGATAGGGACCAGTGTAGGATAGGATACATGGTGCCTCAGGTTAAAATAGAGCCGCGTCGAAATCGCCAGGACGCCCGTAACTATGGCAACAACCGGCATAAGAACCGCGGCGGCCGCCATGCACAAGAGCCCTCCGCCTTTGTAGGTGGCTTCCATGGCGCGGACCCCGGGGCGGATACAATAAAAAATATAGAACGGCAAAGCGCCTGCCGCGCATGTCAGCGCTATGGCGTCGCCAAGCGCGACCGAAACGGCAAGGGACGAGCATAGCGATACCGTCGCGACGGCATGCGCGCGTCGAACCCCGAGCGCGACCGCGGTGGTGATTTTCCCGCATTTTTTGTCGCCTTCATAATCGGGAAACGTGGAGCTGATCGATCCCGCGCACATGAGTAGAAAATACGGCAGCGCGGACGCGGCGAATCCGGCAACGGAAAAAGCGGCGCCCGACAAATGCCATCCTACGCCGAAAGCGATGAGTCCGTATCCCGCCGCATTGGTCAAGAAGTCGAAACAAGGGCGGCCGGAAAACCGCAAAGGCCGGAAACTGTAGGCTATTCCCAGAAGCGCCGCGCCGCACGAAAACGCCGAAATCGATGGATGACTGAAAAAGGGCAATAGTATTGAAAGCGCCAGGCAGAGAATAGCCGTCCACCAGGCGGCGGCCAAGGACAGTTTCCCCTTGGCAAGCAAGGGTAGCCCCTTATTGAATTTGTCCACGTTGACATCGGCTATTTGGTTCAATACGTACACCGAGGCCACCGATAAGGAAAATATGGCCATCCATCCAAACGTCGCGCCATTGTGACGGACCGTCCAAAGCATGTTCATGGGCGCGCGGCCCCCCGCCGAAAGCCCGCGAAAAAGCCCGAAAACCGAAAACCCCCATACGGGCGCCAGTAAAAGCGGCCTTGTTAAAAAAAAAGCGTCGAGGAGTGCGAGGAAATGCCTCATGTTCAGGGCTTACTTCGTTTTAAAGGTGGGATATTCAATACTGAAACGCCATCGGTAATACGCCCTGCTCCCAAAAAAAGTCAAAAGAATGAGGACTCCATAAATGGGAACGAAAATGATTACGAACGCGGTCAGGAGGAATACCGGCCACTTGAACGCGTGGAACGCGGCCCGGGTATTGGCGGTACAGGCCAACGCTACAAAGAGCGCGAGACTCATGGTCGAGGGAATCGCCATTACCCAGAAATTGTTCTCCATGAAAACCGACGACAACAATGCCGCGGCGCAAAAAAGGGCCGCGGCGAGAGCGGTCTTTTTTTCACCGTACCGGATGCAAAAGGTCTTTTTATTCGTTAACCGGTCCCCCGCCGCGTCGGGAATGGTGGTCGCTAAAAACACTGCGGCAATCGCCATGCCGGGAGATAACGATGAAAGTAATCCACGAAGAGGATTTTCACCGGCAAGGGAATCGGGGAAATGACCCGCGTGCCAGCCGACTAAAAAAGTAACCATGCCATGGCCTAAAATATTGGCAATAACCCCTCCCCATGCGCGGTTTTTAAGCTGCAAGGGCGGCAAATTGTAGAAAAAACCCAAGACCAGACCAGTCACATACAGCGCCGCCATTTCCATATCGAAAAGAAATGCGCTTGTCAGGCCGATTGAGGCGCAGGCGGCGGCCAGCACCCAGGCAGTTCGGACCGACAGGTATCCGTGGGGCAACAGGAACAGTTTATGATTGATGCGGTCGCTTTCGATGTCGGCTATCTGATTGACAACGTATATTGACGCGACCACCAGGGAAAATCCGGCAAGGGCGAGCCACAGGTACGCCGCGCCCGCGTCCTTGCATTGAAGCGAAGAGCACGCGGTAAAGACGGTCCCGTGTTTCCCGCCGGTAATCCATCCGACGAGCAATATCGTCCAAACGGGCGCCAGAAGGGCTATCCGGAGCAGGAAAAAGCAATCGAGCAGTCGAGCGCCGAGAGGCGTTTTTTTATTGCCTACCATAACGGATAAGCGCCGATAGGAAAAGGATTCGAGTATATCCACGCGTTCTTCCCCTTAAAAACTTCCACCCGATACAGCCCTCCTTCGGAGATGTCGAATGCCGCGTCCGAACCCGCGTGACGCCGGACGATTTGACCGTTGCGGATGAGACGGATTTCGGCTTTATCGACAAGCCGAGCATGGATGCGGGCCGGAAGGGCGCCGCCCGGCGGCTGAGGCCCCGGAAACGCCCGCGCGCCGTCGGCGTATTCAACGAACAACCGCGTGCCCCGCGCGTCGCGGCGGCGGAAGTTGCTGATAAACCCCCTGCCCAATCGCAACGCGTCAAAAAACAGTTCCCGCGCGCGCGGCGGATCGTTCGACGGCAGCGGTTCTTCAAGGTAAAGGTGCGTTCTGATCCCCTTCAGTTCCACCTTGATGGGAAACACGGTAAGCCTGAACGGACCTATCTTCGTTTTCATGGTGTGCGCGTCAACGCCGCCGATTCCGCTGATAAAAACCCGCCGGTTAAAGCCATCCCATTTTTCGATCATTTCCTTTTCGATTCCGGCCAAAAAACGGCGCGGATAAAAAAGCCGGAAAAAATTCACCCAGCTTTTCAGATGTTCCAGCCAATCGGACATCTGGTTCCATACTTCGATGCCGTCAAAACCCGTCGCGTCCCACGCTGTCCAGGGATAGGCGGGATAATCCTTGAAGTAATGTCGTTTCTCCACGGGGTGCGCCAGAAAACCGATGCCGCCGTCCTTTTTAACGGCGTCGATATATCGCTGCGGGGAATCATGGTCTTTCAAGACCTCCGTGGTTTTTAGGGCAAGATAATGGTTGATGTTGTTCGCGTCATTATGTTCATACCCCACAACGACGAAAAGACCGCCGGAAAAGCCTTCGTAACCTTCCCGCCTTCCTTTAAGGGACATGTGATCCGTAACAACGACAAAGTCCAGGCCTACTTCCTTGGCGGCCGCGATGAGGCGGGGGTAATCAACGCCGCCGTCCGAAAACGTTGTATGAAGATGAAGAGCGCCGCACACTTCATGAACAAGCGGAGATGCCGATAATGGAGAGTTCATCATATACAAATTAATATAGTGTAACTTATGGAAAAATAAAATTGTTGCGAAAAAATCATTTTATTCAATAAACATAGCGTCGCCATAACTGAAAAACCGGTACTCACGTCGGATGGCCTCTTCGTACGCCTTAAAAATGAAATGCTTCCCGGCAAAGGCGCAGACCAACATGAGCAAGGTCGATTGGGGAACGTGAAAATTGGTGATCATTCCATCTATCGCTTTAAAGGAATACCCCGGCAGAATCATGAGACGCGTCGTTCCGCTTGACGCAACCGGATATCCCGAGGCAAGCGAACAATGTTCCAGGACCCTGACGACCGTGGTTCCCACGGCGATGATACGGCCGCCCGCCTTCCTGGTATCGGCGATACGCGCCGCGGTCTCCGGCGACAACACGTAGCGTTCCTCATGCATCACATGGTTATTCGGGTCGCCTTCCTTAACGGGTCTGAAAGTGCCGACGCCCACGTGAAGCGTCACGAAGGACGTGGAAACGCCCGCCGCGTCCAAACGCCTCAGCGTTTCATCGGTAAAGTGAAGCCCGGCCGTGGGCGACGCGATGGCGCCCGGATTTTTCGCGAAAACGGTTTGATAGGTTTCCGTGTCGGACCGCGCCGGTTCCCGCCGTATATAATGCGGCAGCGGTACGCGCCCGCAACGCCTTAAAAGGTCTTCAATAGTCCCGGCGTCCCGCAAGGATACAAGCCACGTTCCGTCGGGCATCGGTTCGTCAACCGTCAACCCCGCCCGGGTCCCTCCGTCCACCAGCAGTGACGCGCCTTTCCTTACGCGCTTCGCCGGCTTTACCAATGCTTTCCAGGAAAAGTCGTTCACGCGTTCGGTGAAGAGCAGCTCGACCGCGCCGCCCGTTTCCTTGCGGCAGATGACCCTTGCCGGCAGTACTTTGGTATCGTTGAAGACCATGTGGTCGCCCGGTTTGAGCAGCCGCGGGATATCGTCGAAACGGCGATGTTCGATGCTTCCGCGCGATCGCACCAGATGGATAAGCCTGCAATCATCCCTCTTTTCGGAAGGGAATTGGGCGATCAGGCGCGGGGAAAGATCGTAGTTGAAATCGAGTGTTTTCATGATAGCGTCCGTAAAATTAATTTATATTTTACTACGTATGGAAAAAATGCCGCCCTTGGACGCCGTAAGCGGGTCCATTCTTATAGTAGGAACCGTGCTGGGAAAAACCTGGCGTTACACCCTTACGGGAACTCAGGTGATCAACCCCTTTCGCGACCGTGATAAAGGGGTCATCTATTGCTTCTGGCATTCGCATATTCTTCCCATGACCTACCTTTTCAGGGGTATCGGCGTCAAAGCGGTGGTCAGCGGCAGCAAGGACGGCGACCGGGCGACCGCGGTCGCCCGGCGATGGAACCACGGAACCATACGCGGTTCGTCGTCCCTTCACGGCATGTCGGTGGTGCGGCAATGCGTCCGGGAGTTGCGGAAACGGCAAAATCTCGTGCTCATCCCCGATGGTCCGCGCGGTCCGCGGGAGATCGCCAAGCCGGGCATCGCCCAGATCGCCCTCTTATCGGGAGCGCCTGTTTTTCCCGTGTCCGCCCTGCCGAAAAAATGTTGGCGCCTCAATTCATGGGACCGTTTCATGGTGCCCCGGCCGTTTACGACCATAGAACTGAGGATCGGCGAGCCGATACTCCCCGCCCTGTTTACCGGCAAGGACCCGGTTTCCGACTTTACGTCGGCGCTTCAAAAGGGATTGACGTTATGACCATTACGCGCGCCGCGTGGCCCGAAACGGTTTTCGTGCTCATTCCATCATATAAGTCCGCCGGCCCGCTTCACGCGCTGCTTTCGCGATTACTGGAAACGGCGCCTACCGCCAATGTATGCGTGGTCGACGACGCCTCCTTCGACGGAACCGACCGTGTTTGCGACGGATTCGGCGTGGACCGTATCGAACATTCCGTCAACATGGGGAAGGGCGTTTCGCTGTGCGACGGGTTCAGGCATGCGCTTGAGCGGGGGCGCTGCGAATGGATCATCACCATGGACGCCGACGGCCAGCATGCCGTGGAGGACATCCCTGCGTTCCTCGATTACGTCGCCCGCAATCCCGGCGCGGGCATGTGCATCGGCGCGCGTTCCATGGCGCCGTCAACAATGCCCCTGCCCCGGATCGTGTCGAACACGTTGACATCGAGAATACTATCGTTCCTTACCGGCAGGAATATTCCCGATAGTCAATGCGGATTCAGGATTTATTCGGCGCGGCTCCTGGAAAAAGCCCCGTGCGCCTGTCCGCGTTTCGAAATGGAGTCCGAAATCATCCTGAAAGCGGCCCATTTGAATTTTCCAATCGGCACGGTACGCGTGCGAACATTATATTTCAACGGCCCAAGTCATATCGCTCACGTTCGCGACACGCTGCGCTGGGTCAGGTCGATCGCGGGCATTTGGTGGAATTTACGGAAACAAGGCATTGCCTGCCATGAATGATTATTCCCTGAAACCCGAGATCGCCCGCGAGCGTCTCATAAAAAAACTGCGGGAAAAAGGAGTTTCCGACGAGCGCGTGCTTGAAGCGTTCCGCGCGGTTGAGCGCCACAAGTTCGTGGACGGCATGTTCTACTCCCAGGCATATGACGACAACGCGCTGCCTATAGGGTCGGGCCAGACCATTTCGCAGCCCTCTGTCGTGGCCCTCATGACGCAACTGCTGCGGCTTGGGAAAGACGATAAAATTCTTGAAATCGGCACGGGGTCGGGCTTTCAAACCGCCATTTTAGCCCAATTCTCCCGGCGGGTGTATACGATAGAACGCCGGCGGGACCTGGGCGACGCAGCCCGGAAGCGCTTAAGGGACTTGGGCTACGAAAATATCGTCTTTAAAATCGGCGACGGTTCGCACGGCTGGCCGCAACACGCCCCGTACGATCGTATCATCGTCACCGCGGGCGCCCCGGTATTGCCGCCTTCGCTGGCCGAACAGTTGTCGGTGGGCGGCATCATGATCGTGCCCGCGGTGAC